>MDTG01187722.1_pt1 | contig 26672 bp, 17 predicted proteins | sample 811421 | NCBI WGS metagenome assembly MDTG01 (sample SAMN05326645, study PRJNA326480) | marine metagenome | isolation source: seawater | place: Pacific Ocean: South East | collected 2011
AGGGGGTAATCGGGTTGTTAACCGCGCTTTCATGAATTTTTACGAAGGAAAATCTGTGAGAGCCTATTAATGAGGATAATAATTTTTTAAAGAAAAAAAGATTATTTATTTTTATAAGTAGATTCAATTAACATCCACTTATCAGAAAAAAGCGTATTTAAACGTTTTATTAGCCACGCCCTTATCCTTTACTATAAATTTATAATACCAGAACATAAGTAGGTTAAGTTCATGGTAAGATTTGGGGCAAAAAGGGAGGATTTATCCTCCCTTTTTATTTTTACTCCTTTTTTATAATGATAATTGTTCTACTTATTATGCTCATACAACTCACTCACTTTTTCCCAGTTGATCACATTAAAAAAAGCATTGATGTAATCAGGTCTTCTATTTTGGTAGTTCAAATAATAAGCATGTTCCCAAACGTCAAGTCCAAGGATAGGTGTTCCTCCACATCCGACACCTGGCATCAAAGGGTTGTCTTGGTTGGCAGAAGAACAAACTTCTACTTGGCCATCTTGATGAACGCAAAGCCATGCCCATCCAGAACCAAACTGAGTAGCTGCTGCATTGGAAAAAGCCGTTTTAAAATCCTCAAACGATCCATAAGCTGCATCTATTGCTTGCGCTAAATCTCCATGAGGAGTTCCGCCTCCATTAGGACTCATTACATTCCAAAACAAACAGTGGTTGTAATACCCACCTCCGTTGTTTCTTAAAGCAGCATTGTTCATGTCCAATTTTTCCAAAATACTCTCGATGGTGTCGGATTCCATTCCAGACCCCTCAAGTGCACCGTTGAGTTTTGTTGTGTAACCATTGTGGTGTTTACCGTGGTGAATCTCCATGGTTTTTGCATCTATATGTGGTTCTAGTGCATTGTTAGCATAAGGTAACTGTGGTAATTTAAAAGCCATAATATTTTTTATTTTTTACAAAAGTAAAATTTCTTTTATTTATTCGGTCAGTGATAATTGGGAAAAAACCTAATTTTAAGAATTATACCAGCATATGAAATCGAGTCCTTTTCAAATCATAAATGCGGCTGCAGGTTCTGGAAAGACATATGCATTGGTTTATGCCTATCTTAAAAAATTACTCTCCACTAATCACGATAACGGTTATAAAAATATGCTGGCACTTACCTTTACCAACAAGAGTGTCAATGAAATGAAGTATAGGATTCTAAACAATCTACACTTACTTGCCTATCACATAGAGGACACTAAAATCAAGGAGATTCGCTCCAGTTTGATTATTGATTTGATTATTGATTTGCCATCACTTCAAAAAAAAGCTCAAAGGGTACTGAACAAAATCCTTCACGAGTATGCTGCCTTTGAAGTGATTACCCTGGACCATTTTACCCATAAAATTATCAAGAGTTTTGCCAGAGATTTAAAAATTCCCGCCAGCTTTGAGGTTACCCTCGACAGTGATTTGTTGTTGGAAGAAATGATAGAAAATATTTTAGATCAAGCAGGCATAGACAAACCCTTGACCAATATACTGGTGGCTTTCAGTTTAAGTAAAATAGATGAACTTAAAAGTTGGAACATTGGTAAAGATTTATTCGATTTTTCAAAACTACTGCTCAATGAAAATGATCGACACCCACTGTCCGAGTTAAAAAAAATTGATCAAAAAGAATTTAAAGCCCAAAAAATAGCCTTCCAAAAACAACTGAGTGCTGTCAAGGATCAGCTTCAAAATATTGGAATAGAAACGCTCAAGCTTTTGAGCGATAAGGCTTTAACCGAAGACGATTTTAAAGGAAAAACCCTTTACAAACATTTTAAAAAAATTTCGAGCGGTAAAATTGATGGACTTTATGAAAACCAATTGGAAAAAAATCTTACTGAAGGACAACGCCTTTATAACCAATCACTTTCCGACAGCAAAAAATCTATTATAGATTCTTTGGTTCCTCTATTGCTTGAAAGTTTTACCCATGCCAAATCCAAGGTTGGTAGGCTTATGCTTTTGAGGAGTATTATAAGTCAATGGACTCCTTTATCACTTATTGGTCGGATGGAAAAAGGTCTTGAAGAATTACAAATTCCTGAAAACCGCTTACTTCTCAGTCGTTTTAACGAAATGATTGATGATGAAATTTCGGGCCTTGAAGCTCCTTATATATACGAGCGTTTGGGGGAAAAATACCGTTATTATTTTATCGACGAATTTCAGGACACATCCCGCTTGCAATGGAAAAACCTCATCCCATTAATTTCCAATGCCTTGCAGGGATTGGATGATGACCATCAAATGGGATCTCTCTTTCTAGTTGGTGATCCTAAACAAGCCATTTACAGATGGAGGGGAGGGGACAACGAACAGTTTTTGAGCCTCCTAAAAAAAGAAAGCCCCTTCCAAGAATTGCTCCCTGATATTACCCTTTTACCTAAAAATTACCGCAGTCGAGAGGCCATTGTCGATTTTAACAATCAGTTTTTTTCTTGGATAGGAGCTACGTGTAAAGATCCAGAGCAAAAGCAAATGTTTGAGCAACAAACCCAACAGGAGTTTAACCGCAAAAAAGGGGGGCAAATTGTCGTTCGATTTATACCAAAAAGCAGGAAAAAAGAAAACACCACGCCTCACTATCAAGAACAAACCATCAATTCACTCAAAGCAGCAAGATCTAGTGGTTTTTCTTGGAAAGACATGGCGATATTGGTTAGAAAAAAAGCACATACTACATTAGTAGCAGAGGCACTTCTTAGAGAAGACATCCCCTTCATCTCATCTGAGTCTTTGTCTCTAGGAAGTTCTCTTAAAGTAAATTTTCTAATCTCCCTCATTCGTTTAGCTGTTGATCCTGGAGATGAGGAACAAAGAAAAAACATCATCGAATTTTTGAATCATCACAAGGGAACAAAAATGGATTTGGATCAAAGCCTGAGGTCGATGATTTTTCTTCCCATTTTTACCTTTGAAAAAGAAATAAAAAAACAATTTGAACTTTCATTTGATTTTCAGCTTTTTTCAAAAAAATCTATCTACAATGCTGTTGAGTATGCCATTGCTTCTTTCCGATTGATTGAAAATATGGAAGCTCATTTGAATGCCTTTTTAGATGATATTTTTGATTACAGTGCCAAATACGAAGGAAGTTTTTCGGGTTATCTCTACTACTGGGAGCAAAAAGGAAAGGATCAAAAAATTTCCATACCTGAAGGAACTGATTCGGTCAAAATTTTAACCATACACAAGGCCAAGGGATTGGAGTTCCCCGTGGTGGTCCTCCCTTTTGCCTCTGAAGAATTGGTTTCTTCCCGAAGTCGAAAAGTATGGTTTCCCATAAATAATCATATTGAATCGACCTTTAATTGGGGAAGAATACATTTTTCAAGCAAATTAAAATACTTAGGAGGGAAGGCTACAGCATTTTATGAGCAACAGCTTTTGGCAGAAAGGGGCGATGCTCTTAATACTTTATATGTGGCCTTGACCCGCGCTGTTTCCCAAATGTATTTGATTTGCACCCTAGAGGACGAAAACACAGCCGTCGACAAAAGCTATGCCACTTTGCTCAACCATTTTGTGAGAAGTCAAAATCAAACTCCTGAAATAGAATACCCTTTTGAATGGGGCAAAGCTGATAAAGTACAAAGCGATGATACTCAAACTCCCGTAAAGGCCCTTTATTCTAATTTCAAAGTTAAGCCGCATTGGCAAAAAAGACTTTGGGTACAATTGCAGAAAAAGGTTGAAAAATCTGATATTTCCGCTACGAAAGAAGGTTTGTTGGTTCACGATTTAATGTCCGAAATTTCTAATGCTAAGGATATTTCCACTGTGTTGAACGATGCTCTCTATTCTGGAAATATAAACAAAGAGAAATACGATTACTATTTGCAAATGGTAAACGATATTGTAAATCATCCAAAACTTTCAGCCTTCTACCAAGAAGACATCAAAGTCTATAATGAAAAGGAAATTTTGATCCCTCAAAAATCTTTCGTTCGCCCCGATCGGGTGGTTAAAAATAAAGATGGCTGGGTAATCATTGAATACAAAAGTGGAAAAGAAAGCCCTCGTCATTTTGCACAAATCAAACACTATGCCGAGGTGCTTGAGCAGATGACCCATGAAAAATCAAAATGCTTTTTGGTTTACATTGGAAAAAAGACCCTAGTAAAAACAGTCGCATGATGTTCCATCTCAAGATAAAAATACACTGATGATAACTTTTCTGGATGAAATAGCAGAAGAAATTATCAATTCAAAATATTCATTTGAATCTATCAAAATTGTGGTCCCTAGTCGCCGAGCAAGCCTTTTTTTAAAAAACGCATTGGCCCATCAAGTTCAAAAACCTGCTTTTGCACCTGAAATAGTCAGTATCGAAAATTTTGTCGAAGAACTCTCAGCCTTAAAAAAAGCAGCTCCCGTAGATTTGATTTTTGATTTTTATGCGGCATACCAAGACGTTTCCGATGAAAAAAAACGGGACTCATTCGATCAATTTTTGGGCTGGGCTTCTATAATTTTATCCGACTTCAATCTAATGGATGCCCATTTAGTCGATGTCAAAACCTTCTTTGATTTTCAATTTTCGCTTCAAGAAATGATCCAATGGAATAAAAATGAAGATCAAAGTAATATCATCCAAAACCATTTGGAATTTTGGAGGCTCATGCCTGAGCTATACAAAGCATTGAATCAAAAACTACAACAAAAACAGCAAGGCACACTAGGATTGATTTTCAGGGAGGCTGTTGCTAATTTGGAGTTTTATATTGGCCAGACTAGTAAATACCACTATTTTGTGGGGTTCAATGCTCTCAATCGATCAGAAGCTCAAATCATTCAAGAGTTTATGTCGAGGAATAAGGGAACAGTATTTTGGGATATTGATCAACATTTTTATCAAGACAAGGTTCATGCAGCTGGGAAATTTATCCGTCAATACCATTTAGATTGGAAATCCCTTCGGTCCCAACCTGTTTCGTTTCAAAAGCATTACACTAAGCCCAAAAAGATTGAGCTAATTGGAGTGAGTAAAAATGTAGCACAAGCCAAATACTCTGCTCAATTGGCAGCACAGCTGGCAACAGATTATCCCGATGAAAAAACCGCAATTGTTTTGGGAAAAGAATCGCTGTTGACCCCTGCGCTTTCTGCCATCGATGACATCAAATTGGGGTGGAATGTTACTATGGGTTATCCTTTGAAAGAGACTCCTACCGCCGATTTTTTTGAGCTTTTTTTTAAGTTGCATCTCAATAACAAGAAAGGAGATTTTTTCTATAAAAACTTCAAAAGTTTATTATCCACTCCCTGGTGCTTGTCGCTGTTCAAATTTCACGATTTAAATCCCGGAGTGAAATTAAAGGAATTTGCGTCTAAAAATTTATATCGTTTTTCTCAAAAGGAACTTTACCAATTGGATAAGGTTCAAGGCATTGACCATTGCTTTTTTGCCCCTTTGCAGAGCATTGCTAATTTCCTTCGCCGCTTAATTTGTATTTGTGACCACTACATAGTGTTTTTGGAACAAACCAAGGAAGATATTGCTTCGCTTCATTTGGCCTATTTCCAAAAATTTAAGGCCCTATTTAATCAGTTGGAAGCCACACATAAAAAACACCCTTTTATAGAAAATCTTTCCCTCCTTCGTGTGGTTTTTAGATTACTTGTTAAGGAAGAGAAAATCGATTTTATCGGAGAACCATTGGAGGGAATACAGATTATGGGACTTCTAGAAACACGCTTGTTAGATTTCGATAATTTGGTGATTACTAATCTAAACGAGGGCATTTTACCTTCTGGAAAAAAGAACCATTCTTTTCTCCCTTTTGATCTTAAGAAAAAATTCAACTTGCCCACCTTTTTGGAAAATGACGCCATCTACACCTATCACTTTTATAGACTAATTCAGCGGGCCAAAAGAGTTTATTTACTTTACAACACTCAAAGTGATGGATTGAATTCTGGTGAAATGAGCCGCTTTATCTACCAGTTAAAATACCAACGGCAACCTACTCACCAAATCGAAGAAAAACAACTAGTTTTGAATTACCTCATCCCCCCCAGAACTGATCATTTCATTGAAAAAACCAAAAACATACAGCAACGTCTACGTGCCATTGCCGAAAAGGGTTTTTCCCCTTCTTCTCTTTCTCTTTACCTTAGAAACCCAATAGAATTTTATTACCAAAGGGTGCTAAATATCAAAGAAAATACCACTTTAGAATCGACTATCAATAATATGGACAAAGGAAATTTGGTACATCAGGTGGTTGAGCAGCTCTACTTGCCTTATCAGAATCAAATTCTTACAGTTGCTGATTTTGAACAAATGAAAGAGCGCTTACTGAACCTTATTGAGCAACGCTACCAATCTATTTACCAAGGTCCCCAACAAAAAACGGGACGTAACCTTATTATTTTTGAAGTACTGAAAAAGTCTATTTTAGACTTTTTAGCCATTGAACAAAAATCCGTTGAACAAGGTAATCGCATAAAAATATTGTATCTAGAACATCAATTTGAACAAAGCATTCAACTGCCTGGAATTGATTTCCCCATCAAACTAATTGGTGTGGTTGATCGTATTGATCTTTACAACGACACTCTAAGGATTATTGATTATAAAACAGGGATGATTGAACCCAAACATCTCAAATTACCTAATTGGGAGGTTTTTAATGAGCAGACTGAATACGCTTATTTGTTTCAGATTTTACTCTATTCTTATGTTAATAAATTCCTTTTGCTACAACATCAAAAAACAGCTGCAGGAATAATTTCTTTTCGGAACCTACCCCAGTACTTTATGTCTTTTTCCCACGAAAACAATCAAGACCAAGCCTTAAGTCGAGAAAACTTAGATCGCTTTGAGGCAACTTTATTTAAAATCATAGGGGAAATTTTTGATCCAAAAGTAAATTTTGAGAACAAAGGTTGAAAAATTCATAAATGAACTATAAATTGAATATATTTAAAAAATTTAATTCCCATGAGTAATCGAGAAGACAAAGATATAAGAGAAAAAGGGATAAAGAAGGAACAACTCAATTGGTTGTTGCGTATTATTACATTGGGAGATCGGTTTTCGTTGCAAGACTTTTACGATCGAATCAAAAAAGGTTTTGTAGAATTCCTTATAGTGTTTTTCGGTGTATTGGTTTCTTTTGGCGTAGAAAGACAAGGAGAAGAGTTTGGAGACAGAGAGTCAAATATCGATAACCTTGTAGGTTTGAGAGATGAAATGATAGACATACAAGAGTATACCCGAGGATATATTGAAGAAAATAAATGGATTCGGGCCTTATACAACCGATTATATGAAAAATGGGATCAAGATAGGGACAGTGTGTTTTTATTCATAGACGAGTCAGATGGTGAACCTTATTCTCCACTTTCTTTTTATAACAATTACAATCCCTTTAATCCTCCAAGGGTAGTATATGAAGCCATAAAACTGGATGGAACTTTTAGATTTTTGGGGTCAGAGGTAGGTCGATTTGTCAACAATACTTACGATGGAACAGATCTTAAATATCTAATGCTCAATACAGATCGAGAAGAAAAAGTCTATGTAGATCAGTTCGAAGCTCAGGTTGCCAACAAGTGGATTTATGAGTTGAATAAAATTGATTTATACGACACATTTTTTTGGTTAAAGCACCGAAAATATTTTCAAAAAGAGAAATATTTGAAATACAATTTATTTAAGCGCTTGGGGTTATGGCAGCAAATATCTGAACAATTGGTGGAGTACGATGCTACGCTAAGTGTTAACATAAAAAAACTGGATTCCGTAATTAATCTAAAGGAGGATGAATTTGTTTTTATCTATTGGTGGTTTTAAACTTTTTCGATCAAGCCTGCTACTAATTTTCCAGAGATCAAGGCAGGTGGTATTCCTGGACCGGGAACAGTCAATTGTCCTGAAAAGAAAAGATTTTTCACCTTTTTACTTTTCAATTTAGGTCTCAAAAAAGCTGTTTGCAATAGTGTATTGGCCATCCCATAAGCATTTCCCTTATAAGAGTTGTAAACTGAAATAAAATCATTTACACAAAAAGACTCTCTAAAGACGACATCGTCTTTTAAAATTTGGTCGGTTAGCTTTTCCAAGCGCTCTATGACAATATCAAAATAACGATTCCTCAGTTCCTCAGTATCTTCTAATCCAGGCGCAATGGGGATCAAAATAAAACAAGTTTCTTTCCCTGGGGGGGCCATATCTGCATCAGTAATCGATGGAAAATTGGCGTAGAACAAAGGTTCTTTTGGCCATTCGGCAGTATCGTAAATTGTTTCCGCGTGGGTGTCGAAATCCACATCAAAAAACAAGGTATGATGGGAGACATTTTTTGCCTTTTTGTTTAATCCAATATAGAATAGAAGGGCAGAAGGAGCAAATGTTTTTTTATCCCAGTAGGCTTTGCTATAAGCTCTGAAAGCTTCTGGAAGGAGAGTTTCGGTATGGTGATAGTCAGCACCGCTCAAAACGATATCCGACATGATGTTTTTACCGTTGACTCTTATTCCAACTGCTTTTTTGTTTTCCAACATTATTTCCTCTACAGGACTATCTAAATGAATTTTTACTCCCATACTTTCAGCCAGTTTTACCATTCCCTTAACAACGCTGTAGATTCCATTTTTGGGATGCCAAGTTCCTAAACCAAAATCAGCAAAATTCATAAAGTTGTAAAAAGCAGGGGAGTCTGAGGGTTTAGCGCCCAAAAACAAGACCGGGAACAAGAGTATCTGAGTCAGCTTAGGATTTTTAAAAACTCGGGTTACTTCTCTTTTTACATTCGAAAAAAAGTAACCTAACTTCTTGATGGTTTCCGGCGTGACTAGTTCCAATGGAGAAATCCCAGGGCGATATACCAATTCATTCATTGCAATTTTGTAATTATCGGCAGCTTTAGAGATGAATTTTTTGAGTTTGGAGGCGCTCCCCTTTTCTTCTGCTTCAAAAGCTGCATAAATTTTCTCCAAAGAATCCTCGATGAATATTGAATCGTTTTGGCCAAAATAGACTTGATAACCCGGATCCAATCTTTCTAGCTCATAATAGTCAGTGACTTTTTTCCCAAAATCCCCAAAAAACTTTTCAAACACATCAGGCATCCAATACCAAGAAGGCCCAATGTCAAAAACAAATCCATCTTTTTTAAGTTGACGGGCACGCCCTCCCGGTGTACTGTTTTTTTCAAAGATTTCGACTTGATGCCCTAACTGTGCCAAATAACATGCAGCTGACAAAGAAGAAAAACCGGAACCTATAATGCTGATACTCTTTTTCATTCGTTATAAAATTATAAATAACTAAATATTTTAGTTAATAATGAGCCCATAAATCCTTGGGCATTTTTCAAGAGATTTTAAAGTCGATCGTCTTTATTATTAGAGGAGAATTATTTACTACCCCTTCTTACCGCATGGATTTCCTCAACAAAAGAAGCCGAGATGATTCCAGTGGGAATAGCCACTATCCCAATTCCAATCAATGAAATAAAAGAAGCAAAAATCTTACCTCCAACTGTGACAGGATAAACGTCTCCATAGCCCACTGTAGCTAGAGAAACAGTTGCCCACCAAATCGCTTCTGTGATACTAGAAAATTTTTCGGGTTGGGCCTCATTTTCTAGATAATAGATGGCCGAAGCCGAAAACAATATGGCCAAGGCAGAGAGAAACATAGTAAATTTTAATTCGTTTTTTACGCCCCTTAAGGCTTTGACAAATAATTTTAGCGAACTACTGTCGCGACCCAATTTAAAAATACGAGTCAGACGGAACAATCTTAAAATTCTCAGGAACCTCCCATCTACTTTTATAAATTGGTTTAGATAAAAAGGCAGAATTGAGATTAAATCAATTAATCCGAAGGTGCTGAATACATATTTCGAAACCCCTTTCATTCGATTGTCTATGAAGGCCAGTCGAATGCGATACAGGTATTCGAAAGAGAAAATATATATAGAAACCGCCTCGAAAAATTGAAATATATCGCCATAAGAGTCACGAATCGAGACATGAGATTCCATAATCATCGCCAACACATTGGCGATGATAAGTAAATAAATAAATTTATCAAAGAGAATTGGAGACTTCACTGCCAATTACTTTTTAGAGAGATCAATGAAAATACCTATCATTACTGCTAACATAGAGGCAATGACTACAAAGGCTACAAAAGAAGGTGTCATATTTAAATAATAATAATAGCGCAAATATAATCAATTTAAAAGATTCCTTGAAAGGGACTGGAAAACTGAATTTTTTATTTAAATCTAAATACTTTAGATTCAATTTATTAGTGCCTCTACAATTACTATCTCCTAAAGTCAAATTCTAAAATCCTAGTAGAGGCTTTTTTTAATCTCTATTTTATCAAGGAATTACAATTTAATTTCCAAAATCAAAAATTTATATTTTTGTGTTGATTATGCATTCGGATTGAGGCATACACTTTTGTTTGCTTTCCGCCAAATCGCTACCGAAAAACAACTTAAGCTATAGATGATCCCAATAAAATTAACCCGTGAAAAAATTTCCATTTCCATCATTTGGTTGTTTCATATCAGTGGAATTATGGGTATACTTTACGGTAATTCGGAATGGTTCGTATCGGCTAGCCCACTAAATTTATCTATCAATTTTGTTCTTTTACTGATAAATTGTTACGGTCATAAATGGTTTTTTCCAATGGTTATTTTAGGATTTTTTACAGGGATGATTTCCGAGATTTTGGGTGTACAATTGGGTTGGATTTTTGGAAATTACCAATACGGAGATGCCCTGGGTTTTAAGGTTTTGGGTGTTCCTTTACTTATAGGAGTCAATTGGGCTTTATTAACAATCATTACAGGAGCGATTGCTCAACAGTTTTATCAAAACTTTTTTATGAGAATAATTATTGGTGTTAGTTTGATGATCTTTCTTGATCTGTTAATTGAGCCCATTGCCCCAGTATTGGATTTTTGGGTTTTCGAAGAGGGAGAAGCACCGATTCAAAACTATATAGGTTGGACAGCTATGGCCCTATTTTTACAATTAATTTTTCATTACTTTAGAGTATCTGTAAAGGGCTGGTTTCCCCATCAGCTGTATATTTTACAAGTTATTTTTTTTACAGTTCTATTAATCAAGCAAACCACTATAGGTCTTTAATTTTTTATTATATGTTGCGTTATTTTTTTTTAGGGATTATTATCATTTGTCTTTTTTCTTGTAAAGAAAAAACATCTGCCATTCAACAAACCAATTATAAAACGAAGAAGAAATTAACAATTGATGCTCCTGACTACGCGACTCAACTTACAAAACTCACCCCCGATTTTGTTAAGGAAAATAATATCAATCAGTGGATTCAATTTAAAAAATTTAAAGATGCGATGGAAGACATCAAACAGCTCAACCCTGCGGGCATAATGACTTTTATCTCTGAACTTTACAAAACAACTAGTTCCTTATTAAAATCTTCTTTTCCAGAAGAATTCGATAAACCTCCTATCTACAGCAGAATAAAAGTGGTACAAACCCAAATCATTAAGTGCCATTATTATGCAACCAACAAACAAAATGAAAAACTCAATCAATCACTTGATAAACTCTATTTAGAATACAATATCCTTTTAAACAGAATGATCAGTATGGCGGATGAAAATAAAATACCACTTGACAGTATTGGAGTTGGTAAAACTAATTTTCAGGATTCTAAAATGAACCCTGCATTCTCTAGGAAATAAATACTCTCAGTAACAGATTCAGAGACTTTTTCTTGTTGGTTTCTCAAAAAAGAAGCACTGGGATGAAGGGCTAGGGCTTCATCATACAAGGCCAAGAGTTTTTGGTCGTACTCTATACATTTATGCAGATGGGTGTGATTGGATTTCTTTATTGAGGAAATTACTATTTGTTCAAAGTTGAGACGGTGAATGACTAGACTTTCTACCTCAACATTTAGAGATCTCAATAACTTGGTTACATCCTGAAAATAGCGATTTCTTAATGTAGACTGGATATTAAAATGCCGCTTGTCTTTTGAAAGATTGGACTCATCCGAAGCTTTTAAATATTCCATCTTTGAATTCTTGAGAAGATTAAGAATTTTCTTAAGTACAGCGATATGTTCCGATGAATCTGACAAAATCTAAAATTTTCCTTAAACTTAAACAGAATAAAGTTGAAGGAAGATTTATGAGTAAATTTAATATTAACAAGTTTTTCACTGTGGATTGACAACTTAATTCATAAATTACTTTTTTGGAATCGATGATTCTTATTATGATCCTGATTTGGTTAGTTTTAAAAACTGTGTTGGGCCCCTTTGGTTCTATAGTATGTTTGTTTTTTCCAGTTGTCTTTTTCAACTTGACTTTGTGACCCTTTTTTTGGATCTCTATTGAAAAGGTTAAGCCCAACCACTAACTAATTTTCTAATTTTATTCATTACCGAGTGGTTTATTATTGAACATTAATACAGATACTTGTTAACAATTTCAAAAGATATTTTAAAAATCACTATCTTAAGAAACACAAATACAATTAGTTATGCCGATAAAAAGTTTTCAAGGAGAAAGAGCGATTCACTCCAAAAAATCAAATAAGACTTTATTGGTGTCTGACATCATGACTCGAGACCTGATGGTTTTTACTAAAAATCAATCTATTCATGAGGTAATGAAAAAATTTATAAAATACCGCATCTCTGGTGGGCCCGTGGTGGACGATGCAGGTAACTTGATTGGAGTAATTTCGGAGGCAGATTGTATGAAAGAAATTTCAGATAGTCGCTATTTTAACTTACCAATTCTAGATAAAACTGTCGCTCATTTTATGACTTCTAAGGTCGATACCATTGATGCCAATAAGACTATTTTTGAAGCAGCTTCTATGTTTTTTAAAACTACGCGGAGACGTTTTCCCGTTTTGGACAAAAATCGATTGGTAGGTCAAATTAGTCGGAAAGACATAGTAGTGGCCACTATTAATATGAAAAGCCAAACTTGGCGTTAATAACAAGCGAGAAACCTAATAGGTATTCGGATGTGCTTCCATGATTTGTTCAATCAGAATAAAAAAAGCTTCACTATGGTTAGAATAAGTATGATGCGTTCCTCAGCAATTTTAATGTAGAATCTATCTTGGAGTTAGTTAAATCCTAATTTGAAGTAGGCTACTACACTTTATTTTTCAAATTCCTATATGATAGGTTGTTCTTTAATTTTTGCAATTGTTTTTCAATCGCCTCCTCTTCAATTTTTTCAAAAAGAAATTGAGGTTTTTGCAGAATGTGTCCAGTAGCTAAAAGTGGCTGCTCATTGATTACATCTTCCCAAGAAGCTTTAAGCTGAAACATATCCATCATCCTTAGGGCCGTAAAAGGAAGTAAGGGTTCACTGAGAATACTAAGTCCAGCAGAAATTTGTAGGGCAGTGAACATAATGGTTTCTACCCTCTCTGGATTTGTCTTAATCAATTTCCAAGGCTCTTGCTCCGCCAAATACTTATTACCCAATCGTGCCAGATTTATAACCTCCTGACTATAAGCTCTAAAATGGTAATTCTCAATTTTCTTTTCCATTCTGGATGGAAAGTCTTTAAGTTTTGTCAAAGCTGCTTCATCGGCAGCTTTTAGCTCACCCATAGAAGGGACTTTTCCATCATAGTATTTTTGGGTCAGTACCATCACCCGATTGATGAAATTACCAAAAATAGCTACCAAATCACTATTGTTTCGTGTTTGGAACTCTTTCCAAGTAAAATCGTTGTCTTTGGTTTCAGGAGCGTTAGCTGTTAACACATATCGCAAGACATCTTGCTTGTCGGGAAAATCCTTTAAATATTCATGCAACCATACAGCCCAATTTTTGGAAGTGGAAATTTTATTGCCCTCTAGGTTGAGGAATTCATTGGCGGGAACATTTTCAGGAAGGATATAGGTTCCCATGTTTTTCAGGATGATGGGAAAAATAATACAATGAAAAACAATATTGTCTTTTCCGATAAAGTGGACCAATTGGGTGTCTTCAGATTTCCAATAAGGTTCCCAATCGATGTTTTTCTTTTGGGCCCATTCCTTTGTAGAGGATATATAGCCAATGGGGGCATCAAACCAAACATAGAGTACTTTTCCTTCTCCACCATGTAAAGGTACAGGTATACCCCAATCTAGATCTCGAGTAACCGCGCGGGGTTGTAAGCCGTTTTCAATCCAGGATTTGACCTGTCCGTAAACGTTTGGTTTCCAGTCTTCTCTATGCCCTTTCAAAATCCACTCTTTAATAAACTCTTCATATTGGTCGAGGGGTAAAAACCAATGCTTGGTTTTTTTAAATTCAGGGATACTGCCGGATAGGCTAGATTTGGGGTTTATTAAATCCGATGTACTAAGTGAGCTTCCACAGGATTCACATTGGTCACCATATGCTTCTGTGTTTTGACAAATGGGACAGGTCCCAGTGACCAATCGATCAGCCAAAAAGGCTTTGGCCTCAGGATCATACAATTGCTCAGTTTCTTTAATCAAAAACTGACCCTGCCTATCCAATTGTTTAAAAATTTCTCCAGCTGTATCGTGGTGGACTGCTCTCGAAGTTCTGGAAAAATTGTCAAATGAAATGCCGAAACTGTCAAAAGCAACACGAATGATTTCATCATAATGGTCGATCACCTGTTGGGGTGTTTTTCCTTCTTTTTTGGCTTTTATGGATATTGCTACTCCATGTTCATCACTTCCACAAATAAAGGCTACATCCTTTTTTTTTAACCTCAGGTAGCGTACATATATATCAGCAGGCACATAAACTCCAGCCAGATGGCCAATATGGATAGGACCGTTTGTATAAGGTAAAGCAGCAGTTACAGTATATCTTTTTGGCTGTGAGGACATACAATTTTTTTATAAAAATAAGAATTTTATTGCCTAGCTAATGATTTAATTTTCTCTTAGGACAAAGCCCATCTAACCATTATAATATTCCTATAAATTAAAAATGAGAGAAAGTATCTCCAAATTTTACTTTTAAAATTAGGGATATACTCTTTTGTCAAATTGTTGTAAAACAAACAATATGTTTTATATTACTAAATTTGCTAAAAAAAAATAAAACATTTTAGCTTGAAAACAATTGCTTCACAAGTATCGGAATATGTCAAGACCAAGCCCTATTTGTCTTCAGCCCTATCACAGGGCATCATTAACCTGACCTCTTTGGCAAGAGATATTCAGCCAGAAATCCAAAAGGCATTGCACAAGCCAGCTAGAAGCGGTGCAATCGTGATGGCATTAAAAAGAATATCTGACAACGAGGAGTTCCTTTCTACCCACAAGATTGTTAGTGTATTGAGAAACTTGGGAGACATCACTGTGCGATCCTCTTTGACTGATTATTGTTTTAAACTGTCCGAAACCCTTTTGTTAGCCCAGGCTGAATTCCTTACCTCCATCAAAGACAAAAAAGATATTTTCTACACCTCTTCCAGAGGGGTAGGGGAATCAAATATCGTTGTAAGCAGTAACCTCTCTCCTTTGATTGAAGATTTATTCAGTGATGAAATTTGCATTGACAAAATCGACAACCTATCATCGATAACTGTAAAACTTCCAAATGAGAATGTGAAAATACCCGGTATTTATTATTTTGTTTTTCAAAGATTGTCTTGGGAGGGGGTGAACATCAATGAAGTCATTTCTACTTCTAATGAATTTACCATACTAATGGATGAAGATTCGGTAAATGTAGCTTTTGAGGTCATCAAAAACCTCAAATCACTTTAGCTTCTCTTCAGTTTGTTAAGTTGTTCTATTAGCTTATCTACAGAATTCACCTGATCCAAAACCAATAAAAGCCGGAGACCACTCCGTGTTTGCTTTTCTTTAATGCTATATTTTTTAGGCTGTTTTTGAACACCAAACAGTATTTGATTAAACAAAGGACTTTGATAGAAATCACTTTTTTGATCAGATAAAAAGTAACACACACATTTTTTATTTTTAATGATAAGTCTTTCGAATCCCATTTTGGAGGCAAGCCATTTGAGCCGAATACAACTCAAAAGCTCCTGTCCTTCCGGGGGAATTTTACCAAAACGATCCTCAAGGTTTTTTTTGAATTGCATCAAAGCCTCTTCGTCTTTTAAGGCGCTCAACTCATTGTAGAGCATCAATCTCTCATTTACTACATTTATATAGTCATCCGGAAATAAAATTTCAAAATCCGTGTCAATTTGCACCTCTTTTACATAGTTTTTTTTCGAGAACTTTTCTTGATCTTTAAATAGAGTTTTGAACTCGTTTTCTTTCAATTCCTGTATCCCTTCCTCCAGAATTTTCTGGTAGGTTTCGAAACCTATTTCGTTGATAAAGCCACTTTGTTCTCCCCCCAATAGGTCTCCTGCCCCTCTGATCTCAAGGTCTTTCATAGCGATTTGAATTCCGGCTCCCAATTCTGAAAATTTAGAAATGGTATCGACTCTTTTTTGTGCATCGGAGGCCATGGAACTTATTGGTGGGGTGATAAAATAACAAAAGGCTTTTTTGTTGCTTCGACCTACTCTTCCCCTCATTTGGTGCAGATCACTAAGTCCAAAACTCTGGGCATTATTGATAAGAATGGTATTCGCATTTGGGACATCTAGACCATTTTCTACAATGGTCGTAGCGATCAATATATCCGATTGTCCCTCCATAAAATCGAGTAGAGTTTTTTCCAATCTGTTACCTTCCATTCGTCCGTGACCAATCGCAATACGTGCGTCGGGGATCAGTCGCTGAATCAGTCCCGCAACTTCCTCAATGTTCTCTACCCGATTGTGAATAAAGTAGATTTGCCCTCCTCTTTGTAATTCATAAAGAATAGCATCTCTTATGAGGGACTCACTGAAACGAACCACTTCGCACTCAATCGGGTAACGGTTGGAGGGAGGAGTGGCGATAACCGATAGGTCTCTGGCAGCCATCAAACTGAATTGTAAAGTTCGGGGGATGGGTGTTGCGGTAAGGGTTAAAACATCAACATTGGTTTTGAGGTCTCGCAATTTTTCTTTGACCGCCACACCGAATTTTTGCTCTTCATCTACGATCAGTAAGCCCAAATCTTTAAACTTTAATTTCTTATTCACCAGTTGATGGGTACCGATTAAAATGTCAATTTTTCCTTTTTGAAGTTCCTCCAAGATTCTTTTTCTGTCTTTAGTCGATCGGAAACGGTTTATATAGTCTACCTTCACAGGCAGTTCTTGCAATCTTTTGGAAAACGTTTTGTAATGCTGAAATGCTAGTATGGTGGTAGGAACCAGAACGGCCACTTGTTTACTGTCGTCAGCTGTTTTGAAAGCAGCGCGGATGGCGACTTCGGTTTTTCCAAAACCTACATCTCCACAAACCAGTCGATCCATGGGTCGTTCGTTTTCCATGTCGGCCTTTACCGCAGCAGAAGCTTTACTTTGGTCTGGAGTGTCTTCAAACATAAATGAAGCTTCCAGTTCCAACTGTAAATAGCTGTCTGGTGGAAAGGCGTGGCCGATTTTTTCTCTTCTTTTGGCATAGAGTTTTATCAGGTCGAAAGCAATGGCCTTGACCCTAGCTTTGGCTTTTTGTTTGATTGCTTTCCATGACTTGGATCCCAGTTTATGGAGTTTAGGAATATGGCCGTCTTTACCATTGAATTTGGTAATTTTATGTAGCGAATGAATGCTTAGGTAGAGGATGTCTCTTTCTCCATAACTTAATTTTATGGCCTCTTGTTTCACCCCATCCACATCAATTTTTTGAAGTCCTCCAAACTTACCAACCCCGTGATCTATATGGGTTACAAAATCCCCAATTTTCAGATGGGTCAATTCTTTTATAGTCAATACATCTTTTTTGGAAGCGGCAGAACGCAGTTTGAACTTGTGGTAGCGTTCAAAAATTTGGTGATCGGTATAACATGCAACTCCAGCCTCGATATCTTCATACCCCTCAAAAAGAGTACAGACCACTGTTTTGTAATGCACCTTGGTTTCCATTTCTTCAAATATTTCATTGAATCGCTTCCGTTGGGCTTCGCTGGAGCAAAAAATATAATTCTTAACACCGGATGCGTGATTTTCATTCAGAATTTGAACCAGCAGATCGAACTGCTTGTTGATAGAAGGTTGTGGATTTTGTTTGACACTGATGTGCTCTTTAGGCTTGATTTGGTCGGAATTATTGAGTAGCACCAAACTTTGGTTGGCTAGACGCTCCAAAAGTTCTTGGGGGTTCAAAAACATAACTTTCGGAGGATGTTGAACTGAGGTTTCCAAGCACTCAAATTGTTTGGCAGTTTTTGCCTCTAATATTTCCATGCGATCTAAGCAAAGGTCAAGGTTGTTAAAAACCACTGAACTTTGTTTAGGCAATGAGTCGATTAGTGATTTTCGTTTTTCGCTAAAGGAAACCTTTGAGGTGTTAGGCAACAAATCAATTTGATCCAATGGACTGATTGAGAGTTGGGTATTGACATCAAAACTCCTGAGGCTCTCAATTTCTTGGTCAAAAAACTCCATCCGACATGGGTGTTGATGGGCAAAAGAAAAGACATCTATCATCCCCCCTCTTACTGAAAATTCTCCCGGTTGAGTGACGAAGTTAACCCGGTCAAAGCCATATTCAAAAAGTGTTTCATTAACAAAATCCAAACCCAAAACATCACCTTTTTTGACGGTCAGTGTTTTTCGTTTTAGTGTTTGATGTGAAATGACTTTTTCGAAAAGAGCTTGAGGGTAAGTAACAATGATAATTTTCTTTTTAGAAGTGCTGAGTTTCTTCAGTACTTCAGATCTTAACAAAACATTAGTATTGTCAGTAGCATCAAAGTTATAAGCGTCTCTATAGCTAGCAGGAAAATAGAGAACTTCTTTTGAGGAGAGAAGTTGTTCAAGGTCATTGAGGTGATAAGCCGCCTGCTCAGCATTGTCCAATACTATCAAAAAAGTACGGTTCAAATTCTTGAATGCAGAAACCACTTTAAAGTTCAAGCCAGAGCCTATCAAGCCTTTAAATCGGCAACAGCCATCCTTCAAAAGTGCAGTTTCAAAAGCCTTTTGACTGGGGGTTTTGGAAATTTCATCAAACAGTTGTTCTATAACTTTTTTTTGGCAAAGATAATTTTCATTACCATTACTTAGCTTATAAATTTCAAGATTTAAATCCTTTTTTTGGTTAATAACTCCTGATAATTCAATACCAATTTTAATAGTACAATACAGTATTTTAGTTTCTTAAACAGCCTTCAATGTTTTTAATTTTTGATACTGAAACCACTGGTTTGCCCCGAAACTGGAATGCACCCTTGACGGATGCAGATAATTGGCCAAGATGTATCCAAATTGCATGGCAATTGCATGATAAAGACGGTATCTGCATTTCTCATGAGGACTATTTGGTTTTACCAGATGGTTTTGTGATTCCTTATGATGCCGAAAAAATTCACGGGATTTCAACAGCTTTAGCTGAAAAAGAAGGAATTCCATTAGTTGAGGTATTGAAAAAATTCCAGCAGGCACTTCATCAATGTGAATTTATCGGGGGGCATAACGTAAAATTTGATCTCAATATCATGGGGGCTGAATTCTTGAGATTGAGTGATCAGAACCCTTTAGAAAACTTTTCCATCATTGATACTTGTACAGAGGAAACCGCAACTCTTTGTAAGTTGCCAGGAGGTCGAGGGGGAAAATTTAAATTACCTACGCTAAGTGAACTTCACACCTACCTTTTTGATGTCCATTTTGTGGAAGCCCACAATGCCACAGCTGATGTAGAGGCTACCGCACGTTGTTTTTTTGAGCTTTTTAGAAAAAGATGGATCCAGCCCGAAGCATTGAAAAGTAGGGTAGAGGTTCTGCAGCATCTCAGTGAAGTTTTGGATGCACCAGTTAAAGGTATTGGTAAAAAACACCTTAATTTAAAAGCCGCTTCTGATCGATTAGGCGAGTTGGCCAATACAGATGAAGAACCTTCTAAAATTTTTACCGATTCGGAAGAGGAAATTCTACAAAATGCTCCTTTTGTTCATTTGCATACCCATTCCCAATATTCTGTTTTGCAATCTACTTCCAGAATCAATGATTTGGTCAAAACCGCAGCTGATGATCAAATGTTGGCAGTCTCCCTGACCGATCACGCTAATTTGATGGGAGCTTTTCACTTCATCAAAGCCATCAAAAAACACAATGCCGATTTACTTGGTGATGCCTCAAGTCTAAAACCCATTTTGGGCTGTGAGTTTTATGTTTGTGAAAACCATCAAGACCGATCCAGAAGAGACAACGGATATCAAATTGTTTTCATTGCCAAAAACAAAAAAGGCTATGAAAATCTTTCCAAGATGAGCTCCATTGCCTACACCCAGGGGTTCTATTATGTGCCAAGGATTGACAAAGAAATTGTCGAACAGCACAAATCTAATTTAATGGTCTTGACAGGTAACTTGTATGGAGAAGTACCCTCAAAAATTCTTAACGTAGGAGAGAATCAAGCAGAGGAAGCCTTGCAATGGTGGAAGGCTCAGTTTGGAGAAGATTTGTACATCGAGTTAATGCGTCATAATCAGGAGGACGAAAGGCGTTCCAATCAGATTTTACTCAAGTTTGCCAAAAAATATGGGATTAAGGTTTTGGCGACCAATAACTCATACTATACGAACAAAAGCGAGGCAAATGCTCACGATATTTTGCTCTGTGTCAAAGAGGGTGAGAAACAAGCTACTCCTATAGGTCGTGGAAGAGGGTTTCGATTCGGTTTCCCCAACCAAGAGTATTACTTTAAGTCTCAGGCCCAGATGAAAAGTCTTTTTGCGGATTTACCTGAAGCCATTACAAATATTGAAGAGGTAATCGACAAGGTAGAGGCCTTTGATTTGGCTCGTGAGGTCTTGCTTCCCAAATTTGACATCCCTGATGATTTTTCTTCAGAGATATCAGATGACCCAAAGGACAGAGAAAATCAATTTCTGCGACATTTGACTTTGAAGGGTGCCAAAAGACGATACGGAACCATCAGCAATGAGATCCAAGAACGTTATAATTTTGAATTGGAGGTAATCGCCAATACAGGTTATCCTGGTTATTTTTTGATTGTTCAAGACCTTATTGCTGCAGCCCGGGAAATGGGAGTCTCCGTTGGACCTGGGAGGGGTTCTGCAGCTGGATCGGTTGTAGCCTATTGCCTTGGGATTACCAACTTGGACCCCATCAAATACGATTTGCTTTTTGAGCGTTTTCTTAATCCAGATCGGGTAAGCATGCCTGATATTGATATTGATTTTGATGACGAAGGAAGGGGAAAAGTCATGGACTATGTGATTAAAAAATACGGTGCTAACCAAGTGGCGCAAATCATTACTTATGGTACGATGGCGGCAAAGTCTTCGATTAGAGATACTGCAAGGGTTTTGGACCTTTCTTTGGGAGATGCAGACCGGATTGCTAAGCTGGTGCCCAATATAAAACTGGCTAAAATTTTCTCCTTGGAAGATAAGGAGTTGAGAGAAAATTTGAGATCAGATGAATTCAACCAGGTCAAAGAATTGCAGAGAATTTTTGAAGGGGAAGACCTGGCTGGACAAACATTACAGCAAGCCAAGGTATTAGAAGGCTCATTAAGGAATACTGGCATACATGCCTGTGGGGTCATCATTACACCAGACGATATTACAAATTTTGTTCCCATTGCCTCCGCCAAAGATTCTGACTTGAATGTAACTCAGTTTGACAATGCTGTTGTTGAAGAAGCTGGACTTTTAAAAATGGATTTTCTGGGACTGAAAACCTTGACATTGATCAAAGATACTGTCAAACTGGTCAAATACCGTCACGGGATTGATTTGATTCCAGACGAATTTGCACTGGATGATCAATTGACCTATGAGTTGTTTCAAAGAGGTGATACAGTGGGGATCTTTCAGTATGAATCAGTGGGTATGCAAAAGTATTTGAAAGACTTAAAACCCAATGTTTTTGCAGATTTGATAGCCATGAATGCTCTATATCGTCCAGGGCCGTTGGAATACATTCCCAGTTTCGTTGCCCGAAAGAAGGGAGAGGAAACGATAAAATATGATTTGCCAGAGATGGAGGAACACCTTAAAGAGACCTATGGGATCACTGTTTATCAAGAGCAAGTAATGTTGTTGTCTCAAAAATTAGCGGGATTCTCTAAAGGAGAGGCCGACTTACTTCGAAAGGCAATGGGAAAAAAGATTTTTGCATTATTGCAAAAACTCAAACCTAAATTTATAGAAGGGGGAGAGGCCAATAATCATCCAAAAGAGATATTGAATAAAATTTGGAAGGACTGGGAAGCATTTGCATCATATGCCTTCAATAAATCTCACTCTACATGTTATGCTTGGATTGGATATCAGACGGCATTTCTTAAGGCCCATTATCCCGAAGAATATATGGCGGCGGTACTTTCCAATAATATGAATGACATCAAACAGGTCACCTTCTTTATGGAAGAGTGTAAGAGGATGGGGGTCAAAGTATTGGGACCTGATGTCAATGAGTCTTTTTATAAGTTCAATGTAAATGATGAAAATGTCATCCGTTTTGGAATGGGTGCTGTCAAAGGGGTTGGAAAAGGAGCGGTGGACTCAATTATTGAGAACCGAAAAGAAGCTCCCTATCAAAGTATTTTTGATTTAGTCAAAAAAGTAGATTTAAGAGCGGCTAATAAAAAAGCATTTGAAAATCTGGCTTTAGCTGGTGCGTTTGATTCCTTTGAGGAAACTCATAGGGCGCAATATTTTAATCCCGACGGGGATGGGGTTGTTTTTTTAGAGAAAGTAATTCGATTTGGTTCTAAATATCAAGAAAGCCAAAAATCAGCTCAAACTAGCCTCTTTGGAGAAACCTCAGACCAAGTTTATCAGGAGCTGGTAATCCCATACTCTCAGGACTGGGATAACCTTGAAAAACTTAAGAAAGAAAGAGAAGTCGTGGGGGTATTTATTTCAGGCCATCCTTTAGATGATTTTAAAAAGGAAATGGAATGGTTTACTAATGCAGATTTGTCTCGACTTAAAGACCTTAGAACGCTCATCAATAAAAATATTAATGTTGCAGGAATTGTTAATGAAATTCAACATTTAGAATCTAAGAATGGAAATGGCTGGGGCCGATTTATCTTGGAGGATTTTTCAGATCAGTTTGAGTTTAGAATTTTTGGAGAGGAATATCTCAAGTTCAAACACTTTATAAGTGTAAATCAGTTTATTCGTATAAAAATCAACATTAAAGAGGGATGGAGAAATCAAGAAACAGGTAGAAATGGGGACCCTAGAATACATTTTCTTCATTTTGAGATGCTGCACGATGCACTTTCTAAAAATTCAAAAAAATTGACCTTGCAGTTAGACATCCGGAAATTAGAATCCCATGCCATCCAACAGCTGAAGGAAGAACTCAAAGTTTTTAAGGGAGACAAACCCCTCTTTTTTGATGTTATTGATCCAAAAAAACAAGTAAAATTGACCCTCTCGAGCCGTAAACAAAGAGTATCCATCTCCCAAAAGTTGTTATCACATTTGGATGAAAAAAGTTGGCACTATAAATTGAATTGATAGGATGTTTCAATCCATAGAATTCCAACAATTTAATTTGATTGACAAGTGCAATGTCACATTTCTTAAAAATGATTAATTTTAAACTTAAATTTTTAAAATGGCTATAGAAATTACTGACGCAAACTTTGAAGAAACGGTTTTGAAATCTGATAAACCTGTCATTGTAGATTTTTGGGCTGCTTGGTGTGGACCTTGTCGCATGGTAGGTCCTATCATTGATGAAATCAGTCAAGATTATGAAGGTAAGGCTGTAGTAGGAAAATTGGATGTAGATCTTCATCAAGAATTCGCAGCAAAATATGGGGTTAGAAATATTCCTACTGTATTGCTTTTCGATAAGGGAGAAATTGTCGGAAGACAAGTTGGTGTTGCTCCTAAAAAGGCTTATTCTGACGCTTTGGATAAAGTTATCTAATCTTTTGAAGTCTTGGGAGAATTTTGAAGATATATAATTATCTAAAATAGATTATTAATAGAGAAGTAAAAACACAAATGAGAATACCCCAATATTTAACTGTTGGGCTTAATTTGTAATCAAGGTGATTTTTATCTGGCATGACTTTGGGTTCTTTTTGTGGCCAATAAAATGTGTAAACCGTTATAAATATAATTATAGCCAAAAATGTAATTCCTTGACTATGCAAGAAAGGAATTTCAGGAAAAAATATAATTAAAAAACCGTAAATAGGGAAGTTTAAAATCATTCCCAAAAAAGCGGCCTTCCATGAAATTTTTTTCCAGAAAATTCCATAAAAAAATGCAGCAACAACCCCCGACTGCATGAATCCCCAGAATTGATTAATGAAAATGTATACACCTCCTTCAAATTTTGTTATTATTGGTGCCCAAAAACAAGCAATTAGAATAAGAATAATTGTAGAATTTTTACCTACACTGAGACTTTTTGAAGGAGATGCTGTTTTGTTTATAAATGGTTTATAAATGTCAATGGTAAAAATTGTTGCAGCCGAGTTTAATAAACTATCAAGAGTGCTAAGTATTGCTCCAAATAAGGCAGCTAACATTATTCCAATATAGCCAACGGGTAAAAGTTTTTTAATTAACATAGGATATGCTGAATCTCCGCAATTTCCTGTTTCACAATTAGCTCTAATTTCCTCACCAAATAAATCATATGCAATAATACCTGGAATAATTATCATAAAAGTGATTAAAACTTTCAAACTAGCTCCAAGAAGAACCCCCTTTTGACCTTCCTCTATATTTTTTGCGGCTAAGCTGCGTTGGACAATAAATTGACTAAAACCCCAATAAAAAAAATGGGGAATCCACATTCCCCCTAAAAAAACTGCTGACCATGGTAATTCAGGGTGATTTAATGGCATAACTACATGTAAACGGTCACCATTATTTAAAATAAATTCACCCCATCCACCAGCTCTGTCTATAGCAAGAAAGAAAATTAGAGCACCTCCTATTAATAATGTTATTCCTTGAATTAGATCTGACCAAACTACAGCTGAAAGGCCTCCATAGTATGTGTAAAAACCTGCAATTATTCCAATTCCCCATATACCAAAATGAAGAGGTATTTCAAAAATTGTTTCTAAGGTAAGAGCGCCTGAGTAAAGTACTGTAGCCATTGATATAAAGGCATAAAAAATCAACATATAAACTGACATTAGAGTCCTAACTGTTCTATTGTAGCGATACTCAAGAAATTCAGGAAGGGTATAAATCCCTATTTTAAGATATTTAGGTAACAAAAAAATAGCCATGATTACCATTGCAAATGCTGCCATCCAACCCCAGGTTGCAATAGCAAGGCCAATTCCATCTCTAAATCCTTGGCCTGCCTGGCCTACAAAATGTTCAGATGAAATATTTGTAGCAATTATAGAAATACCAATTAACCACCAACTCAGCTTCCTACCAGCAAGAAAATAATCCTCATCGGTTTTTTTCTTGCCTGATTTTAATAAAGAGATTATTATAACAAATGCTATAAAACCAAAGAAAGAAATTACGTCAATGATCTCTATTTTCATAAATCAGTTCACTTAAGATTATCTCCAAATATTTTTTTAAAAGTATTTAAACTTTTTGTAAATCTTTTTTCTCTTTCCTTATCCAATTCATAATTAATAAAATTGTAACCATTATTTATTAGGTTTTTTGGCCTGTCAATACCCATATTTCCAAGACTAATTAGTCCTTTTTTTCTAAACTCATAAAATTTTATTTGTCATTAATCACAGATCATCTTAAAAAAAACTATATTATATTTTTATTTAAAGAAATTTTTTTGAAAAAATGTTAAAAATAAATCTGATTCTAAAAACCGATGATTTTAACAATAGGTTAGATCATTTTTGGAAACTTTCGGGAGAAAAAATCAACAGAATTGTTTCTGAATATGATGATTCAAAAGGCGCTCCTGTATTTACAGTTGATGGAAAGTACAGCACTCGAGGATGGACTGAGTGGACTCATGGGTTCCAGTTCGGGTCCGCTATTTTACAATACGATGCAGTTGGAGATAAAAAGTTTGTAGACATAGCAAAAAAGCAAATCATTGAAAAAATGGCAACTCACGTTAGTCACAATGGGGTTCACGACCACGGTTTTAATAATTTGAGTACATACGGGAATCTATTACGATTAATGCATGAGGGAAAGATTGAATACAATAAATGGGAAGCACATTTTTATGAGTTGGCCATTAAAATTTCTGGAGCGGTTCAAGCTTCTCGATGGACAGTCCTTCCCAACGGTGGATTTATAAATTCTTTTAATGGCCCTCATTCCTTATTTGTAGACACCATAAGATCATGTAGGATTTTGATTGTAAGCCATTTGTTAGGGCATGCCTATCACGGAGAGGGAGATCGAAAAATATCATTGTTGGAAAGAGCCATTCAACACATTGAGGCTACCGCAAAATATTCCATTTATTATGGTCAGGGCAGAGATAAATATGATATTTGGGGAAGGACAGCTCATGAGAGTGTATTTAATGTCAATGATGGTCAGTACCGATGTCCCAACTCTCAGCAAGGATATACAGGTTTTACTACATGGACTAGAGGCTTGGCATGGGCAATGCTTGGATTTGCAGAGGAGTTAGAGGCACTTGAG
>MDTG01353396.1_pt1 | contig 26671 bp, 27 predicted proteins | sample 811421 | NCBI WGS metagenome assembly MDTG01 (sample SAMN05326645, study PRJNA326480) | marine metagenome | isolation source: seawater | place: Pacific Ocean: South East | collected 2011
CTCGCAGATCGTCACCCGCAGCTTCACCAACGCGGCCTACGACAGCAGCACCATCGCCAACGCCAGCCGCAGCTACGGCGTCAAAGGCAACCTGAACGGGGGCGGTTCCTGAAGGCGGATCCTGTGGGAAGTGAGGATCAGGTAGTGTGCGCTCTCCCATGCCAGATGATTGCCTCGCGCCTCCCAGTTCTACTGGGCATGGGCGTCTACCCGGCCCATTTGGCTCCAAATGGGGAGAGTCGACTGAGCCGACACCGCAATGGTCGATGCTGGCGGCGGCTGCCGGCGTGTGGGACCGCCTGCACGACCGGGTGCTGTCGGCATCAGAGGCCGGCACCTCGCCTGCCGCCTCAGTCAGCGCATCGACTCATGGCGGAGTGCGTCGAGTCAAACAGGTCCCACGCCGGTGGCTCAGATCTCTCAAGCGACAAGCTACCCCACGGCATGTCATACTCCGCGCGAACCTCCACGGGAATCCGTCATGGCTCGATTCACCCTTGCGTTCTGTTCGATGCTGCTGATCGGCGCCTGCGCAGCGCCCAATCGCTCGCCGGAGGGGAACGTGGCGTCCGCCGCGGCCGGGACGGACGACGATCCGGTCGTCTGTGAAACGGTGATCCGCACCGGAACCCGGCTCTCGGAGCGCTCCTGCATGCGCAAGAGCCAGATCGATGCCCAGCGGCAGGCTTCCCAGGATGCCCTGCAGGAGATTCAGCGGCGGGGCGCCCAGGTCGGCAACCCCGCACAGTGATTCCGGCCCCGGCGGGCTGATCGGGTCCGCGCTGCGCGCCAGCCGTTACGGCGGCACGCGTTCGTAGGTGAGCCGTTCCTCGCGGACCCCGCCGCTGCCCCGCATGACGATGTAGCCATCCAGGCGATTCGCATCGCGCCGATAGAAGCTGATGCCGGAGAAGTGCACCGCGTCGGCTTCGATCGCCACGAGCTCGAAGCGGACGTGCTCCGCCTTGTCCTCCCAGGCCGCGAAGTCGGCGTCGAAGTGCTTGACCCGCAGGCTCAGCGTGCCGTCCCGGGTGTCCATCACCAGCAGTTCGTAGAACTCGACCTCGTCACCGTCCATCAGCTTGAACATGCCGACCATGGTGCCCGCCGACGGCGGGCTCCAGACCTCCTCGAAGGTCTTGCCGAAGGCGGTGCCGCGCCAGCTCCCGGCCAGCCAGCGCACCTGTTCGATGGTCGCCTCGGGGGCGCGTTCACCCTCGCCGAGCCGCCAGGTGTGCTCGGTGTGCGGTTCGATGCCGAGCGCGGGAACCGCGGCCCCGGCCAGGGCTATGGACAGCAGCCATGGATGCAGGCGCATGTCTCTCTCCGTGTCGGTGCCAAGTGGATCATTTCAGGAATCCGCGCCAGGCGCTCCTGCCGGCGTGGAAGAGGCCACCCGTCGCGGCGCACGCCCGTCATGCCCTGTCGGCATCGGCGCCGCTGCCGCCAGCGAACGCCGCAGCGTAACGAAACGGTCGTGCCGGCACTCACCGGGTGACAGCCCACCGCCGGCCCCATATGCTCCGAGGGTAGACACGGGAGGGGGCAGGTCATGATCACACGTCGAGGGTTCGTGGGCGCGGCGTCGGGTACGGCCGCAGCGGCCGCCGCCGGATGCGCGACGGCGCCGGGCGCGGGCGGGCGCATGGCGTCCCAGGCAGAAGGCACGTTCCGCCACGGCGTCGCCAGCGGCGATCCGCTGGCGGATCGGGTCATTCTGTGGACCCGCATCACCACCGCCAACCCGTCACCGGTGCCGGTTCGCTGGGAGATCGCCAGCGACCCGGGCTTCCGCCGCATCGTCAACCAGGGGGTGGTCACCGCCCTGCCCGCCCGGGACTTCACCGTCAAAGTGGACGCCGTCGGGCTGGAACCGGCCCGGACGTACTACTACCGCTTCAGCGCGGCCGGCAGCGAGAGCCCGGTCGGGCGCACGCGCACCCTGCCCGAGCAGACGGCGAGCCGGCTGCGCATCGCCGTGGCGAGCTGCTCCAATCTGCCGTTCGGCTTCTTCAACGCCTACCACCACATCGCCGCCCGGGGCGATCTCGACCTGGTGCTGCATCTCGGCGACTACCTCTACGAGTACGCGCCGGGCACCTACGGCAACGGCGCCGAGTTCGGCCGCAGCCACCAGCCGGCCCACGAGATCGTGAGCCTCGCCGATTACCGCACCCGCCACGCCCAGTACAAGCTGGACCCGGATCTGCAGGAGGCGCACCGCCAGCATCCCTGGATCTGCGTGTGGGACGACCACGAGAGCGCCAACAACGCCTGGCGTGACGGCGCCGAGAATCACGACCCGGACCAGGGTGAAGGCCCCTGGCCGGCACGGCGGGCTGCCGCGGTGCGCGCCTACCACGATTGGCTGCCGATCCGGGAGCAGCCCGGCGCGGCGGGCCCGCACATCTACCGCAGCTTCCGGCTGGGCGATCTCGCCCACCTGATCATGCTGGACACGCGCCTGCACGGCCGCACCCGCCAGGTGGAGGACCGCACCGATCAGGCGGCCATCAACGCGCCGGGACGGACGATCCTCGGGGCGGATCAGCAGGCCTGGCTGGCCGAGGAGCTGCGCGCCGCCGTGCGCCTCGGCAGCACCTGGCGGCTGCTCGGCCAGCAGCTCATGTTCGGCCAGCTCATCGCCGAGGACGGCCTGCTGCTGAACACCGATCAGTGGGACGGCTATCCGGCGTCGCGCAACGCCGTGCTCGACCAGCTCGAAGGCGAGGGGATCGACGATGTGGTGGTGCTGACGGGCGACATTCACACCGCGTGGGGCATCGACATCTCCCGCGACCCCATGGGCGGATACGACCCGGCCAGCGGCCGCGGGTCGCTGGCGGTCGAGATGGTGACCACCTCGGTGACCTCGCCCGGGCCGGACGGCACCGCGGAGGCCCTGACCGAGCGGGAGCGCATGATCGTCCGCGACCGGCCCCACATCCACTACGTCAATCTGCGGGAGCACGGCTATCTGCTGCTCGACCTCGATCACGAGCGGGCGCAGGGGGAATGGTGGTACGTGAACGGCATCGACCGGCGCGCCCCCGGGGAACGCCTCGCCGCCGCCTTCGCGACCGCCCGCGGCGCGAATCACCTGACCGCGGTGGACGGGCCCAGCGCCGCCAACGGCGACCGGCCCGGCACCGTCTGATCCGGCCGTGCGCGGACTGATCAAGCTGGCCGCCGTCTGCCTGCTGGCCGGCTGCGCCGCCCAGGGAGGAACGAACGTGGGATTGACCGACGACGGCCGACTGCCGCCCTGCCCCAGCTCGCCGAACTGCGTGAGCTCGGACGCCGACGACGAGGCCCACCGGATCGCGCCGCTGGCCGTCACCGGCGATCCGGCCGCAGCCTGGCGGCGCCTGGTCGACCACGTCCAGGCCGACCCCGCCTACACCATCGTGGCGCAGACCGAACGCTACCTTCACGCCGAGGCCAGAACGCGCCTGCTGCGGTTCGTCGACGACGTCGAGTTTCACCTGCGCCCGGCCGATGGCGAGATCGCCATGCGGTCGGCTTCCCGCCTGGGCTACTCCGACCTCGGCGCCAACCGCAGGCGGCTGGAGCGGCTGAGGGCGGCGCTGGCCGAGGCGCCCTGAGCGCCCGGGACGGGCGTCGGAATCATTACCCTCGGGGTAATTGAGCCGCCGCCGGGCCCCGACGAGCATTCGACCCCGGGCGGCCGGGAATCCCGTCGGCCGGGACCGGCACCGGCGGCGAGCCGGCGTCCGCAGCAACTACCAGCGAGTATTCAGACATGACCGCCTTCCGTATCGTCCTCGCCCTCATACTCGTCGCCGTGGTCGGCTACACCGTGCCGGTGGTGGCGAACCACGGCGTCAACCTGCTGCCGGTGTTCTTCGGCGACATCGCACGGATGGGCTGGCCCGGCCAGTTCAACGTCGACTTCATGGGCTTCCTGGCGCTGTCCGGCCTGTGGCTGGCCTGGCGCCACCGGTTCTCGCCTGGCGGGATCGCCCTCGGCGTCGTGGGGTTCTTCGGGGGCGCGCCGGTCCTGACGGCCTATCTGCTGATGGCCAGCTTCCGCTCGAACGGGGACTGGGCCGTGCTGATGCTGGGACCCGACCGGGCCGGGGCGCTCAGAAGCGGCTGACGTCCGCCTGCCGCCAGTGGCCTTCACGGAAGAACTCGAAGGCCTTGTGGACCACCGTCAGGTCCATCGCGTCCCGGCTGAAGCCGCGCCGGAGGAAGTCGTTCTGTCCGGGCAGCACGCCGACCGAGGTATCGTGGAAGCCCATCGACCAGTCGGGGAAGTCGCGCCGCTCGGCGCAGCCCCGCATCAGAACGTTGGCGTCGTGATGACGCGGATCCAACTCGATCCGTTCGAACAGGGCTTCCACCGTGTCCTCGTCGCCCTCGAGGGCCTGGATGAAGGAGCCTTCGTCGTAGAGCAGCATGCCGGTCACGCCGATCGCCCGGTTGTTCCGACGGGCAGCCGTCAGAATCTGCTCCAGGTCGACGTCGGTCATGGGCCCGGACTCGGCGCTGATGTAGACGAGTTGAAATACCGACACTGCGAACCTTGCGGACTCTCCTCTTCCGCAAGCCTAGCCGCCACGCCACGCTTCGGGGCAACGCGATGAGCCGGACGTGATCCAGGTCACACCGCCGTCCGGCGCAGCGCCTGCAGCGCCTCGATCCGGGCGGCGAGCAGGGGCGCCATGGCCAGCACCACCCGCCGCGACTCCGCCCGGCTGCGGACCACTTCCATCAGCTTGACGCCGCGAAACAGGTCGGCGAAGCCCTCGAGAAAGGGCGTCACCTGCTCGTCCACCAGCGCCGCCGGAAACAGCGTCAGCAGCACGTCGCGGCGGCGCCGCGCCAGCAGCCGGGAGTGCCGCTGCCAGAGGCGGCGCAGCCGGGGCTCGTGGCGGGCGAGCAGCATCATCTCGTAGCCGGCGAAGTAGCTGTCGGGATAGACGTCGCGCCACACCGCCAGGAACACCTCGTCGGTCGGCGGCGTGGTGAACAGCCGCCGGATGGTCGCCTCGATCCCCGCCATGGAGCGCTCCATCAGGTGGGCGACGGCGGCCGCCACCAGGTCTTCCCGGCTGCCGAAGTGATGCAGGTAGGCGCCCCGGGTCACGCCCGCACGCCGGGCGATGCTGGCGGTGCTGGTCGCCGCCACGCCCTGCTCGGAGAAACACTCGATGGCCGCATCGAGCAGGCGCGCCCGGGTGTCCTCGCTGCGCGGCTGCCTGGGCGGATGGCGCACGCCCAGCCGGCGTCCGCGGCCACCGGCCGGTGACCTCATCGAAACCCCCGCGTGAACATAATTCTGGAAACATTCATGCGTGAATGATATCAAGACGAACGGGGAATACAGGAGGGCATCCCGATGGAATCCATCAACTGGATCGGCGCCGTGGTCGGCGCCATTGCGGCCTTCGGCCTGGGCGCCGTGTGGTACTCGCCGGCCGTGTTCGGCCGCCGCTGGCAGGCTGCCGCGGGACTCAGCGACGACGACATTGCCGCCGCGCCGATGGGCCGCACGTTCGCCGTCGCCGGCATGGCGTCGCTCGTCGCCGCACTGGTGTTCGCGGCTTTCCTGGGGCCGGCAGGCATCGCCTTCGGAACCGCCGTCGGCGCCACCGCGGGTATCGGCTGGGTGGCCACCAGCTTCGCCATCAACTACGTCTTCGAGCAGAAGCCGCTGGCCCTGTTTCTGATCAACGCCGGCTATCACGCCGTGCAGTTCACCCTGTACGGGTTCTGCATCGGGGCCGCCAACGCCTGGTCCTAGCCGGCGCGGGCCGGTCCGCAGAATCGCAGCAAACTGTTTGCAGATTGTTCCAGAAGTGTGCACGCGCCCGGCGAACGTGAACTGTGTCTCAGCACGGTGGAGAACGCCTTCCTAAGATTCAGTCAACGGTATTGAGGATGTTGGCTGTGATCGATACGCGCCTGCGCCGCTTCGAAGGTCGCCTGTTCGCCGAGGACGGCATGCTGTTCCTCGTGGTGGCCGCCGACCACGTGACCGAGACCGCCCGGGTGAGCTGTCGTGTCGAAGGCACGACCCAGGTCGTCGACATGCCCATCTCCGAGGTGGCACGACGCCTGACCGCCAATCCGGACCTGAAACTCGACAACCTGAACGGGCCCAACGCCGCCAAGCGTATCGCCTGCCACGACGGCGAGTGGTTCTTCACCTCACGGGAAGGGCTGCAGGGGCCGTTCGAGACCGCCGACGCCGCCAAGCACGGTCTGGCGCGCCACATCCTGCGGATGCAGACCGCCGTCGACGCGGACCCCGCCGCCGACGGCGAGCCGCTCACCCACCCGGCGGCAGCTCCGGACGGTGAATCGGAAACTGTCCTCGATCGAGCGCCCACGCGTGGAGAGCGGCGACGGAACCCAGATCCTGCAGCGTCGCGAGCTGACGTTCGGTCACGCGCATCAGACCGAACTCCCCCGCTGCGTGCCGCTCGAGCGCCTGCCGCGGGGTGATCCACAGACTGTCGACGGTCTCCTTGTCGTCGTGCAGCCCGGTCTGACCCGGGGGCGCCTCGGCGACGAAGAAGCGGGTGTCGAAGCGGCGCGGCCGGCCCAGCGGCGTGATCCAGCGGTTGAAGAAGTGCACCCGGTCGCAGGCCAGGGTCAGCGACTCCTGTTCGCACAGCGCCATGAGATCGAGCTCGCCCTCGTGCACCTGATGACGGTAGGCCTCGAAACGGGCCTCGTGGGCCTCGTCGCGCCAGGCCAGCAGATCGCCGTTGGCGTCGTAGGCGAGCAGCAGCCCGGACTCCTCGAAGGTCTCGCGGATCGCGGCGATCCAGTAGCCGCGCCACTCGTAGCCGACGGCATCGAGCTGGGGCGCCTGGGCCTCGGTGGGACCGGTGCGCCAGCGGTCCCAGGCATGCAGGTGGTCGTCTCCTTCCACGCGCCCGCCCAGGAACACGTACATGCCGCCGGCGAACGCAGCACCGGCCGTGCGCCGCAGCATGAAGATCTCCATCTCCACCACGCCGTCCCGGTCCGCGTCGCCGTCCCGGGCGATGATCACGGTGGCGGCGGGACGGATAGGCTGTACGGGCGTCTGGGTCATGGTGTCTGTCCTGATCGATCTGTCCGGGTCGGGTAGCGGCATGCCGCCGACGGGCAGCGGCGACGGAGTAGTATGCACCACTCGACCACCGCCACCCGAGGAGGCCTTACCGTGCGACGTCTTCACCAGACCTGGGTCGTCATCGCCACGCTGCTGACCGCCCTGTCCGCTTCGGCGGCCGAGCCCGACGAGGCCGAGATCGGCCGGGTGCTGGACGCCCTCCACCAGCGCGCCTCGGCGGCCGACTTCGAGGGCTACTTCGACCTGTACCACGAGCGCGCCGTGTTCCTCGGCACCGACCGGGACGAATACTGGCCGCTGCCCGAGTTCAAACGCTACACCCGGGCGCGCTTCGACGCCGGCACCGGCTGGACCTATCACCCGGTGGAGCGCTTCGTGCACGTCGCCGGCGACGCCGCCTGGTTCGAGGAGCGCCTCGACCACGACCGCTACGGCGAGACCCGCGGCACGGGCGTGCTGCTGCGCACCGCCGAGGGCTGGAAGGTCGCCCAGTACAACCTCACCCTGCCGATCCCCAACGACCTGTTCCGCCAGTTCGCCGCGGAGATCGCCGAGCACTACGGCGAGAACGCCGAGCCCTGACGGCCGCCGGCGGATCGCGCGCCGTCAGATGAGCGCGTTCTGCTGCGGCACGGGCCAGGGCGGCAGGGGCGCGAGCTCCGGCATGCGGCGCCGCAACAGGTCGTGGAACGACTCGGCGAAGGCCGGGCAGTGCAGGTTGTTGGGGCAGTGGATCATGACGTACACCGCCTGCCCCTCGGCGAGCCACGCCGCCACGCGCTCCGCCCAGTCCTCCAGCGCGGGGCGGTTGCCGGCGCTGTCCGGATGCAGCACCAGCCGGACGAAGCCCACGCCCTCGCGCACCTCCGGGCGCACCGGCAGGTCGGGGTTCTCGTGCAGCGCGTCCCGGACCTCCGGGTGCTCCGGGTCGCCGCCGTAGAGCGGCCGGCAGTCGAGCACCACCCGGCCGAGCTCGAAGCGCTCCAGCACGGGTTCCAGCAGCCCCGGGTCGTCGAAGAAGGCCGGGTGGCGGACTTCCAGCACCGCCTCGTGACGTTCCCGGACGGCACCGATCACCGACTCGAAACGGCCGATCTGCTCCGGCCCCACCGTGGCGGGAAACTGCAGCAGCAGCGGCCCCAGGTGCCCCTTCAGCGGCGCCAGAACCGACAGCAACGCCTCCAGGTCCGCCGCGTCGGGGCGGCGCTCGTGGGTCACCGAGCGCGGCAGCTTGAAGCAGAACCGGAACGCCCGGTCCGCGACGGCGTCACGCCAGCGGGCGACCATCTCCGGGGAGGGCACCCGATAGAAGGTGGTGTTGCCTTCGACGGCGCCGAACACCCGGGCGTAGCTCGCCGGCGGTGACGGCAGCGCCTCGAAGTAACGGCCCTGCCAGCCCGGAAACGCCCAGGCAGGCAGACCCAGGTGATAGGCGCCTCGGTCCGTCACGGCGCCGGCGGCTGCCACTCGAACACCACCGACAGGTTGTTCGCCGGCATGTCCACCACCGTACGCAGACCCAGGCCCTCGGCCGCGGCTGCCGCCACCAGCGCTTCCAGATCACGGATGCCCCAGGCCGGATTCTCCGTGCGCAGCGCCGCGTCGAAACGGGCGTTGCCCTCGGACGTGAACGACCCGTCCCGGTTGAACGGACCGTAGACGTGCAGGATGCCGCCCGGCGCCAGCACACCGGCCGCCCCGGCGCACAGCGCCGGCAGCGTCTCCGGCGGTGACACGTGCAGCAGGTTGGCCGTGATCACGGCGTCCGCCTCCAGGGTGGGCCAGGGTCCGCCGACGTCCAGATCCAGCGGCGGCGCCACGTTGCTCAGCCCCGCCGCGCGGATGCGGGCGGTGATGGAAGCCCGCTGCGCCGGGTCCGGATCCGACGGCTGCCAGCTCAGCGCCGGCAGCGCGGCGGCGAAGGCGACCACGTGCTGGCCAGTGCCGCTCGCCACCTCCAGCACGCGCCCGCGCCCGGGCAGATGCTCGCGCAGCACCGCCAGAATCGGTTCCCGGTTGCGATCCGCCGCCGGCGCGTGGCGGATGTCGGTCTGATCCACGTTGCCTCCGTCATCGATCGGTTCGTTCAGTCTACCGGCTGCGGTAGCATGCGCGCTTTCTCGAGCGCCCAGGGCGCGCGGCCGGGGAACACTCCTGAGCGGCACCGAACCAGACATCGATCCGCCGGGCGCGTCGCGGCCCTGGGGCGCGTTCGCGTTCCGCGACTACCGGGTGCTGTGGGCGATCCTGATCACCGCCACAGTGGTGGTATGGATGCGGATCCTGTCCACCGCCCAGTGGCTGTTCGACGAAACCGGGTCCGCCGTGCTGGTCGGGTTCATCGGCGTGGTACAGCTCGTCGTGCAGGTTCCGGCGCTGCTGTGGGGCGGCACGCTGGCCGACCGCATCGACCGCAAGCGCCTGATGCTGCTGGCCAACGGCGCCACCTGCATCGTCATGTTCACCCTCGCCCTGCTCGATTCGGCCGGCGCGCTCACCGCGCCGATGGTCTACGCGGCCATCGCCTGCACCGCGTTCTCCCAGATGCTGGCCAGCCCGGCGCGGTCGGCGCTGGTGCCCATCGTGATCCCCGAGAAGCATCTGATGCGCGCCGCCTCCACGGACACCGCGTCCCAGAACGCGGCCGCCATCCTCGGCCCGCTGCTGTTCGCCGGCGTGGTGGCGCTGTTCGACCTCACCGCCTCGTTCCTGGTAGCCGGCGCCGTGGCGTTCGTCTCGGCGCTGCTGCCGCTGGTGCTGCGCGCCCGGGGCCGCGCCGAAGGGCACGCCGACGACTCGCCGCGATCCACCGTGCACCAGACCTGGGAGGGCCTGCGCTACGTCGCCCGCCATCCCATTCTGCCGGGGCTGTTCCTGCTCGACACGGGGATCACGGTGGCGTCCTTCTACCGGGAGATCCTGCCGGTGCTGGCCCTGGGGCTGTTCGCCGGCGGCGCCAGCGCCACCGGCCTCCTCGGGGCCGCCAACTCGGCCGGCGCCATCGTCGGGTCGTTCGTCGCGCTGCTGCTGGTGGGTTTCCGCGCCAAGGGCATGCTGGTGCTGTACGCGTCCCTCGCCTACGGGGTGATCCTGTTCGGCTTCGGCACCGCCAGCACCCTGTGGCTCGGCGCGGTGATGATCGCCCTGCTCGGCGCCGCCGACGCGGTGACCGTCGCGGTGCGCCAGACCACGGTGATGCTGACCACGCCGGACCACATGCGCGGCCGCGCCTTCGCCCTGATGATTCTCGCTGCACAGACCGCCAACAACGTCGGCACCATCTGGGTCGGCGCCTGGGCGGCCGCCATCGGCCCCGGCAACACCATGGTGCTGGGCGGCGTCATCTCCATCGCCGCCACGCTGCTGATCTGGCGGCTGTGGCGGCCGATCCGGGACTTCCGCTCGTCGCTGTGAACGGGGCTTGACGCCGCCCCCAGTCGTGGGATGCTGGGCCGAACCTGGGGAGGGTCAGACGATGACACGACGAATCCTGCCACGCGGCGCCGGGCTCGCGGCGATTGCCGTGGCTGCGGCGCTGACGGCCGCCACCGCGACGGCGGCGCCCGGCGACGGGGGCGATCAGCGGGGCGACGAGGCCCGCAAGCGCAAGGACCCGAACGAGGTGGTGTGCCGGCGCGAACGGGTGACGGGATCCCACATGCGCCAGAAGATCTGCCACACGCGGGCGGAATGGGACGAGCTCCGGGAGGAATCCCAGCGCATGATGCGGGACCGGCCCCATCACAACACGGAGCGGCCCCAGTAGCCCTGGGCGGCCCTCATCCGGCCGCGGCGATGGCCTCCTCGACGTCCCGCAGCCGGTCCTTGCCGAAGTAGAGCTCGTCGCCGACGAAGAAGCTCGGGGAGCCGAACACGCCGCGCGCCACCGATGATTCGGTCAGCTCGATCAGCCTGCTCTTGACCGCCGGGTCGCGCATCCCGGCGACCAGCTCGCCGGCCGGCAGGTCCGCCGCCCGCAGGGTCTCGTTGATGATCTCGGGCTCGTCCATCTTACGCGGAAAGCGCCACATGGCCTCGAACACGGCCCGCACGTAGCGCTCGAACACGTCGCCGCCGAGGCCCTGGGCCGCCACCGCGCCGCGCATGATCTGCAGCGTGTTGACCGGGAAGTCCGGGTTCCACTGGTACAGCTCCTCGAGGCCGTGCCTGGCCACGAAACGGCGGGTTTCCAGGGCAGCGTACTCCGGCTTGTTGCGGATGCCCTGCATCGACTCCGCCGGCGACCGGTTGCCGGTGGCCTTGAACACGCCGCCGAGCAGCACCGGCACGTACTCGAAGGTCACGCCGGTGCGCCATTCGATCTCCGGAATGACCAGATGCGACAGGTAAGCGTTGGGGCTGCCGAAGTCGAAGTGGAACTCGACGCTCACGGACATGCTGACTCCTCGTGTCGGCGACGGCTCGGGGCCTGATGGAAGGAACCGAATCATAGAGCGCCTTGGTGGCATGAAACAACCACTTCATTGCATGATGCAACCACGCCGCCATCGGCCTAGAATGGGCGCCATGAAGTACAAGTGCTTCGCCGACATGAACTGCTCGCTCGCCAAGACCCTCGACATCGTGGGCGAGCGCTGGACCCTGCTGATCCTCCGGGACGCGTTTTTCGGGGTGAAGCGGTTCGTGCACTTCGAGCGCAACCTGGGCATCGCCAAGAACATCCTCACGGCGCGGCTCAACCGGCTGGTGGAGGAAGGCCTGCTGGAGAAGCGCGCGTCCGCCGAGACGGCCCACCCCGAGTACCTGCTGACCGACGCCGGCTGGGATCTCCAGCCGGTGCTGCTGGCGCTGGCGCAATGGGGGGAGAAGCACCGGCCGGACCCGCGCGGCGCCCGCATGGTGTTCGTCGACCGGCGCGACGGCGAGCCCATTGCGCCGCTGCTGCCCCGGGATCACAACGGCCGGCAGCTCGGCCCCCAGGACGTCCGGGGCGTGCCCGGTCCGGCCCTGGCGGACGGCGGCTGAACCGCAGATGCGCCGGCACCCCGCCAACCCAACCGCACAGGGCACCGCACCATGAGCCAGGACAACGCACAGCAGATCGACTACTGGAACGGCGAGGCGGGGCACACCTGGGTCGCCGCCCAGGATCGCCTTGACCGCATGCTGGCGCCCATCACCGAGGCTCTGCTGGCGCGGGCCGCCGCCGCGGCCGGTGAGCGAATCGTCGACGTCGGCTGCGGCTGCGGCGAAACCACCCTCGCGCTGGCCGGGGCCGGCGCCCGGGTGTGGGGCATCGACATCTCCGAGCCCATGCTCGCCCACGCGAAGGCCCGCGCCGCAGGCAATCCGTCCGTCGCGTTCTCCAGAACCGACGCCGCCACCCAGTCGTTCACCGACGACCACGAGCTGGTGTTCTCCCGGTTCGGCGTGATGTTCTTCGCCGACCCCGGCGCCGCCTTCGCCAACCTGCGCACCGCCCTGGCGCCCGGCGGAAGGCTCTGCTTCGTGTGCTGGCAGTCGCCCCGGGACAACCCCTGGGTGTCGATTGCCGGCGCGGCGCTGAAGCCGTACCTGCCCGAGCCCGCGGAAACGCCGGACCCCCGCGACCCCGGCCCGTTCGCCTTCGCGGACCGCGACTACCTGCGAACCATCGTCGAAGGCGCCGGCTTCACCGACCTGGCCATCGAGCCGCTCACGCCGACGCTCCAGGTGGCCGACGATCTGCCGGGGGCGCTCGATTTCATGGCCCGGGTCGGACCGATGTCGAGGGCCATGACCGAACTGGAAGGGGACGACCGCGACCGGGCCCTGGAGGCCGTGCGGGCCGCCCTCGCACCCCATCTGCGCGACGACGGGCTGCGGCTCGGCGCCGCCTGCTGGCTGGTGAGCGCCCGGGCCGGCTGAGTCCGCCGCCGGTGTCCCGGGCCGGCGCCCTGCCCTACCATGGCGGCATCGTCACCCGGACCCGCCGCCATGCTGGACAACTTCGAGCGCTACCCTCTCACCTTCGGCCCGTCGCCGATCGAGCCGCTGCCGCGGCTGTCCCGGCACCTGGGCGGCCGGGTCGAGCTGTTCGCCAAGCGCGAGGACTGCAACTCCGGGCTCGCCTTCGGCGGCAACAAGCTGCGCAAGCTGGAGTACATCGTCCCGGACGTGCTGGCGTCCGGCGCCGACACCCTGGTGACCATCGGCGGCGTGCAGTCGAATCACACCCGCCAGGTCGCCGCCGTGGCGGCGAAACTCGGACTCAAGTGCCGGCTGGTCCAGGAGAGCTGGGTGCCGTTTCCCGACGCGGTCTACGACCGGGTCGGGAACATCCTGCTGAGCCGGGTGATGGGCGCCGAGGTGGAACTGGTCGACGAAGGTTTCGACATCGGCATCCGCGAGAGCTGGGAACGGGCCCTCGCCGACGTCGAGGCCCGGGGCGGCAAGCCCTACGCCATTCCGGCGGGCGCCTCCGTGCACCCGCTGGGCGGGCTCGGCTTCGTCGGCTTCGCCGAGGAGGTCCGGGCCCAGGAGTCGGCGCTCGGCTTCACCTTCGATTACGTGGTCGTCTGCACCGTCACCGGCTCCACCCACGCCGGCATGGTGGTGGGCTTCGCCAGGGACGAACGGTCCCGGCGGGTCATCGGCATCGATGCGTCGTGCACCCCGGAGCAGACCCGCGCCCAGGTGCTCGACATCGCCCGCAACACCGCCGAGCTGGTGAAGCTCGGCCGGGAGATCACCGCCGACGACGTGGTGCTGCTCGAGGACTACGCCTATCCCGTGTACGGCGTGCCGTCGGACGAGACCAACGCGGCCATCAGGCTGTGCGCCTCCCTCGAGGGCATGATCACCGACCCCGTCTACGAGGGTAAGTCCATGCAGGGGCTGATCGACCTGGTGCGGCGGGACTACTTCCCGGCCGGCTCCCGGGTGCTGTACGCCCATCTCGGCGGCGTTCCCGCCATCAACGGCTACAGCTACCTCTACCGGGACGGCTGAGCCGGATCGCCCCTGGCGCGAGCCCCAGGCCCGGCCGCCAGCACCACGTGCACGTGCCGGGCGGCGGCCGCCGCCAGATCCCCGGCGTCCGGCTCGCCGCCGGCGCCCAGGCGCACGCCGGAATGGGGCGCGTCCCTCGGCACCGCCAGCAGAAAGTCCCGCAGCCTGACCGCGATCATGTCGCGGTCGTCCAGGTTCACCGTCGGCGTCATGGTGTGGCGGCGCCCGCGCAGCACGACGTCGACGGGTTCCCCCGCCGCGAGGTTGCGCCACCAGAGATGATTCCTGCCGGCGAAGCAGTGCAGCACCCCGTCGCGCTCGCAGTAGCTGACGGGCGTTCTGAAGAACCGGCCGCTGCGCCGGCCGCGGTACTCCAGCAGCAGCGTGTTGCCACTGAGAAGGCCGTGGGCCGGCGAACGCAGCAGGCCGGACACCACCGGATTGAGGACGCGGTAGAGCAGCCGGCTCACAGCGGGCGCACCATGCGGTAGTGGGCGGGCAGCCCGGGCTTGTGGGGGAACCGGCTCTCGACCGCCACCCGGAATCCGAACGCCCGGTACAGGTCCACGGCGGGATTGTCGGTGTACACGTCCAGGTGCACCTCGTCGCAGCCGAGCCGGTCCGCCCGGCGCCACACGTTCTCCAGCAGCAGCCGGCCGAGCCCGCTGCCCTGGCGGTCCGGCCGCACCGAGAGAAAGTGGACGTAGTAGGCGTTGCCGGGAATGTGCGGCGCGAGATAGTCGATGTCCCGGGCCTGGCTCAGCAGCGGCTCCAGGTCCTGCTCCGGCAGGAAGGCCGTCGCCTCTGCCCGCATGCGCTGCCGCAGGGCCAGCTCCGCGTCGCCCCGGTAGCCCATCTCCAGGGCGACGGGCTCCCCCCGGTCGCGCACCACCACGGTCTCGGTGAACGAGAAGTTGTTGCCCGGCCGCGCCCACAGGCCCATGGCGAAGCGGTCGTAGGCGGCCCGATCGGCGCGGAACAGGTAGTCCCACACGCCGGGGTCGGTCTGGTGGATCAGCGCGGCCGCGGCCCGGGCCTCGCCGGCCCCGGCCGGCACGATCGCGCCGCGGTCGGCGGTCGATACGGCGGCCACGGCTCAGCGCCCCGTCCGGATCAGTTCGGGCGTGAGCGTCAGCCGGCAGAACGCCTCGGGATGCGCCCGCCACCCGGCCAGCGTCTCCGCATGGGCCGGCTGCTCCAGATCCCAGTAGCGGGCGGCCAGGCGCTCCGCCAGGGCCAGCCCGCCCTCGGGGCTGATCGTCACCGTGCCGTCGAAGGCGACCCAGTGTTCCGGCTCGCCGACCCGGTTCGTCACCAGCAGGGAAGCGAACGGCGCGCGCCGGAGCCGGCGGGTCTTGGGCGCATCGGCGGCGCTGAACATCTCCACCGCCGCGCCGTTCCAGTCGAACCACACCGGAACGCCCAGCGGCCGGCCGTCGTCGCGACTGGTGATCAGCACGCCGATGCGGGGCTCGGCGAGAAACCTCGTGTCCGAGTCGGTCACACCAGCGTTCGGCGCTGGCGTCGGTCGGGGCGGTTGCATGCCGCTGTCTCCGCGATGACTGGGCGGCCACTTTAGGTCATCGACCTATATTTGGTCAACGGTTTTAGGTCAAAGACCTTTTTTCGGCCGGCGTCCACACACGTGCGCCGGCCAGTGAGATACTGTGCGGCATGAAAAACCCCGACGCCGGTTACCGCACGGACCCGCCACGCAGCCGCAAGGGCGCGGCCACCCGGGGACGGATACTGGAGACCGCGCGGCGCATGCTGATCGCCGACGGCTACGACGGCGTCGTGATGCGCAACGTGGCGGGCGCGGCCGACATGACCCTGGGCAACCTGCAGCACTACTTCCCCACCCGGGAGGCTCTGCTGGCAGCAGTGGTCAGCGCCGAAGCGGAGTCGGACCTGGCGGACATCCGCCGGCTGCGGGAGCGTGCCGACGATCCGCAGACGCTGCTCAGAACCACCGTGCAGACGTTGATCCGCAAGTGGCGCGGCGAGAGCGGCAAGGTCACGTCGCTGCTGGGGTTTCTGGCCCAGCACCTGCCCGTGTTCCGGGACATGTACCGGGACGTCTACGAGGCGTTCTACCGGGAGCTCGCGCTGACGATCGCGGCCCTGGACGACGATGTCGGCGAGCGGGAGGCGCTGCGCCGGGCGCGCCTGGTCACGGCGCTGCTGGACGGCGCGTCGCAGCAGGTGAACCGGGGCGAATCCGGCCGCTTTCTCGACCAGGTCGCCGACGAGGCGCTGCGCATCGCCCGCGGCTGACGGAGGCCGGTGGCGGCTCCGCTCAGGCGGAAGCCAGGTCGGCGAGCCAGGCCCGGGCGCCGACGAGCCCGGGCGCCGGATCGAGAATCAGGTACAGCGGCACCTCGCGGAACCGCGCGCTCATCGCGCCCCGCTCCTCGAAGCGCCGGCGCAGCGGGCTGTCGGCGAGGAAGTCGGCCATGGCCGGCAGAATGCCGCCGCCGAGGTAGACGCCGCCGGTGGCCCAGGTGGTCAGCGCCAGGTTGCCCGCCGCAGAACCCAGCAGCCCACAGAACACCTCCAGGGTCTGATGGCAGATCGGCTCCTCCGCCGTGATGCCCCGGGCCGTGATCCACTCCGGCGCCACCGGCTCGACCTCCCCGCCCCAGAGCCGGCCCACCGCCTGATACAGGCGAACCAGCCCGGGCCCGGACAGCACGTCCTCCCAGCAGACGTGACCCCGGCCGCCCTCGAGGATGCCCAGCAGCTCCATCTCCAGCGGGTTGCCCGGCGCCAGGTCGGCGTGCCCGCCTTCCGAGGGCAGCACCCGCCAGCCGCCGTCGAGCGGCATCAGCATGCTCATGCCGAGGCCGCTGCCGGGGCCGAGCACCGCCTTGAGGCCGCCGTCCGCCGGCTGGCCGCCACCGATCCGCCGCAGCTCGCCCAGTTCCGGCAGCCCCCGGGCCAGAGCCTGGAAATCGTTGATCAGGTGCACGGGGCAACCGAGCGCAGCCGACAGCACGCCGGTATCGAAGGTCAGCGAGCCGTTGGTGATGCGGCCCCGGCCGTTCTCCACCGGCCCGGCGATCGCCAGACACGCCGCGTCGGGGCGACCGGCACCGGACCATTCGAGGACCCGCGCCAGCAGCGCCTCCTGGGTTGCGAAGTCGCCGGTGCGCAGCAGCAGCGGCGGGCCGACCAGCCCGCCGTCACCCGCCTCGGCGAAGCGGGCGTGGGTGGCGCCGATGTCGGCGACCAGCCAGGGCGCCGCACCGGCCGCCGGGGCGGAGCCCGGCCCGGTCAATCGTCCTCCACTTCGATGCTCATCTCGTCGGCGGGCAGGCTGGTGTCGCCGGCGAAGGCGTCCCAGCGCACCTCCACGATCACGCCCCGGTCCACCAGCGCGGCGAACGCGTCGAGGATCACCGGCAGCTCGTTCTCGTCCTCGAACTGGGTGGCCAGGGGCGTTCCGACCACGGCGACCCCGAGCAGGGTCACGTTCAGCTCGCCGGCGCCGGTGATCACCGCCGCCGCATCGGCGGGCGCACGCAGCACCGTCGGCTCGTCGGGATCGAACTCCTCACGCTCGATCTCCGCGGCGACCAGCTCCGAGCCGTCGCGGAAGCCGCGCACCTCGATGAAGTCGACGTTGGGGTTCAGGTCGTCGAGGGTGAACGGCTCGACGCCCAGATCGCTGTCGTCCTCGAGCTCGGTGAGGTCGCGCACCACGAAGGTGAGGCCCACCGACGTGCCCACGGTGCCGGCGGCCGGATCGACGGAGCCGACGATGCCTTCGAAGCGGATCGCCTCGGTGGAGCGGAAGATGATGCGCTCGGCCACCAGGCGTCCGGCGCTGTCCGCGGAGCCTTCCACCTCGACGCGGTCGTTGAGGTCCAGGTCCCCCGCGGTGCCGTCGACGAACGTGGTGCCGGCCGGGACCGTCACCGGGATGCCGCTCACCGTGAAGCTCGACGCGCTGGTGAAGCTGTCGATGAAGCCCTGGATCTCGAACCGCTCGCCCTCGTCGAGCTCGAACTCGCCGAGCGCCTCGATCGCCGCCGCGGGCACCGCGCCGCCCGCGCCCAGGGCGCTCGCCGGGAAGCGGACCTCCACCAGATCGCCCTCGGCGGGAATCGCCAGGCCGTTGGCGTCGATCTCGAGCGCGCCGACGAAGAACCCGGTGGCGGTCACGGACGACACCGTGCCGACGACCTTGTAGTCCGACAGGCCGGTCTCCAGGGCCACGTAGGTGGCCACCAGGTCGCCGTCGGCGTTGCGGTTGCCGCTGACCTCCAGCAGATCGCCGGCCTGGAGCAGATCGAGCGCGGCGCCGCCGTCGTAGCGCGTGGCCGCGTTGACCCGAACCGTCTGGCCGAGCACGGTCATCTGGCCGACGCCCGTCAGCGCGTCGAACACGGGCGCCGCCGCCAGCGGGCCCTTGATGTCGGAGCGGTAGAACACTTCGCTCGCGTCGAGGGCGTCGAGATCGCCCCGCACCACGAGCTGCTGCCCTTCGGCGAGCTGGTTCTGGCCGGCCTGGCCGACGCCGGCCGCCGCGCCCTCGATCTCGAACTCCGCATCGTCGATGTCGAGCACCAGGTCGTTGACGATGATGCTGCCGAAGCCCTGCACGGGGCCGGTCGCGCCGCCGCTGCCGCCGACCCCGGTGTCCGCCACCGGCGGCCCGCCGAAGTCGGCGCCGCCGCCACCGCCGCCGCCACCGCACGCGGTGGCCAGGAGCGAGAGCGCAAAAGGAATGATCGTTGCGGGAATGCGGTTCATGACTGCTCCTCGTCGCGGTCGGTCGTCCCCGGTCTGCCGGGGCGGGCGGTTCTGTTGATCTGATAGACGCCGAGCCCGAGGACGACGCGCTCGTCGTCCCCGGACCAGTCCCGACCTTTGTCGCGCTCGGACAGCCAGCGGCTGAGCTCCTCGATCATGGTGCGCGAGAGTCGGGCGGAGTAACGGTTGAATTCTTCCAGGTGCGCGGCCGGCACGTTGTCCGACAGCACCTTGAGCTGCACGAGCCGGTCGTCCTTGTCGTGCTGCAGGTTGTGGTCGATGGTCTCCATCAGCTCGGCGGTGTCCACGCCGAGAATGTCGATGATCCGTTCCGGATCCGCGCCGGGCACGTAGCCCCGGCTGGTCATGCGCAGCCGGCCGCCGACTTCCTCGACGGCGCCGAGCCGCAGCAGCTCGTCCGCCACGGACCGCGGCCGCATGTCGCCGCTGTGCTTGCGGACCAGGTCGGTGAACGTGGGGGACTCTCCGGAAAACGGCAGATCCAGCGGATCGCCCTTGCGGTCCAGGAAGGTCTCGTCCCGCAGCCAGCTCGCCAGCACGTGGGCCGCCCGGTTCCACCACACCTCGTCGGACCGGTCGAGGGGCTCCTTGTTGCGCAGCCGCGAGACTTCCTTGCGATTGAGGCCGGTGATGACGGAGATGCGGGACAGGGTCTGGCGCTTGCCCTCGATGCCGAACTCCTCCTCGGCGACGTCGACGTAGGTCTTGCGCACGAGCTCGGTGAGGGCATCGGACGGAATACCGTTGCGCAGCAGGATACGGATCAGCGGACGCAGGATGCGCCGCGCGGCCCGCATCAGGTTCTTCTCAGCCGCCACGGGCGGTGTCCGTCCTGTCGATGTTCATGGTGGAAGCTTACCTGGGAGCCCGGGGGGCGGCGAAGGCCACCCCCCGTGCCCATGCCCTCAGTCGTCGATGTCTTCGATTTCCAGGGCGACGCCGTCGGCGGTGACCCGCACCCGGACCGGGAAGTCGCCGGTCAGTAGGTCGGGCAGCGTCAGGCCGCCCGGGAGCTGGTCGAACCGGCGATCATCGTCGATCTCCCGGCCCAGCGCCAACTCGATGATCGAATCGTCGATCAGCGTGCTGCCGTTGACCGTGATGGTGCGGTCGCCCAGGTCGAAGCTGGCCGAACCGACGTTGATCGGCGTGCCGGTGATCTCGTCGGCCGCGACGCCGTCGTCGTCGTCACCGCGCACCGAGCCGACCACCCCGTCGTCGTTCTCGAACTCGACCTTGCGGGCCGTCAGCGTCCCGGTCTGGCAGCCGACACCGGCATCGTCGCTCTCGGCCTTCACCACGTCGCCGACGTCGAGCTGGTCGAAGAACGCCTGGCGGCCGATCGCGTCGTCGCCGGGACCTTCGAAGTCGCCGTCACTGGTGATCTGGCTGACGTCGATGGTCACACCCTGAATCACGAAGCTGAAGTCCATGGCGGAGGTGCCGTCGATGGACGCCACCGGGCCCCGCAGCTCGCACTCAAGGTCGTCCTCGTCGTCGATCTCGATGCGGCGCCAGGTGACCGAGCCGTCGGCGTTCGGATAGCCGCGCGCTTCGAGGTAGTCGTCGATCATGACGCGGTTCAGGAACTCCGCAGGGGTCAGGTGGTCGCCTTCGTCGTCGTCGGCGCCGTCGTCCTCCACCCGGCTCTCGCCGGTCGGCGTGATGGTGATGCCGAGCCGCGTGGTCACGGTGCCGGCGGCGGTGTCCACCGCGGCCACCCGGTCCTCAGTGCGCACCGAGTTCTCCACCTCGAGCTTGCTCTCGCGCAGCACCAGGACGCCGTTGGCGTCGAAGCGGCCTTCGAGCTCCACCCGGGCGCCTTCGCGACCGACCAGGCCGCTGGCGTCGTTCACTTCCAGGGTCGTGCCGCCGATGACCACCACGTTGGGCGTGACCGAGGTGTCCACGGAGATCAGGATGCCCTCTATCTCGAACTCGCCGAAGCGGTCGTCGTCGTCGCGGTCGCCGTCGTCGTCGCGGTCGCCGATGTCGTCCTCGCGCTCGACTTCCACGGCGATGAGGTCGCCGGCCGGGTTCTCGTCCGCCTTGACCTCGACGAACACGCCGACCAGCGAGTCGTCGGCCGCCAGGCCGTCCTCGAACACGGTGCCGCCGGCGCCGGTCACGACCAGGAAGGTGGTGCCGTTGATGTCGAAGCTGCTGCCGTCCGCGGCCACCGCGTCGACGAAGCCCTTGATCTCGTACTCGTCGTCATCGGTACCCGGGACGCCGCCAATGCCGTTCACCCGGTCGATCCGGGTCGCCACGATACCGTCCGCCGTGGGCAGGCCGCTCACCTCGACCACCACTTCGCCGCCGCCGGGCAGCGTCAGGTCGCGGATGTCGATGGTGCCGTCGCCGTTGTTGTCGCCGACGTCGTCGTCGAACACCGTGTTGGCATCGACGATGACCGTCTGGCCGAGCACCTGGAACGTGCCCAGGGTGGGGTCTGAGGCATCCGGCGACACGTTCCGCGCCGGGCCTTTGAAGTCGTCGTCGTACTCGATGCGCTCGGCGACGATGTCGCCGTTGTCGTCGCTGGCGCGTACGCGCACTTTCATGCCGACGCGGAGGCGGCTGTCGTCACCGACGAACTCGCCCTCGTTCTCCACCGATACCTCGGTCTCGCCGTCGACGCCGTAGCGCACGCCGTTCACGAAGACGCTGCCGAAGCCGGTGATGACGCCGGACGCGGTCAGCGCCGTCGGTGCGCTGGGGGCCGGCGCGGGCGCCGGGGCCGGCGCACTGGAACCGCCACCACCTCCGCCGCCGCAGCCGCCGAGCGCCAGGGCGAGCGCCAGGGTGCCGATCGAACTCGCTGTCATCTGTCTGTTCATGATCTGGTCCTTCTCTGCTGATGAATCCATTGCTCGGGCAATCCCGCCGCGATCGGAGAAACGGGGAATAATTTCCCCAACCACAATGGGGAAAATATTCCCCACTTCGTGAGTTGTCAAGCCCGATCGCCGGATTCGTCGCCAGATGTGAACTGGGGCGGGCCGGAACCGGCCCGCCCTCACGGGTCAGGGGGCCGGCTGCTCGTCCTGCTGAAACAGCCGCAGACGCCAGCCGCCACCGGATCCGCAGATCCAGGCCGGGCAGTCGTCGCCGTTGGCCGGGTTCAGGCCGTTGGCGATCTCGTAGCCGTCCGGCAGACCGTCGCCGTCGCTGTCCTCGTCGTTGGGGTCGGTGCGGATCAGCGGCTGGGGGTTGGGGTCGAACACCCCGAGGTCGGTATCGGCGTTCGGCGTGACCAGACCCCGCTCGCGACCGTCCTGCAGCCCGTCCCCGTCCGAGTCCGGATTGCAGGGATCCGTTTCGCCCGCATCGACGCTGCCGTTGCGGTTGGCGTCCTCCAGGCCGTCGGCCAGGCCGTCGTCGTCGGAGTCGGCATCCTGGGGCGAGGTGCACCAGGCGTTCTCGACGTCGTCCATCAGCCCGTCGCCGTCGGAGTCGGTGCCGGCGTCGACGATGGCCAGCGACGGACCGGGAAAGGTCATGCGCGGGCCGGTCATCGAGTAGGTGCTGCCGAGCGCGTCGAGCGGAATCGGCGGCGCCTCGGCGATGAAGTTCAGAATGCTGAGGCTCCACGGCAGACCCACCGCGGTCTCGTACAGGGCGCCGAGGGCGCCGCCGATGGACGCCTGCAGCAGGCCGAGCTCGCCGCCGAGCTTGGCGCCCAGACCGGCGGAGCTGGTGAAGGCGTTGCCGGCGAAGCTGTAGCTGACGTCGACGTCCACGCCGCCTTCCGGCTGGATCACCTCGATGCTGCGAAAGACGGTGCCGTCGGCACCCGCCGCTGGCACGCCGAGCGTCAGCGGCGTGCCGGCCGCCACCGGGGTCAGCGGGTCCCCGGGCGCGAGCCGCACCGACACGTCCCGGCTGAACACCACCCGGGCTTCGAGGTTCGGCTCGAAGGTGAGCGTCTGATCCCAGCCCGTCCACAGCACCAGGTCCAGATCCACCGCATCGGCGCTGATGCTCGCCACCAGCGGAATGCCGGCCGAGGCGCCGCCGCAGATCGTGCCGCCGGAGTTGATGCAGAGGATGCCGTCGGCGTCGATCTCCAGCCGGACCACGTCGGAGCTGAGGTTGGAGTTGTTGAGGATGAACGTGTCGATGAGGCTGCGCGGGCTGCCGTCCAGGCCGGCGTAGTTCAACGACGGCCGGAACTTGTTCGGCACCGTGTTCACCAGGCTGCCGTCGTCCTCGATGCGGTGGCGCGCCGGCACCACCCGCTCGAGGCTGAAGGCGGTCGGCGAGCCGCCGTTGAAGCCCTGGGAGCGGGGATCGAAGGGATCGGCCTGGCTGACCGGCGAGTTGAGCTCCGGGATCTGCACGCCGAAGGTCACCAGATTGGCCGAGATGCCGGCGTCCGGCGGCAGGCCGAAGGTGATGCACAGCGCCTGGGAGATCTTCTTCAGAAAGCAGCCGAACGGGATGTCGATGGGCAGGTCGATGCGGCTGCCGACGTCGAACAGGCCGAACACGTCGTCGTTGGTGATGGTGATGTCCTGCTGGACGAAGCCCGGCACCCCCGGCACCCCGTTCAGCAGCCGCATGCTCATGCCCTCGCCGATGGCGAAGTCGAAGCCGGCCAGCTCGTAGCTCTCGCCCAGGGTCTGGTCGAACAGGGTCACGGTCCGGTGGAGCTGGCTGCCGTCGTCGGGGTCGATGGACCAGATCTCCGCGTCGACGCTCACGTCGATGCTGATGTCCAGGTCGATGGCGGTCATGAAGTCCGGCCAGTCCGACGACATGCACGACCCGCGTCCGAGCCCCCGTTCCAGCCGGCAGTTCGAGCCGGTGCCGTCGAAGCGCGAGCCGGCGAACGGCTGCGGCTCGTGGGCCAGGGTCAGGGTGAAGGTCTCTCCCGGGGCGACCACCGAGCGGTCCACCCGCGCGCTGGCGTCGGTGTCGTAGTAGAGGTCCACCCGGCCCCGATCCTCGCTGGACAGGCCCGGCGTCAGCGTGAAGCCGCCGGTCACCGCCGTGGTCTGGGTGATCTCGGCGCCCACCTGATAGTCCCGGTCCGGCAGCGGCGTGTCCGCCGCCGGCCGCGGCCCGAAGCCCGGACCGACGTTGATCGACGTCGGCGAGATGTAGGGTCCGCCGGGCAAGGCGTTGACGTCGTTGATGGTCCAGCTCTGCTCCGAGCCGCCGCAGCCGTTGCTGATGCTGTCGCCCACGTCGATGTAGCGTCCGGGCGGAATGTCCGGGCCGAACGGGTCGCGCGTGCAGCAGGTGATGCTGCGGCTGGCGAAGCTGACATTGCCGCCGTTGATGCACTCGCTGCGGGTGGGCGAGACCGTCAGGTTGCGGCAGGCGGACACGTGGCTGTTGACGGGAATGACCTCGCTGCGCGCGTCGCACTGGGCAACGCCCTCGTCCCATACGTCCTGCACGGTGACGGTGGGCGCGGCGCGGGAGATGTTCGCGACCTGGCCGCGGCGCACGGTGCCCGACGTGGTGCCGGCGAACAGCGGCGCCAGGTCGATGAACTTCGGGTCCGGGAGTTCGTTGAACAGGGGCTGTCCCGTGGCCTCGAACAGCAGCCGGGAACGGCGCCACAGCGGCGTCGCGGACGCCTCCGACATGCCCGGCGCGGTGCCGAACACGTAGGCCTCCTCGCCGTCGAGCAGGCCGTCGCCGTCGCTGTCGGGGTTGCCCGGGTCGAGGCCCAGGCGCTGCTCGTCCAGGTTGTCGAGGCCGTCGTTGTCGGTGTCCAGGATGCCGTCGCCGCCGGCGCCCGGGTCGAAGCCCGCGGCCACCTCGAAGGCGTCCCGCAGGCCGTCACCGTCGCCGTCGTCCGAAGCGGGATCCGAGCCGTAGACGTTCACCTCGTCGAAGTCGTCCAGACCGTCGCCGTCGGTGTCCGCCAGGACCGGACTGCTGCCGGCAGCCTGCTCGGCCAGGTTGTCGAGCCCGTCGCCGTCGCCGTCGAGGCCTGCCTCCCCCGCCACCAGCGGGTCGAAGCCGTGCGCGGCCTCGAAGCCGTCCTCGAGGCCGTCGCCGTCGGTGTCGGCGATCAGCGGGTTGGTGCCCGCGGTCTGTTCCGCGCCGTCGGTCAGCCCGTCGCCGTCGCTGTCGGGGTTCAGCGGATCGGTGCCGGCGGCCAGTTCGTCGCCGTCGTAGCGGGCGTCGCCGTCGCTGTCCGGCAGCAGCGGATCGGTCCGGTGGCTGGTCACCTCGGCTCCGTCGGACAGGCCGTCGCCGTCGGTGTCCGGCTCGAGCGGGTTGGTCTCGGTGAAATCCAGCTCGCGGCCGTCGTCCAGGCCGTCGCCGTCGGTGTCCGCCAGATCGGGTCGGGTGCCGAGCTCCTGCTCCTGCAGGGCCGACAGCCCGTCGCCGTCGCCGTCCAGCGCCGCATCGTCCGGGCTGGCCGGGTTCAGCCCCGCCGCCACCTCGTAACCGTCCAGCAGACCGTCGCCGTCGCCGTCCGCGTCGAGCGGGTCCGTTCCGCCGAGCAGCTCGACCCCGTCCGGCAGGCCGTCGTCGTCGCTGTCCGCCGCGTAGGGGTCGGTGCCGTGGGTGCCGGTCTCGACCAGGTTGGGGATGCCGTCGTCGTCGGTGTCCGGCGCGACCTCCACGGCCACGCTGTGCCAGTGGGTGCCGCCGGTGTCGGCGGACGAGCCCGACCCCCACTGCACGTTGTTGACCTGGGTGCCGGTCAGCACGGTGCCGGTCATGTCCCGGCGCAGCACCACGCCGTCCACCAGCAGGTCCGCCGTGCCGGTGGCCGGCGAGTAGACGATCCGCACGTCGTGGTAATCGAAGGTCGAACCGATGTCGTGATTGAAGGCGATGCCCGAGGCGCGGGCGATCATGGCGTCGTCGGCGGTCTTGCCGAAGATCACCGAAAACTCACGGGTGTCGCCGCCCGCGGGGAAACGCGCCAGCAGCATCCGGGAGTAGCGCTGGGGCTCGGCCTGGCCGGGCAGCAGCGGATCGACCCGCACCCGGGCGCGGAGTTCCCAGCCGCCGGGGTGATCGTAGGGGAACGGCCCGGCACTGTAGGCGCCCAGATTGCCGCTGGCCGTGCCATCGTCGATGACCCGCCAGAACGGACAGGGCGCCGCGCAGTTGCCCGCGCCCAGGTCCTCGTTGGCGCCTTCCCGGTTCTGCCCGCCCGCCGCGGCCGGCGCCACCCAGCCTTCCACGGACGGATTCGTGGCCCCGTCGTGGGCGATGAAGATCTGCTCGCAGAACCCGTCGCCGTCCACGTCGCCGCCGCCGGGACAGTAGGTGCCCTCGGACGGATCCGCCGCCGACAGGCAGTCGCCGTCGCCGCCGGCGAAGTCGACCAGGCCGTCGCCATCGTTGTCGATGCCGTCCCGGCAGGCCTGGGCGCCCACGGAGAAGCGCACGTCGGCCCAGCGGGTGGCGCCGGCGGCGGCGACGGCGCCGTCGCCGAAGTTCACCCGGGACAGGGTGGTCGCGCCGATGCCCGCCGCGTTCGCGGTGACGAGCTGACCGTTGACGAACAGGCTGGCGGCGCCCAGATCCGGGTCGTAGGACAGGGTGACGTCGACGTAGTCGGTGCGGCCGGCCAGCGTCGGCGGCACGGTGATCGCCGGCGTCGGCCCGAAGCTGTCCACGGCGACCAGCGTCGCCCCGTCGGCGCTGCTGCCCAGCCCCAGCACGTAGCGGTCGGCGCCGTTGGCGACCTCGATCAGCTTGCCCGCGTCGAGGGCCGTGCCCGGGCTCACCACCCGCACCCGGGCGTACAGCGTCCAGGCGTCGCCGGGGGCCGGCCCGCCGACCTCGTAGCGCAGCCGGCCGCTGGCGCTGCCATTGATCTGCCAGGCGGGCACGCCGGCGAAGTCCGGGTCGCCGGCGATGGCC
>MDTG01319868.1_pt1 | contig 26670 bp, 9 predicted proteins | sample 811421 | NCBI WGS metagenome assembly MDTG01 (sample SAMN05326645, study PRJNA326480) | marine metagenome | isolation source: seawater | place: Pacific Ocean: South East | collected 2011
ATTTATTTCATCCCTGGAGAATCAGTTGGTGTTGGTACGATAGTTGGTACTGGTATTGGAAGCACTCTCGATATTTCAAATCCAGGTGCAGGTGTAACTCAGGTATATGTTTTACCAACACAGATAAAGTTCACTAATCATGGATTCAAACTCAACGAACTTCTTGATTATAGTACAAATGGTGGATCATCTATTCAGGTATGGGGTGGTGATACTAGTACCGGATATGAGGATCTAAATGCCATCCAAGATCTTTATGCAGTACCAATAACACCAAACACTTTCTCAGTTGCTCAGAATAAAGTTGGTCTTGGAACAACTGGCACTTACGTTGGTGTAGGTACTGGATCTGGACTTCTTTACTTCACTAATGTTGGTACTGGAGATACTCATAGCTTCACAACTAAGAGAGATAATGTACTCTTGGGAGAAATAGACCAGAATGTAGTAACTGTATCTCTGGCATCGACACATAACCTCAGACCCAGAGATAGAGTATTCATTGATATCAATCCAGCAGATGTTATTGATGTTGTAGTTAAGTACAATGATTTCAATAGAAGAATTGTATTCAATCCAAAGACATTCTCAGCATCAGGAATTGCTACTGATTTGAATACTATTCAAGTTGTGGAGGGTGATTTCAACTTTGGTGATAAAGTTATTCACAACTCCGCTTCACCCGCAGGAGATCTTGTGGATGAAGGAATGTATTATGTCATTCCTTACAATAAGAATAGTATCAGACTTGTAGAGAACGAAGTCGATCTCAGAAAACAGAATCCAAACTTTGTTCAACTTCCAACAACCGGAAGTGGAACTCTTTCTAAGATTAACCCAAGTGTTGATGGAACTAGAGGAAACTCAATTAGATTTGATCTATCAGATCCATCACTATCATTTGTATACAATGGAGTACCATACTCTGCTTTTGAGATGGGCCTCTATTCAGATCCACAGTATCTGAATTCATTCCTCGCTACTAGTGATTCTTCAGAATTTGAAGTTAAGTCTGATGGTAGAGTTGGTATTGATACTAATGCATTCCTCTCCTATACTTTGAGTGATTTTATTCCTCAAACAGTATACTACAAGTTCAATCAACCCAACTTTGATTTCAACCCAGACTTCAAGAATGTTGTAATTGATGAGGATGTTAAGAACTATCAACAACTCAATGTTATTCCAACACCATACAACGGATTGAATCGTGTTACTGGAACCGGTACAACAACGTTCACTTATGATCTGAGTGTAAAACCACTTGTTACCGTTTACAATAAAGACAATTCAGATCCAACTTATGAGACCGATTCCTTCACAGAAGTTGGTTCTATCTCTAAGGTCAGTGTAACCAATCCTGGTAGTGGATACAAAACAATTCCAGGTATCACTTCAGTCAGGAGTGGTATGGGTAATAGTGCTATCCTACTTGCAGATACTGAAGATATTGGTAAAATCAAGAGTTGGAGATTCAATGATATTGGATTCAAGTATCCAACAGATAACACTCTCAGAGTTACTGCAAATCCACCAGAAATCATTAAAGTAGAGTCACTCTACTCTATTGATAGAATTGGTATTACCTCCGCAGGAAGAGGTTATCTTGTACCTGCTGAACTTATATTCATTGATGGATTCACAAACAAGGTTGTTCCAGAAGTAGATCTGGAATATTCACTTGGAGATAATCAAGTAACAATTCTTAGAAATGTATATAACCTCTATGATGTAGAACCAAGAATTGTTCCAACTCAGAACAGTAATGGTGTTCCCATTAAGAATGCTTCTTATGATATCAGTACCGATATTGTTCGTATTGTAATTGATAAAGAGTATCAAACTGAGGATGTATTCCCATTCAGTATTGGTGATCAAGTGATGGTTGAGAACATCAGTGTTGGTGTTGGTACAACCGGTATTGGATATAACTCTAGAGATTATGGATATAAGTTCTTCAGAGTAAATGCCATCGATAAGAAGGCAGGTGGTTCTGGTGCTTTTGTTGAATATAGTATGAGAGATATCCTCAAGGATGGTGATATTCCTGGAAACATGGATCCAAGTAGATCCTTTGGTAGAATTATTCTTAAAGATGATTTAATCACCTTCGATACTACTCTGAAACAGAATGAACTTCTGATTGGTGAAACTGTAAATTCTCGTGATAATGCCAACACTGGAATTATTGAAAGATGGGATCCTAATAGTGGATATCTTTATATCTCTAGTATCGATGATTTCGAGATCGGTGATGTTGTTATAGGTGAAACCTCAGGCACCTTTGTGACCGTTGAGGATAAGATTGATTACTATACTGAGATCAAGACTGGTGCTGGTGCTACTGTTGTTCATGGGTGGCAATCCAACTCTGGTGTGATGAATGATGATCAACAGAGAATTCCAAACAACGAGTATTATCAGAACTTCTCATACTCACTGAAATCAAGTATTCCTTTTGATACCTGGAGTGATCCTGTAGGTTCATTGGGTCATACTGCAGGATTTGAGAAATTTGCCGATCTGAATGTTGTAAGTAGTTCGGATGAAACTAGAGATTCCATCTCACCAGTAGAAGGTAATGTTGAACTTACTATCGATCTTATCAGTAGTGCCAGTGTTAACTGTTACTATGATTTTGATACCGCTACTGAAACTGCAATTGAGATTGGTGAGACCATTATATCCAAGGAAGTTAACCTGGATAATGTAAGACTCACTGATTACTTTGAATCAACAGGAAACAGAGTTCTTGAGATCGATGATATCAGTCCTCTGTTTGATAGTAACTCAAGACCCACACCTTTCACAGCAGTTTCTCAATATCCTCTTGGATATAAATTCAACAAGATATTCACCTTTGTGAAAGACACCGTATTTACTGATGAAGTTCAGGCAAGTATGGTATCACTTCTTCAGGTGGATAATATCGGATATATGCATGAATATGCAACAATCGATTCTAAAGTTGAATTGGGAACATTTGATTATCTTGTTCCAACAATCAACCCTGATCTGGAGTTCCAACTCACATTCTTCCCAGTCAAATCAGAGTACAATAACTATGATATCTCAACTATCAACCTTGCTCTGTTAGACGCCAATATTGGTACAGGTAATACAACTTTGGGATCGGTTGTAAGAATCGATAGTGAACAACATACTATCATATCAAGTACTAGAACAGAAATTCTTAGAGTTCCAACTTCATACAGAGCATCAAAGTGTTCTGTACTGATTGATGATGGAACTGACTACAGTGCATCAGAATTTGTACTGGTTCATGATGGTACCGATGTTTATGTTTCTGAATATGGAAAGGTTCAGAATACTGATGGTCAAATATCAGTAGGATTTGGTACATTTGTTGGTTATATTGATGGTACTGATGTAAAACTTGATTTTGATAGAGATCCAAGTGTAACATCAAACCTCTCAGCAAATAGTTCGACAATTGCTATCAGTAATACCGCATCTACTGGTATCGGAACTATTTCTCTCACCACCTCACAGTTATCTTCCTATTACACTAGTATTACCTCGTCTGGTTCACCAGTTGCGAACACTATCGCATCATATTCAGAACCAGATGAAACTTCTTACTTCTTTGTTTCTGTAGAAGATACTACAAATAATGAATATGAAGCTTTTGAAGTTGTTGTTCTCAGTTCTTCAGTTGGTGAAACCTTTGTTGAATATGGAAACCTCTTCACTGGTTCTGCTGGTATTGGTACCATTGGAGTTTCTAAGTCCTCTGGAACCACAAACCTGGAGTATACTCCAAAGGCTAACGCAAATGTACAAGTCAGGGTTTATGGAAATACACTGAGACTTTATGATGATAATACAAGACCAGATATTATTGATCTTATCAATAATGATTTGAAGGCTGATGATGGTATCTACACAGGTACACTGGTTGATCTAAAAACCACATTTGATCTCACTCATAAAGGAACACCTATCTTCCAGAGAGAGTTTGATGCATCAGATTCTAGTATTGTTAGTGTTACAGATAATTCGATTATTATACCAAATCACTTCTTTGTTACAGGTGAGAGGGTTGAGTATAACGCGACCGGAATAGGATCAACATCAGCTATCAATATCACATCCACAAATATTCCTGGACTGGGTGTTACTGATAAACTCCCTGCTTCAGTGTTTGTTGTGAAGGATGGAGATCTCAAGATCAAGTTTGCAGCTTCTGCAGCTGATGCACTTCTGGAAGATCCAAATGTATTGGAATTCACTTCAGTTGGTGTTGGAACTATCCACAAGATCACAGCAATCAATCAGAATCCAAAAGTCATGTTGGCTATCGACAACATGATTCAAACTCCTATCGTTTCTGCTGGAGTTACAGCTCTCCTCTCAAATAATATTATCTTTGATACTAGATTTGAGATTAGTGGAGTTACTTCTATCAGATCTGATGATCTCATTCAAATTGATGATGAGATTATGTTGGTTACTGATGTTGGTATTGGTGGTCAGAACTTTGTTTCTGTTAGAAGAGCCTGGATGGGATCAAGTATCAAGAGTCATGGTAGTAGTTCACTTGTAACTAAGATTCAAGGTAACTATAACATCATTGATAATACCCTGAACTTCTCACAAGCACCATATGGACTCACACCTCTGAGTACTACGGTCAATGGACCTGATAATGTTGATTGGAGTGGTATTGGTACCAGTTCAACATTCCAGGGAAGAATGTTTATGAGAAGTGGTATTCAAAATGGTTCTCAGGAAACCTATTCCAAGAACTATGTGTTTGATGATATTTCGAATGACTTCACTGGTATTCAGAGTAGTTTCACTCTGAAATCTAATGGTTCTAATGTTACTGGAGTTGCTGCTGATAATACGGCAATGATCTTGGTGAATGGAGTTTATCAGGAACCTAATGGTATTCAAAATGATGCCATTCAGAAGGGTGATTACACTCTGAGTGAGAATGGTGGAGCAACAACTATCAGTTTTAGTGGTTCTGATATTACACCTGAAGGATATGATCCAAACAAAACAGATCTTCCCCTTGGTGGATTGATTATTTCAGTAGCTTCCACTGAAGGTTTTGGATATCAACCTCTAGTTTCGGCTGGTGCTACTGTAACAGTTGGACCTAATGGAACTATTACAGCTGTTTCTATTGGTGATACTGGATCTGGATATAGGTCCGGTGTTCAACCAACTGTGAGTGTTGGAGTACAAACTTACAGTGATGGTGTTCCAAACATTCATATCATTGGTAATGGTACTGTTAGTGGTGGTCACGTTGTAAGTATTGCAATCACCAATCCAGGAACTGGATATACCTCAACAAATCCACCAGAAGTTATTATTGATGCACCTCTGGCTTACACTGATATTCCTCTCCAATACAGTTCAGATTCTGTAGTTGGTAGTGGTATTAGTGCTACTGTTGATATCGTTGTTGGACAAGGATCCAGTGTTATTGATTTTAGAGTTGTAGATCAAGGATTTGGATATGGTAATGATGAGATTCTCACAGTTGCTATTGGTGGAACAGTAGGTATTCCAACAACAGGATCAAACTTCAAAGAATTCCAACTCACTGTTGAACAAATCTTCAGTGATAGTTTCAGTGGTTGGTCTGTTGGTTCTTTCCAAGTTCTGGATAATATCTCGGATAAGTTCAACGGAACTACAAAACTCTTTGAACTTCTGCTTGATAGGAATAGATTCTCGGCACAATCTTCAGCAGGATCTAATGTTGATATCAATCAAACAATTCTGGTATTCGTCAATGACATTCTCCAAAAACCTGGAGTTTCTTACAACCTGAAGGGTGGTAGTTTTGTCGAGTTTACTGAAGCTCCCACTGAAGGTGATAGTGCTAAGATCCTCTTCTATCAGGGTTCTGGACTTGGTGTCGACGTTGTATTCAGAGATATTCTCCAGACTATCAAACCTGGTGATTCTGTTGAACTTCATAATGATCCTTCTAAGGGTCAGGGTATTGAGTTCAATCAACTTCCTAGAGTAGTTGTTGGTATCGCTACCATTGATACTCTCACCACAACACCATACTCAACACCAAACCCTGGTATTGTTACTGACCAGACTCTCACACGACCTGTTGAGTGGTGTAAGCAAATGGTTGATAGAGTTATTGATGGTGATTCCATCGGTAAAGACAGACCAGAATACGAACCAAGTGTATATCCATCAGCATTCCTACTCGATTCTGTAGGAGTCGGTTCTACAGTGGTATATGTTGATACTCTGAGACCACTATTCAACGCTACTGATGAAGCGTTAGCATCAACATTCAACTTCCAAGATAGTGTCGTATTGACATCACAAGACGTTGTTGTTGGAGCTTCAGCTACAGCTGTTGTCACTTCAACAGGAATAGTCACTTCAGTGGTTGTTGGTGAATCTGGTAGAGGTTATTATTTCGTTCCTTCTATATCATTCTCAAGTCCTGTTGGATTGAATACTTTGTCCAGAGCTACTGGAACAGTGAATGTTGCAAATGGTTCTGTAACAACTATTAGTGTCGATAATCATGGAACTGGATATACTCAAGATAATCCACCTGTTGTACTGATTGAGGAACCATCAATCAATAGAAGGAAGATGAATGTCCAGTCCTACACTGGTGATTATGGAATCATTGTTGGATTTGGAACCACGACCATCACCTCTCAGAATCAGGTGATTCTGGACTTCTTCCTACCTCAGGATTCCTTCATGAGAGATGATGATTATGTTGGATCTGGAATCACAGTGAGTGGAATCTCTACTGGTGACTTCTTCACACTTCATGGAACAAATGTTGGTGTTGGTACACTAGGAACTCTAGAAACTCAAAGGGTTAATGGAAATGACCTTGGTATCACTACACAGTTCTTGGATTGTACCTATCAGGTATCTAGTACTTATCTTCTGGAAACTGAAGTCATTGGTGTTGGAAATACTACCGTAAGAAGAGTATTTGCAAATGTTGGTCCTATCTCAACTATCTCACTTTCCCAAGGTACAAATATAATCACCTTTGATTCTACACAATACACATTTGATAATAATATATTTGAGATTTATAGTGGTGGTATTAGTTCTAGTAGAAACTTTGGTCACTTCAGTTGGGGTAAGATTGTATTTACCACACAGATCAAAGGAACATCCTTCAGTTCTTATAACAACGAGGGTGTGATTGGATTATCAACATCTACACTGATTACTAGAAACAATCCATTGAAATTCAATAATTATCCACTCACCTAAATACTTCTACGAAAAAGTACTTTATAGAAAATGGCTAGACTAGGCATTGGTACCGGAACAACTCCGAATGATGGAACTGGTGATACCCTGTTGACAGGTGCAGTAAAGATCAATTCAAACTTCAGTGAAGTTTACGGAATCATCGGTGATGGTACCAATCCTTTTGTTGGTATTGTCACCCAGATTACCGCTGGAGATAACATTAGTATCTCTACCTCTTATGGTGCAGTAACAGTCACTGGTACAGCATCTACTGACAACATCAGGGCAGGTACCTTGGTTGTCAGTGGTGTATCAACTCTTGGTGTTCTTACAGGAGTCACTGCAGTTAGTGCAGTCAACTATTATGGTGATGGTTCTGCACTTACTGGTATTGCGGGAACAGCAGACATCAACGCAGATAAACTGACCGTATCTGGTGTTTCTACTTTCACCAACCAAGTGAAGATTTTGAGTAGTGATTCTACTCCTGGTAGAGTTGATTACTATTGTGAATCTGGTAATGCTCACTACACAAGAGTACAGGCGCCACCACATGCAACATACTCTGGAAACAATACAGTTATACTTCCAGTATCAAGTGGAACACTTCTGAATGAAGATGGTAATGGTTCCAATCTTACTGGTATTGTTACAGGTATCACAGCTGGAAGTAATGTAACCATCTCTGGATCTACCGGTGTTGTAACAATCAACGCCACTGGTGGTGGAGGTGGTGGAACAGGTTCACTGGCTGTTGGTGCAGGTAAAACTGATGGTGAAGTTCGTACTATCGGAACTGGTGTAAGTCATCTTCACTTTGTTGGAACTGGATATACTGTTATAGCATCCTCTGGAATTGCAACAGTTCAGAACCTTGGGATGGGTATGACTACCATCACCATCACCAGTGTTGGATATGGAGCTACTGTAAACGCTGGATCACAGATTTCATACACGGCAACCGCTAGTGATGCAAATGCCAAGTTCCACATCGAATCTGCACCATCAGGTATTGGACAGATTGGTATCAACTATGACTCTGGTGTCATGGGTGGTGGACAGAACGCAACCGCAGGAACATATACGGTCAAATTGAGAGCAGCAACTTTCTTCGGTCTTTCTGAGAGTAAGGATGTAAGTTTCACTGTTTCACCATTCACTCTGAGTATGGATACCATGTTTGGTGATCCTACCACCTTTGTGATGATGACTGATGACAATGATGATGCAACATATGTCTCCCTATCTACTGGTGGTGTTGTCTCTTATGATGGAGCCAACTACGTAATTGATAGAACAAACGCCAACTATTCCACAGCTACCAAACACGCTCTGTATTACGACAATACAAATAACGTGTTGTATGGTTTCAGAACAAATAGTTCCAATAACGCCATCTCTGGTATCTACAAGTGGACTAGTGTTTCATCAGCATCTCACGGAACTAACGTAGGTTCTGGAAGTGCACAACAAAACTCCTCTTGGGCTACTAGTGACGCAGTTTCAGAAAACTCGGCACTCGCTAGTACTAAAACCTACACTGCACTGACTCTCGATGCTAGTATTGCTGACTTTGATGGAGCATATACTAGACAGTCATTCAAGGCAAATCTTGATACCGGTACAGTAAGTTCTGGTAACGCTCTATTCAACGCAGATGATGGATATTGGTGGTTCTTGAAAGATGGTGATAATTCTAGAATGATCATATACAGTACTGAAGATTCTGCTTGGGCATATGTTTATGTGAATGGTGCTGATTTCTCTTCTGCCGCAAACAATACAGCAGTTGGTTCAGCAAACGGTGTTGAGACTCAAAGTATGACTGGAGTTGTTTATGATGATAGAGCACTTCAACCAGAAGCAGAGGACTCTGAGATCAGTTACAGTGGTGGTGCTTTAGCAACTGCAGGATATCAACCTGGTGGAAACTACACCCACACTATTGGTGGTGCATTTGCTATGAAGATTGAAACCACTGGTGGTATTATGAATAACTTTGGTACCAATGATACTGACTGGGCTTATGGTTTCACATTGGAAGATCCATGGTTGGTAACTGGTGCTGCTAATCAGTTATTGGCACCAGAGTCTAATTCGGATGGTTGGCATAACTTTGGACTTGCCCTATTCAACATTAGTACTACTGAATATGATTACATCTGTTACGGTGCTAATGGATATGGTCCTTACAACTCATCTATCTTCAGTGGATCATTTGCAAGATTATCAAATACAAACGCTATCGCCAACGCCGGTGATACTGTTCAGGTAAGATTTGATGGTACGACTAATGGATATTATTATGTGTATATCAATGGTGTACAGAAAATCATTACATCATCACCTGACACATATATGTCCGCTACTAATACTACCAACCCCACTCTTACATTTGGTGATACATCAAATCAGAATGGTGGTACTATTGTGAATGATTATAGTATGGGTCAACCTTGGCCATTCAGAATCAGAGATCTGTGGATTGCTAACAATGGTAATATCAGTGCTTCTGACCTTACTGGTGTTGCAACACTGAATGACAGGAATGTGAATACATGGAGTGAGTACTCCGATGTTGACGTTTATATCACCATGAATTCCAGTGGAGTTACAGCAGTCAAGGGCTCTCCAACAGTTACAAGAAAGACCATCACATTTAGTTGATAAATACTAAAAAACTTCTATAAAAATGGCAGCTATAATCACTGACCAACTTCGTATTGTTAATGCTCAGAACTTTGTATCTGGTGTTCAGTCGAGTTCTAACTCGTACTATACGTTTATTGGTCTACCAAATTCAAATGATTATTCTTCCACTTGGAATGAAAGTCCGCCATCCCCAAAGGATAATTTAGATCAATCTAATATCCATTGGGATAATATGATTGCGATGAAGAAAATCAATCCTAGTGACGTGAGTCTTGTCATTAGAAAGGTTGATTGGGAATCTGGACTTACCTATGATATGTGGAGAAACGATATCAATCGTGATAATCCTTCACAACCATCTGGTTCGTTCGATATCTATGATTCGAACTACTATGTGATGAATAGTGATTTCCGTGTTTATATCTGTCTCTATAATAATGCTTCTCCTGAGAATAACTTCCAGGGTGGTCCTTCACTAGATGAACCAACCTTTACAGACCTAGAACCAAGAGAAGCTGGTTCTAGTGGTGATGGTTATATTTGGAAATATCTTTATACGATTCAACCAAGTCAGGCTATCAAGTTTGACTCTACACAATACATCCCAGTCCCCAATGATTGGGATAATGATACAAACGTTGCTCCGGTAAGAAATAACTCTGCAGTGAGTGGTCAGATCAAAATGATCACGATCAGGAATCGTGGTGTGGGTCTGGGTGCACCAAATATCACGTATACCGGTGTTCCTATTCTGGGTGATGGTAATGGAGGTACTGCTACCGTAGTTATCAACAATGACTCCACAGTCGAATCTGTAACAGTTTCTAGTGGTGGTCGAGGATATACATTCGGTACTCTCGATCTTGCCTCTGGTGGTGTTCCTGTTGGTATAACATCAGCAACCTTCGATGTCATCATTCCACCTCCTGGTGGTCATGGTGCAAACATCTATACCGAACTTGGTGTATTCAACGCACTTACATATTCTCGTTTTGAGAATGATACTGATAATCCAGACTTTATCACTGGAAACCAGTTCTCACAGATTGGTTTGGTTCAAAATCCTTTAGCAAATAATTCTAATACGATTTTAACCTCTGATAAAGCAAGTGCAGTTTACGCCTTGAGATTGACTGGTGCTGGATACAGTTCAGCAGTATTTACAGCTGACTCTCATATTACTCAAGCTGTTGGAGTCAACTCGACAGCTGTTGGTCGTGTAATTTCTTATGATTCTATCACTGGTGTTTTGAAGTTCTGGCAAGACAGAACAAACTGTGGATTCAGAACAGATGAATCCAGAGATCCTAGTCCAACTTTTGGATTCAAACAAAACAGGTTCACTGGAACTCCTGCTCCGGGTGGAAGTCTGATTGTTCAGGGTGGTAATGTAAATCTTGGAATTGATACCAATTTTACTGGTCTCTCTACCACAATAAATACAAGAACATACTACTTGGGTCAAAACTTTAATAATGGTGTGGCTCAACCAGAGTCTGAAAAGTATTCTGGAAAGATCATTTATGTTGACAATAGACCAGCTATCACAAGGTCTTCTTCACAAAAAGAAGATGTAAAAATAATTTTGCAGTTCTAAGAAATCATGCCACAAGAAACTAATCTCAATATTTCTCCTTACTTTGACGATTTTGATTCCCAAAGTAACTACTACAAGGTTTTGTTTAAGCCTGGGTTTCCTGTTCAGGCAAGAGAACTTACAACATCACAGTCTATCTTACAAAATCAGATAGAGGATGTTGGAAATCACCTATTCAAAGAAGGTGCCGTTGTAATTCCTGGTCAGTTAAACTACAACAACTCATACGAAGCTGTTCAGATTGATCCTGAGTACCTTGGGGTTCCTGTTTCTGTATATTTGGATCAGATTGTTGGTAATACAATCACTGGTGCAACATCTGGTATTACTGCAAAAGTTTTAGAATTTATTACTGATAGTGTATCTGAGAGAGGAAATTATACTCTATATGTTCAGTACATTGATTCTAGTACTGATTTATCAACAAATAAGTTTTTGGATGATGAAGTTCTACTAACTGATAGTAGTATCAACTTTGCCACAACATTCATTTCAGCTGGAGAGGGATTCTCAAAAACAATCCCATCAGAATCAACTGCCACTGGTTCTGCAATGAGTGTAGGAGAAGGTGTATACTTTCTTAGAGGATACTTTGTAGATGTATTTGATCAGACTCTTATTCTGGATCAGTATAGTGATCGTCCAAGTTATAGGATTGGATTCAACGTTCGTGAGGAGATCATTTCTTCTGATGTAGATGAATCACTCAACGATAATGCCAAAGGATTCAACAACTATACAGCTCCTGGTGCAGATAGATTAAAAATCACAGCAACACTTACCAAAAAGGTTACTGGTGATTTTAATGATCAGAATTTCGTTCAGATTGCAGAGGTAGTTGAGGGAAGAATAAAGGAGATTAGAAATAATACTGAATATAATGTTATTGCCGAAGAGTTTGCAAGAAGAACCTTTGATGAATCTGGAAACTATTATATCAAAGAGTTTGTAACAACTGTTAGAGAAAGTCTTAATAACGGTTTTGGTAATCGTGGTCTTTATAACAGTAACCAACTCACTTCTCAAGGAAATGTTCCTTCAGATGATTTGATGGTTTATAAAATTTCTCCAGGTAAAGCCTATGTGAGAGGTTTTGAAGTTCATACCAGAACTCCTGTTCTTTTGGATCTTCCCAAACCAAGAACAACCAAAACTCTAGAAGATCAAGCAATTAACTTTGCATTTGGACCATCATTCACAGTCAACAGTGTATTTGGTGCAGCTAGTGTTGGTTTCGATACTTCAAATTATCTCAGTATGAGAAGTGACAGAGTTGGTGTAACCTCTTCTGTTGCTGCTGGTAAGGAAATTGGACTTGCTAGAATATACGACTTTGCATTGGAATCTGGTTCATACGATAGTCAGTATCCACATCTAAATCAGTGGGATTTGAATCTGTTTGATGTTAGTTTGTTCTCAGATATCAATCTCAACGAACCAGTAACTCTATCAGTACCCACAAAGATTCAGGGTAAGACTTCCGGTGCTGTAGGTTTCCTTCGTCATAGTGTTTCTGCTGGTGCTGCTATTACAGCATATGATGTTAGAGGTGACTTTATTGTAGGTGAACGTCTTGAGTTTAATGGAGTAGATGAAAACTCTCGTTCAACAAGAAAAGTAACCAACTTCAAAATTTCAGATTTCCAATCTGTACACCAACCCGGTGGTGCCTTTAGTGCCAACTTCATTCCTAGACTTAGGGAATCTATTGGTAATGCTTCCATTACTGTTGGAGATGCAGCTACAGGAATTTCCACAATCACAAAACCTGGTGCAAACTTTGTTGGGCTTACAACTGTTGGAGATCTCGTAGGTTATACAAATCCAGCTCTTGAGTTCCAATCATTCGGAAAAGTACAATCAGTTACTCAAACTCAGATTAGTATTTCTGGTATTACGACTGTTAGTGGACTTGTTGATGGTGGATTGCCCTCAACAACTTTGAATGTAAATGACCTCTGTATACTTGAGACACAAACTAGTGGAGGTTCAAATAGTGGTAATGCTGCAAATAACGGTTCATTGTATTCAGTCTTACCAAGATTCAATATTTCTGATGTAAATCTCAGTGATGCTACCTTGGTTATAAGAAGAGAGTTTGCTGTCACTATTACCAACAACTCAACCTCAAGTGTTTCCACTGGTACTGATGAAGTATTCCTACCATTTGATGAAGAACGTTATACTTTGATTCGTAGTGATGGTAGAACAGAAATCCTAACTCAGGATAGATTCCAGTTTGGTTCTGGAAGTACCACTTTGATTATCAATGGATTGAGTGATGGAACTGGTAATGCAACTCTGGTAACAACTATCAGAAAAGATAAGGTTACTGCAAAAACAAAGATCAATAACAAATCAAATACTATCATCATCGATAAGTCTTCACAATCAAATTCTGGTGTTGGTGCTACCACATTGGATGATGGATTGACTTATGGAAATTATCCTTATGGAACGAGAGTCCAAGATGACGACATCATCCTGAATATTCCAGATGTTGTAAGGGTATTTGGTGTATACGAATCTAAGAATACAGATGACCCCGAAGCACCAAGTATGTCAACTACTCTGATGAGTGGTGAAACTTCAACTACTAATGATTTGATCATTGGTGAGGAAGTGATTGGAAGAGATAGTAAGACAAAAGCAAAATATATTCTTAGAAAATCAGATACCTCAATCAACTTCATATACGAAAATAGTACAACTTTCTCGAATGGTGAGATTGTAGACTTTATTGATTCTGGTGTATCTGCAGTTGTTTCTAACCTGAATAATTCCAAATCAAAAAATATCACTTCCATCTTCTTACTTGATAGAGGTCAATCAGATCAATTCTATGATTACTCTACGATGATTAGACGCCAGGGATTCCTTCCTCCCACGAAGAAAATCATAGTTTACTTTGAGTCGGCATCTTATGATAGTGCAGACACTGGTGATATCACTACAGTTAACTCTTACGAGAACTTCGATTATGCTACTGAGATTGGAGGAACCACATTCCATAGTTGTAGGGATATGATTGATGCTAGACCAAGAGTTTCCACATATAGTGTATCTGAAGATGTTAGATCACCATTGGAATTCTTTGGTAGATCATTCGATGGTCATCAACATAGTTCAAAGGATATTCTTGCCTCTGACGAATCATTAACTATTGATTACTCATACTATCTACCTAGAAAAGATAGTGTATATGTGAACAAGAGTGGTACTTTTTATGTGAAACAGGGAGATCCATCGGATGTTCCACAGTTGCCAAAGAGTGATCCTCAGTCAATGAACATCGCAAATATCACTCTCCCACCATATCTCTATTCAACTAGAGAAGCAGGTGTTGACTTCATCTCCTATAAGGGATATCAGATGAGTGATATTGCTAAATTGGAAAGTCGTATCAAGAACCTTGAATCTTATACATCACTTACTATGCTTGAGAAAGCAGCTGAAAGTCATTTCACTCCTGATGCTAATGGTTTGAATCGATTCAAGTCGGGTATTTTTGTAGATAATTTCTCAAATCTTTCATTCCAAGATATTGGAGTCGGTGTTAAAAATAGTATCGATGATATCTCACATGTCTTGAGACCTGCACACTATTCAACTTCAATCAATATGGAAGTTGGTACTGATTCAACTTCGAATCAAGATACTCAGTTTGCTCCTCTTCTGGGTGATGGTGTTAGAAGAACTGGACAAACAGTCACTCTCGATTACACTGAAGTTACTTGGTTGGATCAACCTTTTGCTACTAGAACAGAATCTGTTACTCCATTCCTGGTTATGTTCTTCCAGGGATCTATTAAGTTAGTTCCAACCGCAGATCAGTGGATTGATGTAACTCAAACTGAACCCAGAGATATTGATATGGGTGGTGATACCAGTGCTATGGATGCAGTTGGTATGGAAATTACAGTTGATGAGAATGGAAATAGAGTAGGTGTGATGCCTGTTCGATGGAATTCTTGGGAGACTGTAAATGTAATTACTACTGAAACTAGAGGTCCACAAGTAACAGAGGTTTCGACTAATACTGTAACTAGTTCACGTACCACTGGAGGTGGTAGAGTCAGAGCTCCAGCTGCACAGACTACATGGCGTACTGGAACTCTAGAAGAGTATACCACCTTCATCTTTAGGCAAGGTGGCCAGAAGCGTGTAGATGAAAACTCATGGATCCAAAGAGGTCAGATACCACCATGGTTCCAAGTTGAGATTGGTAGTACCCCTGGTCGTCCTGGTACGGCTCCAAGTACAACTACAACAAATACGAGTCAAATAACTAGAACTACAACTTCACAAGAAGTAACTACAAATACTACAAGAGAACAACAAAGAACTGGTACTCAGACTATTGTCACTGAGCATACGGAAACGGAAAGTCTCGGAAATCGTATTGTCAATCGTGAAGTCATTCACTCTATGAGATCCAGGAACATTATGTTCCGTGCCTCTAGAATGAAACCATTCACTCAAATTTATGCTTTCTGGGATGAAGTTGATGTAAATCAATTCTGTTTCAGTAAACTGATTGAAATTGAAATGACTGAGGGTGTATTCCAAGTTGGTGAAGAAGTTCTTGGCCAGACACAAAACACTATGAACAATTTCGGAATAAATCCAGTCGGTGAACCTGAAATCTCATTCCGTGTTGCAACTGCAAATCATAAGGATGGTCCTTATGATGCTCCAACCGATATCTATGTAAACAATCCTTATAACAGAGCAAATACTTTACCATCAAACTATTCTGAAACTTCAGATATTCTGAATGTCGATACTTTCAGTCTGGCTGATGAAAGTGAGGCTGGTTTCTCTGGTTATATTTCTACAGGGATGTTGTTGTTTGGATTGACTAGTGGAGCTTCTGCTAGAGTAACAGGTGTTCGTCTTGTAACAGATAGACTTGGAACATTGATTGCTAACTATAGGGTTCCCGATTCTAGAAATGTCGCCTTACCAACTTTTGAAACCGGAAGAAATAAACTCAGATTGACTTCGAGTCCAATCAACAGTAAAATTTCTGGAACGTTCAATACAGTTGCTGAAGAGATCTTCTATTCTCAAGGTGATCTGGATACAACTCAGGAGTTGACTATGTCAACTCGACATACAACTACTTCCGTAGTTGATATCGAGCCACAGACAAGAACTACCTCCAGTACAAGTGTAAGAACAGAACAAGAAAGTGAACTTGATGTTCAGATCATCAATACCACAACTACAACAACACCAGGTACTCCTGCCGTTCCCGGTAATCCTGGAGAGTGGACTGGTAATGTTATTGACCCACTAGCACAATCATTCTTTGTTACTGATGAAACTGGTGTATTCATTACCTCAGTCGATCTATTCTTCTCAGAGAAACCAACGTTGTCGACACTTCCCGTAATGGTACAACTTCGTGAGGTTAGCCTTGGTTTACCCAGTGATGTTATTCTTGGATACTCAGAAGTTGATGTAGATCCTGATAAAGTCAATATTTCTGACGACGCTAGTGTTGCTACCAATGTTAAGTTTGAAGCACCAGTTTATTTGGAAGCTGGAAGAGAATACGCAATTGTTCTTCTCTCCAATTCACTTGATTATAGAGTTTGGATTTCTAGACTTGGTGAGATTGAAATTTCTACAGCAAATAACCCAGAATCTTCACAGACTCTGGTCTCCACACAGAAGACACTTGGATCACTATTCAAGTCACAGAACGCTTCAACATGGACTCCAAGTCAGTATGAAGACCTGAAGTTAACTCTCTACAGAGCAGACTTCGTTCCTCAAGGAAATTGTTCTTTCTTCAACTCAGATCTTCCACAGGATCTCGAATCCATTGGATCCAAAGGAATTACCGCAGACCCTCTCACTATCCGTGTAGGACTGGGAACTACAGTAGTTGATAATGGACTTGTACCAGGTAATACTATCTCTCAGACAGGTACACAGGCAACTGGAGACTTTGTCGGGTTTGCTGGTTCAGCAACAGGTGCTCTGACTATCACAAACGCTGGTGTTGGTTATACACCATCTGCATCCACTCAAGCATACACTGGTGTTGCACTTACCGCCATAACTGGTAGAGGTGTTAACGCAACTGCTGATATCACTATTACAAATGGTAGTGTGGCATCTGCAAGCATTAGTGGTGGTGGTGTTGGTTATAGAGTGGGTGATGTTCTAACTCCTCTGACTATTGGTGAGAATACCTTAGGTCAGGGTATTAGACTTTCTGTGAATGATATTCTTGGTGAGAATGAACTCATCATTACTAATGTTCAGGGAGAGTTTGGTCTGACTCCTTCCAACACTCTACTTTACACCAACAGTGTTGGTATCAATACACTGAATGTCAGTAGTGGTGGTGTTTATCCCATCTCACCTATCAGAGTTGATACTGATGGTTTACACATGAGAGTATTCCATAGAAACCACGGAATGCACTCTGTAGCTAACCTGGTTACTTTAAGTGGTATTGAGGGAGATACTGACCCAACAACTGTTCTTGGAACTATTGTCAGAACAAGTACTGATCCTATCTCAGTTGCTAGTACAGCTGGTTTCACTGAGTTCGAGAATGTTGGTGTTGCCGCATCTAACCCCGGATATGTTCGTATCGGTAGTGAGATCATCTCCTACACTGGTTTGAATAACAATACACTTACTGGTGTAACTAGAGGTGTAGATGGAACACAGGCTAGAAGATATGATGTCAATGATCTTGTACACAAGTATGAGATGAATGGTGTTTCACTGAGAAGAATCAATCGTACTCATGAACTCAACTTCTCAACAGTTGATGATCCAATCGGTTTGGATTACTACACTATCAAGATTGACATGGATACAACAACTGGTACTGATAGAACTGGAGTAAGTGGTTTCCCTGAACTTCACTTCAATGAGAAGTTCCAAGGTGGTGGTGTTAACTCCAAGGGTCAATACAATGTTCAGTATGAAATTGCAAGACCCAATGTCAATACTATCACTCCTACAGGAACAACCATTCAGACTCAAATGAGAACTGTTTCTGGTACGAGTATCTCTGGTAGTGAAACTTCATTCAGAGATAGGGGATTCCAACCTGTAGCACTTGATAAACAGAACTTCTTTGATACACCTCGTATCATCGCTTCAAATGTCAACTCAAATAATTTCTTATCTGAGTTACCTAAGAATAAGTCATTACAGATGAACTTTGATCTGGCAACTAGTGATACTAGATTGAGTCCAGTAATTGATCTTGATCATACGGCTATGGTTCTTGTAACTAATAGAGTCAATCAAGCAACAACTGATTACATCGCTGACTTTGATGTTAAGACAATTAGAGATGATAAAAATAGTTTCTATTATGTAACTAATAATATCGCTATTGAGAATCCTGCTACCAGTCTTACCATATATCTTGATGGTTATATTCACTCCGAAGCTGATCTAAGAGCGTTCTACTCAGTTGATCAAATTGCAGCTGTTACTGATACAATCTTTACTCCATTCCCTGGATCTAAGAATGTAGAACCTAATGGTGTTGTTTTGAATACGAGTTTGAATAATGGTGGTCCTGATGTTCCAACTCCAAAGGTTGATTCATATGTACAGATTCCTGATTCAACTCAGTTCCGTGAATATAAGTTCACTATTGATAGAGTGAATCCTTTCTCATCTTTCCGTATCAAACTGATTGGTACATCTACGAATCAGGCAGTTCCTCCAATGATTAAGAACTTGAGGGTTATCGCATATGCATGATCCACAAAAATACTTAAAAGTAGAAGGTAAAAATAACCTTTTTAGAGATAAAGATACCAACGCTATCATTAATACCGATAGTGTTGGTTATCAATCATATATTGCTAACAGAGACAAACTCCTCTCTGAGAAAGAGAGGATTGATAATTTAGAAAATCAAATAATGGATATCAAAGAGGACCTAGGTGATATCAAGGATCTTCTTCTTAAGGCCTTTAAAGAAGCTTAGCCTCACCCTTGAAACCCAACAAACCTATTGTAACTAGAAATAGGGTTCTTGTCAAGTTCATAAATAAATAAAAGAAATATTATATTAAATGGCACAGCCTACTACGAGACAAGAACTGATTGATTACTGTCTTAGACAACTTGGTGCTCCTGTATTGGAGGTAAATGTTGCTGATGAACAGATTGAAGACCTAGTTGATGATGCCATTCAGTTCTTCAATGAGAGACACTTTGATGGTGTATCTCAGGTATACTTCAAATATCAAGTAACTCAGGAAGATGTTGATAGAGGGAAGGCAAGACCTCCAGGAGCTCCAGGAGGCACTCAAACTGGTATTACAACAACATCAGTTACAACAAACATAGTTGGGACTGCAACAACATTCAATTACTATGAAAATAGTAACTATGTCCAACTACCATCAAGCGTTATTGGTGTAAACAAAGTTTGGCAATATAGTGAACTGATGGGAACAGGAATGTTCAACATTAAGTATCAACTGATGTTGAATGATGTTATGGGTCTTCAGGGATTTGGTGGTACAGGTTATGACCTTACTTCCTACTCAATGACCATGAGTTATTTGGAAACAATCAACTTCCTCTTGAATACTCACAAACAGATTCGATTCAATCAAAGAGCAGATCGGATGTATCTGGATGTTGATTGGAGTGAGTTGACAGTTGGAGAGTTTATTATTATTGATTGTTGGCAAGCCATGGATGGATCAACATACAGTGGTGTATTCAATGATTCCTTCCTCAAGAAGTATCTCACAGCTCTGATCAAGAGACAGTGGGGTATGAACCTGATCAAGTTCCAGGGTGTAAAACTTCCTGGTGGTATTGAGTTCAACGGAAGACAAATCTATGATGATGCTCAAGCTGATCTTGATAAACTCATGGAAAGAATGAGTTATACCTATGAGATTCCACCACTCGATATGATTGGATAGAACTGATGCTCAATCCATTTTTCCTTAACGGATCACAATCAGAACAAGGGTTAGTACAAGACCTCATCAACGAACAGTTGAGGATGTATGGTGTCGAGGTATATTATTTACCTAGAACCTATGTAACCACAAACTCAATAATCCGAGAGGTTATCCAATCGGAGTTTAATGATGCCCTTCCTATAGAGGCATATGTCGACACCTACGATGGATATGGTGGACAGGGAACCATCCTATCCAAGTTTGGTATTCAGAATATTGATGAACTTCAGATTACGATTTCTAGAGAGAGATATGAGAACTACATCTCTCCTCTGATTCGTAATATTCCCAACGATAAACTTACAGCAAGACCTAAGGAAGGAGATCTGATTTACTTCCCACTCGGAGATCGTATTTTTGAGATCAAGTATGTAGAACACGAACAACCCTTCTACCAACTGAAGAAGAACTATGTTTATCAGTTGAAGTGTGAACTCTTCAGATATGAGGATGAGGTTATCGATACTGGTATCAATCAAATCGATGATGATATTGAGAAGATAGGTTATATTCAAACACTGAATCTAATCGGTGCTGGATCCACAGCTACGGCTACATCTACATATTGTGCCAGTGGATCTGTTAGAAGTGTAGTTATAACCAACATGGGTGGTGGATATACTTCCATTCCAGATGTTGGATTCTCATCAGCACCATCTGGAGGTACAACGGCCATAGGTATTGCATCTATCACTGATAGGTACTACAATTGCCTTGGTGATGCTAGTGGTAAGGTTGCTGCTGTCAATCTCATCAATGCTGGTTGTGGATATACTGTAGCTCCTTGGGTGAACATCACTGGAGGTGGTGGTTCAGGAGCAGCTGCTACTACAGGTATCAACACAACTGGAGCTGTTATGTCTGTTGTTGTGAATGATGGTGGTTCTGGATACTCTACTGCTCCGAGTGTTACATTTGTTGGTGGTGGTTCGACAGTTTCTTCTGTTGGATTCGTAACAGCTAAGGCCATCAGTAAGGTTAATACCACGGGTAGTGTTGTGGCTGTATACATTGAGGACTCTGGACAAGGATATGTTCAGGCACCAAGTGTTGTTATTGCAGGTCCTCTCAACACTGACGGTATTGGTATTGGTACTTATGTATTCAATGAGATTGTGACTGGTCAAACTTCAAATACAACAGCTAGGGTCAAGACTTGGAATGCCATTACCAACGAACTGGAGATATCTATCGTTGATGGTGAATTTACTGTTGGTGAACTCGTTGTTGGATCTGAATCCAATGCCAAGTACAAGGTTGGTATCACCAGTGAGTATGATTATGTCACACCATATGCTCAAAATGATCACATAGAAGCTGCAGCAGATCAGATCCTAGATTTCAGTAGTAGTAATCCTTTTGGGATGCCTTGATAAATAACTAATATATCAAGTACTTTAGAGTAATGTTTGAATATTTCTATAATGAGATTTTCAGATCCGTCATCATCGGATTTGGTTCTCTCTTCAATGATATCGAAATCAGACATAAGGATTCGTCTGATGATGTCTGGAGTACTATCAAGGTGCCATTGGCTTATGGACCTACACAGAAGTTTCTGGCCAGAATGGAACAGGAAGCTAATCTGAACAGACCAGTTCAGATGACTCTCCCTAGGATGTCGTTTGAGTTTACAGATCTACAATACGATCCCACAAGAAAGTCTACAAAAACACAGACTATTATTAATACAACTCCTGATGGTGAAAATGTAAAGAGTGTCTATATGCCTGTTCCTTACAACATGACATTCACTCTGTCTATCATGACAAAGTTGAATGATGATATGTTGCAAATCGTAGAACAGATACTTCCATATTTTCAACCAGCTTATACACTTACAGTCAACTTTCTAGGTAACCTGAAAGAGAAGAGAGATATTCCAGTTCAGTTGGATAATATTGTCATGACTGATGATTACGAGGGTAACTTTGATACTAGAAGAGCCCTTGTATACACACTAACGTTTACTGCTAAGACATACCTGTTTGGTCCTGTTTCGGATATCTCAGATCGTATTATCAAGAAAGCTACTATTGGTTATCTTGCTGGAAGTGGACCCAGAGATCCAAACGCAACCAGAGATGTTACATATCAAACTACACCAAGAGCTATCAAAGATTACGATGGAAGTGTAATTACACTCCTAGCAGAGAATGTAGATCTTTCAGCTACTAAGTTTGAAGTTGATGATGTTTCTTCTGTAAAAGAGAGAACATACATCTATGTTGGTTCTGAAGAAATGTATGTTGAGAAGATTCTTGGTAAGAATCTTGTAGTAAGAAGAGCTCAGGATAACACCAAGGCTCAAAATCATATCCTGGGTGAAAAAGTCTATAGTATCACGGAAGAGGATAACAAACTTATCGAATTTGGAGATGACTTCGGATTTGGTGTTGATATTTTTTGAGGTTTGAATCATGAGTGATAAGTTTGAAAAATTGGATGAGGTCTTTGACGTTACTCCAATCGAATCTGAAAAGATTGATACTAAGATACAGAAAGTTGAAAAGATAAAATCTTCAGTAGAGGATATTCATAAAGACTACGAATATACAAGAGGTAATTTATATTCAATCATAGAGAAGGGTCAGGAAGCTATCAATGGTATTTTGGAGTTGGCTCAAGAAACTGAGATGCCTCGTGCATATGAAGTTGCTGGTCAGTTGATTAAAAATGTTTCTGATGCTACTGATAAACTCTTAGACCTTCAGAAAAAACTGAAGGATGTTACTAAGGAGGAAGAATCCAAAGGACCTACAACTGTGAACAATGCACTCTTTGTTGGTTCTACTGCAGAACTACAGAGACTTATCAAAAATAATAAAAACAAAGAAGAATAAATACTTCTAAATAAGTGATCTCAAAATGTCTGCAGTACCAACAGTAAATATTTCTATTGATAGTGGTACTAACTTCACCGCAACCTACACGATTACAAACCCCTCTGGAACTGTCCTGAATCTAACTGGATATACTGGAGTTTCCAAAATAAGAAAGCATCCAACTGCCACAAACTCAGAAAGTTTTTCTGTCGGCATCATTACTGCCACAGGACAGATTAGTATTTCGATGGCAAGTACAACCACTGCTTTGTTGAGTGAAGGTAGAAATTATTATGACATTGTTATAACCTCACCCTCAAATGATATCTCTAAAGTTATTCAGGGTTCGGCTATTGTAAATCCTACTGTGTCTGAGTAATGCCAGAATATAACGTATCTTATGATGGTGGAGACCAATATAGGGTCTCTTCGAATTCCAATAAAAATTATGATGTATCAGTATCCGGGGCCGGCCCTCAGGGTATTCGGGGTCCTCAGGGTATCCAAGGTATTCAAGGTATTAGTATTCAGGGTGTACAGGGTACTGATGGTGGATTTGTAGCGCAAGGAATTCAAGGAATTCAAGGTATCCAGGGTATCCAAGGTGTCCAGGGTTCAGTAGGTATTCAGGGTTCACAAGGAATCCAAGGTGTCCAAGGTATTCAGGGAGTACAGGGTGTCCAAGGTATCCAGGGTTTCTTAGGACTCCAAGGTGTTCAGGGTAGACAAGGTAGACAGGGTACTCAAGGTATTGGTGTTCAGGGTACTCAGGGCGTTCAGGGTACTCAGGGAACACAGGGTGTCCAAGGTATTCAAGGAACTAATGGTACTGATGGATCTCAAGGTACTCAAGGTATCCAGGGTTTCTTAGGACTCCAAGGTGTTCAGGGTAGACAAGGTAGACAGGGTATTCAGGGCCTACTTGGCATTGGTTCAACCGGTACACAGGGTACTCAAGGTATTCAAGGTATCCAGGGTATTCAAGGAACTAGTGGTACTGATGGATCTCAAGGCACTCAAGGTATCCAGGGTTTCTTAGGACTCCAAGGTGTCCAAGGTAGACAAGGTACTCAAGGTACTCAGGGTGTTCAGGGAATATATGGTGCTCAAGGTATTCAGGGCATTCAGGGGACCCAAGGTCTCCAAGGAATCCAAGGCATCCAGGGTATCCAGGGTGTTATAGGAACAACTGGATCACAAGGTACTCAAGGACTCCAAGGACTCCAGGGTATCCAGGGTATCCAGGGACTTCAAGGACTTCAAGGCATTCAAGGTCTCCAAGGTATTCAAGGCACTATTATCACGGCAGAGACATATGATATTAGTGTTCAAGCTGATGGTAATGGAGATAATAAATTTTTCATTGATAATAACTATCCAAGATCTTTATATTTGATCAGAGGTCAGAAATACGTATTTGATCTCGATTCTTCTGTAAGTGGTCATCCATTTGTAATTCAAACAACTGACAATGGTGGAGCATATGACCCATCCAATGTCTACACTGATGGAGTAACGAATGCCAATGCTGATAGTGGAACTATTGAGTTTATAGTTCCTTACAACTCTCCAGATCGGTTGTATTTCAGATGTCTGAATCACTCTGGAATGGGTGGAGATATCTACCTATATGATTTGAATGCAAATTCACTTCAGGGTACTCAAGGTACTTTTGGTACTCAAGGTATTCAAGGCATTCAAGGTCTTAGTGTACAGGGAATCATAGGTCCTCAGGGTACAACTGGTCAAACTGGTATCACAGGACCAGCTGGTCCTCAAGGTGTTATTGGACCCACAGGTAATACTGGTATCACAGGACCCACTGGTCCTCAAGGTGTTATTGGACCCACAGGTAATGTCGGGATTACTGGTCAAACTGGTCCCACTGGACCACAAGGTACTCAAGGTACTCAAGGAACTCAGGGAACTCAAGGTGTCCAAGGTATCCAGGGTATTCAAGGTATTCAGGGAACACAGGGTACTCAAGGTGTCCAAGGTACTCAAGGCATTCAAGGTATTCAAGGTCTACTTGGTATTGGTTCAACCGGTACACAAGGTACTCAGGGTGTTCAGGGTGTCCAAGGTATCACTGGTACTGGTCTTCAGGGTGTCCAAGGTATTTTGGGTGCTCAGGGAACACTTGGTGACACTGGTTCGTTAGGACCCACTGGAGCTCAGGGTTCTCTCGGCCCTGTTGGTAATCAAGGTACTCAAGGAGTAGAAGGTCCACAGGGTATTCAGGGTCCTCAGGGTATTCAAGGTATTCAAGGCATCACTGGTCCACAAGGTATCCAAGGTATTCAAGGTACTCAGGGAACACAGGGTACTCAAGGTATTCAGGGAATACAGGGTATTCAGGGTACTCAGGGAACACAAGGTACTCAAGGTGTTCAGGGTATTCAAGGTGTCCAAGGTATTCAGGGTATCCAAGGAACTCAAGGTACTCAAGGTGTTCAGGGTATCCAAGGTATCCAAGGTCTCCAAGGAACTCAAGGAACACAGGGTATTCAAGGTGTTCAGGGTATTATCGGAACGGCCTCTACTGTTGCTGGTCCTCAGGGTGTTCAGGGTGTCCAAGGCATCCAAGGGGTCCAAGGTCTTCAAGGTATCCAAGGTCTTCAAGGTATTCAGGGTTTCCTAGGTACTCGTGGTATTCAAGGTATTCAGGGTATTCAAGGTATCACTGGTCCACAAGGTGTCCAGGGTATTCAGGGTATCTTTGGTATTCAAGGAACCACCGGTAGTTTTGGTGGTGCTACTTTTGACTATAACTTTGACAATGACATCACTGATAGTGACCCCGGTCCTGGTGACCTGAAAGTCAATAATACCAATCTGCAACTTGGTAACAGACTTTATATTGATGATACTGATAACAACGGAACTGATATTCAGAGTTATCTAAGAACTATTGATGATTCGACTTCTGATATCAAAGGTCACTTCAGAATCTCCTCTGTAAGTAACCCAGATACAAATATTCTCTACTCTATCTCTGCGGTAAATGAGAAGAGTGGATACTTTAGTATTACTTGTTCTTATATCTCTGGTGATGCAACTTCCTTCACCAATGGAGATGCACTCTATATCACCTTTGCAAGGACCGGAGACAAGGGTGACACTGGTGCACAGGGTATTCAGGGTACAACCGGTCTACAGGGTCTACAGGGGATTCAGGGTGCTGGTACTCAAGGAAGTGTAGGTATTCAGGGTGGTCAGGGTATTCAAGGTCCTAATGGTCCACAAGGTACTCAGGGAACAGATGGTGCTTTCGTAGCACAAGGTATTCAGGGTACTCAGGGAACCCAAGGTACTCAAGGTGTTCAGGGTATTCAAGGTATCACTGGTCCACAGGGTATCCAAGGTATCCAAGGTACTCAGG
>MDTG01115685.1_pt1 | contig 26669 bp, 25 predicted proteins | sample 811421 | NCBI WGS metagenome assembly MDTG01 (sample SAMN05326645, study PRJNA326480) | marine metagenome | isolation source: seawater | place: Pacific Ocean: South East | collected 2011
ATTTCAGTGCTTCTCTCCTTGGTAAGAAGCCACCTAACTTCTTCCTTTGGCTTATCAGATATTTATACTCTTTAGAATTTTTATTGAATTTTAGATAATCCAATTCTTTAAGATTTTTTGTGTCAACTGGCAGGTTAAAATTCTCAATAAAGTCTTTAAGATTTTCCTCGGTAAGTTTCTTAACCTGATGTGTTGTATTGTCTGCTTGTCTTGATCCAATTCCGTAACCTTTAACAGTAAATGCAAGTATTACAGTTGGTTTATCATTAGATTCATATGCTGATTTGTAAGCATTGAACACTTTTAGTGGGTCATGACCACCTCTGTTTAAGCCTTCTATTTCATCATCTGTCATATCTTCCACAAGCTTTAGAGCCTCAGGATGCTTGCCAAAAAAATGCTTTCTAGTATAAGCACCACCTTTGGCCTTGAAATTTTGATATTCTCCATCAACGGTGTTATTCATAACCCATTTAAGTGCTCCTGTTGAGTCTCTTTCTAATAACGCATCCCATTTTCTGCCCCAAATTGTATTTACTACATTCCATCCTGCTGCCTTAAAGATCGCACCAAGCTCTGTAATGATTCTTGAATTCCCCCTTACAGGGCCATCCAGTCTTTGAAGGTTGCAATTAATTACAAATATAAGATTATCTAGTTTTTCCCTAGCAGCTAAAGATATTGCTCCCATTGATTCCGGCTCATCCATTTCACCATCTCCACAAAACATCCATATTTTTCTATCAGGATCATGGTTTAACAAGCCTCTCTGTTCTAGATATTTCATTATGTGTGCCTGATAAATTGACATTATTGGGCCAAGGCCCATTGAAACAGTTGGAAATTGCCAATAATTTGGCATTAGCCATGGGTGAGGATAAGATGATAATCCGTCACCATCGATCTCTTGTCTGAACTTGTTTAACTGTACTTCTGAAATTCGCCCCTCCAGAAAAGATCTTGCATAAATGCCTGGCGAGGAATGTCCTTGATAGTAGATCATATCTGCGTTCTCTCCTCCTTTAAAAAAATGATTAAAACCAACTTCGTATAAAGTGGCAGCAGAAGAATAAGTTGAAATATGTCCACCCAAGTCAAGATCTTTATTGGCTTTTAGGACTGTTACAAGCGCATTCCATCTTATAAAATGCCTGATATTTTCTTCTAATGCCCAATCACCTGGATAATCAAGTTCTGCGTATTGAGAAATCGAGTTCAAATATGGCAATTTTTTTACTTCTTCGTTGATTAAATTTTTACTTTCTGCGAAAGCTATGAACTCATTTACTATCCTAGAAGTATCTTCTTTGCCGTTAAAAAGAAGAAGATTCTCTAAAGCATCTACCCAATCATATAAATCATTATTATCATTCATGCTTTTTGCCATTTGAAAATTATATATCTAATTAGAAATTTTTTTATGCAATTTTATTTCAATAATAATTCACATTAGTTAAAAAAAAATATTGTTGCTCAACCATTATAAGTTAAACTAATTAACCTGTTTTAACGGTTAAAAAATATGCAAGAAAATGAACGCAATTTAATAAATAATGACGAAATTGATTTAGGAACAGTATTTCGTCTGTTATTAATGCAATCAAAGATGATAATAGGCATTATTGCAATTATTACCTCAATTGGCATCGCAAACTTTTTTTTATCAACAAAAATTTATCAGGTAAGCAGTCTTCTGCAGGTATATTCTGATAATAGTAAAAATTTTGGTCAAAATATCGCTTTTGACTTGTATGCTGGTGATTCAAATATATCAGATTTAAGAAACATAGATGATTTATTTAAATCTAGATCTAATTTGATGAAAGTAATTGAAGAGATGAAGACTAATATCTCCATCAAAGAACTTTCATTCGCTGAAAAAAATAATTTAGTAAATAGTATAAAGTTTGATGAAAGTGATATAACGGATATTCAATATATTGATTTAGAATTAAAAAATGATGGCTTCAAGATTTTAAGTTCAAATAACAAGCAGCCTATTACCTTTAACTATGACAAAGATATTTCGATAGATAATATGTCAATTAATATAAATAAAGTTACTGAATTGATAGGGAAAGAGGTGCAAATCAAATTAACACCTAAAGAAGATGTATTTAAAAAATTCCTGAAAAATTTACAGGTTGAAAGCTCAGTACCTGATAGATCCTTATATAATTTATCAAATACTGGTCTAGTCAATATAAGTCTTGTCTCCAACGATCTAGAAGGTGCTAAAGACATCCTGAATTTTGCCAATAATTTATTTATTTCGTCAAATATAGAAATTGAATCTCAACAAGCTAAAAAGGCAATATCATTTATTGACAAAGAGATTTTAAAAGTTACAAACAATCTTGAGATAAATAAAGAAAAGCTCCAAGAATTAAGAAAATCAAATAAATCAGTTGATTTAGAAAAAGAAATAGATGCAATTATAACAAGTCTGGGAATTATAAATTCCCAAATTAATGATATAGATGTAAGGATTTCAACAGCAAAAAATAACTTTACAGAAAGCAATCCTTTCTTTAAAGAATTAATAGATCAAAAGGCAATTCTCGAAGAACAAAAGCTGGAAGTTGAAGAGGGAATTAGAAATCTCCCAATCGCTCAGCAAGGATACATTGATTTATTTGCAACAATTGAGTTAGAAGAAATGGCTTATACCGAACTGGTAAACCGTAAGCTTGAATTCTCAATAAAAGAAGCTAGCACTTTAGGAAATATTAGGGTTGTTGATAGTGCCTATTTTGAAAGTATTGTTAACCCTAGAGCAATATCAATTGTTTTTGCTTTCTTTATTTCGATAGTATTAGCTTCAATAACAGCTATTTTTAGAGGGTTATTTTTACTCCCTATCTCAAATCCTGCTGAGATAGAAGATAACAATATAAGAATTCCTATTGCAGGGGTGCTACCAAAAATTAATGAGGAAGATAAAGAGCTTGATGACAAAGACAATTTGAGATTTAACTCATCTTTAGAATCTCTAATTCTTAATATAGAAACATTTTTGGACACAAGCGAAAAGTGTAAAACATTAGTTATAACAAGTCCCACAGCTTCTAACGGAAAATCTTTCAGCGCAAGGGTTATTTCAAAACAATTAGCATCTCTTGGAAAAAAAGTGCTTTTAATGGATTGTGACATGAAAAGAGGAGATCAGAATGTATATTTTGAAAAAAAGAAGATTTCATTGCATGAGTTTATGAATATTTCTGAGAGCAACATTAGTAATTATGAAGTATCAGAAAATTTATTTTTTATTTCTAAAATCTCAAAGTTAGACAATAGTTTCCAATTCTTTTACACAGATAAATTTAATCAAAAATATGATTTTTTCAAAAACTTTTTCGATTTTATCATCATTGACACAGCCCCTCTTCTATCTGTTGCTGATACTGCAATTTTACTAAGCAAAGCAGATACTAGACTATGTGTTTGCAGGCATCAATTATCAAAAATTAACGAAATTAAACAATGTATATCAATTGCCGAACAGGTTGGTGTTAAGTTTGATGGAGTCATTTATAATTTTTATGAAAAACCAAAAAGCTATTATGGTTATTATGGTTTGTATGGTAACTATAACTACCAATATTACTCAAATAAATATTTATATCAGAACTATGATTATGAAAAAAAAGAAGATTAATGACTACACCTTAATAACCTTGTTAGCATTCTTTGTAACAGGATGTTCCTTATCGCCCGGCATGTATTTGACCACAAATAAAAGTTTCAATAGTGATGCAGAATATGTCTTTATTGATAGTATCGATAAAGATGTAAAAATATTAAATATCAACTCATCTCTCAATACGGATAAACAGTCTGAGTTGGCTTACCGTATTGGCAATGGAGACCAAATATCCATAACAATTTGGGGGCTGCCAGAAATTTTTCCCATTTCCAACATCAATCCTGATCAAAACTTAAGAAGAGTTGATTCAAAGGGAAATATTTATTTCCCATATGTTGGTTTAGTGCAAGCATTAGGCAGAACTCAAAACGAACTTCGTGAGGATTTAAGAAAAAAGCTTTCAGATTATTTTACTGACCCTCAATTGGATGTATCTATTGCTCGATTTAATTCACAAAAAGTTTACCTATTAGGAGAAATCACAATTCCTTCCAAAATTTTTATTACAGATATCCCACTTTCGTTGTCTGAGGCGCTTGGAGAAGTAAAGGGGATTAGTACTTCTACTGCAAGCGGATCAGAAGTTTTTATAATAAGACAAGGAACTCAAAATTCAGGTCCATTAATTTTTAGAGCAGACCTTTCTTCGCCTGCATACTTTCTTGATGCAGGGAAATTTTATCTAAAAGACAATGATATTGTTTATGTAAATGCAAAAAGTACAACTCGATGGAATAGAGTAATTTCACAATTTTTTCCATTCTCATCATTTCTTAATAGCATAGATAACTTGGTTAAAAGTGACTAATCAAGATTAATGATTATCCAACAAAAAACAGTTTGTGTGGTTTGTTTTGCGAACTACTGTAGAAGTCCGGTTGCAGAAGTAATATTGAAAAAATCTTGCAATGAAAATGTAAGAATCATTTCTGCAGGACTGAATCCTATAGCAAGGTCAGGTATGGACAAAAGATCACACCTATACCTAAAAAAAAGAGGTTACAACATTTCATTACATTCACCTCGCAAACTCAGTAAACAAGTAATTGATAATTGTGATGAGGTTTTTGCAGTTGATCCAATTATTTTGATGCAAATGAATAAACTTTTTCCTTCAAGAACAAAGAAATTTAAAATGCTCACCTTTAAGGACCCGTCAATAATTTTAAGTGATCCATTTAGGTTTGACGATAAAGCTTATAATGAAGTTATGGAAAATATCGAACATGTTTGTTTGAATTTAAATATTAAATCTTTTTAAATGAAAAAGAGGGAAATTTGAAGATCTTAGTAACTGGCTGTGCAGGATTCATTGGCTTTCATACTGTATTAAAGCTATTAAAAGAAGAACAAGATGTAATTGGAATAGATAATGTTAATAACTATTATGACACTTCATTAAAGAAATCACGACTCACAGAGCTAAACCGTTCAAAACACAATGGAAATTATCAGTTTATTAAAGGCGATTTATCTAATAAAGAGTTTCTAAAAGAATTATTCTTAAAAAATAATTTCGATGTGGTAATTCATTTAGCTGCACAAGCTGGAGTAAGATATTCAATAAATTCACCTCAATCTTATGTAGAATCTAATCTAATTGGCTTTATGAACATACTTGAAACAGTTCGTAATTCTGATGTGAAGCACTTTGTATTCGCGAGCTCTAGTTCTGTCTATGGACTAAATGAAAAAATACCTTTTGCTGTTGAAGATCCGACGAATTGTCCAGTATCTCTTTACGCTGCTACGAAGAAGTCAAACGAGGTTTTAGCATATTCATACAGTCATTTATATAAAATTCCAATGACAGGCATGAGATTTTTTACTGTTTATGGACCATTTGGAAGGCCTGATATGGCTTACTACAGCTTCACTGAAAAAATTTCAAGTGGGAAGCCGATTGAAGTATATAACAATGGAGAAATGTATAGAGATTTTACGTATATTGATGATGTAACAGAGGCAATAGGCATGATTTATAAGCAAATACCTGAAAGCAAAGATCATGTAAATTCGAAGTCAAAAGCTCCCTACATCCTCTACAATATTGGAAACAATAATCCTGTTTCATTGAAAGAATTTATTGGTGCAATTGAGAGAGCAACAAAGAAAAAATCAATTCAAATTCATAAACCGATGCAACCAGGAGATGTTTATCAAACTTACGCAGATATTGAACCATTAATGAATGATTTTAATTTAAAACCAAAAATTAACATTAATGAAGGTGTAGTAAAATTTGTTGACTGGTATAATTCCTATCGGGAAAAAAAGTTTTAATTTCTTAATTAAATTAAAAATGAGCTAATTAAAAAAAATTGAACTAATCTAAAAATGTCAAAAATAAAATTCCATTTGACAATATCTGTTCTTAACCAAGCTGCTGTTGCAGTTACAAATTATTGCTTAACTATTTATCTTCTTAATATTTTATCTGTTGAAAATTTTGGTCTATATGGTATCTACTTTGCAGTTGTATTATTTCTTTCTGGAATTGGAAATGCTCTCTTCGGTACCCCTCTTACAGTCGCTATTCCTCAGGAGAGAAAGGGTGAGTTTGGTGCAAATATCTTAGCCGTAATAATAACTTTGGTAGCGATATTAGCACTGACATTAGTTTCTATTTTTGAATTTTTTTTTATAGCAACAGAATATAAACGATTGTTTTATATTATTTTCTTTACTTCCACGTCTTTGTTATTGAAAGATTTTATAACTAGATTTTGCATTGCAATTAATAAGACGATTTATGCCCTAACAATGAACCTAATTATATTTTTTTCATTAATAGTCATTATTTTTTTAAACAATAATTTTGCTTATATTGAAGATGAACTTTCAGCACTCTATGTAATTGGTTGTATCAACTTGCTAACAATCTTTCCAATAACTTTTTTATTGAAGCTTTTTAAGTTTAATCCTAAGTTAATCTTTAGTGATTTTTTGTTAATTAAAAATAATGGTTTTTGGTCTACTCTTTCTCATATTTTTATGAACATTAGGGGCCAAGCTCATATTTACATTAGTGCACTTGTTTTAGGACCAACTGCGATTGCACAAATGAATGCTGCTAGACTATTTGTTGCACCTTTCATGTTGTTAATACCAGGAATAAATTTTGCTTTTTTGCCAAAACTTTCTAAAGAATTTGACTACTACCATAACAAACTTAAAAAAACTTATTTTGTATTTTATGTATGTATAATTTTATACACTTTACTCCTTATACCAACAAGTAATTATATTTTCTCAGTGATTGCACAAGATCAAAGTGGTTATGAAAATATTTCAACACTTGTGTTAATTTGGTGCGCAATCCTTCTTTCTGTGTTTTTTAGATCTCAAAATGAAATATCATTACAATCTAGAAGTGAATTTAAATTTATTTCTCATATGAATTTTTTATTGTCTCTAGCATCTTTGATAGTAATTTACTTATTTTCAACAATATTTTTTGTTGCCGGGGCACTAATAGGTTTGCTAATAATAGAACTTATTTTAGGCTTTTCTCTATACTCTTATTTTAGGAAAAAAATTCATGGAAATTCAAGCTAGTCACAAACCTTTTTTTAGCTTTGAAAGAAATGAGATATTTCTATTAATGTTAGCCTTGCCTATATTTTTTTTATCTCCAGTAACTTGTATTTTTTCACTAATAGTTTTAGGAGCATTTATAAATAAATCTTTCATTTTTGCCAAGACTCAAATTCTCCTTTTACCATTATTTCTTGGCTTATTAAATTCAACAAAAGTTCTTGCAAGTGATCTTGAAGGGTATTTTGAAAGATTTTTTCAAGCTCAAAATGCAACATTTTTTGAATATATAACTCTTCAATTTGGAGATTGGAATAGAGAGCCAATATTTAAGGCTTTAACCTATATTCTTTTTCATGTTTCTAATGGAAGTTGGCAGTTTTATTTAATCTCTATATCTTATTTGGCTTATTTTCCATTGTTTTTTGCTATATACAGGTATGCAAAACATTTCAGACTTAACCCGCAATATTTAATGTTTGCAATTATTTTAATTGGTTTTTTCCCATTTTATTTTTCGTTGTCCGCTCATTTGCTTAGACAGATAATATCTATGGGCTTAGTAACTTATATATTTGTCGATAAATTAATAGTTGGTAGAACAAATATACTGCTGTTAGTTTTAGCGATACTCAATCACAGCTCTGCACTTTTATTTATACCTTTTTTGTTTTTTGATATATTCATGAAACGATTTACTGTCCTGAATTTTATTATTCTTCTCTCAGTGAGCACGGTTTTCTTAAGTCTCGCGAGAGCAATAATATCGAGTCTATTAAATTTTCTATTGATCCTATTGCCAAGCTTCCTGGTTTATCCACTCGCAAGATTGGGCTCTGGTTCATCTTTTGTTGAATTAATTGGTGATACAAATTTGACAGTGTTATATGGTATATCCTTAGCATTCTGGATATTTTTTTTAATAAAGTATTCTTCTTCTAAAGATGTACCTAAGCCATATTTACTTTTAAATTCTTTTGCTATTCTCAATATATTCATTTTGTTGAGCAGTTCAGATAACCTCCTCCAAATAAGGTACATTCCTTATCTAATAATTATTTTTCCATTTATAATACCGTCATTATGTAACCAGAATAATATTATTAGAATAATGATTTTTTTGGGGGCTTCGCTTATGATGGTTGTTTATTTTTTCTATAGTTTAGTGAATGGCGTATGGGATTATGGAACAATATCTGAGATCTTTTCAGTGAACTTATTTTTTTAGAATTTTTTTATATATAATGTTTAAATAATGAACATTCTTTTGGTCGCCGGAGAACTTCCTCCCTCATTAAGAAGTGCTGGAATCGGTACCTATATCAATGAACTAGCTATAAATCTTAATAAAATAAGCCATAAAGTTGTAATCATAGCCCCTAACGATAATATCTTTAAAAATTATCAGATTAATAGAGATGGTGTTGATATCTATTTTCTATCTGGAGGTGACTTTTACGTTGGAAGAACCTTCTTTGCAAGGGTTCTAAATAGGATTTACAAAAAACTTAATTTTGACTCCTTCAGAATGAAGGTTTCCAGGAAAATAAAAGAACTAGATTCCATATATAATTTTGATGTTGTAGAGATACAGGAATATGACAATCTGGGTAAATTTTGGCTAAAAGAAAGAACAATTCCTTCCGTGATAAGGTTTCATGGTCCTTCTTCATTGGATAGAGCAGATAGCAAAATTAGAATAAGAACAAAAAAACAACTAGCTGAGTTAGAAATCCTCTCTGATAGTGATAGACATTCTTTTGTTTCGAAAGGTCTTAGAGATACTATATTTGACTCAGAATATTTTCCTAAAAATTCTGTTCCAAATGAAGTAATACATAATTCTGTTCAAACTGAACGGGAGCCAATTTTTGATAATTTAAAGGCAAGTAGTTATGCCACAGAAATAATAGGTGCTGGGACTATTGGAATGGCAAAAGGGTGGGATAGGTTAGTTGAGGCAGTAAAGAAACTTAATGAAGATGGTCATAATATAAATTTAACCTTATATGGTAGAGAGGCAGATTTATCAAAAAAATTAGAAAGCTTTGCAAATAGCTTGCCAGCAAATAACAAATGGCTAAAGATTCGTAAACCTATATCAAAAGATATTTTAATTAAAAAGTTCTTTACTGCTGACATCTCAATTTTTCCATCACTTTATGAAACTTTTAGCATGATATATTTAGAAGCAATGAGTGTTGGAGGCCTGGTAATAGCAGGTTCAGATGGTGGTGGTAAAGAATTAATAAATGATGGAAAGAATGGCTTTTTATTATCTTCTAAAGAATCAACGCATAAATTTGCAGAAAAAATAAAGAAAATAATCAATCTTGATGAGAGAGAAAAAATACAGATCAGAAAAGAGGCATTTAATACAGTGAAAAATAATTTTAGTTATTCTGAATTTCTTGATAAACAAATTAACTGCTACAAAAAAGCTAAAAAAACATTTCTAGATCAGGGGCTTAAGTAAAATTAAGGAGATCAGAATGAAAATAATATGGATGAATTATTGGTTTCTTGATTACAGAATACCAGTTTATAAAGCCTTAAGTCAGATTGAAGGTGTTGAACTAGTAGTTATCTATAACAAGGAAAATATACCTGAGAGAACTCAAAAGAAACTTCAGAATATTGAGGGCATGAAAGCCATAGCAATGGAAAATGAAAGAAAGTTGATTTTAGGCAACAAGAATAGATCAGGTGATTTTGCAAATAAATATATATCAATACCATATCAGCCAGGCCTTTATAGAGAAATTGCCCATAATAAACCTGATGTCGTGATTAGTGAGGGATTTTTCCGATGGAGCATTTACAATCTAATTTATAAAATCAGAACTAAGACACCTTTTGTGATGTTATATGAAAGAACAGAACATACAGAAAGAAACGTTAATACAGTTACTAAATTTCTAAGAAAGTTTGTTCTAAATTTTATAGACGTAATTTGTGTAAATGGCAAATTAACTAAGCAATACATTAAGAGTCTCGGATATTCTGAAGAAAAAATCACAACTAAACATATGGTTGCAGATATTCATGATATTTCCAATAGAGTTAGAGATGTAAGCATGAAAAAAAGAGAAATAATAAAAAAAAGGGTCGATGCATCTGGATTGATATTTTTGTTCATTGGGCAGCTTATGCCTAGAAAAGGTTTAAAAGAGCTTATTAATGCATGGCTTAATACTGTAATCAATAATGGCTTGGATGCTACATTGCTCATTTTAGGTGATGGAGTAAAAAAAAATGAATATTCTAAGCTAGCAGGAAATTCGGAAAGTATTAAGTTTTTAGGAAAAATAGATTACGACGATATTCATGAATATCTTTCAATAAGTGATGTGATGATTATGCCAACTTTAGAGGATAATTGGAGTTTAGTAGTTCCTGAGTCTATGGCAGCAAAACTTCCTGTAGCTACAACAATATACAATGGGTGCTATCCAGATTTAGTCAAAGAACAAAATGGATGGGTATTTGATCCTCTAAATAAAGAGGAGTTTGAAAAGGTACTTCTGGAAATAATTGAGAATGAGGAGAATCTTGCCAAAATGGGCGAAGCTTCTTGGCAAATTATAAAGGACCATTCTCCAGAAGAGGCAGCTAAATCAATATATAATTCTTGCAACAAAGCAATTGAAAGTTAAGAATTTAATTTATAAAAAAACGTAATGTTGAATAAAGACAAGGTTAAACAAATGACAGTAATCAAACTTTCTATTAACAGCCCTTCATTTGGCTTATTACGACAAACAAAGAATTTTGATGGCATATGGGAAGATTATAAGTTTGAGATTAATAATGATGTAAAAGAATGCGATGTATGGGTAGTGTACAGTAAAGGCTTTAAGAAAAGTGAATCTGCGCATGTAAAAACTGGAAAGAAGATTTTAATCACAGGAGAGATTGAAGAAATCTATAGTTATTCAAAATCTTTCATAAATCAATTTGACTTAGTAATTACTCAAAGAAAAGATATAAAACATCAAAATGTTATCAAATTACAGCCAGCACAACCTTGGTGGGTTGGCAGGCTAAATGGTTTTAAAGCAAAAGACTTAGAAGATTTCCCTTTAAAATTTACAGACTTAGAAAAAAAAGTTGATCGAAAGACTAAGAATCTTTGTGTAATTTCAAGCAACAAATCATTTACAAAAGGTCATAATGAAAGATTAAAGTTTGTTGATAAACTTCAAAAAGCATTTGATGGAGATGTTGATTTTTATGGGAAGGGTTTTAATGATTTTGATGATAAATGGGACATTCTAAAAGAATATAAATACCAGGTAGTGATTGAAAATGCTTCCGCTGTTGATTATTGGACTGAAAAATTGGCTGATGCTTTCTTAGCTGAGACCTTGCCTTTTTATCATGGTGCTCCGAATATTAGCGATTACTTTAGTCCACATAGCTTGAAAGAAATAGATATATCTCGTCCTGAAGAGAGCATTAAAATTATTAAAAAAACTATTTCTGAAAACTATTATGAAAAAAGCCTAGAACATATAAGGCAATCAAAAAAACTTGTCTTATATGAACATAACTTGATTCCATTATTAAAGAATTTTATTGAATCAAACATAAATTTAAATGATTCCTCTGGAAGTGGGGAATTCAAAATTTTTCATGAAAATACCTTTTTCGATATACATAAAATTCCTATGATTCTGAAAAGACAATACTATAACCTTTGGTATAAATGAGTAACTACAACCAATTAGAAAGAATTTTTGCTACTCATTTATCAAAATTTCCTAAGGTTAAATCATTAATAAAGAATTTATATCAGAAGATCAATGCTTTTATTTTTAGAAAAAAACACCAATACAAATCATTCTTTGATATTGAAAAGGTGGCGCATTCGAAAGAGGAAGATTTTTTTGGGTACTATGATAAATCTCCTGAGAATAAAAGTGGTACACATTGTATTTTTCAAGCATCCGATATAGAAACTACCAATCTTCCTTCGAAAGATAAATCAATAAAAATATATATAAAAGATATAGCTAACGATAAATTTATTTTTTGTGATAAATCTCAAGCATATAACTGGCAACAAGGCACAAAATTACAATGGATAGATGACGATAAGTTTATTTTTAACTCTTTTTGCAATACAAAGAAGATTTATATTTCAAAAATTTTTAATAAAAATGGAAAAATTATAAAAATCATAGACATGCCAATTTATGACACTTTTAAGGATCAATTTGCTTTGACACTAAACTTTATTACTTTAAATACTTTAAGGCCAGATTATGGCTATAGATGCATTCCAACCATGAGTGATAATAAAAATAAAGATGGGGTTTTTAAAATCGATCTTGCTACTGGTGCATCCAAAAAAATCATTTTACTTGATAAGCTCAAAAGCCATAAAACTAAAACAACCATGAAGAATGCAAAACATAAGATCAATCATATAATGATTTCACCAGATGGAAATAATTTCATTTTCCTGCATAGATGGATAAATCAAAATGGGCAGAGGTTTGATAGACTGTATTGTTCTGATTCAAACGGTGAGAATCTTAGGATATTAGCAGATGATGAATTAATCAGTCATTTCTGTTGGCTTGATGATCACAATATAATTTCTTATATGAGAGATATTTCTTTTGGAGATACTTTTTATAAAATAAATATCTTTTCAATGGAGATTTCTCTCCTGTCAACAAAACTAAAAGGATTCAGTGATGGTCATCCATCAGTAAAATTTAATCATATGGTTTTTGATACCTACCCTGATAGAAGCAGAATGAAAAAACTTTTTTTATTTTCATTAAAAGATGAGTCTTTGCAAGAAATTGGAGAGTTCTATGAGTCTACAGAATATAGAGATCAAACAAGATGTGATCTACATCCTAAGTGGAGTGAAAATGGCCATAGAATTTACATTGATTCTGTTCATGAAAATAAGAGGAAACTATATTCAATAAAAATTAAACAATAAAAATGATCTCAGTGTTAATGGTTTGCTATCAAAAAGATAACGTGGCTTTTTTTGAAAGGTCTTTAAAAAGTATTTATGATGATCAAGTTCTTAAACCTGGAGAAGTAATTATTGTTGAGAATGGCCCTATTTCTCCAAAGCACAAAATAATTATAGATAACTTTATAAAAAGAGCTGAAGTCGATGTAAATAGAATAATCCTTAAAACGAATCTAGGTTTAACAAAAGCTTTAAATATTGGTTTAAAAAAATGCAGGTTTGAATTTATTGCCAGAATGGATGCTGATGATATTTCTTTACCTCAAAGGTTTAAAAAACAGGTTGAATATCTAAATAATAATAAGAATATTGATATTCTTGGAACGTCTATACAAGAGTTTGACAACCACGGCAATCTTTTTTCAATTAGAAAATTCCCTAGAAATCACGAGGATGTTATAAGCTCAATCTTTAAATATTCCCCATTATCACATACTACAGTAATGTTCCGAAAAAGCGTTTTTAATAAAGGTATTGAATACAATGAAAAATACATCACTAGCCAAGATATTGATTTATGGTTTAATGCTATTTTTCATGGTTGTAAGATTGAGAGCTTAGCTGAGGTTCTAATGCATTATAGACTTGACGATAATATCCACAAAAGAAGATCTTTTTCAAAATCAATTAATGAGTTTAAAATCTATTGGTTTTGGATACACAAAACCAATGGTATAAGCTATAAACTTATATACCCCTTACTAAGATTTTTTTTGAGGTTGATGCCAACTTTTATAACAAAATTGATATACAAAAGTAAGCTTAGAGAATCACTCAATAAGTGATGCCCCATTTAAAGATTGTTTTTTAAAATCAATTGTTGAGTAATCAATCTGTTTGTTTTAGGAGAAATAATTCAGTCATACTTTCTATATATATATTTACCTAATGGTTGAAGATTGAATAAAATCTAGATTGTGCAACCGATTCTATAATGGTGCCCAGGGCCGGACTTGAACCGGCACGAAGTTTCCTTCGAGGGATTTTAAGTCCCTTGTGTCTACCAATTTCACCACCTGGGCATAAAATTAAAAAGTGTCATCAAAGCTTACATTCTGATCTTTTTCTCTTTTATCAAGATCACTATAAGACCTTCTAATACTATTATTCTTTTTAACAGCTGAATTTAAGACTGATAATTCTTGTTCAATATTTTTTGCATACTTAATTAAAGCAGCACTATCTTTTGGGAAACATGCACCCCCAAAACCTAATCTACCATCGTGCCCTGGAACATCCATATGGCTATTTCCTATTCTGCTGTCTTGTGATATTGCTTCAGTAAGCGTTTTCCAGGATTCTCCAGTATTAAGTTTTTCAAAAATTTTATATAGCTCATTGAAATATATTACTTTAGTAGCAAGAAAGGTATTAATTGAATATTTAACTAATGATGCAGAAGATAAAGTCATAAAAAAATGATTTTTTGTTTTACATAAAGAGTGATTTAGGTATAGCTTTGAAAATTTAATAGCTATTTGTTTGTTGCCTCCTAGAATTATCATTTCAGAATTTATAAAATCTTCATTGGCATATTTTTCTCTTAAGAATTCTGGGTTATAGATTATCCGTGCATTAATCTTGCTAAGATTATTCAATATTGACGGCAAAACTGTGCTTTTGATACAAATTAATACATTTGGGCAAAATATTGATAGATCCTTTATTACGCTTTCTATGATCTTAGAATCTTGCTCGCCTTCATCGCCCATAGGAGTTGGAACGCAGACAAATACATATTCAGGGTCAAAAGATTGTAAATCTTCAATTGATGTGTCGTACTTTGGATCAACTATAAATTTTTCAACATCATTACAGAAACCTGCATCTGTAGCTTTACCAACAAATCCATGACCTATGATTCCTATTTTTTTTGTTTTCATAAATTTTTATTGGAGGCTGAGAACGGAATCGAACCGATGTTAACGGAGTTGCAGTCCGCTGCATGACCACTCTGCCACTCAGCCAAAGAAGTATATATTAAACCAAGAAGTCCCAATTTCCTCATTTAACTTTCCATTTTAAATTGACTAATAATTTTATTATTCATGTCATAAATTTGCGAGCCTTTGGAGATCTTCAGATATATCTACTGAATTATTTCCAATGAATAAGCCATTTTCATGCAAGTAGTCAGCATTCTTAAGATCACCAAAAATCTCATAATCAAAAAAATTAATCACTTCATTCCTTGTAAAATTTCCAGCAACAATAGGTCTAATTTCAAAACCTAGATCAGTAACCTTTCTTCTGAAATTACTTGGTGAAATATCCTTTTCTTTATTTATTAGACTGAAACCAAACCATGAACTTTTACAAGTATCCTTTTGAATTAGAATATTTTCTTTACCCCACATCACTTCTTGAAAAGCTTTAGCATTTTTTCTCCTATATTCAACAAAACTGTCTAATTTCCTTAATTGCTCAATACCAATTGCGCCACTCATCTCAAGAGGTCTTAAGTTGTATCCAGGCATTACAAAGTTAAACATATTATAAAAAGTGTCATCTGATTTCTTATTAAATTTAGAAGATTCTGGTAAATCTCGTGTCCATCCATGGGCTCTTAATGATTTTAAAATTAAATATTGTTCTTCATCTTGGGTAGAAATCATACCTCCTTCCATAGTTGAAATGTGATGAGAGAAAAAAAAGCTATGCGAGCTCATTTGTCCAAAAGTCCCTGATTTTTGACCATTAAATGTTGCTCCAAGCGACTCACAATTATCTTCGATAATTTGAATTTTACTGGTATCAACAATTTCATTAAGTTTGTTTTTATCTATAGGATTGCCTAGTAGGTTTACAATAAATATAGCTTTTGTATCTTTTGTTATAGCTTGTCTTAGTGTCTCTAAATCAATATTTAAAGTATGTAAATCAATATCAACGAATTTGACCTTTAACCCATATTGTTGAAGAGGTAAAAAAGTTGTGCTCCATGAAACTGCAGGTACAATTACTTCGTCGCCTTTTTTTAGTTTTCCTTGGACAAAAAGAGTGGCTATCATTAGAAGATTAGCTGAAGAACCTGAATTGACCATCACAGAATAATTCATTCCAAGATACTTAGAAAAATTACTCTCAAATTCATTCACTTTTTCACCCATTGTAAACATCCCCGAATCAATGACATCTTGAATTGCATTTAGCTCTTTATCATCCCAAGTGCTATAAGCAAGACTTAGTTTTTTAGTTGTGTTTTTTGTAGTACGCATATGTTTTTTTTAATCCTTCGTCTATTGAATAATTTGGCATCCATCCAATAGATTTTTGAAAGCTAATATCTAATTTTTTTCTTGTCATTCCCTCAGGCTTTTCTTTTAGAAACTTAAATTTTTTATCAATTTCAACAGTATCACAAACTTTTTCATAGTACTGTTTAACAGTTAAATCATCTTCTGTTCCGACATTACATTCTTCTGGCATCCTATCAAATTTGTCTAAAAAGAATACTATAAAATCTACTAGATCCTCAACATACATGAATTCTCTTTTAGCATTTCCTGATCCCCAAATTTCTATTTCTTCTCCACTAATACTAGAGTTATGAGCCTTAACTAATGCTGAAGGTACTAGATGGGCTGTCTTTAGATCAAAATTATCATATGGGCCATATAAATTACAAGGAATAATAGTTTTACCTACAAAGTTGTCATCGGTTAAAAATTTTAAGTATTTCCAAACTAGTATCTTGGATACAGCATACCCTTCATTAGTGGGTTCAAGTTTGCTTGTCAAAAGATCGTCAACTGATAATTCTTTTTCTAAATTTTTAGGATACATACAACTGCTTCCTAAATTAATAAACTTAGAAACACCGTTTTCATAGGAGGAATTGATAAGGTTTAGGCCCATTAAAGTATTGTGATTTAAAGAGGTGGCTTGATTGGCTATGTTCATAGCAATACCTCCAACAAGCCCGGCACAATGTATGACTAATTCTACTTTATTGGCTTTTAAATAATCATCAATTGTTGATTTTTCTAGAAGATTTACCTCAGACCTTGAAGGAAAAAGAATGTCGTAAGTTTTAGAAGGTAAATTTGAGATTAAATTACGACCCACCATACCAGTGCCTCCTGAAACTAATACTCTCATTTTTTCAATGTGGAAAGATCGTACTCAACCATCTCTTTTGCTAGACTTTCCAAGCTATAAGATGGCGACCAACCAAGTTTTTTTCTAGCTTTGGTAGAATCACCGAGTAATGTTTCAACTTCAGTAGGTCTAAAATATTTACTTGATATATCAATAATAATTTTACCTGTATTCTTATCAATACATACTTCTTCTAAACCTTTTCCTTTCCATTCATTCTCTATTTCAAGTAGTTTACAGCATAGGTTTATAAAATCCTTTACACTTACTTGTTCGTCAGTTGATATCACATAATCATCAGGATCTGATTGTTGCATGATCAACCACATTGCATTACAGAAATCTTTTGCATGACCCCAATCTCTTTTTGAATAAATGTTGCCTAGGGTTATTTTTTCTTGTAGGCCAAGTTTGATTTTTGATAGACCTTTGGTTATTTTTTTTGTTACAAACGTATCACCTCTTCTTGGTGATTCATGATTAAATAAAATTCCCGAACTAGCATGAAGCTGATATGCTTCTCTATAGTTTTTAACAATCCAGTAACCATATAACTTAGCTACTCCATATGGTGATCTTGGATAAAATGGTGTATTTTCATTTTGCGGCACCTCTTGAACCAAACCATAGAGTTCAGAAGTTGAAGCTTGGTAAAATTTGGTTTTATTTTCTAATTTGCAATTTCTAATAGATTCAAGGAATCTTAATGTACCTAATGCATCAACCTGAGCTGTATAGTCTGGAATCTCAAATGAGACCTTTACGTGGCTTTGAGCACCTAGATTATAAATCTCATCCGGCTTAATATCATTTACAAGGAAATTCAAAGATTGACTATCTACTAAATCACCATAGTGAAGTTGTAAGTCGTTAAAAATATGATCAATTCTAGATGTATTAAATGATGATGATCTTCTAATAATGCCATGTACTTCGTATCCTTTTTCAAGCAATAATTCAGATAGATAAGATCCATCTTGACCGGTTATACCTGAGATCAGTGCTTTTTTCATATAAGTAAATTATATATAAATTTAGTTAAGTTTAATGGATTAATATGTATATTCTTTAGACTTAAACGGTCCTTCTTTGTTTACTTGAATATATTCAGATTGAATATCTGTTAATTTAGTAATAACACCACCAAAACCCTTAACCATTAATGATGCAACTTCTTCATCTAGCTCTTTAGGCAAAACGTTTACATATAGTTTTTTTTCAGCTTTTGGCTTATTTGAATAAGCATCTTTAAAAAGCATTATTTGAGCCAAAACTTGGTTACAAAACGAACCATCCATGACTCTACTTGGATGACCTGTAGCAAGTGCTAAATTAACAAGCCGTCCTTCACCAAGCAATAGTAGATAATCATTTTCACCTCTTAAAACTTTATGAACGCCGGGCTTCACTTCAAACCATTCAAAGGTTCTTAGGAATGCTATATCAATTTCATTATCAAAGTGGCCAATATTGCAAACTACACAGCCAGAACTCAGTGCTTCAAGCATAAACTTATCAAGGACATTAATATTTCCTGTAGTAGTTACAACAAGATCATATTTCTTGAGCAAATCGTAATCTAAATTTGATCCATCTGTTTTTACATTCCCATCTTTGTAAGCAGAAACAACTGAGAACCCATCAAAACAGGCTTGCATAGCACAGATAGGATCAACTTCAGTTACATCAACAATCATTTTTTGTTGTAATAAAGAATCAGCAGAACCTTTACCCACGTCCCCATATCCTATAACAAGTGCTTTTTTTCCAGCCAATAGCATATCTGTACCTCTTTTTATGGCATCATCAAGACCATGTCTGCAACCATATTTATTATCATTTTTAGATTTAGTAATAGAATCATTCACATTTATAGCAGGCACTTTGAGCTCACCAGATTCAAGCATTTCTTTAAGTCTTTTAACGCCTGTAGTTGTTTCTTCAGATATGCCATGAATATTATCTAGCATTTCTGGATACTCGTTATGTACTTTTATTGTAAGATCACCTCCATCATCTAAAATCATATTGGCATCCCATAGTTTTCCTTCTTTTTTGATAGTTTGATCAAGACACCATTCATACTCTTCTTCAGTTTCACCTTTCCAGGCAAAAACAGGAATTCCCTTTGCTGCTATTGCTGCAGCAGCATGATCTTGTGTTGAGAAAATATTACATGATGACCATCTTACCTCAGCACCAAGGTCTATTAAGGTTTCAATTAAGACAGCTGTTTGAATTGTCATATGAATACAACCCATAATTTTTGCTCCAGCCAGTGGCTGTTCCTCTTTATAGTTTTTTCTAAGCTGCATAAGTGCTGGCATTTCATCTTGCGCAAGTAAAATTTCTTGCCTACCAAATTCAGCAAGAGAGGTATCCTTAACTTTATAGTCTTTAAAATTATTCATTGTCTTTATAATAGCTATGTCTTTCTATATCCTCTTCAACAGTTTCCTTACCATATTGGATCTCAATGATCTTGCAAGTATCAACATAAGGATTGGTAATTTGATGCCAATCACCTAATTCTATGTGTAGGCTATTATGTTTATTCAAACTAATTTTTTCGATTTCTTCAGGTGAAACTTTTGAATAGTTTACCAAACATTTACCATGTGAAACTAACCAAATTTCACTTCTCCTATTATGTTTTTGCAAACTCATCCCTTTACCTGGCTCAATGATTAATTCTTTAACTTTTACTTGATCGTCTTCGAATAAATTAAAAAATTCTCCCCAAACCCTTCTTTCTTTATCATATTTCCAGTTTTTGAGTATCCAACTACTTGAATTCTTTTTATCATCGCCACCAATACCAAATTTAAAAGAGATTCCAGCCACCGTCATCTCAGGTATATTATCTTTCCCCCTATCTCCACCATTACAAAAAAATATTTCATCACCAGGAAATTTAGCTTTAATTTTTTCGAGGGCATCTATACAGCTGCCAACTTTATCGTCTTTGAAACCAACTACTTCATCAACTTTTTTTAGGTTTTCTAGTATGGATTTTCTTTCTTCGAAAGGCATAAATTCTTTCCCCTTTTTTTTCCTAAGCCATTCATCACTATTTAAAGCAATTATTAAATAATCTCCATATTCTCTCGCTGCTTTAATATAGCTTATGTGCCCAGAATGGATAGGATCAAATCCTCCACTTACAACAGAAATTTTCATATGTCTTATTTTACAGTTATTTTAATTTTATGTTTATTATTCTCTAGTGAGACTTTTAAGAACCTCATTGAAGAAAAAGCCATAGAATTTTGGAGAAGTGTAATGAATTTGATAATCATGCATTACATCATTAATCTTTCTTATTAACCGTTTTGTAAAAAATAAATCGTAAATTTTGTTAAAAATAGTTTTTGATTTCTTCTTGTCATTATTAACCCACTTTGCTGCTTGAGCTAGTAAAGCTAATTTCTTTACATTCTCAATAGGAATTTCTTCAGTTTGTTCAATTTTTTTAAATACTGCAGAAATTTTTTTGATCTCATCAACTAGACCTAAAGATTCAATTTCTTCTCCAAATTCTGGCCAGGTCTTTTTATTAAAATTATAGAGCCTGTATAAGTCAAAAATATATACCGGTCCATTTGTTTTTTTATCTTCAACTACACCATGATACAAACAATGCAACATTAAATTTTTGATGCTCGGAATCTCATATCCTTCTTTAACAATTGTGTTTTCAAAAAAATTATATGTCAGCGGGCATCTTTTAAATGTTCTTGGAGAAGTGATTCTATAATGCAATTCGACTATTACTCCTTGATCATTGATGAGCCGAGGAAGATGATGTTTATCTTGTTTGAATTTGGCAATGTTTTCTGATTTTTTATTCATATATGAGAATCCTATATTCTGAAAAATTTGAAATGCTTCAATAAGATTTTTGTCTTTTACATAGATATCTAAATCTCTATACTGCCTCTCTCTTAATTCATATAGTCCAAGCAAACTAAGAGCAGGTCCCTTTAACACTAGAAATTGGATATTATTTTTTTTGAATGAATTTTTAATATTATTTAAAGCAGAAAGCATCGCTAGATTCTTTATAGTGTAATTTTTTTTTAATCTTTTTAGATTATTTTCTAGATAATAATTTTGTTCTGATAGTTTTATAGAAGAAAGAATAAAACCTGATAACAGAAACTTTTTACTTAAGCTCCATAATAATTTAACTTGTTTAGAATCAAGAGGCTTTGCTTCTTTTTTTTTTTTGAAAGACCTTGAAATATAATTGAAAGGATTGTCTTATCCAACTCTCTAATATTCATAGTAGAATAATCTCTTTTTTTATTGCCTGAAGCAAAAATTTTTCTATATCTCTTTCAATATTCTTTGAACTAAAATCTTTTTTTACGATATTACATAACTCATTAAAATTAACCTTTTTTTCACTAATTATTTTTAATATCTTGGAGCCTATTTCATTAACCTCATAGTATTGACCATTATCTATATTTAGCAGAAATAACTCTTTTTCTAGTTCTTCAAATATGCATTGTTCGTTAATTTTTAGAATATTTTCTTTATTCAATTTTTAAATCCCTTTTAATAAATCATCAATTTTACTGAAATTATAATCTTTTGGTCTGCATAAGGAATAAAAATCAATGTTATTTATTAACTCAGCAGCATTTTGCATAAGAGTTTTTGATGAATCTTTACAGGTTAATAAATTTGTTGACGTGTAAGCTGACGAAAATATGATACTGACTTTTTGTTTTTGATTAGTAATTTTTCTGATTTGATAATCATCTGCCCATTCTAAGTATATGCATTTTGACACTTTTATAGGTTTCTCAGCAAAATTGCTAACATTGTAATACTCTCTTTTTCTACTATCATTTAAGTTTCCAATTGAATCTTTAAGCTTACATAAATTAACAACATCTTTTTTTACCTTTACAACTGGTAATGCTGGCAAAATATAAGGTATCCCTTTATTTTGACTAATTACTGAAGAATCCTCACAAATTAAATTAAAATATCTTGATAAATAAGCAGCAATAGAAGATTTACCACTCCCTGGTTGTCCTGTGAATAAAGTACCAGTATTGTTCATTTCTAAAGCGCTGGTGTGTAGACAAAATTTCTTCTGCTGATACAAGGCATATGGAATTGCATGGTTAAGAAGTTTGCTTAGGAAATTAATGTAATTTCTTTTGTTATTATCAAAATAACAAATTATGCGTTTTCCACCATTGTTAATCTTAAAATGCCCTAATCCTTCATACTCTAACCTTGCACGTCTTAGATTAATATCAAAAAAGTTTTTTTTTCGCAGATCTTTACTTGAACATTCCTTCAGTAATATTTCAACATCAATTTCTTTGTTTTTATAATAGAATTGGTATTTATTTAAAAGAAAAATATCGAAGTTTGATTGAAATGAAGTATTGAGATAGGTGTATTTATATTGGCGCAATTACTTAAACTTATGAAACTTGCAAAGGAAGGAATTCACCATCAGCGGTGCCAACTTCTTTATCGCCTCCAGGAATACCTTTAATTATATCCTTAGCATCGCCTAAATCTGTGATTTCAGGCTTACACCATTTTGTGTCTTTTTTCTCCATAAAGTTAAATTGTATAGTAATTAGGTTGTTTTGCAAAGATTTTAAAATAAGTCTAAAGATTATTCTTTAGCCATTTTGAAAGGTATAAAAACTTATAAAGAGTTGTTCCATGTTTATTAGATTTGCCTCTGTCAATTTCATACAAGTTTTTTACCTTTTTAGAATCAATAATTTTTGAAAAGAAGTCATTTCCAGATGAATTAAGTATTTCTTTAACCTCACTGAGCATAATAGAATTCATATTCTTATTAAATACTGGACTAATATCACCTTTATCTGGTCTATTCATTATCTTTTTTGGCACATGATTTTCCAGTGCTTTTCTGAAATAGTTTCTGCCTAATCCTTTTTTCAATTTATATTTTAGATCGATATTAATACAGTGTTTCATAAGATCTTTATCAAAAAAAGGTGAAATAACTTCTACGTTATGTTTCTCTCCCATGTGAAATGCAGCCCTGTTTCCATATGATGCAAATAATGAATTTGCTGACATGGCTTCTATGCTCTTTATGCTTTTGTTAATTGGGATATTTAAGTAAGGTAGAAAACCATGTATTTTTTCGAAGTGTTGAAAGGAATCAATTTGGTGCTCTTTTTTGAGTAATATATTGGGATTAAAATAATCAATTTTATTCTTTGTCAAAATCCGTCTTTTCTGAAAATACAAAGGTTCAAAATTTTTTAGAATATATTGCTTAAAGAAATGACTAAAATTTAAATCACGATTTAGGGCTTTGCAAAAATCTTTGTATTCATTATAAAGTGAGTAATACTGCATACGTCTTGCAAGTTCCAAAAATCTTCCATATCCATGACCAATAATGCTATCTCCACCATTTCCTTCAAATAGTATTTGTATACCTTTTGCAGATAAGCTCTTCATAAAAGCAAGATTGACATAAATATTTGGGCCTAAAGCTGGCTCAGATAATTTTGATACTTCTTCAAGAGCAGACAGCGGACCTGAGTTTGAAAAATCTATTTTTTTTGCTCTCAAAGACGTTGCTGAAAGCACTTCATCTATGTATTCAGACTCATCAGCGATTAATTTTTCATCTTTTGCAAGCTCTGTGAATACCGCTGAATAACTATGAATCTGCTTTTCGCCAGTGTCCAAGTTTAAATAATCTAAGCACGAAGAAATTGAACTTGAATCAATGCCTCCACTTAACATAGTTGCAATATTTCTTGGAGATTTTTTGAAAGGATATTCCAAGCTTCTTAAAAATTTAGTTCTTGTATCTTCGAATAAATCTAATCCATCAAATTTATTTGATTTGAATTTATAGTATTGAAGTAAGGATATTTTTTTTGAAACAATATCAAAAGTTAAGCAGTGGTTATTTTGAAGTACAGATAGTCCAGAAAAAAGTGTTCTATTATTTCTAGGTAGTCCTGTTACCAGATAGTCATAAAGAACTTCCTCATCAAGATTCCTTGATAAAAAATTACAATCAAACATATTTTGCAATTTGTTCGAAAAGAACAAACCATTGGCAAAATTACAATAGTAAATGGGTTTAAGATTCATATGATCAGTTACTGCAAACAACTGTTTTTTAATTTTATTAAAGATTATGAATGAGAAAGATCCATTGAGTTTTGAAAAAAATTTTTTCCCTTCTTTTAGATATTTAATTAGAGCGTATCTTGAATCATTATTATCATAATCTTTCTCTTCATAATCTAATAAAGAGTAACCGCATATAAAAAATTCTTCAGAGGAGTAAAAGCTAACTCTATCATTTAAATTACTATTTACTTGAAAAAGAAAATTTCTCTCATGAAAAAAAATATTTGAACTCGATTTTTTTAGTTTAGCAGAAACTTTGTTAACACTACTTTCATCGGCACAATAGAAATTAAAATTCATAATTATGAAATCTTTAATATATTTTTCATTTGTTTATTACGTTCAAAGAAAAATCTTTTCTTTCCCTCAGAGATCCATGCATGCGAATAGAAAACTTTCTCTTTTTGAAAATCAATATGTAAAACAGGCATAAATCCATTAATTTTTAAACATATAAATAAACCTACTGATTTAGTAAAACAATTTCTAATTCTGCAAATAGAAATAAGAAATTCATGATACCTAACAATTCTGTTTAACTTATTTACATTGTTATATTGAGTCTCCAAGTTTTCTAGATAGTATTTAATATGGTTAAAATCTTTTGTTTTTACCATCAGAAATGAACTGATGACCTTTTTCAATATAAGGATAAATAAAAAAAATCTAGAATATAGAGATTGTTCCATGCCTCTTTGCAAAGTTAAGTGATTTATTGAATAGATTTATGGCGATGATTCCATAAATTAAAGTTGTCAAAACTAATAGCATTAAATTATGAAGAAATAAATTCAGGTCATAAGTTTCAGCATTAAGAGATCTAAATATATTTAATGCTGGCTCAAGCACCAGAAATAATGAAATAAATTCAATGGAATTTGGAAGAGATTCATTTGGAAAGTACACACCGCAAAAAATTAAAGAAATAATAGAATATATTGCAACTATAATACTTTGCCTAAAGGAAATTAATGTAACAGAGCCAGCTAAAATGCCTACAAAGATAAATGACAAAAATAAAAAAAAAGCAGTTACTAAAAACTGTAGTATAAATTGAACATCAATCAGAAAGTCATTTGCAAGCCAACTACCTAGAAATAAATAGATACATAATTTGAGAACTGAAATTAATACTTGTATTAAATTTAACCCTATAATCTGTACTGAGATAGAAGAAGGTATAAGAATAATTTCTTCTAGTAACCCAGTTTTTTTAAAATTTACAAGTTCTCTTGATGTCGTTGGAACAACCGTAGTTAAAATATCCAGAAAGCATAAACCAAAAATTGCGTAGATAAAATAAGATGATGATAGTTTTAACGATTCAATAGAGACGTATTCAGAAATAAAGAATAATACATATATCTTGATAAAGACAAAAAAAAGTTCTGCAAAGATTGAAATTTTTCTAGTTAACAGCAACTTAAAGTCTTTTTCAATGATAGATTTAAATAATAAAAGTAAATCACTCATAGAATAAGCCCTCGATATAGTCGTGGTTAATTTTCTTTGAATCATATTCGTCGTGAGAAATTGTTCCATCCTTTAAAAAAATAACTCTGTTGGCTAAGAAATTTACTTCATCCAAAGAATGTGTTGCAAAGATAATGGATTCAATTTTATTTTCCGAATAAATATTTTTGATTGTCTTTAAAATTTTTTTTCTTGATATGATATCAAGAGATGTGGTGAACTCATCTAGAAGAAGCAATTTTGGTTTTTTGATTAAAGCCCTTGCAATTGAAAGTCTTTTCTTTTCACCAGAGGAAAGTGTTCCAAAAAAAGCATTTGCTTTATTTTGTAAATCAACGAGCTCTAAAGCTTGATCTATAGATTTATAATTTTGACTATGTCCTGATAAGGATGTGAAATATTTTAAATTATCATATATGGAAAGCCTTAAAAAAAAAGATTTATCATTAGAATTTACTGTAGCTATATTTAAGTTAGATATTTTATTTAAGTTGTTATCTCCACTATCTGGAGTTAACAAACCAGATAAAATCTTTATTAAAGAGGTTTTTCCAGAGCCATTTTTTCCTAATAGTGCAATGATCTGACCTTTTTCAATAGTCAAATTTATGTTGGTTAGAATTTTTTTTTGGTTTTTATTAAAGGAAAAACTATAGGGATTTTGGGGTAATTCTTTGCATACATTCCTGAGATAAATCATTAAGATAAATTATAAATACTTAATTATGATTTACATAATCAAAG
>MDTG01031256.1_pt1 | contig 26661 bp, 18 predicted proteins | sample 811421 | NCBI WGS metagenome assembly MDTG01 (sample SAMN05326645, study PRJNA326480) | marine metagenome | isolation source: seawater | place: Pacific Ocean: South East | collected 2011
AGTCGTTCAAGATGACCACATCGCTGGGGTCGACATACAAGCAAGCCTTTTCACCCGGCATAGGGCGATGCCCTTGATTGAGCGCCACTGTTCGAATTGAGTGGCCCCCCTCGAATGAAACAACGGCCTGGGTCATGTCACCCAGAAAGACCACATCCTCAACCTGACCATGAATTGATATCGCTTCGTCGCTTGGAAGCCACCGAAACGCTTCTGGCCGAATTGAGCAGGTCACATTTCCACCGTCAGGAATTTCGCCGGCGCCAGATCCTGCTCGGACCGATCCAACTGCTGTCTCCAGAGTGACTTGCGAGCCCTGCCGGGGACCGACAGTAGCCGGCAGTAGATTGGTCTCACCAAGAAACTCGGCCACAAACCGGGTCTTGGGCTGTTGATACAACGCTCGAGGCGGCCCAAGCTGCTGAACCTGACCATCCTTGAGGACAGCCATCGTATCTGCCATGGACAATGCCTCTTCCTGGTCATGAGTCACATATACCGTGGTAATTCCACTGGTCTTGCAGAGGCGACGAATCTCCTGCCTCATTTCAAGGCGGAGCTTGGCGTCAAGATTGCTCAATGGCTCATCCAGAAGAAGCACATTGGGCTTGATCACCAGAGCACGACCAAGAGCTACCCGCTGCTGCTGACCACCAGAGAGCTGATTGGGCCTTCGCTGGGCATAGGGAGCCATCTGAACAGCTTCCAATGCCTCCATAACCAGCTTTTTACGGCTTTGAGCGTCAACCTTGCGTACTTTGAGGCCGTAGGCCACGTTTTCCGCCACAGTCATATGCGGCCAAAGGGCATAGCTCTGGAAGACCATCCCGGTGTTCCGCTTGTTTGGCGGGAGGTAGGTGACGTCCTTGTCATCAAAGGAAATTCGACCACCTGTGGGATCGATGAAACCAGCAATCATCCGTAGAAGCGTGGTCTTTCCACAGCCTGAGGGGCCTAATAGAAAAAAGAGATCGCCAGACTCGATTCGTAGATCGATCCCGTCAACAGCAGTTGTGCTGCCAAACCGTTTCGTGATGCCTTCAATGCTGATGCACGTCATATCCACATGACGATAACAGGAAAGATGGAGGTCGCATATCGACCACTTATCCACGATGATGGGAGACATGACAAGCGTGGCGAATCCAGGTCAACTCGAGCGGCTTCAGCAGTGGCGAAATCGCCCATTGCGAGCCAAGTCCATCGGTGATGGCGTGGCCTCGATCGACCGCAAGGTTCGCCAGCTCCATCGGCGGGTGGGGGAATTCGTCGATGCGTGGCACACCCTGCTGCCTGTTGAACTGCATGACAACACCTGTGTCACCGGAATACGCGGCGGCGTGGTCGATGTTGTCGTGGAATCCTCTGCCGTGTCATTCGAGATCGATCGTCGACTTCGTGAAGGACTGCTTGACGAACTTCGAGCAGCCTGCCGAGGGACCGTCGTACGCATCAAACTTCGAATCGGTCCCCTGAACGGCGTACTGGCCGACAAGGGATGATCATTCACATCTCAGTGTTTCCGGCAACGCCTGGGGACGGCCCGCACGATCCAGACAGGCAAGCGTGGTTTCGCCTGTGACCAGAAGAACATCGGCGCGATGAAGTTCGTAGCGATGCTTGATCTTCACCCTTCCCGCATCCAACCAGTTGGTCGTCAATCGCAGATGGTCGTCGTACCGAGCAGGCTGCTTGTAGATGATGGACAGATTGATGACGGCCAGAAACGCCCCCGACTCCTCGAACTCGCGATAGGTGAGACCCGTTTCACGCAGCAACTCGGTTCGACCCATCTCGAACCACACTGGATAGACGGTGTGGTGGACGACACCCATCGGATCGCACTCGGCGTATCGAACACGAACATCCATTGAACCGGTACGAATGATCTCAGTCATGGAGGTCATCATATCCCGTCCATTCGGAAGTCGTGATCGAAACTCATTGGCGTCACTTTCCTATGCAGAACGATGAGAACACCCTGTCCAGAATCTCATCAGGTGAGACTGCGCCGTTGATTTCACCAATCGCGTCCAGTGCATCTCTGATCAATCCGGCGACCAGCTCGGGTGCCTGGATGGTTCCCGATGATTTCCAGTCGTCGAGCAGATTCGACGTCTCCTGAAGACATCTCCTTGAAACATCCAATGCCGCCTCCTGCCTGGGCGCAAGCACGAAGGCATCGCCGGCGAGTCTCGAGCATCGTTCGATCATTCGCTGCTCGATGATTTCGCGAAGTGAATCCAATCCCGTGCGCTCTGTCGCGGATACGCACACATCGACATCGGTACGCACCCCATCAGCTCGATCGGTCATCGTTCCAACCCGAACGACATCCTCCTCACGTGATGGTGAGGATTCCTCCGGAGGAATGCATCGTATTCTCAGATCCGCTCTACTTCTGGCTCTCGCCGCGGACGCCTGCATGATTTCATCAAGATGGGAGACGGGCATTTCCTCGCCGGCGACATCCACCAGAAGAACTTCGGCCCCCTGAATCGAACTCATCGAAAGTGGTTCTGTGAGGACATCTCGTGTCGTCCCCTGTATTCCGGAGACGACTGCGCGATCTCGACCGAGCAATGCGTTGAACAAGGTCGATTTTCCCGCGTTGGCCGATCCCTCTAGAACGACCCACGGCAATGATTGCAGGGACTCGAGTCCGACGCTTCGTTGCAGATGATCGTTGATCGATTCGATCGCCTGCGTTATCCGCTGCATGAGATCATCCATCTCGATCGCCGTGACATCCTCCTCTTCGGTGAAATCGATTCCAGCCTCAACAAGAGCCAATGCATCCGAGAGCTTGTCCGACACGCCCTGTGCAAGCTGCCCCAGACGATCGTCCTTCATTCTTTCAGCGGCATCGATTTCCCCATCGGAACGAGCGGCTATCAGCGCTGCGACACTCTCAGCCTCTGCCAAACCGATGCGCCCGGAGAGGAACGCCCTCGCCGTGAATTCACCGGGGCCGGCAGGCCTGACGTTGAGACCGGCCATGAACGCGTCCTCAAGCAGATCGTTGATGACACGATTGAGCAGAGATGGATGACCGGGCAGCTGCAATTCGAAGCTGTCTTCACCGGTATAGGAACGCGGACCAGGGGTCAGCGACAGCAGGGATGGAATGGATACATCCTTCATTCGAAGACGAACCGGATAGATACCGCGTTCGATGGAGGCAAGCCCGTCAACCAATCGGGATCGCAGCAGATCGAACGAGCAGGGGCCGCTGCACCGGACGATTCCACGCGTCGAATGACCCGGAGGACTCGAGACCGCCAGTATGGTCGAGTTGAGGTCCACGAAACCTCCTACCGCGTCAGCCGCGTTTCTTGCCACCACGACGCTTGCGATCGCCACCCTTGGACTGACGCCGTTCGACCATCTTCGCATAGGCACGAGCCTTTGGATCGCGAATGGTCTTGCCACCATCAGCCGACCGACCGGCTACGGTCGACGCCTCGGCACGCTTGGGCTTCAGATCAAGATCCATCTTGTCGACCTGCTTGCGGATATGTCGACCCTCCAGCGTTCCGATGATGCTGGACGTCATGATGTAGAGCGTCAGACCCGATGGGGCGGTGTACAGAAAGAGCGGGAAGGCCACCACGGTCATGACGCGGATGATCTTCTGCTGTGTTTCCTGCTCGGGAGTCATCGCCGCGTTCTGAGGCGTCAGATACTTCTGCTGGAGGAAGAAGAACACGCCCAGCAGAATCGGCAGCAGATTGATTCCGCTCACGTGCCAGAACAGGAACTGATGGGGCTCCTGGAACGTGTAGAAGAAATGGTCGGGTGCAGCGAGATCGGACAGGAAAGGCCAGCCGTCGAACAGCTGGAAGAAGCCCCAGAAGGCCGGTTGCTGACGAAGTTCGTAGCTGAAGTAGAGTCCGGCATACAACGCGATCCAGATGGGCATCTGGAGCAGCATCGGAAGGCAGCCGAGCATCTGGAACGGATTCAGTCCATGCTCCCGCATGAGCTTCATCTGTTCCTGCTGCATCTTCTTCTTGTCGTCACCGCAGCGAGCCTTGAGTCGATCAAGCTCGGGCTTGAGCGCCTGCATCTTGCGGCTGAACTTCTGCATGTTCACCTGGGACATCCGCGTGATGGGATGCAGGATGAATCGAACGATGATCACCAGCACGATGATCGCCAGGCCCCAGTCGAAGACGACATGGTTGGCCAGCATCGCGAGAATGCTCAGCAGCAGATCGGCCAGCCACTGGAACGTGCAGCAGGCACACGCCGCGAATCCCGATATCTGATACAGAATGATGCCACCCATGTTGAGGGAGACATAGGGTTGTTCGACATCGAGAATGTCCGAAGCCATCGGACCGGCGTAGATGCCCATGCTGAAGTCGTGCCTCTGGCCCGACTTGATCTGGGTCATCGGACTGAACAACCCGGTCTCGATCAGAGTGTCGTCCTCCGATATCGAGTACTTGGATATCTCGATTCGATCGACCACCGATTCGAGTGATCGATCGCCCACGCCTTCCGGTGAAAGCAGCGGATGGATGGCCATGGTGAAGTAGCGACTCGTGGAGGCGAACCAGGAAAGCGTGAAGCCCTCCTCGATGCTCAGTTCGTTTGGCCAGAACAGCGCTTCATCGCCTTTGACGACGTCGCCGTACTCGAGCAGCATGTCCCCATCCGCGATGACGTCAGCCATCCGATTGGCATCGACCTGCGAACTGAATTCGTAGCCGAAGCGGAAACGTCGTCGATCCAGATAGCGGGATCGCTCGGGTCGAAGATTCGGTGGGCCGTACTGCTGCCACTGGACGGAGATGTCGCGACCCGTGTGATTGATCACACGCTGGTGGAGCTTGATGTCGAAACCATCGTCCAACTCGAAGCGGCGAAGAATCTCCAGGACGAGCTCGCCCTTGGCGTTCTCGACCTGGGCCTTGAACATGCCTGCTCCGATGGACTGCCAGTACAGATCGGACAGCAGTGGCAGTGGATTCTGAAGCGAGACCACCTCATCACCCTCGTTCCACTGGATCTGCACTCCACTGGCCGCCATCAATGAGATCTTGATGGTCTGGCCCGCGTACGGAACCCCCTGCATTCGTCGCAGGACGAATCGTTGATCATCAGGAGGCAGGCTGTAGCCCTCGACCGAGCCGCGAGCCTTGGCCGCGTAGTAGCTTTCCGCTTGTCTCCTGGCTGCAGCCGTATCCCAGATGTTCGAATAGGTGATGCTCTCTATTGCACCGCCCACACGAGTGAAGACGACTTGCATCTTCGACTTGTCGGGATCAAGCAGCGAACCAAGAGCTGGGACAACCTCCTGCTCGTCAACTGGATGTTGACGGACAACGAGACCTTCCATGCTCAGCTGCGTTCCGATCTGTGCAGCGGCTTCCGGTGCTGCCGAGACCTCGACCGGCGCCTCCGTTGGTGGAGCGGATGCCGAGGAGTCGCTTTCCTCTTTCACTACAGGTTCGTCCGGTGTCGTGGCTTCCACGGAAGAGACCGTGCTGTTGGTCTGACCATCGACGGCAGCCGTTGCATTGGACTGTTGTGATTCGCTGGCTGCATCGCGGGCCATCTTTGGCGAGAACACCACCATCATGATGATGCCGAACGCCAGGCCGAGCACGACCGCAGGCACCATGACCCGCAACTTGCGATTCACCTTGGGACTCATTCCGTTTCGAGGGGGCGCGGGCACGGTTTGTTCACCGACCTTCCAGCAGGCGATCACCAAGCCAGTTGTTCAACTCTGGAATCGCATAGATCTTGCGGGCAACCGACTCGACATCGTAATCAAGCCGGTGAAACTCCACGTTCATTTCATCTTCGTCCAGAATCGCGTAGCTCGCACGTGGATCCATGTCTCTGGGCTGTCCCACGGATCCGGGATTGACGATGACTCGTTCCTCGTCGTTGAACTTGTACACACCACCAAGATCAGTCGGTGGATAGAACTCCGGCTCATTCGTGAAGATGCCCGGAACATGGGTATGACCGACGAGACAGTGCGTGTCGACGAGATCGAATATCTGCGACATCTTCACTGGAGAGTTGATGGCATCCTCGGGGAAGATGTACTCGTTGATGGGGCGACGAGGCGAGCCGTGCACACAGAGGAAGGAATTGAACAGACAGCGAACTCTCAGCTGGCCGAGAAACTCCCAGCGGCGTTCGGCTTCCTCTCCATCGGGCTCCTTGTCGAACTGAGCACGCGTCCAGTAGGCGGCCTGTTCGGCTGCTGCATTGAAGTTCGTGGGTTCGTACAACGCACCGTAGTCGTGGTTGCCAAGAAGCGACCATTCGCAGCGTTGAGCGATGAGCTCGACGCACTCGACCGGATTGGGACCATAGCCCAGGATGTCACCCAGACAAATGATGCGGTCCGCCTTGCGGTTGTCGATGTCCCCCAGGACAGTCGTCAGGGCCTCAAGGTTTCCATGAACGTCACTGATGATCGCCGTGCGCACGAGGCACTCCTGAAACAGGTAGAAACGTCCGCTCTGAGGCGGACAATTGGATGATGCTACGGGGGCGGTCTTGGGGGCGTCAACGCGTGGACGGCCAACAACAGTAGTGAACACTTCGCAACGGAGACCGGAAGCCCTCGAAGAAGCCATGGTCAGACCTTGTTAATTTGATGTAACTGCTTTGTAGTAATATATTTGCATGATTTTACTGGTGCCGCACACCACTAACACCCCATGAATGTGCCCCGGAGAACTTCCAGGAGCCTCTCGAAGAAGAGTTGAGAGACTTGCCTGAAGCCTCTGGCAGGGACCACTACAATGCCGTCCTTCTCATTCGATAGAACACCCCATGCAGGAGCCTCAAATTGGCTAATGAGCAGCATTTTGACCTCGTCGTCATCGGTTCTGGACCAGGTGGCTATGTAGGTGCGATTCGTGCCGCCCAACTGGGCATGAAGACCGCCATCGTTGAACGGAATCGGCTTGGTGGAGTCTGCCTCAACTGGGGTTGTATTCCGAGCAAGGCGCTTCTTCATGTCGCCGAGGCCTACAGCGAGTCCGTAACCCACGGCAGTGAATGGGGTCTTTCATTCGAAAAGGCCTCCGTCGACTGGAGCAAGGTCATCGCCACCAGCAGGGGAGCCGCCAACAAGCTCAACAAGGGCGTCGGCTTTCTCATGAAGAAGAACTCGATCACGACGATCGAAGGACACGCCAGAATCAAATCGGCACGCGATGGCGACAAGCCATGCGAGATAGAGATTCTCAAGGCCGATGAAGACTACTACCACGGAGGTGGTTCGGAAGTGACTTCATCGATCACCGCCGATCGGATCATGGTGGCGACTGGAGCAGCCCCCAGAGGGCTGCCGTTCGCACCCTTCGATGGCAAGACGATCATCTCCTCCATGGACGCCATGGTTCTTCCAGAGCAGCCCGAGTCGATGGTTGTCGTGGGAAGTGGCGCCATTGGAATGGAATTCGCCTACTTCTACAACGCGATGGGCACCAAGGTGACCGTCATTGAAATGATGGATCGAATCTTCCCGAATGAGGATGAAGCTGTTTCAAAGGAAGCGCTCAAGGTCTTCAAGAGACAGGGCATCGACTTCCATATCGGTTCCATGACGACGGCGATCGATCTGAACAAAGACGGGGCGACCGTCACGATCGTCGATGCCAATGACGAATCGAAGACCCAACAGCTCTCCGCGGAAAAGGTTCTCGTGGGAATCGGCGTACAGGCACGATGCGACGGACTGCTCGCCGATGGCCTCGACATGGAGATGGTCAAGGGCTACATCAAGACCGACTACCAGGATGTCGACGAGCCGACCTACCAGACGAGCCTTCCTGGAATCCATGCCATTGGTGACATCATCGGGCCCCCGTGGCTGGCCCATGTCTCCGGCGAGGAAGCCGTCACATGCGTTGAGCGCATGGCCGGACATCAGACACTTGGAGTCGACTACAACGCCATTCCTGGCTGTACGTACACATCACCGCAGGTTGCCTGCATCGGCCTGACCGAACAAGCCGCTCGGGAATCCGGTGTCGAATACGAAACCGGGACATTCTCGTTCCAGGCACTGGGCAAGGCCGTTGCCACAGGCGCGACGACAGGCTTCGTGAAGATCATCGTGTCCAAGCCATATGGAGAGATACTCGGTGCGCACATCATCGGAGCGGATGCCTCCGAACTCATCCACGAGTTCTGTCTGGCCATTCGCCTCGAGGCGACGGCCGAGGACATCATCTCCACTATGCATGCGCATCCAACGATGTCGGAATCGATTCACGAAGCGGCATTGGATACCGAGAATCGCGTCATCAACAGCTGATCGAGTGGATCCTGCTCGCAGCTTGAAAGGCAGCTGAAGAGAATATGGCAATAGACTTCCGGAATCACGTGCTGCCCAACGGCCTTCGCATCGTCGCAGAAGTCGACACCACCACCCACTCGTCCGGGATGGGCTTCTTCGTGCGTACTGGTGCGCGCGACGAGGAGACCCGGGACATGGGAGTGAGTCATTTCCTGGAGCACATGATGTTCAAGGGAACGGATACCCGCAGCGGTGAGCAGGTCGATCGTGACTTCGATGATCTTGGCGGGCGGCACAATGCCTACACCTCCAATGAAACAACGGCGTTTCATGTCCACTGTCTTCCAGAGCATCTGCCCGCTGCATCCGACATCCTGGCCGACATTCTCAGGCCGGCCTTGAGGGAATCGGATTTCGATGACGAGAAGAACGTGATTCTCGAGGAGATCGCCATGTACGACGATCAGCCGTTCTGGCGTCTCTATGAGCGTGCCGGCGAGATCTACTACGGCGATCATCCACTTGGACACCGGGTACTGGGTACCAAGGAATCAATTCAGGATCTGGCGTGTGATCGCATGCGTTCATACTTCGATCGAAGATACAGCGCCGACAACACGGTGGTCGCCATGGCTGGCAATCTGGACTTCGATGCCATGGTCGATCGGATCGAGTCGACATGTGGACACTGGGAACGCACCGACACGTCGCGTATCTATCACGATCTGAGCCACTCCGAGCAGTCGTTCGTCGAGACATGCGATCGAATCAACCGCGACTACATGCTCATGATGGCGCCGGCGCCACCCATTCAGGACGAGCGAAGACATGCGGCGGCGTTGATGGCCTGGATCCTCGGCAATTCGGATGGATCGAGGCTGTACTGGTCATTGGTCGAGACCGGTAGGGCGGAAGCCGCGCAGTCCCAGTACGACGGTCGGGATCGAAGTGGTCAGTTTCTGACATGGTGTATCTGCGACCCGGACAAGGCGGACGAAATCGAGACGGTCATACGTCAGGAAATCGAGGGGCTCGTCCAGTCGATCAGCGAGGATGATCTTGAAAGAGTTCGGGCCAAGGCCGCCACGGCGATCACGCTTCACGGTGAACTTCCCGCGGGAAGAATGCAGAGACTGGGTAGATTGTTCATGACCCAGGAGGATTGGATACCACTGGAAGACGAACTCGACAGCATCTGCCGGGTCGGTGTCCAGGACATCATCGATGTCGCCGAGGAATATCCGATGACACCCGTCATCACCGGACATCTCCGAGGAACCGCCTGAACCGGATGGAATCAGGCAGCCGAACGCCAGGTGGCGACACCATTGCCACCACGCCTCTTGGCGATGTACATCGCCTGATCGGCACAGGTCACGAGCATCTCGGGTGAATCGATTTCACTGCTTGTTGGATCGAATGTCGCCAGTCCCATGCTGGAACTCAATGTCATGTCCCCCGATATCTCCTTGGATACCCCTGATTCGATCATCAACGGGGTCGATGCGAGTTGAGTGAGAATGTCCTCGGCAACCCGACGAGCATCCTCCTCGTTGCATCCAGGCAGCAGCAGAACGAATTCATCGCCTCCAAAGCGGCAGACAATGTCCTCGCGACGTGCTCGTTCCTGCATGATGTCGGCCAGATGCCGCAGGACGGCATCACCGACCGAATGTCCGTACCGGTCGTTGATCGGCTTGAAGCGATCCGCATCACAGAACAACAATGAGAGACAGCGTCCCTTTTCCGCCATTTCGGAGAAGAGTCTCGATACCTCGAGATCGAATCCGGATCGACCCAGCACACCCGTCAAACCATCGCGGTGGATCTGTTCACTCAGATCCTGATTGAGTTGCTGAAGATCCCTCGCATGACGTCCCATGTCGATCTGATGCTGGAACAACTGGGATTCCGCGTTGGCGAGAAGGCGTTGTGCCGGAACGGCTTGATCGAGTTTGAAGAAGGCGGACACTTCGAATGATTCATCACGTGTCGATGCCAGGGCCTGTTCGGCCTGTCGGCCATCGAGTCCGAACCATTCCCGTGCATATCGACGGTAGTCGCTGATCGTGCGACGAGGAGAGTCGCTCTCAATCGCACTGGCGAGATACCCTGCCAGCTCCACGATTCTCGCGCACTCCCGCCATGGTTCATCGATACTTTCGGAAGCATGGTGTCCTCGAATCGCGGCGATCTGGGATGATGGCAACTTCCATTGCTCCGCAACCGTTGCGCCTATCTGGGCATGCGTCACCTGAAACAGATCCTGTTCCAGACGACAGAGTTCACGGTGATCACCGCGCAACGCCTCGATGGCTTCCACGTACTGACGGCCATACCGATGGTAGAGGGCGATCATTCCGAAATCCTGCATGAGTCCTGCGAAGAACGCTTCCTCCGGATCCCACACACCAGTCATTCTGGCCAGTGATTTGGCGGCCACCGCCGTGTTGATGGATCGCTTCCAGTAGGAGGCATAGTCGAATCCCAACTGGTCTCGACCCTTGGCATCAATCGTGTCGACAAGGCTGAAGCTCAGGACGAGGGTCTTGACGGTGTTCAATCCAAGAAACACCATGGCCTGCTGGACAGTGCCACATGGTCTCGAGAGCCCGTAGAAGCTGGAGTTGACCGTGCGGAGCACCTTGGCAGCCAGCGCCTGGTCCAATTGGACCGTCTCGGCAATCTTCTGCAGATCGATCTCGACCTCGGCCGTCATCTCAAGCACCTGCGCTGCCACGGTCGGCAGTGATGGCAATCGATGGCCAGCCAGAATCTCTTCAACTACCTGCAGCTCAGGCACGTCCCCATCTCCTCTGATCTTTCTAATCGTGTTTCGGATCCGTCCCGATGATGGGACTAGACGGGTATCGGTCGGAGGAATTCGGCGATCCAGTCGGATCATCGAACCTCACGAAGGAGCTCCAATTTCATGCATTTCGATGGTTGTTCAACGACTCTTCTCGGACTCAGCCGTTGCCCAGTTCCTGAAAAGCCCATTGCATCGCATCGGGTGCTTCACCAAGCAGTGACCGAAAACAGACGGCCAACAGACGATTGGCTCTAGGTACGCCTTCCACATCCGCAGCTGCTGCGATGAAATCCCCACGAGCGATGTTCCTGAGAAGCTCGATCGTGCTTCTTCGAACCTTGACCGCGTCGCCCTCCTGGGTGGATTCGATCACACCACCCTGAATAGGACTGAATCGAATGACTTCGGCACCCTCCTCGAGTGGTTCACCCGTTCCCGCATCGCAATCGAGCTGTGGACGGTATCCACAGGCCTCGAGAAGTCTCCATTGATAGATGAGCGTCTCGATTCCGATTCGCGTTCGTTCAGTGCACGCCTTCAGAGCTGAATCCAGCGCCATGAAGACCTCGGGATGAGGATCCTGCTCCTTGAGCATTCTGTGAGTCAGATCGACCATGTAGATTCCGGCCCGATTGGCCACAAGATGCTGCCTGGCCGCCCAGTAGACCTCATTCAGATGCCATTCGGTAATGGTCATCAGATCTTTTCCGGGCTTCATGATCAATGAGACCTGTCCTCTGGTCAGGAGATCGAATCCGCCTGAGAATCGGCCATCGGACCGCTTCGACCCCTTTGCCAGCCCACGAAGCAAGCCATGCTCGAGTGTGAGCACGCTGACCGTCTGGGAAGTCTCGGAAAAATCCCATCGACGAAGGCAGATCGCGTTGTCTGTGATTCTGGGCACTCTCAGGATGCTAACAACCCCGGCGGGTTATGCCGATGTGAGGACCCCTTTCCCGCCTGTACCGATATAGTGGGTGCATGGTCATGGACGCAGGGAGGCGGGAGCCGCACATTGTCGCGGTGATCAATCAGAAAGGCGGCGTGGGTAAGACAACCTCCGCCGTGAATCTGGGTGCTGCGCTGGCCCAAGCAGGTAAACGCGTTCTGATGATCGACCTTGATCCACAGGCTCACATGAGTCTGCATCTGGGCATCGATCCCGATTCGATCGAACACTCCGTCTACGACCTTCTGGTCGAAGATGGAGGTGATCCCTCCCGGGTGATCACGCGAATCGATGACAATCTGGATGCCATTGCCGCCGAGACCGATCTGGCCGCCGCCGAATCCGAGCTGGCATCCAATCCGAATCGGAACGAACTGCTTCGAGAGCAGTTGAGTTCGATTCTGCCCAACTACGACGCCGTCGTGATCGACTGTCCCCCCAGCCTGGGCGTGTTGACGCTCAATGCCCTGGTCATGGCCAACGAGGTCTTCGTTCCCATGCAGGCCCACTTCCTGGCTCTTCAGGGTGTCGGCAAACTTCTCGAAACCATCGGACTGGTCTGCAACTCGGTGAATCCCGATCTTCAGGTCACCGGAATCATCCTGTGCATGCATGAGAGGCAGACCATGCTGGCACGTGAAGTCGTTTCCGATCTCGAGGAGTTCATCGAGTCGTCTCGTGATCAGGATGTTCCATGGCGAGCGTGTCGTGTACTGCAACCACCGATCCGTCGAAACATCAAGCTTGCCGAAGCGCCCAGTTTCGGACAGACGATCTTCCAGTACGAGCCGGGATGCCATGGAGCCAACGACTATCGACAGCTAGCTGATGATGTGCTGTCCGGATGGGATCCATCCAAGGATCAGACCGCCACCGGCTCCACGCCCGTCGACACCAAGGAAGCTCCTTGCGTTGAGACTCCTTCTGAAATCACGCCGACGGATCCTGATCGTGACCGAGTTGAGTCAGCCTGACCCAGATCTACGTACACGCATGGCCAGACCATGGCGATACCTGTTTCTCGGGTACCTGATCGTATTGACGGTCGGAACTCATCTACCCAATCCGGAACTGGGCACGGTCGGCGGTCCGGCTCTGCCTGACAAGCTCTTCCATCTCTTCGCCTTCATGGGCCTGACGTTGCTGTTGTGGCGAAGCAGGATCATGCCGCTGACCTGGCTGGTACCGACCGTGGTCGCGATCTGGATACCAATCGATGAATGGACCCAGGGACTCGTCAGCGAGAGCCGCACGGTGGCGATGTCCGATCTGATCGCCGGATGGATGGGGGTGGTGGCTGCCGGTTGCACGATACTTGCGCTCTCGCCCATCGGCCCGGACCCGTACCGTGCCTCACGGAGACGGTTCCTCTATCTGCTTGACCGATTCGTCATGGACATCCGCACGTCATGGCCCGTGATCGCCTCGCCGTTTGTGATCGTGCTGCTGGGATTCTTCGTGCCATGGTCGATCTGCGCCTCCATCAACTACGACTGCTGGATCACGGACCACTCGAATTTCTTCTTCCTCCTGATCATCTTCATCGCCTTCGTGTTCAGCAGCTTGCTGCTACGACTGGGACTCCGGGAGATCGGCAGCAGACTGCTGGACGAGAAGCCGTGCTTCGAATGCGGGGCCACCTTGTGCCTGAACGATGAGATCGATGGCGACATCACATGTCCATGCTGCCTCACCGTGGCCAACGGAACACAATGGCAGCCATTGACCGTGCCACGTTCCAAGCGGCCATCGGCAAGTGTCCTCTCGATATGGCTGTTCACGATCTTGATGACGATCTGCAATATCGGCCTGCTTCTGCCTGTGATGTCGAGATTCCTGCGGGACGATTCCATGATGGCATCGGGACTCGTTGAAGTGGTCGTCATGGCCAGTCTGATGATGGCGGTCTCCACGGCCTGGCTGCTCCGCGGCTTCCAGTCGGGAAGAATCGTGGCGAAGCTGGGCTGGCTCTGCTCCAACTGCGGATACGACGTCGGCGCCAGTCAGGTCGATTCGAGCCTTCGAACCTGCAACGAATGCGGAAGCCTCTGTCAGAACTGGTCCGCCAGACAGTTCGTGAGCCCGAGGGGGTTCGAACAGAACGCCCGCACAGTCATGTCGATGACCGCCCTGAGTCGACTCACCGGTCTGGGTAGAGAAGCGGTCCTGAGTCGATTGTTCGGAACCGATGCGATCCTGAGTACCTATTTCTTCGCATTCATGATTCCGAATCTGTTTCGAAGACTCTTCGGCGAAGGTGCTCTGGCCGCCGCCTTCCTGCCCAACTACGAGAAGCTGACCCGGGAAGATCCCGCGATGGCGGCGAAGCTCGCGACGGCGACGATCGGGCTGGTGGCGATCGGCCTTGGTGTCTTTGTCGCCATCGCGGAGCTCGTACTCCTGTTGGTGGCGACTCTCGTAGGCGAGGAACAGACCGTTGTATTCCTGCTGATGTTCATGCTTCCCTACGCGCCGTTGGTATGCCTGGTGGCGATCATGGGCGCGATGCTTCAGGTCCATGGACGATTCGGTCCGACCGCTGCGGCACCGATCATTCTCAACACGTTCATCACCATCGCGGCCGTGGTGGGATTCATCATGCTTCCGGGAGATGGTCTCTCAAATCAGTTCATATCGGTCTCCCTGATGAGCTACGCAGTGGTTCTGGCGGGCATCGTTCAGCTGACATGGTCATGGATGGCGCTTGGGCCACATGCGAAGCTGCCTCTGAAGATCGAGGGAGTCGGCCCGCATGTCACCAGCATGTTCAAACGAGCCGGTCCGATGATCCTCGGTCTGGGTGTCCTCCAGATCAACACGCTCATCGATGGATTGATCGCCAGCTATCGCAACTACACGGGAACCTCGCAGTTCTTCGGGTACACATGGCCTCTCGATGAGAGCGCCATGGCGGTACTGACCTTCGCCCAAAGGCTGTACCAGTTTCCACTGGGCGTCTTCGGTATCGCCGTCGCGACGGCGATCTATCCGATGCTCGCCAAGCTGGCGGATGACAGATCCGCATTCACGGACATCGTCCACCGAGGTCTTCGTCTGGTCTTCTTCATCGGCCTGCCGGCCAGCCTGGGACTGATTGTCGTCGCCAGGCCTCTGACGGGATCCCTGCTTCAGGGTGCCGCATTCGACAATACCGACACGAATCGGGTGGCATTCGTGCTTCTGGGATATGCATCGTGTGTCTGGGCCTACTCCATGATCCAGGTCATCACTCGCGCTTTCTACGCGAGAAACGACACGGTCACCCCCGTCAAGATAGCGTTGTATGTGGTTGGATTGAATCTGGTTCTGAATCTCGTCCTGATCTGGACTCCATTGAAGGAAGCCGGACTCGCCTGGTCGACGGCCATCTGCGCCACTCTCCAGGTGATGTTTCTTCTGCGGCATCTTCGTCGCCATGTCGATTCCCCGATTGGAGAATCGACACTTCCATCGATGGCCAGAACATGTCTGCTCTCAATCATCATGATCGCCTGCCTGGGCTTGCTCATGATGATCCTGCCCTCCGGCAATTCGTGGTTGCAACAGGTGCAGTCGCTGGCGGTGCTGGTGGCCGTCGGCTCCATCGTGTTTGCCGGTGGAGCCGCTCTTCTGAGGATGCCGGAGTTGAAATGGGCCCTTGGCCGACAAACCTGACAGTTCAGTCCTCGATGGTCCACTCGTGACCGTTGCGGGAAACCGATCTGTAGAGCGTGTCGCGTTCCTTGGGAATGAAACCCGCTTCGCGGATGGCACGCTGGAGATCGGTGACGGTCGTCTCCTGATGCGTCCCGGAACCTTCCACCTTCGTGATGTCGTACCAGACGACCGTTCCATCGATGTCATTGGCGCCGTTCTGCAACATGAACTGGGCCATGTCCAGCGTATGCATGATCCAGAACGCCTTCATGTGCGGAATATTGTCCAGCATGAGCCGCATGACGGCGATCATCCGTAGATTCTCGAGACCAATCGGTCCAGGCAGATGCTGGAGTTCGCTGTTGTCGGGAATGAAAGGAAGCGGAACGATGGTCTGGAACCATCCCATCTCGGTCTGGCCCGGCTGCGGAAGACGACCATCCGGATACAGATCGGAGGGACCGGTGAGCACGATGGCATCGCTCGTCTTGTCCTCCGGGTCCTGCTGAGAGACGATTCGACGATCCACCGCCCAGTCAGCCAGGGCTCGGTCCTGCTGCCTTCGAAGCTGAATCATGTGACCGACACGTTCCTCAACTCGTTCGACATGCCCATAGAGCATCGTCGCATTGGTGTTCAGCCCCAGCTCATGGGCCGCACGGTGGACATCCAACCAGACATCTCCGCGAATCTTGCCCTTGAATGCCTCGTCATGCACACGGTCATCGAAGACCTCGGCACCACCGCCGGGCAGTGAACCGAGTCCCGCTTCCTTGAGATCGCTCAGAACGGATTTGATTCCTTCATATCCATCACGGCCACGCTTGGAGATACGGGCCAGATGGACGATCTCGACAGCGGTGAATGCCTTGATGTGGAGTGTCGGTGCCACTTCGTGGATGGCACGCATCATGTCGGTGTAGTACTCGAACGGCAGCCATGGATGGAGCCCACCGACGATATGGACCTCGGTGGCACCCGCCTCGATCGCGGCCGCTGCTTCCCGGCGTATGTCATCCAGAGAATATTCGTAGGAACCATCCTGGTCACGCTTTCGATGAAACGCACAGAACGAGCAGGACAAGGCGCAGATGTTCGAGTAGTTGATGTGCTTGTTGACGTTGTACCAGGCGAGGTCGCCGTGCATGCGGCGTCGTACCCGATCCGCCAGACTGCATACGGTCCATGGATCGGACGAACGCATGAGTGCCAGGCCATCCTCGGCCGAAAGTCGAATTCCTGATTCAACCTTCGTTTGAATGGCATCAAGGGCCGGATCGGTTGATCCGTCCAGCGATGGACTCGTTGATGTCTGGATGGCACTCATGGGAATCCCCTCATGGTACGCCATCAGGAGCCGTGAGCGGAATTTTCCTACCTGCTGGAACATTCCGGACAGCATGACGAGGGAATCCAGTGGGAAACCCTCCCGGATGTTCAGCGGCGCGACCATCGGGACGATGAAACCCTGAGCGAGAGTATTCAGGGCGCCCGGCGCCACCCTGCTCAAGTGGGGGAAAGGGAGGATTGATGACAGATCGACTGTCCCAGACTGTTCATGAAACCCCAGGAGGTGACGGCCATGATCCCAGACCGGATGCCGCCGTCAACACATCGTCATCGAGCAAGGATGTCCTAGGGATTCTCGAGGACATCGAATCCCAGTTCGAGCGCCTTCGAACCATACGCGGTGATCAGGTTGATTCACTACGGGAGTTGAAGGAACGATCCACACGACTCGAAGCCCAGAAAAGCGAGTTGGCATCGGACAAAGAGCAATTCGCCCAGATGCAAGCCGGCTGGAATGATCAAGTCAAGCAGGAACGACTCCAGTTCGAAGACAGCAAGCAATGTCTTGATGCCGATCGACGATCACACGATCGACGTGTGGAGGAGGACAAGGACACGCTGGCCCGTGATCGCAAATCATTGAATCAGGATCGTGAACGCATCAGGGATGATCAGGAGTCACAGCGGCAGACACTCAAGACACTGGAAACTGAATTGACGACCCGATCTGAGACACTGGTGAATGATCAAGCCATTCTCGATGATCAGCGAAGCAGACTTGACGGCGAGGTCGAACAATCGAGACTTGAGCATGATCGACTCGTCTCCGCACTGGTGGTAGCAAGACGACTTCTGGAGAAGAGAGGTCGGCTGCTGCGAAGACAGGAGAGTCGACTCGATCGTTATCGAACTTCAGGAATCAAATGGAGGTCCCGACGACGCGGGCTGGAATCCTGCATCAGAAGCCAACGCAGGACCATCGACACGCTGGAAAAGGCGCATGATGATCAGAGCAATGGTCTCAACGAGGCCCGCCGACGCCTTCAGGGCTTCATGGAACAGCTTCGTGAGCAAGGCGATCTCGTGGAAAGGGGCAATGCCGCACTGGCACTGGTCGATTCCCTCGAGGGTCGGATCGAGACTCTGCAGACAACCATCGAACAGAATCGAACCACATTCGATGCCCAACGGGAGGCCAGCGTGAGTGCGATCGAACAGGAGCGCGATGCGCTTCTCGAACGCATCGAGAAACAGGAAAACATCTTTCAGGAACTCCAGGCCAGTGAGGAGCATGCCCCTGAGCAACAAGATGTCGATGATCTGGCCGACCAGAAGGGGCGACTTGCGGATATCGCCTGTCACTTGCACAGAAGGCGGGAACGACTTCGTTTTCTTCGTGGTGAAATCGGCCGACGCGGTGATCCGTCGACGCAGATGGATACCCATGAGGCGAGGTCTCAGCAACTTCGGAAGTCAGAGGTCATCGAGAAGCGACAACTTGAACTCGATGAAGTCAGTCGAATACTCGGGGATTCGGAACGAAGGATGATCCGGAAGTGGGCGGCTCCCCAATCGGTCGTGGTGAGCTGCTGGATTCTGCTGGGCATCTCGATTCTCGCTGCAGCCAGCTGGTTGGCGGCGGACAGGATCACACCAGCGATCAGAAGTACCTCCATCACGCTCGTCCCTCAACTACAGAGCGATGAACAGGTGGGTGAAGAGGCATTGGTGAACTGGAAGGCCATGCACGAGAAACAGATCAGAAGCGATGGTTTCATCAGGGATGTCGCACAACGTTCCGCGGCTCGACGATTGCATCCATGGACCACCTTTGAATCCGTTCAACGGCTCATGACGGATGATCTCAGCATCGATGCCGGACAACCTGGACAGATCACCATGACACTTGCCAGCGATGAACCCGACAAGGCGTCAGACTTCATGGAGATCGTGGCAAGCGCGATGGTGGTCGATTCTCAACGGAGCCTGGCATCCAGACCTGGCGGTCATGGCTCACGATTGGTGGACGGTCGCACGGAGAACGGCGTGCTCCGACATGCCCGATTGAATCCCACGGTGATCCGGGACGAACGAATGGTTACAGCGGGAGTCGTGCTCGCCGGTGGGCTCATCATGGTGTCCATGTTGCTCGGTATCGTCTATTCCCGTCTTCTACGGGCGAAACGGGTATTTGAACTGGAGCATTCGAGCACCATGGACAATCGATCGATCCGTCCGATATGAACCGGCTTGAGGAATACTCAGGTATTCATTTGAACGATATTCAACGGTATTGCTCATCGCAACTAAGTTGATTCTCGGAACCGCCGATGTCTCTATCAGGACACGATTCATGAGGAAGCGTGTGACCTGATTTGGGAGTGACATCATGCAGCAAGGCATGTCATCACAATTTACGAAGGTTCCGAATGGCCCCATTCCGTTTCCCGTCGACGCTGCTCGAGCATTGAACGATCAGCAACGATGGTTCCAGACATCCAGTCGGAGCCTGAACGGGATCGAAGACGATCGCCGGATGAATGTCCTGGCAAGGCAGCTTCGCTGCTTTGTCTACTACGACAACGACTCCGACGATCCCTGCGCAGCCTGAGGATTATTCCGGCCGACCACCATCATCGGTGGATCGGGGTGATTGAATCCGATCATTCATGCGCCCCGATGACATGGCTGCACGAAGACATTCTCGACGATACGCCTCGTCGTGGATGAAGCTCAGTGTCCCGGTTGCCTGTTCCCATTGTCGACGCACATGGAACTGATGGTCCTCTGTCGCCAGATCAACGGGCCCGCTGCTGTCGTATGCATCTGGCATCGACTCGTATGGCGGATGGGCTCCGGCCTCGAGGAAAAGACGGGCATTGACACCGATGTTGCCGGGAGACTCTATCGAAGACGCCGGAACACGACTGTCGACGAGGACAGCTTCGATTCTGGATTGCTCCACCCGGTCTGGGGCGATCTTACCGATCTGTACATAGGGTTCCTGGTTGTCCACGATCCTCGGAATCACTTCGCCGGGACCACCTATGTAGTAGACGGTTCCGGCGGGAATCGATGGACTCACGCCGTTTCTCGTCGTGATGTACAGCGATCTTGGAAAGACCGCCCACAAGCCTGCGTTGCGACGAACGTAATTCTGCTCACCAATGGGCAGTTGATACAGCTGCTTGAATCCATACGGCTCTCGAAGGCCGTATTCGACCCACCGGAGACTGGTCGAGAGCGGACCCCCGTCCGCGACGGTCTGTTCGACGGGCTGGAGTCCCACGACCGGTTCCTGTTGAGCCATCGCTCGATTCGCGAACGACAACAACGGGAGAATCACCACTGCTACCATCAGGATGTATGTATGTCGAGGTCTCATGACTGAAGCAAGCCTACCTCCTGCATCGGCAATCAGGCTGGCTTTTACATCGTCTTTTCAGGAGAACGTCACACACATGCCAGAAGAACCCGTTTGGAAGCACACGATCGCACTCCTTTCCGGTGGCGGCAGTCGTCGCATGGGGGAACCCAAACAGGATATGACCGGCCCCGATGGCCGAACCATGCTCGAGATGGCCATCGATACCGCTCGAGGAGTGGGCGATCGGATCGTCGTCTCGGGCCCATCGGATGCTGGTAGCGATCTCCCGGTGGTAGCCGATGAAAGAGTCGATTCGGGGCCACTGGCTGGAATCGAGGCGGTTCTCAAATCCGGTATCGATGATTGCTATCTCTTCATGCCCTGCGACATGCCCGGACTGACCATCGACATCCTGAAGCGTCTGGTCAATGGCCTTGGCCGATCACAGGCAGCCGTGCTCATGCATCCCGGGACTGGCACCAGGGCCAATCTGCCTCTGGTGCTCGGTCAATCTTCATTGATGCCTCTGGAAGAAACGCTTGAATCGGGAATTCGTTCAATTCATCGATTTCTGGATGAGCTCGATGTCGCCGAGATTCACCTCGAGGCAGACGATGAGAAGAAGCTCGTGAATATCAACAATCCATCCGACTGGCGGAGCTATGTAGAGTCTATGATCCGTCGATAGATCTAAACTGAGATGAATGCATCTAATTGATGTCCAAGCTCAAGGAGTTGTCCGTGAAGAGTCCCCGATCAATCGTCCTGCTCACATTCATTGCCTTTCTGATTCCATTTGGTTTCGGAGCCTGGGGTTGTCAGCAAGCGAAACGCACCATGATCCTGCCGGCACATCCGGTCGCCGATGGACTCCCGAAAGGCAGAACCAGGGGAACCGTGGAGCTGCCGACGATCGATCTGGGCGATGGATATGCCAAGACGTCCGTGGTGCCGACGATCATCGATACACGAACGTTCAATGCCACCAATGGACAAGCGCCTCCATGGCGTGGTGATACCCGAAGGCCCGGCAAGGTGCTTCCCGCCCACAAACGCGACAAGTCGCTCCCTCAGGATCCACCCAATCGGCTCGAAGCCGGTGGACTGCTGAGGCAGTCGCGGGTCGATGCGGGTCCTCTCTTTCCAGCGATCTACCAGACACCCTGGACACCACCGGATCCGAACATCGCAGTGGGTCCGGAACATGTCGTCGTCACGGTCAACATGGCCATCGCCTTCTATGACCGGGACGGCAACGAGCAGTTCATCGCGAATCTCGATGAGACGGGGGATCCGGGATTCTTCGAGGATGTCGGTGCTGGCGGATTCACATTCGATCCAAAATGCTTCTATGACGCCTCCATCGATCGTTTCGTCGTTCTTGCGCTCGAGGTCTACCAGGATCAGAACGAGGGATGGATGACCATTGCGATCTCGGATGACAGTGATCCAAACGGCATCTGGTACAAGTACAGGACATGGTCCGTCATCACTGTCGATGGCAATGAATACTGGCCGGACTATCCCGGCTTCGGCTTCGACAGCAACTCCTTCTACGTGACCTGCAATCTGTTCGGTTTCTCGGGAGGATTCGCCGGCGCCATCTACCGTCGATATCCCAAGGCTCCGATGTCGTCGGGCAATCCGATCGTCTTCCAGGACTTCCTTGATGGGAGTAGTGCGTCCGTTCAGGTGGCCCAATGCCTCGATCCCAGAAGTGCGCCCTTGTTCGTTTCCAGAGCGGGTAGCAGTCGTCTGAAGATCCAGAGCCTGACGACCGACACCATTCCGCCGCAGCTGGTCACGAGCGAGGTTGACGTACCCAATGCGGAGAATCCCAATCAGGATGCACCCAATCTGGGTGGAGGCAACCTGTCGACGCTGGATGGACGCATCATGAACGTGACGTGGAACGACAGCGGACTCTGGACCGCCCATGCTGTTCGAGGAACGAACAACAACACGAAGTCACGCTGGTACCACATCGACACCAACAACTTTCCATCAGGGACACCGGTACTGGCCGAATCGGGGGATGTGGATCTGGGAAGTGACGTGTTCACATTCTTCCCAGCCATCGCCGTCAATCGATATGGCGACGCCGCGATGGTGTTCGCCAAGTCCCTGGCGTCCGAATATGCATCGATACAGGCGACGGCTCGTCGCTCCGGCGATCCAGCCGGGACGATGGGTGTACCTGTGCAGCTCGCTCAGGGAAATGCCGGCACGGAAGGTCGATGGGGCGACTACTTCGATATCGCCGTCGATCCTCTCGACAACTCGACGTTCTGGATCGTCGGGGAATACGTGCAGGAATTCTCCAATGGAGACAAGGGTTGGCAGACATGGGTCGGAACCATCGAGGTGTCCTGCCCGGGTGATATCACGGGCGACAATGTCGTGAACGTCGATGATGTGCTGACTGTTCTGGCTGGATACAACCAGCTGGACTCGGATTCAGACGTCAACGGGGATGGTGTGACGAATGTCAACGATATCCTGATCGTCATCGCTTCCTGGGGCAGTTGCCCGGGCACACCGTGATCACATCTTCGAAATGGTCACGACGACGCATTTGAAGGATGGTGTTCGCGACGCCGGATCCACCCGACGCGGAACCAGCAGATTGGCTTCCGGGTAGTACATGGCGGCATTGCCCGGTGGCAGATCGAACGCTCTGGCAACGACTTCCATTCGTCCCGTTTCCGTCGAGACCATGATTCGGTCGTCTGTCTGGATGTTCATGCGTCGAAGATCCTGCTCGTTCATCATGATGATGTCGCGTCGATCCTGGCCACGATAGAAATCGTGTTCCTCGTAGACGACCGTGTTGAACTGGCCTTCGCTTCGAATAGTCATCAATCGAACCTGGTCATCCTCGATCGCAGCCGGTGAATCGGGGATCAGAGGATGGACGACTGCTCGCTGGGTTGGTGTCTTGAAGAAGGGCTTGTGGAACGTTCTGCCATCGATCTGGAACTCCTTGTCCTCCGGTTTCTCCTGATGATCGACATCCGCGATGGAGGCGTATCCGGGGACAACCGCCGCAATGGCCCTTCGAATGGCGGCATGATCTCCCATTTCCTTCCAGTCAACTGGTGATGATTCATCCATTACCTGCTGAGCGATCTCGGAAATGACCTGACTTTCGGCGCGTGGGCCATCATGACGAGGCGATCCGCCATCACTGACACGGACATAGTTGAACATGCTCTCCTGAGTGGACGACTGCGGTTCCTCGTCTCGAGCGAGTACGGGGAAGACGATGGTATGTCGACCACGGCCATGGACATGTCCGGGGTTGAGTGTCGTATTCAGATGGACAACCGTGTCGATGGACGACATGGCGCGTGCGGCAAAGGCGTGATCAGGATTGGAACCCCACAGATTGCCGCCCAGGCACCACGCCAGTCGGATGTCTCCGCTGGCGGCCGCCTCCATACATCCCAGCGTGTCGAGTCCCTTTCGAGTCGGCAGCTTGACGTTGAATCTGTCCTGCATCGCTTTTAGGAACGGCGCCTTGAGTTCCGGCACAACCCCCATGCTTCCGATGCCCTGCACATTGGAGTGACCCCGCAATGGCATGAGTCCGCGACCTTCAGCACCCAGCATTCCCCTGGATATGGCCAGATTGGCGATGTGCTGGATGTTCTGGACACCATTGGCATGATGCGTCACACCCATCGCCCAGCAGAAGATGCTGGCCTTCGATTTGGCATAGAGACCAGCGGCCTTCTGGATCTGTTCCCGTGATACGCCGCTTTCCCTGACGATCTGCTCCCAGCTGGTCCGATTGACGACCTCGACAAGATCATCCCAGCCCTCGCTGTGATGGAAGACGAAGGCCTCGTCGACCGCATCCTGCTCGATGACCGCCTTGGTCAGACCCGTGAGCAGCATCGCATCGCCACCGATGTTGGGCTGCATGTACAGATCCGAGATACGCGTAGCCCGGAGCATGCTTCGAACACTGCTGGGGACCTTGAATCGCTCGAGTCCCAGTTCGCGCATCGAGTTGATGACGATCACCTTCCCACCACGTCTCTTGAGCCTCATGAGAGAACTCATGAGTCTTGGATGGTTTGATGCCGGATTGGCACCGATCAGGAAGACGAGATCCGATGTATCCAGATCATCGAGCGTGACCGTGGCCGTTCCGGAACCGGTCACGCTGGCGAGACCGACTCCAGACGCCTGATGACAGTAGTAGGAGCAGTTGTTGACGTTGTTCGTTCCCCAGAGCCTCGCGAACACATGCATGAGGAATGCGGCTTCATTCGACGAGCGGCCACTGAGATAGAAGAAGGATTCATCTGGAGGAGCCGTCTTCATGGCTCCAACGACATGCTTGATGGCCTCGTCCCAGCTGACCGGCCGATAGGCCAGATCCATGGGACCCGCCATCAACGGAGTGGTCAGTCGCCCGAGCCGCTCCATTTCCCTCGGAGTCAGCTTGGCCATTCGATCGAATGAGAGACTCTCGATGAGGGAGGAATCGATGCCGGGCTGGAGATCGGCACCCATTGCCTGTACGGATTTCTTGCAGACTTCCGGAAAATGGCCTTTCTCGTTGACCATTCCACCACGCTGACCACCCATTCCCAATGCGCAGGTCTTGCAGGCGTTGCGGCTACGCAGAGCTCGCCACATCCGCCACAGACCTCCTGTTGCCCGGGCCGTTCGCAGGGTATAAAGAACCGCTGGCCATCCACCACCATGTCTTGGTTTCTTGATCATCACCTCGAACACTCTATCGTTTAGCATTGCTTCATGGCTGATACTCCCGACAAGTCGTCCCAGGTCACCAAGGGCACCAAGGGCAACACTCCTCTGATAGGACGGATTCTCGTTGTAGAGCCGGACGAGCTTGTCAGAAGAATGCTCGCCATGAGTCTCCATTCACTGGGTCATGTGGTGCTCACGGCAGAAAGTCCGGAATCAGCCAAGGATGAGATTCGTTCGGAATCGTTCGATCTGATCGTTCTGGATGCCGATGCCGATGGTTCCATGTCCTTTCTCGATTGGCTTGGCAAGCAGGACCAGGCCACACCAGTGATCGCCGCGTCTGCCAGAGACAAGACTCATCAGATCGTCCGGGCATTCGAAAGAGGCGTTGCGGATTACCTCACCAAGCCTATCAATCTGGGAATCATGGCTGGACGTGTCGAGTCGATTCTCCGGCTCATGTCAGATCCAGAGGGAACCAATGGGCAGATCAAACCGCTCGATGCCCTCCGGCAGATCGATCTTCCCGCAATCGACAGACAACTGGAACAGGCGACAAGCGGTCTCGGTGGTGCCGCGATGTTGCGAACGATGAACGACATCCTTCGGGATGCGCTCCAGGCGGAGCGGGCTTCTGTCTTTCGATACGATTCCGATCGACATGAACTTCTGACGGTCGTGGCCCATGGAGATCTCGAGGAAGGCGATTCATCACCGCTGATCCGGATGAGCGCCGATGAGGGGCTGGCTGGCGCCGCTCTGGGAATGAACCGGTTGCTCAACATTATCGATGCCTATGAAGATGATCGATTCAATCCCGAATTCGATCGCAAGACCGGTTACGAGACGCATTCCGTACTCTGTTTTCCACTGCACGATCAGAAGGGCGATCCGATCGGAGTCGCACAGGTACTGAATCGGAAGCATGGATCCTTCACGGCCGAATCGGAGATTATCGCCGGACAGCTCGCGACACGATGCGCTCATGCCCTCAACAACGCGTTCTTCCAGGATCCCGATGCCGTCAATCTGGTTGCCACCATCGTGGCGGAATCACCACTGATTCCATCATTGGATGAAACGGTCATCATCACGGATGCCGATACGGTAGGTCCCGTCATCGTTCCCGATCCGAGCAGTCCCCAATCGATGGTGGGAACGAATCTCGGTCGATACCATCTGCAGTCGATTCTGGGAGCCGGCATGCAGGGCGTCGTGTTCCGGGCGACCGACGAGCTGCTTGAACGCGATGTCGCCATCAAGATGCTGGGGCTGCACTCGGGACGGATCGACAGCGTACGCAACCAGTTCATGATCGAAGCACGGACGATGGCTCGATTGAATCATCCTCAGACAGTGGGTATCCACGACGTGGGGGAATTCGACGGATCGATGTATCTGGTCATGGAATTGTGTCGAGATACCGCGGGGAACATGCTCAAGGAATCAGGGTCGATCGATTACCACAAGTGCCTTTCGATCATCCGCGATGCCTGTCTGGGGCTCGGTGCCGCTCATAAGCGAGGCATGATCCACAGGGACATCAAACCCGACAATATCCTGCTGGATGGCGATGGCAGAGGCAAGCTCAGCGATTTCGG
>MDTG01068712.1_pt1 | contig 26661 bp, 26 predicted proteins | sample 811421 | NCBI WGS metagenome assembly MDTG01 (sample SAMN05326645, study PRJNA326480) | marine metagenome | isolation source: seawater | place: Pacific Ocean: South East | collected 2011
AAATTATGGGTTCTCTAAAAATTGTACCACCTACAATATTTCTTATTGTGCCGTTAGGAGATCTCCACATTTTCTTTAATTTAAATTCTTTAACACGAGCTTCATCAGGAGTAATAGTTGCACACTTCACTCCAGCACCGTATTTTTGAATTGCTTTAGCACTATCAACAGTTACTTGGTCATTTGTCTTATCTCTATTTTCCATGCCAAGATCGAAGTATTTAAGATCAATCTCCAAATAAGGCTTTATAAGCTTATCTTTGATAAAAGACCAAATAATTCGGGTCATTTCATCGCCATCTAGCTCAACTACAGGATTTTTAACTTTAATTTTTGGCATTATATAAATTTAATTTGATAATTAAGAATTTTTATACATATTAATCTAATATTATCAAATTATAAGTTATGATGCTTGAAAAAATATTTCCAAAAATACACCAAGAGGGATATAAGTTTTTAGCTATATCTGCAGTTATTGCATTAATTTCCTGGTTTAATTCTAATTTTTTTGGTTTTATTTTCACCCTTATCACAATTTGGGTTTATTACTTTTTTAGAGATCCTGAAAGGGTAGTCATTAATGATGGTAAATATCTTGTAAGTCCTGCAGATGGACTGGTTACAGCAATAAAAAATGAAGTTAAAGGTCCGGTAGAGCTGGGTTTAGAAAATAAAACTTTTACTAAAATTAGTATTTTTATGAATGTTTTTAATTGTCACGTAAATAGATCTCCCTCAAAGGGTAAAATTGTAGATATATTTTATAAGCCGGGAAAGTTTTTAAACGCTTCTTTGGATAAGGCTAGCGAAGAAAATGAGAGAAATTATTTTAAAATCAAAGAAATTGAAAATGGAACTGACATTGTAGTTGTTCAAATCGCAGGTTTAATTGCTAGACGAATAGTAACTCAAATAGAAAAAAATCAAGATATAAATCAAGGGGATAGAATTGGAATGATTAGGTTTGGTAGTAGAGTAGATTTATACTATGATAATAGAAAAACTATGGTAAAAGTTGGCCAAAATGTTATAGCAGGAGAAAGTTTAATAGCAACTTTATAAATGCAAAAAAAAAACAAATTTAGAGTAGTTTCAGTTAATAAGTCCAGATACATTCTGCCAAGTGTATTAACTCTTATTGGAGTTTGTTTAGGCATAAGCTCAATTAAGTTTGCTTTAGATGGAAATTTTAGTTTTGCTATTTTATTTATAGCTGTGGCTGCAATACTGGATGGTCTAGACGGAAGAGTTGCAAGAATGATTAAAGGTACATCAGAATTTGGAAAAGAACTTGATTCATTAACTGATTTTGTAAGTTTTGGTATAGCACCTGCTTTTATTGTTTACTTTTGGGGTCTTAATGAGTTTGGGAGAATTGGTTGGCTTATTGTTCTCCTATTTTCAGTCTGTTGCGTTTTAAGATTGGCTAGATTTAATCTTACAAAGTTTGAAAATGAGGAGGCATGGAAGTCAAATTATTTCCAAGGCATACCTTCTCCAGCGGGTGGATGTTTAATTTTATTCCCCATAATGTATGAACTTTCATCTTTTAATATTTTTTTTGATGCAAAAATAATTAGTCCATACCTTGTGGTTTTCGTATCGTTTCTTCTGATTAGCAAAATTCCAACTTTTTCATTTAAAAAAATTGTAGTTCAAAGACATCTTACATTATTTCTTTTATTAGGTTTTGGTTTATTCTTTGTTTCAATTATTCAATTTACTTATGAAACTATGGTAATTTGTAGTTTTGTTTATGTGTTGCTTATACCTATAAGTGTTTTAAGTTTTAGATCCAAACTTAAAAATGCACAAAAAGAAATTATTCAAGAAGATCAAAGAGATATATTGTAATCTAAATCAATGGATAACAAAAGTTATCAAGACCATTTTTTTAAAAAAGCTAAAAATTTAGGTTATAGATCTAGATCAGCATTTAAATTGCTGGAGCTTGACAAAAAGTTTAATTTTTTAAATAAAAAAACAAATTTATTAGATCTGGGAGCTTTTCCAGGTGGATGGTCACAGATTGCTAGAAAAAAAATAAAAAATGGAAAAATAGTAGCGTTAGACAAAAAAAATATTCATGAAATTAAGGGTGTTAACTCAATTAAAGGAGATTTTTTTGATGAGAGAATCAAGAAAGTAATATTTGATAACTTTAAGGAGGGAGTTGATGTTATCTTGTCTGATATGGCAGCAGACACAACTGGTAATAAAAGCCTAGATTGCATTAGAACAAATCAATTATGTTTGGAAGTTTTAGATTTTTCAAAGAAACTTCTTATAGAAAACGGTGTAGTTGTAACAAAACTCTTTATGGGCGAGGATTTTGAAGAGGTAAAAATAAAAGCTAAAAAAAACTACAGAAAAATTAATTTTTTTAAACCTATTTCCAGTAGAGACGAGTCCAGAGAGACATATATACACTGTTCAGGATTATCCACTTTATAATTTTTTAAAATTGTATATAAAAGTATATGGCAATATTAAAAGAGTCTTTAACCTTTGACGATGTAACTTTAGTACCGCAATTTTCTTCTATTCTTCCTAGCGAAGCATCTATAAAAACATCATTGAGCACAAGAATAAATCTTGAAATACCTTTTTTATCCTCTGCCATGGATACAGTTACAGAGTCTGAAATGGCAATAGCTATTGCTAAAGAGGGTGGACTAGGGGTTATTCATAGAAATTTAAGTATTAAAAAACAATGTCAAGAAGTTAAGAGAGTTAAAAATAAAAATCTCATGGTTGGAGCTGCAGTTGGAACTTCTAATGAAGATATACTTAGAGCAAAAAAATTAATAGAAAATGAAATTGATATATTGGTTATAGACACTGCCCACGGTCATAGTAAAAAAGTATTATTGACATTAAATAAACTAAAAAAAATTTCAAAAAAAATACCAATATGTGCAGGAAACATTGCAACCTCAGAATCAGCAAAGGCTCTTGCAAATGAAGGGGCAGATATTTTGAAAGTTGGAATTGGACCTGGTTCTATATGCACTACCAGAATAGTATCAGGCATTGGTGTTCCACAAATTAGTGCAGTAATGGAAGTAAAAAAAGGTTTAAAAGGAAACAAAAAAGTAAAAATAATTTCTGATGGAGGTATAAAGTTTTTAGGTGATGCCGCGAAGGCATTAGCAGCTGGGGCAGACGCAGTAATGATGGGGTCTGTTTTTGCTGGTACAGAAGAAGCACCAGGAAAAAAGTTTAAAATAAAAAATAAATTCTACAAATCTTTTAGAGGAATGGGTTCAATAGGTGCTATGATGGATGGTTCATCTGGTAGATATTTCCAAAAAAATTATAAAGACAAAACTAAATTTATACCAGAAGGTGTTGAAGGTAGAGTTATTTATAAAGGAAAGGTTGGAAGAATAATCTATCAATTAAAAGGTGGGCTCAAATCATCAATGGGTTATATTGGTGCAAAAAATATTCAGTCTTTACAAAAAAAATCAAAATTTGTTAAAATCACCAAAGCTGGTTTTTATGAAAGCATGGTTCATAATGTCGAGGTAACTAAAGATGGGAATAATTACAAAATATGATTAAATTACGAAAATATATATTTATTTTATTTTTTTCTTTTTTTTTAAATGGAAATACTTTTGCAAAAGATAGTTATTTTTTAGAGGGAAAAAAATTATTTAATAAAAAAGAATTTATTAAATCAAAATTTAAATTTGAAAAAGATATTGTTTTTAATCCAAAAAATGAGGAATCGTATTTGTATTTAGCTAAAATTTTTAAGATTAAAGAAAAAGATGAATTTGAAGAACAAAACTTAAATACAGTAATACTTCTTAATCCAACTAATGAGGAAGCAATTTATCTTTTAACGTTGTTGAAAATTAAAAAATCAAATTATAAAAAATCTGATGAATTAATTAAAACTTTCAAAAAAGTTTGTAAGAAAATTTGTACAAAAGAAAAAGAGCTGACAAAAAAACTTGAAAATCTTCAATTAAGATAACATAAAAATTTTATGAAAAAAAAAATTTTAATTGTTGATTTTGGATCTCAAGTAACAAAATTAATTGCAAGGAGAATAAGGGATTTTGGTGTTTATTGTGAAATAATAAATATTGAAGATACTAAAAATAATACTAATTTTGACAATGCAATCGGAGTAATATTATCTGGTGGACCTGCTACAGTTACAAATAAAAATTTCCCAAATATACCTTATAATATTTTCAATTTGAACATACCTATTTTGGGAATCTGTTACGGTCTACAGCTAATTACAAAAGCGTTTGGGGGTATTGTAAAATCAAATAAGGTTAATAGGGAGTTTGGTAGGGCTATTATTTTTGAGAAAAAAAAGTCTATTCTCACAAAAAATTTTTATAAAAATAAGAGAGGTACTGTTTGGATGAGTCATCAAGATGCTGTTTATAAATTACCAAAAAACTTTACTTTATTATCATCTAGTAAAGACTCAAAATTCACAATCATTGAGAATAAAAAAAAAAATATATTTGGAATCCAATTTCATCCAGAGGTCAATCATACTGTTAATGGGTCCATTTTAATAAAAAATTTTTTATTTGAAATATGTAAATGCAAAAGAAACTGGAAAGTATCTAATTATAAAAATGAAATTATAAACAAACTAAAAAGGCAAATAAACGATAAAACCATTTGCGCCCTTTCCGGTGGTGTTGATAGCAGCGTAACAGCACTAATTCTGAATAAAGCGATTAAAAATAAGTTAATTTGTTTAATGGTAGACACAGGTCTATTACGAAAAAATGAAATGAGAGATTTATACAAAATTTTTAAAAAGAAGTATAAAGTTAATGTAAAATTGATAAATAAATCTTCACTTTTTTTAAAAAAACTTAAAAATGTATCTGATCCAGAAAAAAAAAGAAAAATAATAGGAAAATTATTTATAAAAATTTTTGAAAAAGAAGCAAAAAAAATTAAAAATGTAAAGTACTTAGCTCAAGGTACTCTATATCCAGATGTTATAGAAAGTAGATCTGCAACAGGAAGTACCACTTCAAAAATAAAATCTCATCATAACGTTGGAGGATTGCCAAAAAAAATGAAGTTAAAATTAGTTGAACCATTAAAAGAACTTTTTAAAGATGAGGTTAGGAAATTAGGAAAGATGGTTGGTTTGGAAGAGAAAATTGTTAATAGACACCCGTTTCCTGGTCCTGGCTTATCAATAAGAATAATTGGAAAATTGACAAAAGATAAAATTAAAATTTTACAAGAAGCAGATGATATCTTTATTAAAGAATTAAAAATTAATGGATTGTATAGTAAAATATGGCAGGCATATGCTGCACTTTTGCCAATGAAAACAGTCGGTGTTATGGGTGACTCAAGAACATATGAGTATACTTGTCTTTTAAGGGCAGTTATATCTACTGATGGTATGACTGCAGATTATTTTTCTTTTCCAAAAAAGTTTTTGGATAATATTTCAAATAAAATAATAAATAATGTTATTGGAATTAACAGAGTGGTTTATGATATAACTTCAAAACCACCAAGCACAATTGAGTTAGAATAAAGTAATATGCTTAGCAAGATTAAAAAAATTAAAAATTTCAAGTCAAAAAGAAAGTTGGTCTGCTTAACCGCATATTCAAAAAGTTTTTCAAGAATATTGGATAAATATTGTGACATAATATTAGTCGGAGACTCTGTCGCTACAGCGTTTTATGGCATGAAAAGTACAAAGGAAATAAATATGGATATAATGATAAACCACGGAGTAAGTGTGAAAAAATCTGTAAAAAAAAGCACTCTAGTTTTTGATATGCCCAATAATACTTATAGAAATATTAAAGAGGCTAAAAAAAACGCAAAATATATTTTAAAAAAAGTAGGATGTGATGCTGTAAAAATTGAGAGTAATGGAAAGAACTCAAATATTATAAGAGATTTAGTAAAATCAGGTATCCCAGTTATGGGACACATCGGATACACACCGCAATTTAAAAAAAATTTTAAAGTACAAGGAAAAAATAAGTTTGAAGGTAAAAAATTAATAACAGAAGCGAAAAGAATAGAAAAAGCCGGTGCTTTTTCAGTAGTATTAGAATGTATAACAGGGAGTGTTTCAAAAAAAATAACTTCATTAATAAATATTCCAACAATAGGAATTGGGTCGTCAAATGAATGTGATGGTCAAATTTTAGTAACTGATGATATATTAGGATTAAGCGGCTTTTATCCAAAATTTGTAAAAAAATACGTAAATTTAGAATTTTTTATTGATAAAGCAGTAAGAAAATTTAAAAAAGAAGTAACAAAAAAAAGATTTCCAAAAAAATCTAATGCATATTAATTTTTAAACATGAATATAGAAATATCTGAAAAAAAAAGTTTTATTAATTTTGTAAAATCAAATCTTAAAAGTATATTTATTATATTATTACTTCTATTATTATCTTTCACAATATTTTTTTGGTTCGAATATAAAAATGACAATAAGAAAAAGAAATTATCACAAGAATTTATAAAAGCTAAAATTTTACTTACAAAAAATAAGAATCAAGATGCAATTAAAATTTTGGAAGAAATTATAAATGAAAAAGATGATACATATTCAATTTTATCTTTAAATCTTTTGATTGATAAAAATTTAGATGAAAATAAAAAAAATATAACCAATTATTTTGATACTGCTTTAAAAATAAAAGGAATAGAAAAAGAGGATTTAAATTTGCTAAAATTAAAAAAAGCAATTTATATTTCGGAAACAGCAAGTGAGCAAGATTTATTAAATTTATTAAATCCAATAATTAATTCTCAATCAGTCTGGAAAGAACAGTCGATAAACTTTTTAGCTGATTATTATTTTTCTATTAAAAATTTTAGCAAAGCAAATCAGTACTATTCTGAATTGATAAATCTTGAAAGTCCAAATATAGATTATGATGAAATTAAGAATAGAATTAAGAAAATTAAGCAATGAAAAGTTATAAGATTTTAATTTCTTACATTTGTTTTCTATTAACACTTGGCTGTTCTTTTGACAATAAAACAGGGATATGGAATGAACATAATAAAAAAGTTATTGAAACTTCGAAAAAAGGAGAAGAAAGAAAGGATATTCTAAAAAAAATTCAAAAATACGATCAAGAAATTATTAGCAATAATCATATTAATATTTCAAGTGTTAAACAAAATTCAAATTGGAAACAAATTAATTTGTTAAGTACTAATAATGTCGGTAATCTTTTTTATGAAAATAAAAAAAATAAAATTTTAAAAAGTAAAAAAATTGGTAAAAGTTATTCAAACATAATAGACAAAACTTTTGAGCCACTAATAGTTAACGATCAAATTTATTTTTATGATCCTCACGGAAACATTTATAATTATTCAATTTTAACTAAAAATTTAAAATGGAAATTTAATTTTTATAAAAAAAAATATAAATTTATTCCAATTAAACTTAATTTAATTATCAATAATCAAAATCTTTTAGTTTCTGATAATCTTGGATATATTTATAATATTAATATTAATACAGGAAAACTTCTATGGGCAAAAAACCAAGGTATTCCATTTAATTCTGAAATCAAGGTAAGCGAAGATAAAGTTTTTATGCTCAATCAAGATAACAAGTTTTATATATTTAATAAAAATAATGGAAATAAAATTTTAGATTTTGAAACTTTTCCCGAGTTCTTGGAAACACACAACAAGCAAAGCTTATCTATAGACTCTGAAAATCTTTATTTTTCAACAACTTCAGGAAGGATTTTTTCTATCAACTATAATGATTACAAAGTTAATTGGTTAACAAACATTAAAAAAATAAATGTCTTGGAAGATACACCTTTATTTTTTAGTTCCTCAATTGTTAGGAAAAATAACTCAATTTTTATAAGCACTTCTCAGGTTACTCTGTCTTTAAATAGCCAGAGTGGAAAGGTAAATTGGGAATTTCCAATTGGAACAAATATCAGACCAATTAATATCAATAACCTTCTTTTTCTCACTACAAAAAATGGATATATTATTTGTCTAAATAGCGATAATGGAAAAGTCATTTGGTCTAATAAGTTATTTAACGACAATAAAAAGTTTCAAAAAAAAACAATCGGTAACTTTAATTCGTTATTAATTATTTCAAATCAAATTTTTATAACAACTGAAAATGGATATTTTTTATTTATAAATCCACAGAATGGAAAATTATTAAGTTATGCAAAAGTTACAAATGGTTTTTTTTCTAATCCATCAGTCTCAAATGGAAAAATTTATATAGTAGATAAAAATCTTAGAGTTCTATCCTTTAATTAGACTAATTTGTTGATTTACCGCTTAACAAAGATAGCTGAGTAACTTTGTTATTCTTAATTTGATCTAAAGGTTTAATTGGATAGTCGCCAGTAAAATAATGATCTGTGAATTGCGGATATAATTTATTTCTTTGATTTTTACAAATTGCCTGGTACAGACCATCTATAGTTAAAAATTTAAGTGACTTAGACTTAATATACTCACACATTTCATCTACATTTTTATTTGCTGCAAGTAATTCATTTTTTGATGGCATATCAATTCCATAGAAATCTGGATATTTAATTTCTGGACAGGCTATACGAACATGTACTTCTTTTGCACCTGACTCATAGAGCATTTGAACAATTTTATGACAGGTTGTTCCCCTTACCAAAGAGTCATCAATTAATATAACTGATTTATTCTTTATTGATGACATATTCGCACTTAATTTCAATTTCACACCAAGACTTCTAATACTTTGCGTCGGTTCAATAAATGTTCTTCCAACATAATGATTCCTAATTAAACCAAGATCAAAACTAATTTTTTTGAATTGGGCATAACCAATTGCAGCTGGCACGCCAGAGTCTGGTACTGGAACCACTATATCTCCAACATCATTGCTTTCTTTAGCTAATTCAAATCCAAGATTTTTTCTATACTCATAGGCAGTTTTTCCATTAAGCAAACTATCTGGTCTTGAGAAATATATATATTCAAATATACAGGGTCTAGCTTTTTTCTTTGGGAATGGTTTTATACTTTGAACTTTGTTTTGTTCAACAATAACTATTTCACCATTTTCTATTTCTCTTATAAATTTTGCACCAATAATATCAAAAGCACAAGTCTCTGAGGCTAAAACATATGAATTTTTAATTTTTCCGAGAACCAAAGGTCTTATGCCAAAAGGATCCCTTACACCAATTAGTTTTTTATTCGTCATTATGACTAATGAGTAACCACCTTGTATCTGGAAGAGGGCATCAACAATTTTATCAACTATTTTCTCTCTTTTAGATTTTGCTATTAATTGAACTATTGTTTCTGTGTCAGTGGTTGTTCTAAAAATAGCTCCATCTTTCACTAACCCTTCTCTTAATTGTATTGCATTGGTTAAATTTCCATTATGAGCAATACTAATTCCACCACCATATAAATCTGCAAAAAATGGCTGAATATTTCTGAGTGAGGTTTCACCAGTTGTTGAATAACGATTATGACCTATAGCAAAATTGCCCTTAAGTTTTTTAAGAATTTCTTTATTTGTAAAATTATCACCGACTAGTCCGTTTCTTTTCTCTGAGTGAAAATTAATACCATCGAACGAAACAATACCGCAACCTTCCTGGCCTCTATGTTGAAGCGCGTGTAATCCTAGAGCTGTTAAAGCAGATGCATCTTGAGAGTTATAAATTCCAAAAATACCACACTCTTCCTTAATTTCTGACATTTAAATCTTTTCTATTTCTTTTTTTGTATCATTCAGTTTTTCTCTACTTGGAAATTCTTCAATTAAAATATTACTCCCCTTTTTAGTAATTGGAAAAAAATAGGAGTCATCTAATTTAATATCCCATTTTTCATATGAATGAAACCAATTTAAGATTGAAAAAACGCACACAACAAAAATATAACCTTTAAAAATACCAAAGAAAAATCCAAAAACTTTATCAACAGGCCCCATACCTGTATAAGCAAATAGTTTTCCTAAGGATTTTCCAACAAGAATAAGCACAAATAGAGTCAAAATATAAACTGTTACTCCCATACCAATTCCATAAATATACTCATTGTTAACATAATCAGATATATACGGTTCTAATTTTGGCACTAAAATTATTGTTATTATTAATGCCAAGACCCACTTCAAAAAAGATATTAAACTAATGAAAAAACCTTTAGCAAAACATTGAATTGAAAAATAAAAAACAAAAATTATAAAAATTATATCAAATAAAACTATATTTTCTTTTACGAAAGAAGTAAAACTATCTAACATTTTCAAAAGGTTTAAAAACTAAAATTAGTTTTGGAAGCAAAGTTAGAACAGAAATCATTGCTAGTAGCATTGCTATGCCTGTAAAAACACCGAAATAAATAGTTGGTATAAAATTCGATAGAATTAGTATTGAGAAACCAAATATAATAGTAATGGAAGTATTTAGAATTGCTACGCCAACAGTGTCATGACATTTTTCAAGTGTTTTGTTATAATCTTTTATTTTACTAAACTCTTCTTTGAATCGGTAGATATAATGAATGCTATTGTCTACAGCAATACCAATGGTTATAGCGGCTATCGTTATTGTCATCATATCCAAAGGTATACCAAGCAAACCAATAATACCTAGAATTAAAAACGCTGCCATAAAATTTGGAACAACACCAATTAAAGATAAAGTGATATTTCTAAATAAAATTAAGAACATTAAAGTTATTCCAGCCATTACTACCCCTAATGTTAAAATTTGTGATTTAAACAAACTTTGTAAAAGATTATTAAAAAGTATTAGTACCCCAGCAAGTTTAAACTCATTTTTTTTTAGACCCAGATTGTTTTCAAGATCAAAATTTATTTTCTTAATTAATTCATTTCTCCTAAGATCATCTTTTGAGTCAAGAATTCTTAAACTTATTCGCGCTTCATCATTTTTCACTGATAAATAGGGGTCTATAATTTCTTTTTTAATTGTATCAGGTAATTTAGTATACAAAACTCCCATTTCTAGTCCTTGAAGTTTTTTTCCATCATTTAAATCTTCTGCAACTCTAACAATTGAAGCAAAAGATATTACTTTACCAACAGCATCCAAATTATCTAAGTAATCATGAACTTTTGTAATTTTATCTATTTTATCCCTCGTAAACCAATACTTATCATCATCAGTTTCATCATCACCCCAATCTTCATCAGCTTCATCTTTATCTTTTTTAGGAAATTTGACTATTACATCAAGAGGAGTGGTACCACCTAGATTTTCATCAATCAATTTCATACCTTTATAAATTTCAGTATCTTTATCGAAATAATTTATAAAACTGTTTTCTACTTCAAGTTTACTAATTCCATAAATACTTACTACAACTACTAATGCCGACGTTGCAAAAATAGTCTTGGTATATTTTTTAGCAATCTTACATAAAAAAAATGTGATCCTAGATTTTTTTTCCTCTCTAATATTCGAATTCTTATTACTTAAAATATTTAAAACAGTAGGAAGTAAAGTAAAAGTTACTGTCATTGATACCAACAAACCGACAGTCATCATCCAACCAAAATCTATAATAGGTTTTATTTCACTAAAAATTAAAGATAAAAAAGCGCAGATAGTTGTGAGCACGGTATAAAGAATGGGCCAAAACATTTTTCCTGCAGTCCAAACTATTGCTTGCTCATTAGTTAAATCTGGATTTGCCTTCTTATATTGTAAATATCTTACGCTCATATGAATGTTCATTGCCATGGTCAGTATAAGCATTAAAGCTATAAAATTTGATGATATTACAGTCACCTTCCAACCAACGAAGCCTAAAAAACTAATCATTATAAAAACGGAGAAAAAGCAACTTAACAAAGGAATAAATACCCAAATAAGATTTCGGAAAACAAACCAAAGAGTTAAAACTATAAAAAGAAATACACCTAGACCAAACACAATTATATCATTTTTAATAAAAGTCATCATATCATCCGCTATCATTGGTATACCCCCCAAATGAATAATTGGATATGAATCAAATGATCTCTTTTTAACCTCACCAGGTGCAGGGTGATTTTTTATAATTTCTCTTATTTCTAGTATATTTTTGTGATTTGTTTTGTTGTAAAATTTCTTATAGGAATCATATTCTTTTAAAAAAGATTTGTATTGAGAATTTTCCTCATTCGTTAACTTTTTTTTATTTGAATAAAAATTTCTTGTTTCTATCAATTCTTCCAATTTTTTATCACGCTTGATATAAACAATAATTCCACTAGTTTTTCCGTCATTACTTATTACAAAATTTTTATAAACAGGACTGTTTATTATCTCATCAAAACCTCTTTTTAGATCTACGTCTCTACTTGATAAAGTTTTAAAATTTTTTATTCTTTCACTGAGAGGATCCTCATTATTTTTAAGTAATGGTACGTCTAAAATTGTGATTACACTATCGACCCAATTTAAATTTTCTAATGAATTTTTTAAAAGAGATAAATTTTTTATAGTATTTTTAGATTTAAAATCAAAATTTTCACTCGGTTTATGTGTATACGTTAAGACTAGAAAATCTTTAGATCCATATTTTTTATTAACTTCTCTTAAATATTTAAGATCTGGATCGTTCTCTAACAATAGAGTGTCTGAAGAAGCATCTAGCTGGAAATTTTTTGAATGATATCCAAAACCAAGTAAAAAAATTGTTAAAATTATAAGGGTTATTTTTGGATTTTTTATAACTATTTTTTTGTATAATTTTGAGAAAGTCACAATTATCAGATATAACTTAAAATTTGAGAATTTAAAATTGCTTATTTTTACGTTGTTTTAGACGCATTTTTAAATCTAGTATAAATTCCTTCAAATTCTACTTTTACGTTACCCGTCGGACCGTGCCTTTGTTTACCTATAATAATATCAGCTGATCCCATTATCTCATTCATCTTTGATTGCCATTCGGCATGTTCTATAGTCCCAAGTTTGGGTTCTTTTCTTTCTTCATAATACTCTTCTCTAAAAACAAACATTACTACATCCGCATCTTGTTCAATTGATCCTGATTCTCTTAGATCTGCTAACTGAGGTTTTTTATCATCTCGTTGTTCAACCGCACGTGAAAGCTGAGATAGAGCTAAAACGGGTACATTTAGTTCTTTAGCAAGTGCTTTTAATCCCTGTGTTATTTCAGATATCTCTTGAACTCTGCCATCATATCTCTTTGAGCCAGATGACATTAATTGAATATAATCAACAACTATTAGATCAATTCCAAAAAGCCTTTTTATTCTTCTCGCTCTATTTGATAGAGTTGCGATTGTTATCGCAGGTGTTTCGTCAATAATTAAAGGTAACTGATGAATCGATCTAGACGTTTCAATTAGTCTATCAAATTCTTCAGTAGTTACTTTACCTCGCCTTATATCATTAGACTTAATTCTTGCTTGTTCCGAAATTATTCTTGTCGAAAGTTGTTCTGATGACATTTCTAACGAAAAAAACGCAACAGATGACTTTCTGTTTTCATCAAGGATTTTTTTTGCTGCATGAAAGGCTATGTTTGTAGCTAAAGCCGTTTTACCCATTGAAGGTCTACCAGCAATAATTAATAAGTCGGAATTGTGTAGACCACCCAATCTATCATCTAAGTCATTTAATCCTGTAGGCACCCCAACTATACCTTGATCACTTTTCATTGCATTTGTTGCCATTTCGATAGTCTGATCTAAAGCATCACTAAATTTTAAAAATGATTGATTAAAAGTACCTCTTTCAGCTAAATCAAATAATAATTTTTCAGTATTCTGAATTATATTTTCTTCAGTTTTTTCCGTTTTTTCATCCATTGCTTCTTCAGACAGATTTTGGGAAATTTTTATTAATTCTCTTTTTACAAATTTTTCATGAATTATTTTTGCATAATCAATTGATTGTTTTGTTGAAGATGAGAAACGTGTTAGTTTTACTAGATACTCTGTACCACCTATTTCAGATAAATTTTGATCTTTTTCAAAAGAGGATTTTAAAGTAATTGGGTTTGCAATCATTCCTTTGTTGTGGAGTTTTTCAATCATGGTAAAAATCTTTGAATGCAAAGGATCATAAAATTCTGAGGAATTAATTATACTTGCAATCTCATCCAATATATCATTGTTTACTAAAACTGACCCAATAAGTGCTTGTTCAGCTTCAAGATTTGATGGAAGGCTTTTTGATTGAGTAAATTTATCTAATTTAAGATTTTCCATTGTTGGGACACTATCCTAATGATGGATTTATTTAAAAAAAAAAAGTTATTAACCTTTTTTTGAGGTTGTGGAAAAAATTTACTTGGCCTCTTTTTTTTCAACCAAAACATGTAATTCAGCTACCAGTTCTGGGTGCAAGTTTACTAACAAAGAATACTTGCCAATTTTTTTAATCTCTTTTTTTAAGTCTATTTGTGAAGGATGGATTGTTTCGCTAAAAGAATCTAAACAAAACTTAGATATTTCTTTAGGCTTGATAGAACCAAATAATTCTCCATTTTCTTTAGTTTCCTTTTTAAAAATAATTTTCTTGTTTCTAATCTTATCAAATATTTTTTTTGCTATTTTTTTTTGCTCAATATTTTTTTTGCTAATTCCATCCTTTTTTTTCTTAAATATTGCCTTATTTTCTTCATTTGCTCTTAAAGCTTTACCGGTTTTTAAAAGATAGTTTCTTCCGAATCCGTCTTTTACTTTAACAATATCACCCATGTTACCTAAATTTCTTATGTTTTCTAATAATATAACTTGCATTTAAATTAATCCTAATACCTTCGCTCTTTTTACTGCGAGTGATAATTTTCTCTGTTTGTTTTGGCTAACTGATGTAATCCTTGAAGGTAAAATCTTACCTGTATCAGATACGTATTTTCTTAAAAGTTTCACATTTTTATAATCAATAGCTGGCGCGTCTTTAGATGATAATGGACAGCTTCTTCTAAATCTTGAGTCGGCTTTTTGGAACAAGCTAAGTTTGTTCTGACCTCCAAATTTACTCCCTTTTTTTCTTCTATCTCTTTTATCTCTTTTCATTTTATTTTTTATTTTCCTCAAAATAAACTTTATCTAAATCAAGCTTTTCGTATTTTACAGTTAAAAAGCGAATTACTTTGTTTTCCAGTGATAATTTTTTTTCAACGTCACGCACTGCTTCTTTTTTTGACTCAAATTTAAAGTGGATAAATATACCTTTTTTATTTTTCTTAATTTTATGTGAAAGATTGAGCAAACCCCATTTTTCAGTCTTTAATACCTTCCCGTGTTTTTTAATAATCTCCTTACAATCTTCAATTATACTATTAATCTCACTATCTGAGATATCCTGTTTTCCTATAAACGTGTGTTCGTAGAACGCCATTTTATCAATTTAAACAATTATTTTTTAAGATGGGTCTTATACTATTTAAATTTTGTTAATACAATAGTAATAATATGGCATTGTCATTGTAATAATTAAAATGAAAACATTATTATTTCCAGGTCAGGGATCACAATCAGTGGGAATGGGATCAGAATTATATAAGAATTTTGATTTAGTTAAAAAAATTTTTAAAGAAGCAGATGAAAAACTTAACTTTAAAATTTCAAAATTAATATTAGATGGTCCTGATGAAGAGTTAAAATTAACTAAAAATACACAACCAGCAATTTTAATAATTAGTTATTCTATATTTAAACTTATAAAGGAAGAATTTAATGTTAAAATGACAGATATTAAATATTTTGCCGGACATTCTCTTGGTGAATACAGTGCATTAGTTGCTTCAGAGTCTTTATCATTTAATGATGCACTAGAACTCCTTCATTTAAGAGGTAAATTTATGCAAGAGGCAGTTCCTAAGGGAGAAGGATCAATGTTAGCTGTTATGGGATTAAAAGCAGAAGATTTAGACAATTACATTAAAAGAGTAAGAGACATAGGAATATGTGAAATTGCAAATGACAACTCTGATAACCAAATTATTTTAAGTGGGAATAAAAATGCTATTACTGAAATAAATAAAATTCTTAAAAATGATAAAAAAAAATCTATCTTTTTACCTGTTAGCGCCCCTTTTCATTGTTCATTAATGAAACCAGCTGCTGAAAAAATGAAAGAAAAGATAAATAATACAAATTTTAAAAATCCTTTAATAGAAGTCGTGAGCAACGTAACAGCTAAGGCATCTTCAGATGCAAATTTAATTAAAAATCTTTTAATTGATCAAATATCATCAAAAGTGAGGTGGAGAGAAAGTATTTTATATATGATTAAAAACGATATAAATGATTTTATTGAAATAGGGCCAGGAAAAGTGTTATCTGGATTAGTTAAAAGAATAAATGACAAAGTTTTGACTAAAAGTATAAATACAATAGAAGATATTAAAAACCTAAAATGATAGATTTTAGAAATAAGAAAATTTTAATTACTGGAGCAACTGGTGGAATTGGTAATGCTCTAGTTAAAAAATTTGTTGATTTAAACGGTATTGTTCTAGGAACAGGTACTAATGAAAAAAAACTTGAGTCTTTAAAAAAAAATTTTTCTAATATTAAAGTTAAAAAATTTGATATTTCAATTCACAATAAAATTGAAGAATTTGTCGAGGAAATAAATTCAGAAATGAATGGTTTAGATGTTTTAATTAATAATGCAGGTATTAATTCTGACAATTTATCCTTAAGAATGAGTTATGAAGAATGGAAAAAAGTTATAGATTTAAATCTTACTTCTACATTTTTACTTTCAAAATATGCTATAAAAAAGATGTTAAAAAATAAGTATGGAAGAGTCGTTAACATTACATCAGTAGTTGGACACACCGGCAATTTGGGACAATCAAATTATTCAGCTTCGAAAGCAGGAATTATTGGAATGTCCAAAAGTTTGGCACTTGAATATGCAAAAAAAAACATAACAATTAACTGTGTTTCACCTGGCTTCATTACTTCGGACATGACAGAAAATATTGCAGAAAAAATGAGGGAATTTCTAATATCTAGAATACCTATGGGTAAATTAGGTACAGGCGACGATGTTTCAGGATGTGTTGCCTTTTTGTCTTCAGAAGGAGCATCCTATATTACTGGGGAAACTATACATGTTAATGGTGGGATGTATATGTCTTGACAAAGAAAAAAATTTATTTAATAACAAATTTTAAATAATTCTTAGGAAATTAAATGACAAAAGATGTAGGTGCAACGGTTAAGAAAATAGTAGCAGATCACTTAGGTGTAGACGAAGAGAAAGTAACAGATGAGGCAAGCTTCATAGACGATTTAGGAGCTGATAGTTTAGATACTGTTGAATTAGTTATGGCTTTCGAAGAGGAATTTGGATCTGAAATTTCCGATAGCGAAGCAGAAAAGATTCTAACAGTTGGTGATGCTATTAAATTCATTGAAGGTAAAAATAATTAAACTTTACTTCAAGATTAATCAATGCCAGTAAAAAGTAAGCTTTTAATGCTTGTGTTATCTTCGCCATCAGGTGCTGGTAAAACTACTTTGTCGAAAAAAATTCAAGAATCTGATCCTTCATTTAAAGTATCAATTTCACATACAACAAGAAAGGCTAGACCAAATGAGGTTGATGGAGTTGATTATCATTTTGTAAATAAAAAACAATTTGAAGATCTGCTTAATAAAGAAGAGTTTTATGAACACGCACAGATTTTTGATAACTTTTATGGGACATCAAAAACATCAGTTAATAATTTAACAAAAAAAGGTTATAACGTGCTCTTCGATATTGATTGGCAAGGTGCTAAACAATTAACAAAATTCAAAGAACTAAACTTAATTAAAATTTTTATACTTCCACCAAGTGTAGATGAACTTGAGAAAAGATTAATAGCTAGAAATCAAGATGATAAAGATGCAATTAAAAAGAGACTTAAAGCATACACAAATGATATAACTCATTCAAAAAGTTACGATTATGTCATTGTTAATGATAAAGTAGAAAAATGTTATAATGAAATTAAAAAGATTATTAGTAATTATAAAAGTAAAATTAATTAATATTTTAAATTATTCTCATATATTTCAGTTAATTTATAATAATTTTCACAGGTAAGCTCCGAAGGCCTTTTGTTAATATTTAAATCTAAGAACTTGGCAATTTTCTCGTGATTATCAAATAGTTTAGAAAGTGGTTTATTTATCATCTTTCGTCTATTGGAAAAAAAAATATTAGTTATTTTTTCTAAATTTTTAATGTTTAAAATTTTATATTTTAAATTTTTCTTAGGAGCGAATACCACAAGTTTTGAGTCAACTTTTGGTCTTGGAAAAAAAGAGTTTTTTGAAATTTCGAAAGACCCTAAAACATCCAACTTCAAATTTGTAAGAACTGAGATTCTTCCATAATTTTTTGTATTTGTTTTGGCTAAAATTCTATTAGCAACCTCTTTTTGAAACATGAAAATCATTTTTTTATAGAAAGGAGGCCAAGAATCGATTTTAATAAAGTTTGCTAAAATTTGTGTTGAAATATTATATGGTAAATTTCCAAAAACTATAACATTTTTTTTCTCAAAATTATTTAAGTTAAATGTAAGTATATCTTGATTTAGTATTTTGTAATTTTTTTTTGATTTAAATTTTTCTTTAAGTTCATTATAAAATCTTTTATCTTTTTCTATTAATAACATAGATTTAGGCTTTTCTTTTTCTATAAAGACTGTTAAATTTCCTATTCCCGGCCCAATTTCTAATACTTCACTGTTTTTAATTGTATCTAAACCAACTATTTTTTTGAGAATATTATTATCGTTAAGAAAATTTTGACCTAAGGATTTTTTAAATTTAAGCATTATTTTGCTTTAAAAAAATTAATAGCACTGATGAGGCTGTCTGGATTTGCTTTGTTTTTTTTAATTAAATCTTTAGCAACTCCGTGGTCCGGAGATATTCGTAAAAAAGATAAACCTAAAGTTATATTTATAGCTTGAAATTTGTACAATGCTTTAAATGGAGCTAATACCTGATCATGGTACATGCCCATTACCACATCATAATCCTTTTTTTTAATATCTAGAAAAGCTGTATCAGGCGACAAAGGTCCATAAACCTTTATTTTTTTTCTTTTAAGACTTCTAATGGCTGGAACAATTATTTTATTTTCTTCAGAGTTTTTTCTTAATTCATTATTGTGTGGATTTAGACCCAAAATACCAATCTTTGGTTTTTTTTTAAATTTTTTTATAAAAAAATCATTAATTATAGTTGTTTTAATAATTATTTTATTTTTAGATATATTTTTGTGGACTTTTGATAGTTCTATATGGGTTGTGATAGGGGAAACTGACAATTCTTTGTTATAAATAAGCATGACCTCTTTACCAAAAACTCCATCTTTTTTAGAAAGAAACTCAGTTATTCCTATATAATTTTTATTTAAAATGTCTTTTTTATTTATTGGGCAATTAATTAATCCTTTTATTTTTTTTTTACGAATTAGCTTAATAGCTATTTTGAAACAATTCAAAATGTATTCAGACCTGGTCTTTTTTGGAATATTAAATGGATTTTTAAATTTAATAGGAACATCATAAACGAAAAGTTTTTTCTCAAATCTATGATTCTTTATATGATTTATTTTTTCAAATTTTAATTTATACCCAAGAATTTTAGTTTGTTTATTTAAAAGATTAAAATTCCCGATTATTAAAATATTTGATTTTAATTTTTTTTTGTTTTTCCAGGCTTTTGCAATTATTTCAGAATTTATACTATTTGGGTCCCCAGATATGATTCCTATTAAATTCTTCATAGGAATTTTACCTGTATTTTCTTTTCTAGCTCTGAGTAGTGAGAATTTGAAAACATATCTAACTTTTTCATTTTTTCTTTATTTACTATTTCTTCTTTAACAATTTCAATGTTTGGATCATTAGTTCTTTCGTCATTTTTTTTTATAAATATTATTTTTCCATCTATAATTATTGCATCAGAAATTTCACCTTTTTTAAGCACTTTAACACTATTATAAATTTTTCTTGTTAGTTGTTCTTCTTTAATCCAGCCAATATTACCTCCATACTTAGCAGACTCTGATATGCTAAAATCTTTAGCTGTTTTTTCAAATCCCTCAGAAACTATTTCTTGTTTGATTTTTTCAATATAACCACCATAGTTTTCTGAAGGTAAGTTAATTGCGATCTCAGAAAGTAAAAACACTTTTTCTGATTTTATATTTTTTATTTCTAAATTTATTTTTTCCTCTATTTCTACTGTATTCAAATATATTTTATTTTTATATAACTTAAAAATTGCTGCATTCCATTTTAAATCAATTTCAAATCTTTTCTTTAAATCATCAATATCAAGATTGTTTTGTTTGAGTAATTTAGTAAAATTTGTTTGATCTAGACCTAATTTATTAGCTATTGTTTCTATATTGTTCTTCAATGACTCTTCACTAAATCTTACAATGTTTAATCTTTGTATTTCGGTTTCTTTAATAGATCTTTTTATCAGTGACTTTATTGCTAAATCTTTAATTTGATCTTGATTAGTTTCTGTAATTAAAATATTCGAAGTTAATGCTATAATTTTAATTTCTTTAATTAAATCCAAATTAGTTATTGGTTGATTTCCTACAGTTATAATGATGGAGTTATTATTTTCTGCAAAAGAATAATTCAATTTAAAAAATACAAAAAAAATAAATATAATTTTTTTTATAATATTTTTTTTCATCTTTCTACTGATGGCAATGATGCTTGGCCAAAAGGGAATATAGATACGTTGAACATTAGTGTATCCGATGACTCTATATCACGATCTGTATAAAATTCTCTTCTATAAACTAGTCCTGCTTTTAAACAATCATTTATATAATTGTATGCTAAATTATAAAACTCTGTAGAATCAGTTTCTAAATTCTTTTTTAAATCAAAACTTAAATTGTTCGAGTCATTTAATTCTAATTTTATATCTGAACGCACATATGAGTTACTGCCAACATGATTGTTTTCCTCTAAAAATCCAAGATTGAAACTGGCATTTCCCATTATTAAACTAGCATTCAAATCATTATAATTAATATCATTCAAATTGTGATCTAACATAAATTCATTTTTTAATAAAAAATTATCATTTAGTTTTATCGAAGACCTACCGACTATATCTGAAGCCTGTTGATCCAGGGAGCTCCTTGCCGGCATATCAAAATTTTCCTCTAAACTATAAACTTGACCTACGTATAATGAATATCTCTCATCCCCAGTTATTTTATTGTTAAAGTCCAAACTTGAAAGCTCAACACCCAAAGTTGCATTTAAGCCGTTTTCAAGTACATCCATTTGAGAATTTTTATTTAGATTAAATAGGTTAGAGTAACTTAGTCTTAAGTTATCATCATCAATATCTCTCATATGGCCGGGAGCAAATCTCAAAGATAACTTAGGAGTTAAGAAATTAATTTTTTGCAAATTAGAATTTTCTTTTACCATTGGTAAACTCATATTAAATGCTAAAGCTGCATTAGCTTCTGCATTAAAATCTTCAGATTTATAATCTTCGGTGTTTTCTGCATCATATGTAACCAACTTTAATAAACCTTCCAGACCAGTCTGAATACCGTTTGAATTTACAATTAAATTTGATTGCCAGCTTAAATCATTAACTAAAAACTTAGTTGTTTGATTTACCTTATAATTTTTTCCAATAGCGTTTGTATGAAGATCTAGTATTCCAAATTTTTCACCACTAATAAGATTTCTTTCAAAAATTATATTTGGTAGTACATATTCATATTTTGAATTATCAGTAACACTCAAGTTTTCAAAAGCAGATGCAATTAAACCAAAATACTCTCTATCATTTTGAAATTGGTATTTTATCTCATTTGTAAGGATTGATTGTTCATTGTCAACAAGTTCAGTTTTAATATCATGTACTTTTAAATATGTATCATTAGATACGTGCTGTAAATTTATTTCTAGATCACTAAAAGAATTTTTTTCATCTAAAAAATTATAATTAAATTTTGAAAATAGGTGGCTTCTAGATCCTGACGTTTTATTTACTTTTGCTTCCTTATATCCCTTCGTAAAACTTGAATCCACAATCAAAAAAGAGTTTTTAAAAGCTTGTCGATACTCATTAAGAACCAAAACATTTTCATTAGTATAAATTTTTGGTGTTATTGTCATATCTCTGTCACTAGATATTGACCAGTAATATGGTACTGTAGTTCCAAATCCTACATTTGTGTTATCTGCAAACTTGGGTAGTAAAAATCCTGACTGTCTCTTAACTGATGGATCTGGATGAAAAAATCTAGGAAAATAAAAAACTGGGAAGTCATAAATTTTCAAAATCGCATTATCATAATAAATTGTTTTTTTTGCAGAATTGTGTGTTATTTCATTTGCACGAATTACCCAAGGCGAACATTTTTCATTTTCCCTTTTTTGACAAATAGTAAATACTCCCTTATTAAATTTTGTTTCTTTGGCACCAAGTGTTGCGCTATTAGCAAAAAATTTAGGTTCATTTCTTTTATCATATTTGAAACTCTCATCATTTAGAAAAGCTTTTATGTCGCTTCCAACTATTTTTCTTTTTTTTTCGTCTATATAGATTTCTGAGAATAAATATTCATTATTTTTTTTATCTAGTATTTTTATTTTTCCTTTTGAAAAAAACATATTTTTTTCAACAATATAGTTAAACATATCTACAAAAATTTGGTTACCGTTCCTGTCAATAATTTTTGTTTCATACTCAGATGAGATAACTCCTTTTCTTCTATCATAGAAAATATTTTCACTTTCTACTTTAAATTTTTCTGAAGTAACAATTTCCGATTTACCAAAAATTGATATTTTTCCATTTATTTTATCATATTCTGCTTTTTCACTTATAATTAAATTATTTTGGGCATCACTTATATTTACGTTTCCTGCTGCATACACAATTTGGTTTTCCCTATCGATTTCAATTTTTAAAGCTTTTATATCAACTTCATTAGCAAAAGTGTTTTGATTTAAAATAATAAAAAAGAATAAAGCTAGATTTATATAAAATTTATTTATCATTAATTTGTATCACCCCAACAGAACAAAAAAGAGTTAAAATTATCACAGGAGACCAAACTGAAATTAACAAAGGTATTCTCTCTGTCGTTCCTAAAACTGCAGAAAAATTTTTAAAAAAGAAAATAATTGCACAAACCATTATTGATAAAACAATATAATAAGTATTTTGCTTTTTGTCATTTGAGTTCAAGGTAAATATTCCAGATAAACAAACCATTAAAATGAGAAAAAAAGGTAAAGATAGGTAAAAATGTTTCTTTTCTATTAGAAGATCTTTATTATAGCCTCTATCTATCAACTCTTTTGAATTTGTTAATAATCGATAAAAAGATATTGTATCTAAATTAGAATAAATAGAATTAAGTTTTTCCGCATCATAATTAGAATAAAAAATAAGTGTTTCAAATTTTTCTTCTAAATTTTCTTCACCAAAAGTAGTTAACGTTGAGTCTCTCATAATCCATCTAGTGCTAGAAATTTGTGCTTTTTTAGATTGAATTCTCTCAAATAAAACTTTTTTTTCATTAAATTTATATACTGAAACAATCTTAAGTTCATTGCCATCAAGAGCTTTTGCGTTTATGATTTGTGTGGTATTATCAATTTTTTCTCTAATCCATATCCCATTATCAGTAATTGAAGCCAAATGATTTTTATACACATCATATTTTCCTTTAATATCCTCATAATACTTAACACTTATAGATGTTAGAGGATTTATCGCAACCAAAGTAAATATTCCTAAAATAAAAGCAGTCAAAGAAAAAATTATTAAAAAATTGGTATTTGAAAATCCTAAAATTTTTAGAGAGAGCAAATCTCTATTATTTTTTAACTTTATAAATAGAGCCATTGAAGATAAAAAAATAATAAAAGGTAACATACTTACCAAAATACTAGGTATAATCAGAAATGAAAGAGCTAAGGGTAATAATAAACTAACATTAAATTCTCTAAAAAAATTTATTTCTTCAAATAAATTCATAATTAATCCAAGTGCAATGAATATTAAAATAACATTGAAAAATGATTTTAAAAATTCATTCACAAGATACTTGTTTAATATAAAATTTTTCATAATTTCTTTTTTAAATTTTCGTATAAAAATGTTCTAATTATTTCAATATAAAGCAAAGGAACAAAGATTAATGGAACAACGTAGTATACAATTGCATAAAATTTTGATAATCCAGAATATCTGACTAATATTTCAGCAATTATTAAAGTCACGAAAGATAAAAAACCATAAAAATATTTGTAAAGAGTATTAAATTTATTTTCTTCTCTAGTTATTAATAAAAAAGAACATATTAATGATATAAAAGGAATATATAACGGCATTCCAAATCTTCTGTTTAGTTCAGCAAGTACTTCAAACTTTTCTTGTTTAGGACAATTTAATAATTGGCTTGTGTTACTATTATCGACCAAACAATTTATTAAAGTTTTTGAATTAGTTTCCTGAACTTTAGCCCTAGTAATTGATTTTGTTTTCATACCATCAAGATTTAATTTAGTTTTTTTAAACCCAATTACATCTACTTTTTTTCCATCTTTCTCTGAATGAATTGTGCCATCTTCTAAAACCAAAAAGTTTTTATCATCTTGGAGAATTCTTGCTTTTTTGGCAAAAATAGTTAAATTTTTTGTATCTTCTGAACTATCTAGACTTTTAAAAATTCTACTTTCATCTCTTATAAAAATATTTTTAAAATTTCCCCCTTGATCTTTTTCTTCAACAAAAATTGTTAAGCCCTTTATAGTATCGTTAAATTGATTTGTCTTTATTGTACCAGATACAAAACTAACGTCAGATCCTTTTATTAATGAGCGAGAATAATTTAATACTGATGGATTAACTAAAGATGCTAAAAATAATTGTAACAATGTTACTACCAAAGCTATTTTAAAAAAAAAATTAATTACATTTATTTTATTTAAGCCAGAGGTCCACAACGTTATAAGTTCATTGTCGCCCTCTAATTTTCTAATAGTAATTATTAAAGCAATCAAAAAAGATAATGGTATAAATCTTGTTAGTATTTTAGGGATATTAAGTAAAGAATATTGCAAATATAGGCCGATGGCGTGACCATCTTCAACTATCAAATCTAGCAGGTTTACAGACTGTACAGCCCAAACTATTGTAGATAGAGCAAATAATACTATAAAAAAGTACTTGCTTAATTCAAAAAAAAAGTGCTTATAAATTTTATTACTCAACATTTTCGTATTATTGTATATAATTAATCTAACAAACAATTAATTTCAATCTTAGGTTGACAAAATGATAAACTTTAATAGTAAATTTAACTTAAAAGCCAACAATTTAGGTTTTTTTTGTACCCGAGATAGGATTTATTAAAATTTTTAAAAAATTATGTCTATTAAATTAAATTATTTAAACAAAACAGGTAACAAATTATCGTCGAATTTGGTCTTATTTTGTGATGAAAAATTTAGTTCAAATTCATTAAAAAAATATCTTTCTAATAACGAATTTTCTTACATAAATGATTTACAAAAAACAATTGACTCAAAAAAGAATCTATTTGTTTTTGAGATAAATTCTAAAAAAAAGATAGTATTGGTATCAATTAAAAAAAACTTAAAAACTTCTGATATAGAAAACTTAGGTGCAGAGTTCTATAAAAAAGTAAACTATGGAAAAAATAGTGAATATTTAATAATTTCTGAAAGTGTAATAGGAAAAGATAGTAATTTTCTAGGTCATTTTCTTCATGGTCTTAAATTAAAATCATATGAATTTAAAAAATATAAAACAAAAAAAAATACAAGACTTGTTTCAATTAATATAACCAATAGTAAAAATACTCCATCAACTCAAAACCAATTAAAATTTAGAGCTTTAGAAGAAGGAACTTTTTACGCAAGAGATTTAGTTTCTGAGCCAGGTAATATTTTACATCCTGACGAATATGCAAAAAGATTAATCTCACTAAGAAAAGATGGATTGAAAGTAAATATATATGATGAAAAAAAATTAAAAAAACTTGGCATGCATGCATTACTTGGCGTAGGACAAGGAAGTATCAGAGGATCCTATCTTGTAACAATGGAATGGAATGGAGCAAAAAATAATTCTAAGCCTTTAGCTTTTGTAGGAAAAGGAGTTTGTTTTGATACTGGTGGATACTCATTAAAGCCAGCAAAATTTATGGAAGACATGACCTACGACATGGCAGGATCAGCTACGGTGGTAGGTTTAATGAAAAATTTTGCTTTGAGAAAAGCTAAAATTAATGCTGTTGGTGTTGTAGGTCTTGTTGAAAATATGGTTAGTGGAAATGCTCAAAGACCAGGAGATATCGTTAAGTCTTATAGCGGTAAAACTATAGAAATATTAAATACAGATGCAGAAGGTAGATTAGTTTTAGCAGACGCATTAACATTTACTGAAAAAAAATTTAAACCAAAATTCATTGTCGATTTAGCTACCTTAACAGGTGCAATTATAGTTTGTTTGGGATCAGAGTATGCAGGTCTTTTTTCAAATGATGATAAATTATCTAAACAAATTTTTAATGCAGGTGAAAAAGTTGAAGAGAAAGTATGGAGAATGCCGCTTCATAAAAATTACGATAAGCTTATGAA
>MDTG01067949.1_pt1 | contig 26657 bp, 18 predicted proteins | sample 811421 | NCBI WGS metagenome assembly MDTG01 (sample SAMN05326645, study PRJNA326480) | marine metagenome | isolation source: seawater | place: Pacific Ocean: South East | collected 2011
ACTACAGATGACTCATCAACAACTACAGATGACTCAACTACTACAGATGACTCAACTACTACAGATGACTCAACTACTACAGATGATTCATCCGAGGGAACAACTTCATATACTGTTGTCGAAATTAGCGAAACTGCAGAAACAACTATTTCTGCTACAAGCGCAGCAGAAGATTTTAGATACGAGGTTGATTCTGCTGGTGTTTCACAAGAAGGAGCCTTTACTGTTACTATTGATGGCTTTGATATAGCAAACGATAAATTAACACTTGTTATTGTTGGTGGTTCTTCAAACCTAACAACTGGAGAATTTGATTCACTTTCAGGAGTTGAGGTAACTTCTGATGGTTTAAGTGGAACACAAATTTTCTTTGCTCCTGATAGCTCTGGACAAAGTGGTGGTTTAACTCTTTCAGGTGTAGAAGAAAGCTTTGATGATACATGGGCTGCAACAACTTACACTGTTGAGATACTTGCTGATACGAATTTATCAAGTTAAATTATCTAGAAATTAAAATCTCTTAATACTCGTAAACCGCAAATAAATTTGTTTTTTTAATTATTTTTTCTAATTTTGTGAAAATTAATTTATTAATTACAAATTAAAATGCATATATTTTCTTTAGAAATGCTTATTTTTAAGTGGTCCAACAAATTTATTTACATTAAAGTATAAAATAATGGTTTATTATTAATTCTTAAATAGAACTTAAGCTACTGTATTAATTATATAAAAATAATATTAATACCTAAAAATGTATATTTTTAAAAATTGGACATATTTTCGCCAAAATTAAATATAAATAATGCTTGATAAAATTTGTTACATTTTGTTACAATGATACTAAATTAAGACAAATGTTATGAATAATAATGTTGACTTAATGTGCGAAATGTTGAATTTTGTGATTCGTTCCAGTAAATTTTTTACTGGTTGTATATTAATTTATTAACACTTGTTGTTATTTAAGGGAGAAAGTAAATGGCGACTATTAATCATGGTTCAGGTGCGGACATTATCGTACCAAGTAATAACGGAACAACTTATAGAGGTCTTGCAGGAGACGATACTTATATATTATCAAATTCTATCGCAGCGAATGCTTCGGTAACTATCGTTGATACAAGCGGAGCAAATACAATTCAGTTAGTTGATGGACTTTCAGTCAAATCTTCTAAATTTGCTGCTGATGCTGTTCAGTTAACTTTATCAAACGGTGCTGTTGTAACAATCAATGGTGCAAGTAACTTTACTTTTGATGTTGGCGGTAACGCTACAACTGGAACATCTGGGTCATCTAATACACTAGCTCAATTTGCGAGCGCAATGGGTGTTGCAAGTCTTCCTAGTTCTGGTTCAACTGATGGTAGTTCAGATATTACAATCGCTAATAATGGTGTTAGCGGATCAGCTGCTCCAACATTTACAGTAACAAAAACTGGTTCAAGTGTTGACGAAGGTTCAAGTGTTACATTTACAATTACAGCAAGCTCAGCAGTTTCTGCTGACACAGCTTTCTCCTGGACTGTAATTGGTGACACAAATGGTGCAACTGTTGATAAAGCAGGCACAGCTGATATTGATGTGCTTTCAGGTTCAGCAACTATAGCTTCTGGCCAAACAACAACTACATTCGATGTGACAGCATCCGCTGATGCAGTAGTTGAAGGTATTGAAGGAATCAAGGTTAGTGTTTTTGATGCTAATTCAAATGCTCTTTCAAGCTCAAATCTTTTAATCAATAACTCCGGTAGTGCGGCTACTTCACAAAGCTTCTCACTAACTGCTGGTGTTAATGAATTTACTGGTGGTAGTGGTAACGATAATTTTGATGGTTCAACTACTAATAATAGTCTTAATGATTTTGATAATTTAGATGGTGGTGGCGGTACAGATACTGTAACTGCAAAAACTTCTTCTACAGATGATGGTTCAGTTACTCCACAATTAAATAACATAGAAGTATTATCAATTTCACAAACTACAACTAATGATGCTGGTGGTGCTGATACATATACAGTTAACCTTGCTGAAGCGACATCTATTAATAAAATTGCAAACGTAACAAGTAATGACGATGTGACTTTCACTAATCTTGCTCAAGTTACTACATTAGAAACGAAATCTGCTGCTGAACAAACAACAGTAGAATATGATCTTGCTGCTTTAGCTGGAACTGCTGATAATATGAATATTATTGTTAGAGGTACAGATGCCTCAGGTAATGGATCAAGTATTGTTATTGATGATGATAATCCATTAAATTCATCTGTATTAGAAACAGTTACTGTAACAAGTCAATCTGTAGCTAATACACTTGCTGCATTAACAACAACTACTGTGAATACACCTACTATCGCAGTTGATGGTGATAAAAAACTTACTATAACTGCTGCTCTTAGTGCTGGTGTAAAAACTGTAGACGCAAGTGCAAGTACTGGTGGTGTAACATTAAGTGCTGGATTTACTGATGCTGGTGCTGTTACTGTAACAGGTAGTTCAGCTGCTGATAGTATTACTGACACAACTGCTGCTACTAATGTTAACTTCCAAGGTGGCGCAGGTAACGATACACTTAATGTCGGTGCTGCTTGGGATGGTTATGACGTATTTGATGGTGGTGACGGAACTGATACATTAGTTATTACAGAAAATTTTGCTCCAACAAATTCAGGACCTACAAGTGGTTCAACAATTGTTGCCGGTCTAAGTAATGTGGAGAGAATTAAGTTAGATGTTGATGCTAAAGCTATTACATTAGATAAAGCAATATCTGCTAATTACTTTGACTTTACAAATGCTGATGCGCAAACACTTAATTTAAATGATGGATATACTGGTGACACAACAGTAAAAATTACTGGTGATGCAGACTCAACTGATAAAATTGTTAACACAGCTGGAGTTGGCTTAACTGTTATCGGTAATGTTGAAGACTTTGATGGTGATGAAGGCGGTAAGACAACTATTACAGGTGGTGCTGGCGTAGATACATTATCAATGAACAATACAACTGATGGTGCTGCTGCTGAATTAAATGGTGGTGCTGATAATATTACTGGTATTGATGCTATCGTAATTAATGATGTAACATCAGGTGCTGACTTAACACTAACAACTGGTGATTATACACATACTAAAGGTGGTTTACCTGCTTCAACTTCAGTTGATGCTTCATCACTAGATGCAGGCGAAGTACTAACCTTTACTGCAACTGGTGCAAATACAGCCTTTAATGTAACTGCTGGTGGTGCTAGTGATTCACTAACAGGTGGTAACTATGCAGACACACTTACTGCCGGTGCAGGTAACGATACAATCGTAGGTACAGCTGGATCTAACGTATTAGATGGTGGCGCTGGTAACGATAGTATTACTTTAGGTTCTGGTGCTGAAAATATTACAGGTGGTGCAGGTAACGATACATTCGTCACTGGTACAGCTCTTAAACTAACTGACACAATTGATGGTGGCGATGGAACTGATACACTAACTATTGGTGGTAATATCGGAACACTTGGGGCATCTATCTTTGGTTCAGTAAGTAATATTGAAGTGATTGCACCTGCTGCCGGTGAGGATATCACTGCTGATGGTGCGCTTGGTGGTGCTCAAACATTTAATCTTACAAACAATGGTAACAATTTATTAACACTAAACGCTGGTTGGACTGGTGATACAACAGTATTAATTACTGGTGATGCCACTAATGCTGATGAGATTGTTAATAATGCAAATGTTAACTTAACTGTTAAAGGTAACGCAAATGACTTTGATGCTGCTACAGTTGTTACAGGTGGTAGTGGAACGGATACACTTCTGATTACTGCTGATGGTGGTACTGCTACTCTTGATGGTGTAACCAAAGTTGAAACTGTTACTGTTGTAGATGCCGTAACTGCTGGTACTGATCTTGAGATTGTTCCAGATGCTACTGCTCAAACATATAGTGTAACATATGATGGTTCTGAACTAGATGGATCTACTACACTTGATGAAACATTAACATTCACTGGTACAGCCTCTGCTTTAGCTGCCAATGTTATTGGTGGTGGCGGTGCTGATTCACTTTATGGTGGGTCTGCAAACGATACAATTGATGGCGGCGGCGGTGCTGATAGCATTAATGGTAACCTTGGTGTTGATCATCTTTCTGGTGGTGCTGCTAATGATACCTTCTTAGTTGAAACAAAAGCCGACTTTACTGGTGCTTTAGGTTCAGACACAATTGATGGCGGTGCAGGTACTGATACAGTAACATGGACTGGTGCTCTTAATATGACAGCAACAGAACTTGCTACAGTGAGCAATACTGAAGTTTGGTCTGTTGCAGCAGGAAGTGATTTCACAATCAGTGATGCTGTTCTAGCAAATAACCCTGGTGTTACTTTCTCATATGCAGGAAGTGGTACATTAAGTGGTGGTGAAGATACAGCTGGTGCAGCCTTAATGACATCTGCAATTAACTTTACATCAACTGCTACAGGTGACATGAAATTAATCGGTAGTTCAGGTGATGATGGCTTCACATTTACTGATAGCTTATTAACTAATGCTGATACAATTGACGGTAATGCTGGTACAGATACTATCTATCTTGATAACACTAACGGTAATGCTTTAGATGTTGCTGGTGATGCTGTAGTTGCTCGTTTTGATTCAGATGTAACTGGTATTGAGCAAATTACAGTTGTTGATACTGCTGCTGATTATGCTGGTGATATTACAATTACAATTGATAGTGGATATACAGGTACATCACTAACTATTGATGCTTCAATGTTAGATGTTGATCCTACTTCTGGTGCTACTGGTGAGATATTAACTCTTGATAACAACGATAATGTCGCTGTAACAGTTACTTCTGGTGCTGGTAGAGATGTTATTGCTGATGAAGGAGGTTCATCAACTATTAATACAGGTGCTGGTAATGATAGTATTACAGCTGGTGCTGGTAATGATACAATTTCAGGTGGTAGCGGTGTTGACACAATCAACTCTGGTGCAGGTACTGATAGTATTGATGCTGGTGCAGGTAATGATGTTATCAATGTTACAACATACGGAGACTTTAAAACTTCAGGCGGTGTTGTGACAGTAGATGGTGGTGCTGGTACTGATACAATCAGATTTGATGATGGTGGTAATACAGCTTTAACACTTACAGCTCCTGAATTAGGTCAATTCTATAATATGGAAGTGATTCAGATTGAAAGTGGTAACGGTAATGCTGCATTAACATTCGGTAATGAAACATTTACTAACAATGGTCAGAACTTGACAATTTATACAAATGACTCAGGTAGTGGTACAACAAATATTAATGCTTCTGCTGTAAGTAACGGTGCAATTACTGTCGTTGCAGATAACACAGCTGCAACTAATGATTCAGTTTATGGTGGTACAGGCGATGATATTTACATTGTAGGTACAAATGGTCTTTCTGCTACTGATGTCTATAATGGTAATGGTGGTTCAGATACAATTAGAATTGATGCTGCTGATAGTGCTGGTAATGTAACTGCAACTATTGACTTTAATGATGTAACTAATGTTGAGAGAGTTGATACACAAAATGCTGCAGCAACAGGACTAGATACAAGAACTGTTACTGTTAATATTCTTAAGCATGATACTGCTGCATTAAATACTGGTGCTATGACAGTTGACTTCTCTGGTCTAATTAACCCAGGTGTTGCAGGTGCTGACTTTAATGGTGCTACAACAGTTGCAGATGTTAAGGTTAACTTTACAATCACAGGTAGTTCTAAATCTGATACTATTGAAGGTTCTGCTGGTAATGATGTTATTAGCGGTGGCGGCGTACTTGTTGCTGATAGCCTAGTTGGTGGTGCAGGTAACGATACATTAAATGGTGCTTCTGGTAATGATACATTAGCAGGTGGTACTGGAAATGATGTTGTTAACGGTAACGCTGGTGCAGATACAATATCAGGTGGTGCAGGTAACGATGAGCTTAACGGTGGTACAGGCGCTGACACTATTGATGGTGAAGGTGGTGCTGATACAATTACTCTTGGAACTGGCAAAGATACAGTTCAATATGGTGCTGCTGCAGATTCTACAGGTTCACTGAAAGATGTGATTAGTGACTTTACTCAATCAACAGTAAATGCAGTAACTGGTGATACTGTAACTTCTGGTGATAATATCGAAATCAATTTCGGAACACTCGCTAACGATAAAGTATTTACATTGACTGATAAAGGCGATGTCGCAAATGCTGGTCTAGCTGGTGCTGCAATTGATGGTGTTATGGGTTCATTCATATTTGCTGATGATACATCAACTGTATATCTAGATTTCAATGGTGATGGCTTACTTAATGCTTCTGACCTTCAGATCACATTAACAGGTCTAGAATCATTCCATTCAAATGATATCAATGTAATTGTAACAGCTGGTGCTAACGGTGAATCAGTAACAGGTGGTAACGGTGATGACTCAATCACTGGTGGTGCAAGTCATGATACATTAACTGGTAACTACGGTAATGATACGATTAAATCAGCTGCTGGTAATGACTCACTTTATGGCGGCGGCGGTGCTGACGTACTAACTGATGCTGCAGGCGTTTCATCTCTATCAGGTGGTGCAGGTAACGATACACTAGACGGTGGTGATGGTCTTGATGACTCACTTACTGGTGGTACTGGAGACGATACATTTATTGCATCTCAAGTTGCTGGTCAAAAAGGTGAAATTGTAACGGACTTTGAAGATGAAGGTGCAGTTGTTGGTGATGTTATTCAAATTGCTGCTGCAAACACTTCAGATGGTACTGCTGCTGGTAGTGTTCCTGTTATGACGCAAGTTGATATAGCTCTAGTAGCTGCTAACCAAGCTTATGATTTAGCATCTGAAGCTGCTGGTAATGCAACTGATATTTATGAGTTAACAATAAACTCAGATAGAGGTGATCTAGATGTTGATATGGCTGCTGGTACAGGTGCTGAACTTATGAAATCACTATCATCTGGTGATGCTGGTTCAGGTTTAACAGCAACAGCAAGTACAAACTTCTATATCCTTGCATATGAAGCGAACTCAGGTAAAGCTTACTTGTATTTAGTTCAAAACAATGGAACAGCTGCTCTTGTTGCTGCTGAAATTATACCGGTCATGGAGATCGATGGAGTTGCTCAAAATGCAATGGTTGCTGAAGACTTTATCTTAGGATAATTTAGTAATTACTTTAAAATTAAGGGAAGCTTATGCTTCCCTTTTTTTTTACTATTAACTATTTTTTTTGTATAACTAAACTATGACTAAAGAATTCTTACATGTTGGATGTGGTTCTGCCCGTAAGGCTAATACTACACCTATTTTCAATACTGAAGAATGGAATGAAATTCGACTAGATATAGATGAAGCAGCTAAACCTGATATAGTTGCAAGCTTAACTGATATGAGTGTCATTAAAGATGCAACATATGATGCTGTGTATTCTAGTCATAATATAGAACATTTATACGCTTATCAGGTTCCTCAAGCATTACTTGAAATAAGAAGAGTTCTAAAAGAGGATGGTTATTTTATCGTTACATGCCCTGACTTAGAGTCTGTATGTAAAGTCGTTGCTGATGGAAACCTTGTTAAACCATTATACCAGTCTCCTGCAGGTCCTATTTCAGCAATTGATATATTGTATGGCTTAAGACCATCTCTTGCTAAAGGTAATCATTATATGGCTCATAATGTTGGTTTTAATAAGGAATTATTACACACTACATTAAGGGAGTGTGGTTTTGCATCAGCTGCTGTTGCTTCATGGTCTCCTACATATGTTTTATGGGGCATTGCTTATAAAAATACTAAAAAAAATAGTGAAGAGCTTAAGGAAGAACTTATTCAGCATACAAGCCATACCGGTATGAAATTGTAATAAATTCTTATGTCAAACCAACCCATAAACAAAACTGAACCTTTTTTTTCACTTTACTATGAAAAAGATGGTTATGACATAAAGGGTAAAAGGATTATGGGTCGTCAAGCAGCTGGCTGGTCTTTTCTTAAATCAATTATACAATCGCAAAAATACAATCGCCTTGGTTTTTACCTCAAAAATTCCGATCAAAAAGAACTTTTAAAAGAGGACATTACATCTCTATTAACTGAAGATAATAAGTCAATTGATCTTGAGTATATGTCTTATTCAAATGTTGATCAGATCCAATCTTATGGTGGTATTATGTTACCAGGTCCTGATTTGAATGAATTTTCTTATGCACGATCATATTATGGTCATAATAAATATAGTTTATGCGGTATCACGCATACTACAGCATCTCATACAGTCATGTCATCGATAAGTAATCTTCTTACTTCAGCTATAATGCCTTGGGATGCTATTATTTGTACTTCAGATTCTGTATTACAAACTGTTAATAAGATAATTGAAGCACAAGCTAAATTTTTATCATTTAGATATGATAAAAAAATTGATTTCTTGCCTCAATTACCAATAATTCCTCTAGGAATTAATAATGATGAATTTAACTTTAGTGATGAATATAAAGTTAATTCACGAAAAGAATTATCTATTGAAAAAGATGATATTGTTATTGTGTTTGTTGGAAGGTTAAGTTTTCATGCTAAAGCACATCATGTCCCGATGTATACAGCTTTAGAGGCTTGTGCAAAAGAACTACAAGGTAATAGAAAAATTCATTTAATTCAAACTGGTTGGTTTGCAAATGATACTATAGCAAATACATTTAAAACAGAGGCACAAAAAATATGCCCATCTATTAATTGTATTTTTTTAGATGGTACAAACCAAGAAAACAAAAGTAAAACTCTAGCCGCTGGAGATATTTTCATGTCTTTAAGTGATAATATTCAAGAAACCTTTGGTCTTACTCCTCTTGAAGGAATGTCCGCAGGGTTACCAGTTATTGTATCTGATTGGAATGGCTATCGATCAACTGTAAGAGATAATATTGATGGTTTTAGAATTAAAACCTATTCACTTCCAAGTGGTTATGGAGAAGAGTTAGCTTTTAATTATATGATAGGTAAGATCAGTTATGATTACTATATTGCACATTCAGTACAAAAGACTTCGATTGATGTTGAGGATTGTATTAACAAATTAAAATTATTAATTTTTAATGATGATAAAAGAATAGAACTTTCTACAAATGGCAAACAACGAGCTTTAAATGATTTTTCATGGAATAAAATTCTAGATAAATATGAGGAATTATATAAGGAACTTGATGATATTCGTGTAAGTCAATCTGACGGTTATAAAGAATTTTGCAAACCTTACTTACCAAGCGATAGATTAGATCCTTTTTTTATTTTTGAAGAATATCCTTCTGTAGTTTTAAATGCAGATTTAAAGTTTAAAAAAACTGGAAATATTCAAGAACTCTCAATAAATGATATTATTAACCTTGATAGCGTTAATTATTCAAAAAATAATTTACCTAGTGTTGAGTTTATTGGTGAGGTGCTCACACAATTGAATATAAATGAATATTATTCTATAAGAGACCTTATAGAGTCTAATAAATATGAGGAAAATGAAATATTTAAAGTCATAATATTCTTATTAAAATATGGCTTTATCTCAACAATTGAAAGTAAATGAGTAAAACAAAAAAAATACTATTTCTTCATCAAAACTTTCCAGGTCAGTATAAGCATTTAGCCCCTGCTTTAGCTGCTGAAAAAAATATTGAGTGTATCTCAATATCGCAAAACCCTTCAGGTTTGGAAAGTATAAAACATTATCAATATAAGATAAATGAGGGGAATATACCTAATGTTAATCGATTGGTTACTGAATTTGAAACTAAAATGATTAGAGCTACATGCGTTGCAAAATTATGTTTAGACATAAAAAAAGAAGGTTTTGACCCTGATCTAATTATAGCTCATCCTGGTTGGGGTGAGGGCTTCCTTCTTAAGGATATATGGAGTGATTCTAAATTTTTAAATTATTTTGAATTCTATTATAATTCAAAAGATTCTGATGTTGATTTTGATTTAGAGGAATCAGAAAGACCTTCATTTGATTTTGATTTAAAAAGTAAACTTACTGCTCGCAACTCACCTATGATTTCATCATTTGTTCAAGCAGATAAGCTTATTTGCCCGACAGATTATCAAAAATCGACTTCTCCAGTTGATTTTAAAGATAAAATTAAAGTTATTCATGAAGGAATTAATACTGACATTGTAAAGCCTATTGAAAATGCATCTCTTATTCTCCAAAGCAAAGATGGTAATCGTAAGGAAACAGTTACGAAAGATAATAAAGTGATTACTTTTCTTAATAGAAATCTAGAGCCATATAGAGGATATCATATTTTTATGAGATCTTTACCTGAAGTTATTGAAAAGCACCCAGATGCTTATATTCTTATAATTGGTGAAGATGGTGTTAGCTACGGAGCCACTCCTAAAAGTGGTTCTTATAAAGATATTTATTTTAATGAGATAAAAGATAAAATTCCTAATAATCACAATATAAGATTTTTAGGGCGTGTTCCTTATGAAGTAATGCTGAATGTATTTAGTATTTCTACTGCCCATGTTTATTTGACTTATCCTTTTGTATTGTCATGGTCTATGCTTGAAGCTATGTCTTGTGAAGCTTTAATCTTAGGATCTAAAACACCCCCAATTGAAGAAGTTATAAAAGATAAAAAAAATGGATTACTATTTGATTTTCATAACCCTAAGGAACTTTCTGAATTGATTGATAAGGTTTTACAAAACCCTAAAGATTTCAAAAATATAAGAAATGCTGCTCGTAAAACAATAATTGAAAATTATGAATTAAAAAAATGCTTACCTAAACAAGTACAATTAGTTAAAGATTTATTAAAATGATAGTAAATGATATTTTCAGCGGTGTTTTGCAAATAAATGATACGATTTATAATGATAAACGCGGTTTTTTTTCAGAAATTTATAATAAAGAAGAGTTTTCAAATCTAGAAATTAAAAATACATTTATCCAAGATAATTTGTCTTACTCAGAGAAGCGCGGAACATTAAGAGGGTTGCATTATCAAGTTAATCCTTACCCCCAATCAAAATTATTAAGAGTTATAAAAGGGAAAATATTAGATTGTTTTGTAGATCTTAGAATTGGTTCACAAACATATGAAGAATATAGCTCTATTGAATTAGATCCATCAGCAGGTTGGATTTATATTCCAAAAGGTTTTGCGCATGGTTTTTGTACCCTGGAGGATAATGTAACTGTTATGTATAAAGTTGATGAATTTTATTCAAGTGATGATGATAGAGGAATAGCTTGGAATGATCCGTTTTTTAATATCAATTGGCCAATTGATGAGGCAGAATTAATTATATCTGATAAAGATAGAAATCTTCCTGAATGGGATAAATTAAAAAAAGAAAATAAATTTTATTATGAAAAATAAATATTTAATTACTGGTGGTTGTGGTTTTATTGGTTCCTGCGTTATACGTAAGTTATTGAGTAATAAGGATAATTACGTAGCAAATATTGATAAATTATCATATTCATCAAATATACAGGCTGTATCTGAAATTAAATATGAAGAAAATTATTCTTTTTATCATGAAGATATTTGTAACAAAGATGTAGTTAATAAAATTATAAGCTCATACAAACCTAATAAAATTATTCATTTAGCTGCAGAATCACATGTAGACAGATCAATTGATGGACCAGAAGTATTTATGCACTCTAATATTTTAGGAACATTTAATCTTATAGATTCATCCTATAAATTTTATTCTTCTTTATCAGATGATTTAAAAGATAACTTTAAGTTCTTATTAGTTTCCACTGATGAAGTATATGGTTCCTTAGGTAGTAAAGATAAACAATTTGATGAGAACAGCAATTATAAACCTAATAGTCCTTACTCTGCCTCTAAGGCAGCATCTGACCATATTGCAAGAGCTTGGATAAAAACTTTTAAAATGCCAATTTTTATAACTAATACCACTAATAATTACGGTCCATGGCAATTCCCAGAAAAGCTAATACCTTTAACCATTTATAAGAGTCTCCATGATGAAGAAATTCCAATTTATGGTAATGGTGAACAAATTAGAGATTGGATATATGTTGATGATCATGTGAGTGGATTATTATATATTATGGAAAATGGCATAGTTGGTAAAAAATATAATATTGGTAGTAATAATGAAATCAAAAATATTGATGTCGTTAATAATATTTGTGAAATTTTAGATCACATTAAACCCCGTACAAAAGGATCTTATTCGGATTTAATTACTTTCGTCGATGATAGACCAGGACATGATACAAGATATGCTTTAAATAATAAAAAGATATGTGACTTAGGTTGGAAGCCGTCATATTCATGGAAAGATGGTTTAAGAAATACTATTGATTGGTATCTAGGGAATATAGATTATTTAGAAAGTAAAAATATAAAAAAATATTCAGGAGAAAGACTTGGAAAGATCAAATAAGCCTATCAAAGTATTAGTTATCGGTGGTTCTGGTCAAATTGGATTAACTTTAAAAAAATTAAGTAAAAATCACAAAAAACTTCAGTATTATTTTCCAAAATCAAGCACAGTTGATCTAAGAAAAAGAAAATCACTTAAAGCATTTTTAAATAAAAAAAATATTCAAATAATTATTAATTTAGGTGCGTATACAAATGTAGATGGCGCTGAGAGACAGAGAACTGTTTGCGAGAAAATAAATCACAAAGGACCAGAAAACATTGCTCTTGAGACATCAAATAGTAATATTGGTATAATTCATTTTTCAACAGATTATGTGTTCGGCAAAGGTCCCTCGAGAGTAAGAAGGGAAGGGGATAAATATTCTCCAATGAATTTTTATGGCCTAACGAAATATAAAGGTGAAAAAGCTATTCTAAAGCACTCAAAAAATAGTCTTATTGTAAGGCTAGCTTCAGTATTCAGTGATCAAAGAAATAATTTTATTAAAACAATAACAAGAAAGATATTAACTGAAAAAGAGATAAAAATTATATCTGATCAAAGGATATCGATGACAAGAGCTTATGATGTTGCAAGAAATATTCCTAATTTAATAGAATTACTAAATAAAAAGGAAGATTTAAAATCACAAATTTTGCATTTTACAAACAAAGGTTATACTAATTGGTTTTCAGTTTCTAAAATTGTAAAAAATGAAATTGAAAGTTTTCTTAATAAGAAACTTAATGTTAAATTAATACCAATTAAGGCTGCTAATTGGGAATCAGATGCAAAGAGACCTCTAGATTCCCGATTAAGTGTTAATTATAAATTTCTTGAGAGGAATAAAATATATTTACCTGGTTGGGAGGAAAGTGTAAGAGATGAAGTAATTAATATCCTTCCAAATGCTATCAAAGAGATAAGATATGAAGATTAATAATAAAAAGGGAATTATATTAGCTGGTGGATCAGGTACTCGACTACATCCAATAACAAAAGTTGTATCAAAACAACTTTTACCAATTTATGATCAACCAATGATTTATTATCCTTTATCGACACTAATAAATTCAGGAGTTAAGGATATTTTAATAATTACAAAACCTGAAGATAAAATTTTATTTAAAAACTTGTTAGATAACTACGATGATTTGGGTGTCAATATAGATTTTGAGACTCAAGAAGAACCCGAGGGTATTGCTCAGGCTTTTATTATTGCTAAAAAATGGCTAGGAGATTCTGAATCAATATTAATTCTTGGTGATAACTTATTTTTCGGTATTGACCTTAACTTAGTTGTTAACGATGCATGCGAAAATAACAAGGGGGCAACAATTTTTGCCTATAAAGTTGATGACCCAAGCCGTTTCGGTGTTATAGAATTCGATAATGAAAAGAATGTAATATCTATTGAAGAGAAACCTGAAAAACCAAAATCAAATTGGGTAGCAACAGGTATGTATATATATGATCAATCTGTAGTTTCAAAAGTATTAGGTTTAGAAAAATCAGCTAGGGGTGAATTAGAGATAACTGATTTGAATAATATTTATCTTAGAGAGAAAAACTTAAAAGTTGTATTACTTGATGAAGACTTCAAGTGGCTCGACACTGGCACACATGAAACACTTCTAGAGGCTTCTAACACTGTAAGAGAAATTAAAGATAAGTTTGGTTCAAATATTATTGGTTTAAAATAATATCACTCTTGAAGTGCTCTCATTGAGAGCTTAGTAATAGGATTGATTACATAACTTAGAACAGTTCTTTCTTCACCTATAATAGATACATCGCACAACATTCCTGGTTGAATTACAATACTATTATTATCTTTTAAAGATTTTTCATCAACTTCAATAATCGTAGGATAGTAGGAAGAGCCATCTTCAATTTGAGTTGTATTTGCGGCTACTTTAGTAACAACACCGTCAACTTGTCCATATATAGCCATATCATAAGATAAAAAAGATATTTTTGCTTTTTGTCCTACCCTTACATAAGCAATATCTTTAACTTGAACGCCTGCTTCTATTTTTAATAGATCATCTTCTGGGACAATTTCAGCAAGTAGATTCCCGCTACTTACAACCTGACCAATATTCCTAGTATTAACACTACTTACAAGACCATTAATGGGGGACCTAACATAGGAAAACTCCAATTGTCGCTTAGCTTGATCAAAGCGTTTTTGAGCTTCAATAAGTGCTAGTTTCTCATCTAAGAGTCTAAACTCAGAGTCTGAACCCTTACTAACTAAGCTTTCTATAATTTCAACTTTCCTAGTTCTTGTTTCTACTTCCATTTTCGATAGATCAAATAATTGCTGTGTATTTTCAAGATCTACAACAAAAAGAATATCTCCGTTACTAACCTCATCTCCTAAACTAATATTTATTGCCTCAATGGGGCCTGGGTTAACAGACTGAATGACATGAATCTTGGAGTCTGGTCTAACCTCTCCTGTAGCCCTGACTACTTGGTTAATTTGTGCAAAATATGCCCAAATTAAGAAGATAAGAGTAAAAGAAGATATAAACCAAAACAGTAAAAATGATTTTTTATTATCTGCCCAATTTTCTGGTAATGCTCTTAAAAGAATATCCTGCGATTTTTCTATTATATTTAGAAAATTTTCTTTCTCAAAATAACTTGATATTTTTATAAATAATTTTTTCATCTAATTACTTGTATTTTCTTTTAAAATTTGATCTTTTGGACCGTATGAAGCGAGTTTTCCATCAATAATTACACCTATTTTATCAGTTTTTAATAGATGATTTATTCTATGGGTGGCAATAACTATTGTAGGTTTATATTCTAAACTCATAATATTATCCATTATTACTTGCTCAGTATTACCATCCATTGAACTAGTTGGTTCATCTAAAACTAATAATTTTGGTTTTCTAATAAGACATCTTGCCAATGCTATTGCCTGTCGTTGTCCGCCAGATAAATTAGCTCCATTTTCAGCTAGATTATAACTATAACCATTAGGAAGTTTTGCAATAAAATCATGCGCAGATGCTAGAGTTGCAGACTCAATGACATCATCTTCAGAAGCAGATTCATATCCTGCTGTTATATTTTCATAAACACTACCAGTAAATAATTGAACCTTTTGAGGGCAATAACCCACATTATATCTGAATTGTTCTGCTGGTATATTTTTTATATCATATCCACCAATACTAATATTTCCAGCTGTAGGTAAGTGAAAACCTACTAAAGATCTAAGAAGTGTAGTTTTTCCGCTTCCAATATTACCAACTAAACCAACTTTTTCTCCATCGTCAATTTTAATGTTTATATCAGAAATGATAGGAGTTTCTTCAATACTATAAGTTAAATTTTTAACTATAATTTCTCCATTTTTTAATTCTGTAGCTTTAAATTCAATGGTTTCTTCATCTCTTGTTTTAACAACCATAAGTTCATCAATTTTTCTATAAGCAGCTAAAGAATTATTGAGTCTTGTTAACAGTTGACCAGCTTGAACTAATGGAGAAAGTATCCTTCCAGAGAGAATAACACATGCTATTAATGCTCCAGCAGTAATTTCTAGACTTCCAACCAGCACAACACCATAACAAACAATAGCAGCCTGACTTGCTTGAAGGCTAGTTTGAGAAAATGTTATAGCAAAATTACTTACACCCCTTGCAGATGCAGAAGCTTTACTTTGGTTTTCAACACTTTTACTCCATTTATTCTGAAGAAATTTTCCACCTGCAACTGTTCTTACGGTTTCAACATTATTAAGTAACTCATGAAGTATATTCATTTTTCCCTGTTGTGTAGTTAGGTTTTTGTTACTGTATCTTTTAAGAATAGGCTGTACTAATGCCGACATCCCTAATACTAAAGGTACAATTAGAATAGGAACTATTGCAACTGGACCAGCAATTGCATAAATAACACCGAGAAACAAAAACATAAAAGGCAGGTCAATAAAAGCAACCATACTTGCTGATGTAAAAAAATCTCTTACACCTTCAAACTCTCTAACGGTTGCTGAAACTCCTTTTGCTTTACTTAGGAACTCATTATCATGACTTAGAATTTTTTTAAAAATATCATTATTAACATTAAGCTCTAATTTTGAACCAGCAACATCAATGAATCGTGCTCTCAATATTTTAATTATGAAATCAAAAACAATAACGATAGCCATCCCTATTGTCAGAGCAATTAAAGAGCTATATGCGCTATTTGGCATAACCCTATCGTAAACTGTCATTATATAAAATGCACTTCCGAGACCAAATATATTAATAAAAATTGAAGCTAAGGTTATTTGAATGTAAGTACCTTTATTTTCTAATATAGAACCCCAAAACCAATGATCTTTATAAGAAGAATTTTCTTTTATTTCACTCATGGCATCACACCTAGTTGATTAATTAACGTTTTATTTTGATGTAAGTATAAGAAATAACCATGAAGTAAAGACATTTCTGCATCTAAAATATTTTCTAGAAGGGCTATTTCCTCTGTGTAACTATTAACCAAAGCATCTGCTGAGAAATTAGTTACATCAAGTCTGTCTATAATAATATTTCTTTGACGCTTAGTATCCTGAAAAGAGGCAATCAACTCATTTCTAGTTGTCTGAGAGCTTTCTATAACATTTACTATTTCGTTTTCTCTAACTTCATCAGCTTTCTTTTCAATACCGATAGACATTTTTGAAGCGTTAGCATGCGCTTTTGCTGAAGATATTTTTGCTGATGCTCTTCCGAATGTAAAGATTGGCATTGAAAAAGTTAAACCGCCTCTTAAATCATTATCCTCTATTTCATTTTCATCAATATCATACCTTGTATATCTGATGTTAATACCGAGTTGGGGTCTAAATTCACTTTTTGTTAAAGCAACTTGCCCTTCTTTATTTTCATAATTTAATCTTGCTGTCTCAACCTCATACGATTCTTTATTATTATGTTGCAGTTTTGGTACAAGAATTTCAGGAAAGAAATTATTTTCAAATTTTCTCTTATAAAAATACTCAAATACACCTATGTCTCTGTTTTTTTGTGTTCTTAATCTTTGTACCTTAGATGACAAGCTATTGTATTTAATAGAAAAAATTGCAAGTTCTATAGGGTCTGAAATCCCTAAATTTACTCTTTCTTTGACTTTTTCTAGAAACGGAAATAATTCATTCAATACTTTTGAGCTATATGAATAAATAAAATCAGATTTAACTGCATCAAGATAAATTTTATTTGCATCAACAATTAATTCTGAAAAAATTCTATTTCTTTCAGCTCTAGATAAACTATAATCAATTCTGGCGATTTTAACTCTATTGTTTATTGATCCGCCAGAGTATATAGGCTGATTAATCTCAACTGCAGCGTCAAAGCTGTCATCTCTTCTTTTTCGAATTGATGTAAAATCATTTACATCCCGACTAATAGATCTATCATTTATTACTCTGAAAGATAAATCTGGGAATCTATGTCTTTGTTGATATTTAACAAGCATATTTTTTTCTTCCATACTAGATAATGCGAAAGAATACTCAGGTTGTTCTATTATGCTAATCCTAATAAAATCATAGTAGTCTTCCTGATTTATAGTAGATGTTTCCGACCTTAGTGAGGAAAAGGTTAAACTATCTTTAGGATTATTTAATGATTCTTCAGCAAATAAACTAATATTAACCGAACAAATAGCACCAATTAAATAAAATAAATATTTATTGTTTAATAACATTAAATTAATTATTTATTTTTTTTTCTTTTTACCAGTTGTTTTTTTGCTACCAGTAGATTTGCCATTACTTTCTGAAGAATCTTCATCAGACGTTACTTTAGCCTGATTGTTTGCTTCATCAAGTTTATTAGTGATCTCTTTTGTTGATAAGGCTAATCCATTAATAACATCGTTAACTCTATTTCCTGGTATTTCAAGTTCACAAGCTTCTTTTGGTTGTCCAGATGCATTTGTCGTTATTAATTGAACTCTCAATACGCCATTTAAAAATGTTACACTCCCAATTCCTTCAACTAACATAATATTCTCCTTCAATATTGTATTAAATATAAATAGGTAAGATAAAAATCTTTTCAAGAGGCAAAATATCTCGATTCGAGGAATTAATCTTTATTACTTTATCTGAAACCTATCCATCCAGTTATTATATATTTTGTTTCTTTCACTGGCAGCCCCTTATGAGCATGAGTCCATTCCGCAGGCCAAATGATTGTTCTTCCCTCTCTAGGTTTAAATTTAACGCCATAATGGAGAAATTCTGTTTCACCATTTCCTTTTAATGTATTGAGGTATGTCATAAATACCAAAACTCTCTCAGAATTTTTTAATGAATCTCTCTCGGTATGCCAAGAATTATAGTGTCCCCCAGGATTATATTTTTGAACATGAAATGAACCAGAACTAATTTTACCGATAGACCTGAGAAATGGCCAAGTATCAAGATACTCATTAAAAGATATTTTAAGATAATCAAAATATTTAGCAAAAATTTGATATTTATTATCAGTTAATTGTTTTGGAGATATGGTTATTTCAAGGGCATCCTTTTTTGATTTATCGAGTTCATAATTACCAAATCTTGCTGTCTGCTGGAATTCTTTGTTTTTCTCAAAAAAACCTATAATTTCTGACATTAATTCTTTATCTTTAATCTGAAAATCACCGATAAAATTAGTATTTTCTTTTATATTTCTAGTTTTTGTCATATCTATCTGTATTTAAAGCACAATTTATCTTTTTTTTAGGAGAATTTGATACATTGTAAGAAATAATTCATCGTTTTTCTTTTCTATTGTATCCCAATTTCTTAAATTTCTCATTGTTTTATCCTCTGGAAACATTTTTTTATACAGATTTTGTGCTTGATAAATATTTCTTTCGTTAAAGACAATTCCAAGAAGATCATATTTTTCTGAATATAAATCTTCTAATTCTTCCATAGAAAAATCATGTTCTTGAATATGTAAGAGCAAGTCTCTAAATTCTGATGTTGAAAAAAAATCGGCGATTTTCTTTGGATAGGATATTTCTCTATTATGGCTCTCATGAATTAACTTTCTTCCATATTGGATTGAACTAAGATTGTCGCTGATATTTTTTATTCTTAAAAACTCTTTAGCTGGCCTTAGTTTATTTCTGAATGTCCTGGAATACACAGCAATTTTCATTAATCCACTTTCATTTAAACAACTATCTAATACATCAAATCCTTCTTTCGGACTTTTCATATGATGCAAGACACCACTGCACTCAATTGAATCATACTTTTTGTTATATTCTTTAAGATTAAGTATATCGCCGTGCAGCCAATTTATATTATTAACATTTAACAATTGCCCCATACGTTTACCATAAGATAAACTAGATAGGCTTATATCTAAGGCATCAATTTTAATATCAGGGTCATCTATCGCAATGCTGATAGGATGATGACCAGTTCCGCATCCTGCAACCAATACATTTTTAATCTTTATTTCTTGAGTAAGATAACTTTGAGGAAGTTTGTTTGGGCTTATTGAGTTCCTAAGTAAATCAATATATTTTCTCTCCGTTTTTTCTTTTTCCATTTCCCATCTTGGATATGGATTTTCTTCATATTGTTTTCTTACCTTTTGTGAAACATCATCCTCAATTAGTGAAATGGTTTTAATTTCTTTGGATAATTCAAATTCCTTTTCTGAGTCAGTTATCTGTTGTTTAATAATTTTTTTTAAATTTTTACGATCAGTATTTATTTTTAAAAAACTACTTAAATCTTTATAATTCTTTAAATATTTATAAGATGCCAAGATTAAAATCTCATAATCATAAATATTTTCTCCCTTTTTTATTTTATTTGATAAATGGTTAGTTAATTCATTAAGTAAATTAGTCTCTTCTTTGCTTTCAAACCAAATATATTCATTTAAAAATAGTTGAATTGATAAAGAGGATAGAAATTTAATAATTATTTCTTCATTTATTCCAAATTCTTCTTTTTTATGTATTTTTTTAAGTAATGCTTTTCTTATTGATGTCAGTATAATCTCTGTTTCATGATGCAAATTAGTATTATTTGCTAAAGCATTAACGATTAGGGGTGAAGATAGGTAATTAATAATATTTTTATCATTAAAAAAGTCATTGGTATGTATTAAATCTAAATTTCTTTCATTAGGATTAATCGTTATCATTCCGTCCATTAAAGTAGAGTCTTTATTAGCCATAGTGAATTTATTTTTATTAAATTCTTTTAAAAAATTAGTGGTATAACTCTTTGCAACAAGACTATCTGTTTCACGACTTAAGCTAAGTTTTATAGCGGCATACATGTTCCTTAAATTTATCTTTTTGTGCTCCATTAAATGTATTGTGATGCTTTTGTGAATGTCACTAAATTTTTCAGGTTGGGTAAGGGCTAATCCATCTAAAGCCCTTCCGATTTTAGGCGCAAAAACAGCATAAGTAGGGTGATCAGGATTTATGTGATATTGGCCGTCTTTATAAAAAAAATCTAAGTAAGCCTTTAATGCAGGTATGTATTTAGATTCTTTCATCATTAGATTTCCAAGATTTAATAGTGATCTTGTTTTATTTTTACCAATTGAGACTGCTTTTTGAAAAAATTCTTCCGATTTTTTAAAATCTTGAGTTACATCTCTTGAATTCATGTAAACAAGACCTAGTTCATTATATGTTTCAGCTAATTCTTCAATTTCTAATGATTTAGAATAGTACTCAATTGCTGCTTTTTCTTTATTATTAACTTTATGCTCAATTAATCCTAGTCCAAGATAGCAATATGCTGGTGACTTATTTTCTTTAATTCCTTGCTCAAAAAATTTTGCTGCATCTTTAAATTTACCCTTAATATTACTAATTTGCCCTTTATAAAAATATCTTAAATTAAATTCTGGATTTACTTTTATTAACTTATCTAATGTATCCATTGCTTTCAAAGGTTGTTGATTTCTTAAATAGATTTCTATTAATCTTGAATGAGAAAAATCCGCATTTTCATTTAAATTTACTTCAGCTTCACTAATAATTTCCCACAAATCTATATTGTTATACTCGGAAGAAATTAATTCTTGAGCCTTATTTTTGGCCAAGAAATAATTACCGTTTTCTAATAATTTCTTTGATTCATCTATCAATAATTTAGTCATTGAAATCTATTTTTCCGCTTATTTCTGTTTCTATATCAATAGCTAACTGTTTTTTTCCTGGTATTTGATGATAAACTTGAGCCAAATATTGCTTTGCTAATTTATTATCAGGGTCTTTCGAGGTATATTCTTCAAGAATTGACATTGCTTTTTCAAGATCTCCCTTCTCTAGAAGAGTCAATATTAAATCTTGAAGAACATCAAAACGATTTCCAAAGTTTGTATAGGCATAAGAAAAAAGGTTAATTGCATTATCATAATCTTTTTGTGCTCTATGACATACAGCACTTCTGATCCATGACTCAAAATGGGTTTTATCAATTTTTAAGGCTTTCTTATAAAAATCATTTGCCTTAACAAAATCATTTTCCTTTTCATAGCAGAAACCTTTAAGAAAATTTATTTGAGTGTTAAGAGGAAATTTTTTATCCATATTATCTAAAAAATCTCGTGTTTTTTTAAAATCTTCTAAATGAAAATAGCATAAGCAAATATTATATAGTGTATGAAAGTGATCTATAAAAATTTCACTTAACTCTTCAAATAAAGGAAGGGCACCTTTGTAGTCTTTTTCATTTAGTAGAAGATTTGCTTTATCAACTATTTCTTTTATTTGTTTATCACTTTTCATTTTATATGGTGGGCGCGGCTGGGATTGAACCAGCGACCCCTACGATGTCACCGTAGTGCTCTCCCGCTGAGCTACGCGCCCAATTCTTTCTTATTTTTAATATTATTTAATTTATATTCTGTTAATATAACTTTAATGAATACATTAATAAATGATAATGAATCAAATTATTTTTCATTATTAAAACCTAGAAAATCTCTCCAAAAGCCCTTTATAATAACATCCTCTCATTCAGGAACGCAATTTCCTCATTCATTTAATTCTCGTAAAGAAGTAAATGCTAAGGTTTATATGTCTATGCAAGACATGTTTGTGAATGATCTATCATTGAGTATGAATGAATTAGGAATAACAGTTTTACAAAGCAATATTTCTAGACTCGTTATTGACCTTAATAGAGATATTACAGAAATTGATCCAAAAGAAATAATAAAGGTACCAAAGGGTTTTGTATTTAATGTTTCATCTAAAACCCGATCTGGAATAGGATTAGTGCCAACTAACGATAGTTTAGGAAATCAAATTTACAATAGTAAACTATCTTGGGATGAGGTTGAAAAAAGAATTAAGAAGTTTTATTTCCCTTGGCACCATATGTTAAAAAAAGAAATTGATAAGCTGCACGAAATATTTGGTTATGTTTTTGTTATCGATTTACATTCAATGCCTTCAAAAGATATGAATGGTAAAGATTTGAAAAGTTTTGTAATAGGAAATAATTTTGATAAAACATCTACATCTACTTCTAGAATAAGTTTATCAAAATTTATAAAAGAAAGAGGCTATAGTTTTTCCTTTAATTATCCTTATTCCGGAGGTTTTATAAGCAATAAATATTCTAAATTAGAGAAAAATATTGAATGCATTCAAATAGAGATAAGTAAAAAACTATATATGTCAGAAGATACATTTGAGAAAAATAAAAATTTTAACAATTTTAAAGATGATTTAACTTATATTATTGATAGATTTGAAAGAAATTATGAAGCTAAACGAAGGTATAATTTAGCAGCAGAATAATATTAAATGAAATTAAGTGTTTTAAGGAATGGTTATCAATAGATAAGTTATAAAAAATTATCAATTTCTCTCCACAATTTTTTTCGATGAATATCTTTTTCCATAAAAATTTCATGCTCACAATTTTTAAAATTTATTATTTTTTTATTTCTTAATTTTTCAGCTGTTTCAATAATGTGCTTTGATGAGACCACTCTATCATTAGTGCTGTTGATTATTAAGATTTCACTTTTGATGTTTTTTAACCATTCCTCGTTTCTTATAATTTTAAATTGATTTTTTACTGCTTTAGCCCATGCAATAGTTATTCCCCATAATCTGATGTCCTTTTTTAACCGTACTAATTTTTGAGTTCTTTTATACCTTTTTTCATCAGTAGTAAGATCGTTTTCATTAAACGGTGTTTCTTTGCCCATATTCGGTTTCGATCCTGGCAAAAAAAGATTTTTAGGTAAAAATAGGTAAAAAATATCAATCAATATCATAAGTAATTTTTCTGAACGAAATCCTAACATTGGAGCCGAGAGAATAATCTTATCAAATTTGTCAGCATGAAATTTTAAGGCTGATAATATTATACAACCCCCCATAGAGTGCCCTATACCAATCAGAGGTTTATTAAAATTTTTGAAAATTACATTATTTAAAATGAACTCTAGGTCATCAATATGGATATTTAAATCCTCAATGTATTGTTTACGATTATCATCAATCATCCTTTCGGACATTCCTTGACCTCTCCAATCAAAAGCAACAACATTATATTTTCTGTCTATAAATTCTTGTATTGTTTCGTAATATTTTTCAATGAATTCATTATGACCTTGCTGAATTAATATTGTCCCAGATCCTTCATTGTCATTAAATAGTTTCCATGAAATTAGGCGTATTCTTTTACCATCTTTCATTTTTATATAATTGGATTTTATTCCAATAGGAGCTTTATAGTTGTCTAATTCTAAATATGGAGCTTTTTCGTGGTCTTGCATTATAATTGCTTTAATTAGTCTTAATTCTTTATTATCATATCAATACGGGAGAAAAAAGAAAATGTCTTGGGATAAAGATATAAAGGAGATAAAGCAGAGAGAAAAATTAGCCTTACAACAAGGAGGAAAAGAAGCTGTAGAAAAACAGCATCATAAAGGAAGAAAAACACTTAGAGAAAGAATAGAATTTATACTAGATAAAAACTCATTTGATGAAATTGGTAAGATAGCAGGATCAGGCGTCTATAATGCTGATGAAGAATTAAAAGATTTTATACCCGCTAATTTCTTATTAGGATTTGGAAAGATAAATGAAAGACATGTGATAATTGGCGGAGAAGATTTTACTTTAAAAGGTGGTTCACCAAATCCAGCAGGTTTAAGAAAAAGTATTTATACAGAAGATCTTGCTCTAAAATATAAGATTCCCCTAATAAGGTTACATGAAGGAGGAGGTGGGTCAGTTACTGGTTCTGGAGGATCAGCCAATAAACCAACTATACCAAATAGTGAACCTGTTTTTTCAAAAAATAGATTTCAATCTCTAACTAAATGTTTAGGTATTATTCCTGTCGCTACTGCAGCATTAGGCCCTGTTGCTGGATTACCTGCAGCTAGATTAGTGGCTTCACATTTTTCCGTTATGACAAAAGACTCTCAGGTGATTATTGCTGGTCCTGCAGTTGTAAAGAGAGCTTTAGGTATAGATATAACTAAAGAAGAACTAGGGGGACCAGAAGTTCATCTTAAATCAGGAGTTGTTGATAATTTAGCTGAGAATGAAGAAGATGCATTAAATCAAATAAAGCGATTTCTTTCATATTTGCCTGATAATTACTTAAGTTTGCCCCCCTCAAAAAATTCTAATGACAAAGCCACTAGAATGGATGAAGAGCTATCAACAATAGTTCCTAAAAATAGAAGAAAAGCATATAACATGCGAAAACTTTTAAAACTTGTGGTTGATAAAGATAGTTTTTTTGAAATGAGTAGAAAATATGGACCAAGTTTAATTACTGGGTTAGCTCGATTGAATGGATGTTCCGTAGCTGTTATTGCGAATGATTGTATGTTTTATGCTGGAGCAATGACATCTGATGCATCTTTAAAATTAAGGAAATTTATTGAGTTTGTTAACACATTTAATATTCCTGTTCTTAGTTTTGTTGATGAACCAGGTTTTATGATTGGACCAGAATCTGAAAAAGCTGGCACTATAAGACATGGAACAGCCGCCATCTCAGCTTTGATGCAATCAATTGTGCCTTGGGCAAGTATTATAGTTAGAAAAGTTTACGGAGTTGCAGGGGCTGCACATTTTTCACCTGATAGCTATACTTTATCTTGGCCGAGTGCAGAAAGTGGAGCTTTACCTGTAGAGGGAGGTGTAGCAATTGCTTTTAAAAAAGAAATTGAAGAGGCTGAAAATCCTGATGAGAAAAGAAGAGAATTAGAGGATTTATTATCCAAAAGATCTTCACCTTTCCCTAGGGCAGAAAATTTTTCTGTTCATGAATTGATTGATCCAAGAGAAACTCGTCCTAAATTGATTTCTTGGATTGAAATTGCTACAAAAACTCAAATTGCTTTGAAAGAACCGTACAGAACTTCTATGTTACCATAGCTATATTCTTCCAAAGTCGTCTTCTAGCCGCTCAATATCATCTTCTGATATTTTTTCTCCAATTTGTATTTCAACTATAGTTAGATTTTGTTTACCAATATTTTCTAATCTATGTAAGTCACCTTGTGGAATAAAAATATTATCATTTTTTTCTAATTTAAATTTTGAATCCTCTAAATACACCATTCCATTACCATCAATAACTTGCCAATATTCAGATCTATTTTTATGTCTTTGCAGAGATTGTTTTTTTCCAGGCTTAATATTCATTTCTTTTATTTGGTAGCCTTTACCTTTTGCAATAATATGAAAGTTTCCCCAAGGTCTATGTTCTGTTTCATATAAATGATTTTTAGTTAAATTTGAGCTACTCTCTAATTTATGGATTCCTCCGATTCCAAATTTTAAATCAATTCCTAAAGTTTTACATGTTTGTGCTTCACGAATCTTATCTTCCTGGCTTCTATCTCCACCATTACAATAACAAATAGTTTTTTCGTTATGTGATTTATGAAAGTCTATAATTGCGTTATTACTGCTATCATCATCATCATTTTGCTGTATTATTACTTCAGATACGCTCGCGAATTCTTCCAATATTTGTGCCCTTTGAGCTTCAACCATAAAAGGTTTACCTTTTTTTCGAACTAACCAGTTATCACTATTAAGAAGAATTATTACTTTATCTGCAATTCTTTTAGCATCTTTGATCATTGCTAAATGACCAATATGCACTGGATCAAAGCCTCCACTTATTAATGCATAATCATAATCTTTTGACATCA
>MDTG01288193.1_pt1 | contig 26646 bp, 22 predicted proteins | sample 811421 | NCBI WGS metagenome assembly MDTG01 (sample SAMN05326645, study PRJNA326480) | marine metagenome | isolation source: seawater | place: Pacific Ocean: South East | collected 2011
AAAGTATGTAAAGGTTATCATCTTGTTGGTTAGTCTATGGGCGGTGGGATTGCGGCGCAGTTTACGTCTTTGCGACGGGACCACATTTGGAAACTAATGTTAATCGCTCCAATTGGGTTTCTAGAAGAACGTCCCAATTTGTTGGTAAGGTGGCCACTAATTGGGGATGTGGTAATGTCCATGTTTGGTGGGTGGAAGATGCGCCGTGACGCAAAGAAGGCAGGTTTGGCTGAGGGCATAGATGCGGAAATTATTGCACTTCAACAGCGTGAGACACGATATGCTGGGTACTTTTCCGCGGTACTTAGTAGTATACGGCATACGATTTATACAGATCTTAGGGATGCACATCGTATATTGAAAAAAAATAATGTGCCGTCCTTGGCACTATTTGGCAAGAAGGACGACGTTATTCCACTGAGCAACTTGACACGCCTGCGCAATGCTAATGGAGCTGCACAAATTGTTACAATTGAAGGGGCGGGTCACGGGCTGGTGACAACGCACTCTAAACAAATCAACAATGCTATTTTGCGTTTTCTTCATCATTAGCAATGCCAGGTTCCAATTCTAGTGCTTCAGTCATCAGAGGTAGCATGTTTGTGTTTTCTCCCAGAACATCACTTTCTGGTGGGGTCTTCCAATCCATCGTGTCAAAACCTGCGCAATTGTCACATTTTGGCGCCCAAGCGGTGTGAATTTTATTGCAACTCTCACAGATCCACTGTGGGCCACGCGATGCAGATAGGGCTTTGGTCAGCCAACCACGGACAACGACATCTTTTGCGCCTTCCCCTTTTTCAATCGCAGCCATGATAGCTAGCGAACGGGAGGTTGGTTCAGCTTCGGCAAGGGAGCCAATGGCGCGCCGCGCGCCTGGAAAATCCTCAGCGTTGAGCATGAGTTCGGCTTGCAACATACGTGTCTCAGAAACATCATAGTTTACACGAAACAGTTCGTTGAAGCGTTTCAAACGTGCCGCAGGTGTTTCATCAGGTTCGATATCAGCAAAGGGTCTAGCAAGGTCTGGGTGTGGAGTGCTGCCCCACGCCTTCTTTAGAACTTTGGCGGCAGTGCGTTTATTGTTGTCAAGTAAATGCATTTCAGCTGCCAAAACAGCAGATGGGATCAGACCAGGCGAGAGAGCGTTGGCTCGCAAAGCAGCATCTTTACCTGATGGGATTTCACCATCATCTATTAAGCGACGAGCATCAGCTAACAACAGAACTGAATTGCGGTGGCGACCTACGTCACGAGGTAAAATGTGAGCTTTGACCTTAGCTTCAATAGTTTTGCGTGCGCCTGACCATTCCTGTTTTTCAATTTGTAGCGCGAACAGTGTTTCAAGTGTGGCAGCATGGGTTGGACACAAGGCAAAAGCTTTTTCAGCCAACTTAAGGGCTGTATCGGTCTCGCCTTCAGACATTTTTTGTTTCATCAAGCCTTGTATGCCAACAAATCTTGTACGATCATTTTTCAACAATTCTTTGTAATACTTCAGTGCACGCTTGTTGTCACCTGACATTTCAGCAGCTTGAGCGCTGATTAACTGTGTGAGTACGGGACGTATCATATATCGTTCTGCTTTAGCAGCTTTTTTTAAAGCTGTTTTGCCTTCACCTGCGGCCAATGCAACCATACCGTCGGCTAACGAATCAAATCCTTTGCGTTCACGGTTGCGAATGAAATAGCGGGATATAGCGGTTTCACTCCCGTTGAAAAATTTAAATACAGCAATTAAAAAACCAAATATTTTTGATGCAAGCCAAGCGGCGATAATAAGCGAGACGAGTCCAATCAGGCCCACAAGAGCCGTAAAGCGGTATTCTTCACCGTTGAAAGAGAGTTTCACTTCGCCACCTGCTTCGATTAAGTGAGAGGCCACAAAGGATAAGACTGCAATAATTGTGAAAAAAAATATGATACGAACCAGGGATAGCAGCATGTTTCACACTTTCTTTCAGTATGCGCCAAGAGCAGAAGAGAGGTCATTGTAGTCAGATCGGGCAACAGAGAGTGCTCCAAGCTTTATGATCCAATCAGACATAGCGGATTTTGCCGCATCCGAGAGGCTATTTACCTCCTTTAGGGCAGCGCCAAGGCGGCGGTTTACAAGGTCATCTTCGACGCGAGACAAAATGGCATCTGTTTCAGGTCCTTTTTGGCGTTCGAGCGAGCGTGTGACTACTTGAGTTTTGAAGAATACACCAAATTTTGAGATGTAACCGCCATCAGCTTTGGCCTGAATGTCAGCTCGAAGACCATTATATGCTACATCGGAAAATCCATCGCGCAAGGTTATCAAAGATGGCGTGCCAATTTCTGCAATAATGGCTAGGCCTTCTGGAATCTTTACACCCGCCACTGAGGACAAAGCGTCAAGAGAAGCTTTAAATGGGCTACCAGTATCAAGGGCTAAGGCCACAGCAGCAAGATTGTTCTTTATATTTACAGAAACAGCCTGTTCAGAAACTTCCTTTTCCGCTTCTTTGACACGGTGAACAGATGCAGTCGCGGCCTCTGCTACTTTTTGGCTGAGTACGCGGTTTTTCGCAGCAAGGTCTAAGACCTGTACTTCCAACGCCTCAAGCACCGCAGAGTAGCCTGAAAGTTCGCTTGCCGTTTCTTCTGATAAAGTTGAATCATTTCTAATAATTTGAAGGGATAAGCGTTCTCCCATCGCAGAAAGTTCCCTGCTCAAATTTTGGACCATCGATTCAAGAGATGTAATCCGAACTTCAACATTTTGGCCGTCAGTAGCGGCAAGCATATCTTTAATAATTGCCATTTCTTCAGCTTGAGTCATAGCATAGGATGCGATCGCTTTATCAAAAGCGGTTTGCTGTACACCCTTAAATATCTCCAAGTTAGCGAACTTTTCGTCAAAATCTGCACGCAGTAAGGCGATTTCAGCCTTAGTATCGGATTGACCTGGAATTAGGAACTCAGCAACAGGTGAAAGGCCTATTGGCAAAATTGGAGCGAGTTTTGGCCCCCCCCAAAGCGCGAGAACAATACCAAAAAAGATTAGAAACAAGCTACGCAAAACAACTGCAGCTAATGAAGTGCGCGGCTCTATGGCTTCTGGTTTAAGTGCGATCTCATCTTTGGTCTCGTTAACTACATTTTCAGCTGTTATTTTAATCTCTTCTTGGGCTGTTAATACAGTTTCTTCTAAACCATCTTTGACATCTTCTGCCGTTGTAGGTTTAACAACTTCTGCATTTTCAATTTTTGATGATTTTTTTGATTTTTCAGCCACGCGTTGCAAGCCTTATTTTACGATTGAAAAGATTACTCTCAAGCGAATCTAAGCCCTGCAGAGAACTGTCTCAACCCCATTGCACAAACTGCATTAAAATTATGCTACAAAAAACGAGAAATTGCACGAATCATCGCATCACGTGTCGGTGAAGAAGCCAAGACCTTTCTGGCTTTTACATGAGACAGCGGCGTACAGGCATTCTCAGAAATGAAAACAAAAGTGACGTTTGAAAGCTCCATACCTGCGGTTTGTTCAGCAAAAATGCGGGCTGTGTTAGGGGATGACACAGGGACCACTGTCGGCGTCAGCAAGGTAGAAAGCGCTTTTTTTGTAAGAGCATGCGGTATTTGCTCATAAACAATGCAACGTCTAGTGGAAAAGCCAATTTTAGCAAGCTCTCCATCGAGATCATACGCAACTGTTGCACCACAGACGTAGATAAGGGGGCCTTGAGCAGGGTTGGCAACGGATTTGACCAGTTCTAATAGATCGGATGCGGTTCCTCCAGCAGATTGAGCAGAAAAACCTGCATCAGCCGCCGCCTTAGCAGTGCTATCACCAACACAAAGGGTGGGAATCGTTCGCTCTTCTATTTGTGAAGAAAAAAATTTCACACCGTTGACGGAGGAAAACAACAGAAATTGAACTTTTTTAGGCGGTTCAGCAATGATTGCGTGAGTTTTGATCACGGGGGAATAAAGTGTGATCGGCGTTTTGCCTGTTAGCACAGTAAGTGCCTGTACGAAATCTAAGGCTTGGGCCAATGGACGGATCATCAGAAGGGTTTGATTGCGCATGTTTATGACGGGACCATTGCTGTGACGGAATGCAAATGTTACCTGCAATGGCAAGCAAACCACGGTAAGCAGTGATTGGCAATGACACAAATTTACACAATTCTCGGAATTGAAAGCAGTTGTGATGACACCGCCGCAGCTGTTGTGCGCGGATCAGTAGGCGTTGCAGCAAACGTGCTGTCATCGGTGGTTTGGGGACAAGAAACGCTACACGCAGATTTCGGTGGTGTCGTACCAGAAATTGCAGCACGGGCCCATGCGGAGCGACTAGATTTATGTGTAGAACGTGCGTTAAGTGATGCTGAGATAGCGCTGGAAGATGTGGATGCTGTCGCAGTGACGTCAGGTCCAGGGCTGATTGGCGGAGTAATCAGTGGTGTAATGTGCGCCAAGGGCCTGTCGATTGGGTCGCGTAAACCGCTTCTGGGTGTGAATCATCTGGCAGGCCATGCACTAACGCCACGGATGACAGATGCGTTGAGCTATCCCTATTTGATGCTACTGGTGTCAGGTGGGCACTGCCAGTTTTTGGGTGTGCGTGGCCCTGATGAATTTTTTCGAATAGGGGGTACTATTGACGATGCGCCTGGTGAGGCTTTTGATAAATCAGCAAAACTATTGGGCTTGGGTTATCCTGGCGGGCCAGTGATCGAACGTGAGGCGCTAGGGGGGGACGCAAGACGGTTTAAATTTCCGCGCCCACTACTTAATCGACCAAATATGGACATGTCATTTTCTGGTTTAAAGACTGCATTACGGCGGACGCGGGATACTTTGGTGGCTGAAAAAGGTGGAATTACGGTAAAAGATCGACAAGATCTTTGCGCAAGTTTTCAAGCAGCAGTTACAGATACACTTGCTGAAAAAACGCGTCGTGCATGTAAGGCGTTTGGATTGCAATCAACCTTAGCCGTGGCGGGAGGTGTTGCAGCAAACTCAGTTGTTCGCGCAGCACTTCAGAATGTGGCAAATGAACAAGGGTTGGAATTCTTAGCACCGCCTTTGAAGTATTGTACTGATAATGCTGCGATGATTGCTTGGGTAGGATTAGAACGGTTCGCAGGCGGTCACATAGATGATATGAGTTTATCAGCACGATCACGTTGGCCACTAGATCACGCGGCTTTACCAATGTTAGGCTCAGGCAAGAAGGGAGCCAAAGCATGACCCATGTTGGTGTGATTGGAGCAGGAGCATTTGGGACCGCTTTAGCGAGTGTGATGCGAATAAGTGGACTAGATGTAACATTGTGGGGGCGTGACAGTGCTCAGATTTTGGCGATGCAAAATAACCAAATGAATAAGCGGTATTTTGACAGCGTTTCACTGCCAGATGGGTTGAACGTGACAGCAAATTTGTTGGATTTAAATGATGTGGATGTCATGCTTATGGTATTGCCTGCCCAGCGTCTTCGTCGTTTCATCGCAGAACACAGATTTGTGACGGACGTTCCTGTTGTGCTTTGTGCAAAAGGAATCGAGGGCGAGACAGGATTGCTGCAATCACAGATATTCGAGGGTACACAAAAGGCAGTATTGTCAGGGCCTGGATTTGCGACCGAAATGATGAGGGGAATGCCGACAGCCATGTTGATTGCCTGTGAGGACACAAAGCTAGGAGCGCGATTGCAAAAGACACTTTCGACGCAAACGTTGCGACTATACCTCACACAAGATGTGACAGGAGTACAATTAGGCGGCGCGCTTAAAAACGTTTATGCAATTGCGTGTGGGATTGTAGTGGGTGCTGGCCTTGGTGAAAATGCACGAGCCGCGCTGATGACACGTGGGTTTGCAGAACTGGCTAGGTTAGCAGAGTCAATGGGAGCGCTAACTGAAACATTGATGGGATTGTCTGGGTTTGGCGATCTTGCGCTTAGTTGTACGTCGCCTCAATCACGGAACTTTGCCTTTGGGGAGCAGCTGGGACGGGCTGGAACCTTTGGGGCAATAAAAACTGTTGAGGGTATTGCCACAGCAGAAGCCGTACTGGTTTTAGCAAAGCAAAATGATGTTGAGATGCCGATCGCCCAAGCGGTGGCAGATGTGTTGAATAAAAGGCAACAAGTCAGAGAAGCACTGGAAATGTTAATGTCGCGGCCACTAAAGCAAGAACGGTGAAATATGCAATATTGATTATTCAAGTCAACATTGAGCTGGAATTAGCACGTCACCAGGGGTAATTTGGCAAAAAGTCATATAACATCCAAAACTATTAGGCACAGCCGTTTTATGTGTTTAGTGGAAATCATGGATTTTGGAGGTTTCTATCATTAAATAGAAGAAAACGGTTTTTTGTTTTTATCCTAAAGCCTTTGATCAAAAGATTGATGGACAGCGCGGTTAAACTTAAACATTGAGAATGTTGAACGGCACTTAGCAGATATGGGTTTGTTGAGAAACTCTTGTTTGTCAGTGCAATTGGTGATCTTGGATGATTAAAAAAGAAATTTTTCTATGGGTGAGATTCGGTTTATGGGCACGAGCGCTGTTTCATTGAGAAAGGGGCGCAAACGCAATACCAAAATTAAGTTTCTAAAAAGGCCCAGAAATTCCCTGGGCCTAATTATTTACTAATATTTTGGGTGTTCAACGCTTAGTAGCGGTAATGCTCTGGCTTGAACGGACCTTCGGTTGTAACACCAATGTAATCTGCTTGTTCCGTTGACAATTCTGTCAGCCTTACACCAATTTTAGCAAGGTGCAGTCGCGCAACTTTTTCGTCCAAATGTTTCGGTAGGATGTAAACTTCATTCTTGTATTCTTTACCTTTAGTCCATAGCTCAACCTGAGCTAAAACTTGATTCGTAAATGAAGCAGACATAACAAAGGACGGATGACCTGTAGCGTTGCCAAGGTTCAGCAGACGACCTTGAGATAAAAGGATCATGCGATTGCCATTTGGCATCTCATACATGTCCACTTGGTCTTTAATGTTAGTCATTTTCAAGTTCGCCAAGTTAGCAACCTGAATTTCATTGTCAAAGTGACCAATGTTACCAACGATTGCCATGTCTTTCATTTCGCGCATGTGTTCGATACGAATGATATCTTTATTACCTGTCGTTGTAATAAAGATATCTGCCTCTGCGACTGTATCTTCGAGTGTTGTCACCTCAAAGCCGTCCATGGCCGCTTGCAAAGCACAGATTGGATCGATTTCAGTCACTTTCACACGGGCACCAGCACCACGCAGAGAGGCAGCAGATCCTTTACCAACATCGCCATAGCCACAAACAACGGCAGTCTTACCTGCCATCATCGTGTCAGTGGCGCGGCGGATACCGTCTACAAGGGATTCTTTACATCCGTACTTGTTGTCAAACTTGGACTTGGTGACTGAGTCGTTCACATTAATAGCTGGAAACGGTAGTTGGCCTTGTTTATGCAGTTCGTAAAGACGATGAACTCCTGTTGTAGTTTCCTCAGACACGCCCTGAATCGCGTCGCGGGTTTTTGTAAACCAACCTGGCGATGCAGCCATACGTTTTGCAATTTGCTTTTTAATAACTTCTTCTTCTTCAGAGGTTGGCACGGAGATGATGTCTTCACCAGCTTCGGCCCGCGCTCCAAGCAATACATACAATGTAGCGTCACCACCATCATCAAGGATCAAGTTTGGGCCTTCAGGAAACATGAAGGACCTATCAAGGTAATCCCAGTGCTCTTCCAATGTTTGACCTTTTATCGCGAAGACAGGCACACCAGCGGTAGCGATGGCTGCAGCAGCATGGTCTTGAGTCGAAAAGATGTTACAAGATGCCCAACGTACATCTGCACCGAGTGCTGTGAGTGTTTCAATTAAAACAGCAGTCTGAATTGTCATGTGCAACGAGCCAACAATACGCGCACCCTTCAGCGGTTTGCTCCCACCAAATTCCTCACGCAGCGCCATGAGGCCCGGCATTTCAGTTTCAGCAATAGTAAGTTCTTTGCGACCAAAATCTGCTAAGCTGATATCTTTGACAATATAGTCATTGCTCATGTTTTTAACTTTCTTTTTAAAAGTGGAACGTACTCTTGGGCAGTGTCAGTTAGCAAAGAAGGGGATCGTTGACAACAAAAGAAACCACCCTGTTCCATGCTGCCGAAGCAATAAGGCAGTTATTTGCAGCTTTGTCATTTTGATGTCTGAACACTTTCATGTAAATACACATAACTTAAATACGAAAGCAAATAGCATTGCGGATCATTAAGAGAGGAAAATATGCCACAACAACGTGCTTGGCAGCGAATGTTATCTGGCCGACGATTAGATCTTCTAGATCCATCACCGTTAGACATTGAAATCGAGGATATTGCGCATGGATTAGCATTTTTGGCGCGGTGGAATGGTCAAACATATGGAGATTATCCCTACTCTGTAGCAGAGCATTCAGTTTTTGTGCTGAAACTTTATCAACGTTTCTATCCAAATGCTGATCGTAAGTGGCAGTTAGCCGCGTTACTGCATGATGCACCTGAATATGTAATTGGAGACATGATTTCGCCAGTAAAATCTGCCGTAGGTCCGGGGTATGCCGAAATGGACAAACTGCTGACAGAGGCGATAAATTTACGGTTTGGGTTACCCGCGGAAATTCCAACAAACGTGAAGAAACAGATCAAGCGGGCAGATAAAATATCAGCATGGCTTGAGGCCGTAGAAATTGCTGGTTTTTCAAAAAAAGAAGCAGATAAATTTTTGGGGAAGCCAGTGCCATGTGATATTCCACGCATTCGATTGCGTCCACATGCTCCGGTAAAATCAAAGAGTGCGTTTCTTGAAGCATTTGATAAGCTTAATGACAATTACAAAAAGTAGACTGGAAAAGAATTTAATTTGGTAGCCAGCGTTCACATTAAGTTGAATTAATCGCTTCGCAACCGGTAAGCTACAGGTGAGATAGTAGCGTCCAATATTACAGCGAACTGCTTGATACCAAACATTGGAATTGCTTTGGTGAAATCCCCTTGAATTTCAAAAACTAAACCCAGTTCAAATATTACAAACCCAATCAGAAAATCGGATGGCTTAATTTTTTGCATCCGCAATTGGGATCGGCTCACGCTAATGCTGCAAACGCATTATAATTTTCTGCATAATGCGCCCTAGTTTATCACCAGACAAACCATAAAGGCATCAAGTTGTATGGAAGGTGTTAGTAATGATTTTACTGCTCCCAACTTTGAGCAACCAAGAACTGTGCAAAGCTTAGTGCTAATTCCTATTTACAATAAAAATCAAAAACCTGCTAAGTATTTAGTTGTGACTCGCCCGGCTAAATCTCAAAACGCAAACCTTACGCAAATTATCGCTGAGCCTCGTTGAACGCAGTTAATTACTTCGGGCTGCGTTTCGCCAAAATGCGCTGCAATGTACGTCGATGCATGTTCAAACGGCGTGCCGTTTCAGACACGTTGCGGTCACAAAGTTCAAAAACTCGCTGAATATGCTCCCAGCGAACTCGATCTGCGGACATCGGATTTTCTGGAGGTGGAGGTTTGTCACCAGGTTGCGCAAGCAGCGCATTTGTAACATCCTTGGCATCAGCCGGCTTAGATAAGTAGTCCGTTGCGCCAATTTTCACTGCAGTTACAGCTGTAGCAATAGCTCCATAACCCGTCAGAACAATGATCTTTGCATCTTCACGTTTACTCCGCAAGACCTCAACAACATCAAGGCCAGTACCATCTTCTAATCGCAAATCAATCACTGCATATGCGGGCGGTGTTACAGTGCAAAAGGCACGGCCCGCCGCAACGGATTCAAGCGCAGTTGGGTTGAACCCCTTCTTCTCCATTGCACGGGCAAGGCGACGACGAAACGGTTCATCATCGTCCAGGATCATCAATGAATTATCTTCACCAATCTCTCGGAGTCCAGTTTCTAACATCATTAAGCCTTTCACGTTCCTACCACAGATAGAGTTAGACCCCTTCGAGGTCAAATATCGTTAAGTTTGCTCGATATGACAAGAAACGGTTTTCGCTAAATCCTCAGCGCTAATGTCACGGCGGAAGAATTCTACGAGCCCTTCCGTATTCATCAAATAACTGAAAGTGCTGTGATCTATCAAATAATCATCGCCCTCACCGTTCTTACGATAATAAGTTTTAAACGCATTTGACGCGACTTCGACTTGATCCGCAGTTCCTGTTAGGCCAACCATTTTAGGGTGCATGGCTTCGACATAATCCGCGAGGACCTCAGGTGTATCGCGGGAGGGATCGATAGTGATAAATACGAGCTTAACATCGTGGCCTTTTTGATCCAGCAGATCAACCGCCTCTGCATTCCGGGCGTTATCCAGTGGGCAAACATCTGGGCAATAAGTGAAGCCAAAATAGACCAACGTTAGTCCAGTAATAACATCGGTGTCTGTAACTGTTTCACCTGAATGGCGGACTAATTCAAACGGACCACCAATAGCCGCTTTACCACCAGCGATTGCACCACCACTACATTGTGTTCCAGAAGCATTCATCAAAGCATAGGTGCCAATAACTAAGCAACACCCCATAAAGGTAATGAATATCCCTACAATCGCTTTTATCATTAGGTGAGCCTTTCGAGTGGTTCGACATTGCATCACAGATCACGGTTATGCCACAAATCACAAGACGCCAAAGCGTCACAATCGGTTGAAAACAAGGACGGACTATGGCCACCACAAATGAAGCCGCCTTTAACAACAATGCTCCAAGCGATTGGGTGCGCCTACGTACGCTGATCAATCTTCGCTGGTTAGCTATTTCGGGGCAATGTATCGCAATTGTAGTTGCATATTATGTTCTCGATCTAAATTTATATTTGGGGCTCAGCGTAGCGGCTATTGGCGCATCAGTCATCTTCAACCTTGCTGCGACTTTTATTTTACCTGAGAATAAACGTCTATCACAAAAAGAGACGACATTTACACTGTTGTTTGATCTGAGTCAGTTGGTTATCTTACTCTATTTGAACGGTGGTTTACACAATCCGTTTGCTGTATTGATACTCGCGCCTGTGACGATCTCAGCTACTGTTTTACAGGTAAATGCAACCCTTCTGGTTGGGGGTGTAGCACTTTGGGCAATCAGCCTTTTACCTTTTTTTTACGTACCTTTACAGTTGAATTCTGGCGCATCAGTTGAGCTACCACAGTTATTTGTTGCAGGATACTGGGTGGCACTTTTCATCGGTATTCTTTTCCTTGGTGGTTATGCACGACGGGTGACAAGCGAGACTTTTTCCATGAGCCAAGCCTTGTCAGCAACACAAATGGCACTCGCGCGAGAGCATCAATTAACTTTGTTAGGAGGTGTTGTGGCGGCAGCTGCACATGAGATGGGAACCCCCCTGGCAACTATTAAACTAGTGGCTGCAGAGCTAGCAGAGGAACTGCAAGATAGGCCAGAATTGCGTGAAGATGCCGAGTTGATTACGTCCCAAACAGATCGTTTGCGAGAAATATTGCATGATATGGGTCGTGTGGGGAAAGATGATTTACATCTAAAAATTGCACCTTTAACTGCCATCGTTCAAGAGGCAGCAAAGCCACATGAAAATCGTGGCACAACCATTCAATTTTTGTATAACGGATCAAAAGAGGAACCCCATCTTGAGAAAATCCCTGTAGCGTTGCGGAACCCTGAATTTATACACGGCATAAGAAATTTGGTGCAAAATGCTATCGATTTTGCAGACTCTATGGTGTGGGTTCAAACTGTGTGGAGCGAGACCTCTGTTCGTGTGGTCGTTGGTGATGACGGGCCAGGATATCCAACTGAGCTGTTGGGGCGGATTGGTGATCCATTTCTTAGCAAACGCAAGGTCGCAAACACCAAAGATGTATCACGTCCTGAATATGAAGGCATGGGTCTGGGCTTATTTATTGCAAAAACGATGCTGGAGAGGACAGGGGCCGAGCTGACATTCACTAACGGTACGCCTGATGGTTATCAACTGAATAATCAGTCTAGGACAATGCAAGTAATGAAGGAAGCCACAGGGGCGATTGTAAATGTACGTTGGGCGCGAAAAGATATCGAGGTAAAGCAATCAGGTGGTTTTGGTGAAAACCAGCACATTCCTATAACTTGAAAATACAAGCAAGTCGCATGGTATGGCATGCGGAATCACAAGAAGTAGACCATACACTTAGGAAGCCCTAATGCAATATTCGTTTATCCTCTATTCTATGAAAAACACCAAGCAGTTTGGTCAATTTCTCGCAGAAAACGTTTTAGCGGGGGATACTGTATTGTTATCTGGCGAAGTAGGGACAGGAAAAACAGCGCTGGCAAGGGCTTGCATTCAAACTCGGTTATCTGAAATTGGTGTATTAGAGGATGTGCCTTCGCCAACTTTTACATTAGTGCAAGTCTACGAGCTAATAGATACAGAGATTTGGCACGCAGATCTGTATCGCCTAGCCTCTTTCGACGAAGTATATGAGCTAGGTTTAGATCAAGCGTTTGATAAAAACATTTGCTTTATTGAGTGGCCCAATCTCCTCGGCTCTCTGCGTCCTGAGCGAGCGCTCTCAGTACAACTTGATACTATCGATGATAATCGACGGCGGGTTTCACTTGAATGGTCAGATCACAAATGGGACAGTATGATTACTCAGTTAGAGTATTTGAGTTTTGCTTCGGAGTAACCGACGTGACTGACAGGATAAGCCTAATTGATTCCTTTTTAGAAAAAGTGGGTTGGGACAATGCTGACCGCAAAATACTCGCAGGTGATGCATCAAATCGCAGTTATGATCGGTTGGAGGATAAGAATCTAGGGCGGGCAGTACTGATGAACGCTCCACCCACAAAAGGTGAAGATACAAGGCCATTTTTGAAAATTACAGATTGGTTGCACAGGTCTGGATTATCTGCGCCAAAAATTCTCGCTTGTGATACAGAGAATGGATTTGTGCTGATGGAGGATTTTGGCGACGATTTATTTGCTCGGCTTTGCGCGACAGACTCGTCTTTAGAAGTGTCATTATATGAGGCTGCAGTTGATGCCTTGCTAGCATTAAGTGGGCAAAAGCCACCTACGAATTTGCTACACTACGATAGTACAATCTATCTGCGTGAGGCGCAACTTCTAACAGAATGGTATTTGCCAGCAGTGACTGGGTATCCCACGCCAGCAGAAACTTTGGCCGAGTTTAATGCACTGATAACAGAGGCCTGTGGTAACATATTAAAAGAGCCCCATGTAACAGTTCTACGTGATTACCATTCCGAAAACTTGATCTGGTTACCTGGACGAGTAGGTGTTGAGCGTGTTGGAATGCTGGACTATCAAGATGCATTGGTGGGACATCCTGCTTATGATTTGGTTTCCCTGCTAGAAGACGCAAGGCGAGATATATCACCTAAACTGCAACGCGCAATGTTGGGGCGATACATGGCAGCCAGTGATATGGATACAGTCGCGTTTAAAGCTGCGTATAATGTGCTGGGGGCACAGCGAAATATCAAAATTATTGGTATTTTTGCACGGCTCTGTCTTCGAGATAAAAAGAAAGACTACCTAAAATACATGCCCCGTGTTTGGGCTTATTTACAGCGGGACCTCAGTGACCCTGCGCTGAACAATCTACGAAGCTGGGTTGAGCAGAATGTTCCAAAACCAACGTTCTCGCGTCAAACCAAGATAAGGCAACAAATGAATGCAAATTGATTGTGCAATGGTCTTTGCCGCAGGGTTTGGGACGCGAATGAAACCGCTTACCAACAAAATGCCAAAGCCGTTAATTAAGGTAGCCGGTAAACCATTAATCGATCATGCGCTAGCGCTTTTAGATGGGATCTCTACCATAGTAGTAAACACACATTACTGCGCAGATCAGTTAGAGACTCATTTGGACGGGCGCAGTGTAATTTGCATCCGTGAAGAGCCTGAAATTTTAGATACGGGTGGGGGCTTAAAAAACGCTATGCCTATATTGGGACATGGTCCTGTTATAACATTAAATTCGGACGTGATTTTTTCAGGGCAGAACCCTGTTGTAGCGCTGCAAAAGGTTTGGGATCCTGCGCGGATGGATGCACTGCTAACGTTGGTATCTATGGAGAATACCGTAGGGTATTCAGGTGTTGGAGACTTTTTCTTAAACAACGGCCGGATTGAACGGCGTGGGGTGCGAGATATGGCCCCTTTCGTTTATGGTAGTGCTCAAATTATCAAAACTGAGTTTTTAAGAGACGTACAGCAAACGGCATTTTCACTAAACTTAATTTGGGATCAAATAATTACAGAAGGGCGGGCATTCGGTTTGCCACACAGCGGACGCTGGATCGACGTTGGACGACCCGAAGGGATCATAGTCGCAGAAAGGGTTTTGGCTGATGTTTGAAAATACTGATCAACCGCGTGTGTTTGCCGTGCCCATTGGTTGTGACTTTTCTAAGACGTTCGTAAAGGGATTGCGCGCGCGGCTGTACGGGCAACCACCTGAGGCATTGGCAAGGGTTGAGGTGTTTGTGAGCACACGACGCATGGTGCGACAGTTAAAGAACTTGTTGGCAGCAGATGGAGCCGTTTTACTTCCAAAAATTCGACTTATTACAGACATTGCAAATCATCCTGATCTGCCAATTGCATTGCCCAAACCCGTTTCCAGACTCCGGCGGCAACTTATCCTTGCTCAGCTGGTTGGGCGGTTATTGGATAAAGATGGTAGTATAGCACCACAGTCCGCAAAATTTGATTTGGCAAATTCGCTGGCCAGCATCTTAGACGAGATGCAAGGTGAGGGTGTGGCAATGTCAGAGTTAATGAAAATCAATCTGGAAGATCAGTCAAGGTATTGGCAACAGTCACTCAAATTTTTGAATATTTTGGCCCAATATTGGACGGTAGATCAACCAATCGATCTCCAAGACCGCCAGCGAGCAGCGGCATCCGCGTTTACAAAAAAATGGAAAATAAAGCCTCCAAACCATCCTATCATTGTTATCGGTTCAACCGGATCTCGTGGGGAAACAGCGCTCTTTATGCGAGCAGTGGCGGCGCTACCGCAGGGCGCGGTCGTTTTACCTGGATTGGATCGTTCGCTAAATTCGAGAACCTGGAACGCGTTGACAGCTGATGGTGTGGCCATGGACAATCCACAATCAGCGTTGGCTGGTTTTTGTGCAGGTGCTGGTGTCGCACTCAATGACATTGTAGATTGGAGCACAGACGCGCCTGCTAATGTTGCAAGAAATGCTTTGATATCACTGGCTCTGCGGCCTGCACCGTTTACCGATCAATGGCTAGATCAAGGACCACTGCTGGTAAACGATTTGGATGCAGCCATTGCTGGCGTTTCTTTGATGGAAGCAAATACACAGAGAGAAGAAGCTTTGGCGCTTGCGCTGCGTTTGCGCAAGGCTGCAGAGCAAAATCAATCGGTTATAATGATCACACCAGATCGGACATTGACACGGCGTGTTACGGCTATTTTAGAACAGTGGGATATTCTACCAGATGACAGTGCCGGGCGACCTTTACATTTAACGCCTCCCGGTGTTTTTTTACGCATCATTGCAGCCTGCATGGGGGACCATTTAACTCCACTCAACCTGATTTCGCTATTAAAACATCCATTGACTGATAGTGGGCCAAAAGAGAAGACAGAAGACATAAAAAAAGATGGCTCGACCCGTCGATTTGCACGGGAGTATGAAAAATCAAAACTACGCGGCGGTGCGCCGTTTGTTGACTTTCAAAAGATTAAGAACTGGGCCGACCAAGACAAAAAACATTCTGCTCGGCGTGTATGGGCAGATTGGATTGAGCGATGTCTTGCGCCCCTAGGACAAATACGAGAGGGCAACTTAAGATCATTTTTAGATGTACATTTAGCGGTAGCGGAAGCACTTGCTGCCGGGCCGTCTAAGTCAGAAAATCATAAGCTTTGGGAACAAGAAACAGGCATTAAAACACAAATTATTTTTAAAAATTTAGCTCAGGAAGCAGACGCAGCGGGCATTTTGTCTGTATCCGATTACAAAGCGCTATTCAATACAATAATAAGTGATGAAACTGTTCGCGAGTCACGTGCAGCCCATCCTAAAATAGCGATTTGGGGGACACTTGAGGCACGGATGGAAAGCGCGGATGTGGTCATTCTTTGTGGGCTGAATGATGCTAATTGGCCCGGGACGGAAAGCCCTGATCCATGGCTGAGTCGCACGATGCGTACACAAGTTGGCCTACCACCACCTGAGCGATTGATAGGGTTGTCAGCCCATGACTTTCAACAAGGGTGCGGGGCGGCAGAGTTATTGCTTAGTCGATCTGTACAGGATGGTGATTCACCAACCATAGCATCTCGTTGGATTGTTCGAATTCTGAATCTTATAAACGGCTTAGGCACGCAAGGTGAAACCGCAATTGAAACGATAAAAGCTCGTGGGCAACATTGGGTTGATCTGGCTCGACTGATGGATCGCCCTAAAGAACCAGTCAAAGCAGCGGTGCGCCCTGCTCCAGTCCCTCCCCGCAATGTGCGGATTAATCAGTTGTCTGTAACACAGGTAGAACAGCTCATACGTGATCCTTATGCAATTTACGCTACAAAAATTTTACAGCTGAAAAAGCTCGACTCTTTGGGGCGAGAACCTAACGCGATGATCCGTGGGATCGCGCTGCATTCAGTTATGGAACAATTTGTGAAAATATGGCCAGATTCCCTACCTTCTAATGCGACGGAAGCATTCTTGTCTACTGCGGAAAAAGTTCTTGAAGAAGAGGTTCCCTGGCCGGCTATTCAACGCATTTGGCTGATGCGATTGGCACGGATTGCAAACTGGTTTGTTGAAAGTGAGGCGACGCGACGTGAGCACAGTACGATTCTAGAACAAGAAGTAGAGGGACAGCGCAAGATTAAGGGGCTGGACTTTACCCTTACTGCAAAAGCGGATCGGATTGATCAAAATGTAGATGGCAGTTTGATTATTTACGATTATAAATCTGGCTCAATACCATCAGAATCAGAGATCAAATATTTCAAAAAGCAGTTGCATTTAGAAGCAGCAATAGCAGCAGTTGGTGGGTTTGACAGAATACCAACTGGAGCGCCAAGCCGGTTAGAGTATATCGGGTTGAGTGGTAAATATTTGAGTAGTACCGGTGAGGTGCGGAGAGAACCGAGTTCGCTGCAAGAAACAAAAGCAGTTTGGATGGAATTAACAGAATTGATAACTGCCTATGCGGATCCTTTAAAAGGATTTCCCGCGCGACCACGAATGCAAAAAATAGGCTTTGCCTATGAATTTGATCACCTTGCCCGCAAGGGTGAGTGGGAGGAGAGCGACGCGCCAGTAAATGTACCTGTTGGAACTTATTCACAATGAAATTCGATGATGCAACACTGGCGCAAGTGCGTGCGGCACAGCCTGATAAATCTACTTGGGTGGAGGCAAATGCAGGGTCTGGTAAGACGCGTGTTCTGATTGATCGCGTGGCGCGATTATTATTGCATGGCACTCAACCACAGAAAATTTTATGTCTGACCTACACAAAAGCTGCTGCGTCAGAGATGCAGAATCGGTTATTCGAGCGTTTGGGAGAATGGGCAATGATGCCCAATCAGAAGTTGCAAGAAGCATTGGTGAACCTGGGTGAGGAAAATCACCTAAGCAACAGCTATTTGAAAAATGCGCGACGACTATTTGCAAGTGCGCTCGAGACACCAGGCGGGCTGAAGATTCAGACCATCCATTCTTTCTGTGACAAGCTACTGCGTCGGTTCCCACTGGAGGCTGGTGTATCACCACAGTTTGAGGTTTTGGAGGACCGTCAGGCCAAATTATTAAGAGCCTCAGTTTTAGAAGAGCTAGCGACTGGCAAGAGCCTGTCTGCTGTCGATCGGCTGGCGCAGTATATGTCTGGATTGGAACCAGATACTCTTTTATCCGAGATTGCTAGCAAACGGAGGGCGCTAGATATTATGCCAGTGCGGACCTTGTTCGGTTCCGTGGCGCAAGAGAAACCTGATACCTTTTTGGAACATATTCTAGGTTCAGATGGGCGCGATGTGTTGCGTCAAGCAGCAGAGGTGATTTGTGCAGAGCAATCGAATATAAAGTCAGTGAAACCAATTAAAAAAATGATCAAGGCACAGACGATTGATGCTTTCCTGAATGCCGCACTTGGAATTTTAATATTCAAGTCGGGTGCAAAAGCGTTTTCAGCCAAAGTTGATGCTTTGCCAACACAAGCACACGTTCGCAAAAACTATCCTTCATTAGTTCAGGCAATTAATTATATCGCAGAGCGTACCGCAAAGGTTTACTGGATGTATGTTGACCACCTTGCGCTGGAACGAGCGGAAGCACTTGCAGCATTTTCAGATACTTTTTTGGAGCGGTATGATCAGCGCAAATTGGATGCAGGGCGGCTCGATTATGATGACCTAATTGAACGAGCAGGTGCGTTGTTGTCCAATTCAAAATCAGCGCAGTGGATACTCTATAAACTGGATGGTGGCATTGAACACTTGCTTATGGATGAGGCACAAGACACAAGCCCTAGCCAATGGAATGTTGTAAAGCGATTAACTGATGAATTCACCGCGGGGGACAGCGGACAGAAAAATAAGCGCACAGTTTTTATTGTGGGGGATGTGAAGCAGTCGATCTATTCCTTTCAGGGAGCAGATCCAGCAAAGTTTGATGTCATGCAGCAGCGGTTTTCAGATCGTTTAGCTGCAGTAGACGAACGGTTAGAAAAAAAGAATTTGGCATTTTCATTTCGATCCGCTGATCCCATTTTGAGGTTAGTGGACGAGGTCTTCGATAAAGAAGCGGGTGCAGGATTTAGCGCACAGTCATTACACCGCCCGTTCTTTACTGATCTACCCGGACGAGTTGACCTGTGGCCATTTCAGAAAACGCTCAAGATCGAAGATGACACACCTTGGTTCAAGCCTGTAGATTTGCCAGAACCTGACAATCCACAGATCATTTTGGCGCGCAAGGTGGCAGAATGGATTAGCAACTTGCTGACATCAGGGCAGGAATTGCCTGGCAAAAACCGAACAATACGTCCAAGTGATTTCTTGATTCTTGTACAAGGGCGACGCCCGATCTTCCATAACATAATTAAGGAACTAAAGGCGCGTAGCTTACCCATTGCAGGGGTGGATCGCTTGGATATAGGGCAAGAGCTAGCGGTGCGGGATATTCTGTCTTTATTGAAGTTTGCAGACCTACCAGAAGATGACTTGTCATTAGCAGAGGCACTGCGTTCGCCATTGTTGGGGTTCAGTGAGGATGATCTTTTTTGTGTGGCACATGGGCGTGGAAAACAGACCCTTTGGCAAAACTTACGTGATAATTTTGCGGAGCACTATCCAAAGCAGATAGAAATGCTAATCAGCATTGCAAACAGTGCAGATTTCTTGCGGCCTTATGAGTTGATTGAAAGGATCATGACACGGTTTGGTGGGCGAAAAAATCTCCTCGCGCGGTTGGGTATGGAAGCGGAGGACGGGATTAATGAGCTATTGTCACAGGCTATGCGGTACGAGCAATTGGAAGCGCCAAGCCTGCCCGGATTTCTAAATTGGTTCGCCGCAGGAAAAGTTGAGATTAAGCGCGAAATGAATACCAAAGCGGGACAAATTCGAGTGATGACCGTGCATGGATCCAAGGGCCTCGAAGCGCCGATTGTGATCTTACCTGACACCGAAGTACGTGGGGGTCATCGTGACACATCCCAGATAATGACACTTAATGATGGTGGTTTTCTTTGGAAATCGCCTAGGACAATGGTGCCGATAGCACAAATAGATGGAGCAGCGGAAGCAAAAGAGTTTTCCAAACAAGAGCAAATGCGGCTTTTGTATGTGGCGCTCACGCGTGCAGAACAATGGTTAGTCGTTGCAGGTGCGGGAAACGCGGGCAAAGATGTTTCTTCAAGTTGGTATAATCTGGTTGAAAACGCAATGCAGAAAGGTGTTAAGTTAAAGATAGAACACACTGATGTACCTGGCGTTGGTATATGTTCAACGATTTTGCATAACTGGTCTGAAGCAAAGCTTAATCCTGATCTCAGCTCTGCGTCATCGAAAGCCTCCCTTCCAAGCTGGGCGACACGTTTAGCGCCTGCTATGACAAAGGCTCCTGCCCCCTTTGCACCCAGCAGTTTAGATGGGACAAAGGTTGTTTCAGGTGGCGATGTTGGGGAACAAAATACAGCGATGCGCAAAGGACGTCAGGTACATGTTTTATTGGAAAATTTGGCAACAATACCTCCTGCTCAAAGACAGAATAGAGCACAGCAGCTATTAGTTGGAGATTGTACACCTACGGACGAAGCCGAGTTTGAGGCGGTATTGAATGAAGTGGTAGGTATTTTAGATGAGCCTAAGCTGGCTCACCTATTTGCGCCTGAAACGCTAGCTGAAGTGGAGGTCATCGCGGCGATACCAGAGAGAAACGGACATGCTATGAATGGAATCATTGACCGTTTGGTAGTAACACAAGATCAAGTTTTGATCGTTGATTTCAAATCAAATTTATTGGTACCAAAAACGCCAAATCAGACACCTGTTGGGATCTTGAGACAACTTGGAGCGTATCGATCTGCAATTGTCCAGATTTATCCTAATCATAATGTGGAGGTGGCTGTTTTATGGACAGCGACACGAAATTTGATGACAATTGACCAGGACATTGTGATGCAAGCGCTACAAACGGCCACCATGCCTTGACGTTATTGACGCTGGTTCATATTTTGTCGACAACGTAATAAGTTTTTTTGGAGACAAAAAATGGCAACAGTACCCGTGACCGATGCAACATTTGCAGAAGAAGTCACCAAATCTAATATTCCAGTAGTCGTAGACTTTTGGGCAGAATGGTGTGGCCCTTGTAAACAAATTGGCCCAGCGCTGGAAGAATTATCAAACGAAATGGCAGGCAAAGTGAAGATCGTGAAAGTAAACGTGGATGAAAATCCAGGCTCTCCAGCGCAGTTTGGAGTTCGCGGAATCCCAGCGTTATTTCTGGTTAAAGACGGCGCTGTAGTATCTAATAAAACTGGTGCAGCCCCTAAGGCTGCAATCCAAGATTGGATTACAGAAAGTATCTAAAGATCAGATATTTGAGCAGATTTAAGGGTTCGTTTTAGGATCCTTTTCATAAGTGTGTTCAAATTTGTTTGCAGTATTTTACAAATATTGCGACGGCAGGGACAGAAAACACTGGCACACAAGCACCATCACATAAACAAGTTAGAAAGTTGAGGGCAAAGGCATGGCGAAAACGCTGATGTCTAATGCGGTTGCTATTTACTTCGAATTTACTAGTTTTTATCCGTAAATACTTTGAAAATATTGCTCATCAACTGTTATCGCGCAAAATATTGCCCGCAAGATAGAGCGATCCACAGATGAGAATGCGTGCTGAAGCATCCCGCCTAGTAATTGCAGCGATAGCTTCTGGCACATTGCCTGCAACGTTTGCATCAATGCCAACCATTTTAGCAGCAGCGACCGTGTCTTCAGCGGGGAGAGTGTTTACCTCATCTGGGATGGAGACACCATGCAAGGAGACTGCGTTCTTCGCAAACGGTTTAAGGTAGCCAGTCACATCTTTGGTGTTCAACATACCTGTAATCATGTGCAGTGGGCGAGGTGACAAGCGCTCAAGTGATTCAGACAGGGCTGCGCCTGCAGCCGCATTATGGCCTCCGTCAAGCCACAGTTCGGCACTACCCGCTTGCTCCACCAATGGACCCATTTTTAATTGTTGCAAACGGGCAGGCCATTCAGCGTAGAGCATCGCATCAACGGCAGTACTCTCATTCTGACCGAGCATCCGAAGCGCCATAATCGCTGCTCCTGCGTTTTGCACCTGATGTGCGCCAATAAGGCTGGGCATAGGTAGATCCCAAAGACCGTTTTCATCTTGAAACAAAAGGCGACCGTTTTCCTCCCAGACGTGCCAATGCTGGCCGAATACTTTGAGCGTCGCCCCAACTTTTGAGGCTTGGCCTTCGATGACCTTTAGGGCTTCTTCTTGTTGAGGCCCTACAATGCAGAATGTATTTCGTTTCAAAATACCTGCTTTTTCAAAAGCAATTTTGCTAACCGTGTCACCAAGGAACTGTTCATGGTCCATGGACACTGGCGTTATGACGCATAGCTCTGGTTTGTTAAAGACGTTGGTTGTATCCATGCGCCCCCCCAAACCAACCTCCATCACGGTATAATCGGCAGAGGTTTCAGCAAACGCAAGGATTGCAGCACAGGTGGTAATTTCGAAATAGGTGATCGGTTCGCCAGCATTGGCATATTCACAAATTTCGAGAACTTTAGTCAGATAGTCTTCTTCAATCAGCTCCCCAGCAAGGCGGATGCGTTCGTGGAACCGCGCAAGGTGGGGCGAAGTATAAGCGTGGACAGCGTGACCTGCAGATTCGAGGCCTGCGCGGATCATGGATTGTGTAGAACCTTTGCCGTTAGTCCCAGCGATGTGTATTACAGGAGGCACCTTGCGTTCTGGGTGATCAAGCGTCTTCAGAAGGCGTTTGGTGCGTTCCAAATTCAAGTCCATAAACTTGGGATGTAAGTGCATCAATCGTTCTAGAATAACATCACTATAGTCTAAAATTTCATCAGTCACTTATCAGAGGCCTCTAAATTGGCTCTGTCTGCGGATGGAACCGGCGCCGGTAAGTCCGCGGTAACTGCTGGTTCTTGCTTGGTCAACATACGGGTGATAGTGATCAACTCGTTTCGCATGTCTCTGCGATGGGTCACGCGGTCGAGCATGCCGTGATCCAAAAGGTATTCAGCGCGTTGGAAGCCTTCAGGCAGTTTTTCACGTATAGTTTGTTCGATCACACGCGGACCAGCAAAACAAATGAGCGCGTTTGGTTCAGCAATTTGTACATCACCCAGCATCGCGTAAGACGCAGTTACACCACCGGTTGTAGGGTGTGTGAGGACAACAATGTAAGGTAAACTGGCCTCTTTCAGCATTTCAATCGCAACTGTAGTGCGCGGCATTTGCATCAGAGAAAGTATGCCTTCTTGCATTCGTGCTCCACCAGCAGCGGAAAAAAGGATAAGCGGGCATTTCAACTTTACCGCTTTTTCAGCAGCAGTAATGATGGCATTACCAACATACATGCCCATTGAGCCACCCATGAAAGAGAAGTCCTGTGCAGCAACAACAATATTGGAACGTCCCATTTTGCCAGTTGCAACCAACATCGCCTCTTTTTCACCAGTGGCTTTGAGCGCCGCTTTCATGCGGTCTGGATATTTTTTTTGATCGCGAAAATGCAGAGGATCGGCATTAGGCTCTGGCACCTTGAGTTCTGTAAACAAACCCCCATCAAATAGCGAATGAAATCGTTCCCGCGGTGTAATGTGCATGTGATGGTTGCAGTTGGAACATACATGCAAGCTGTCAGCCAGTTCACGATGGAACAACATGGTGTCACACTCCGTGCATTTGGTCCAAAGATTTTCTGGAACATCACGTCTAGAAAAAATTGAGTTGATCCGTGGGCGAACGTAGTTGGAAATCCAGTTCATAGTGTCGTCCTGATTAGCCTGCTCGTCTTATCTAATGGCGGCCACTGATGAATGCAATAATGCTCAGTTAAGCCAAATCACGATCATGGTAGCGCACAACGAGTAGATAGATCAAATATGCTAGGGTTAGATAGCCAAAGTTAAACAGGAGCATTGTGCGCACCCAATGTTCGTCTGAGACGTGAGTGTGAGTCACATAAAGTGAAAGAGCATTGAGTGTTCCATCAAGCGACAAAAGCAGCATAGCTTGAAAGTTATTCATAAAGTGCAAGCCAATTGCTGCACCAAGGTTACCTGTGCGCACAGTTACATCTGTAGCGATGATCCCAAAGAATATAGTGACAACCACGGCCAGCGTTGCGTTTGACCCCATGCGCATTGGATCGTAGTGCAAGAAACCAAAAATGATGGATGGAATAAGGATCCAAATCCAACGTGATTTGAACCTCACGGCAAATTCTTGCAGTAAATAACCACGAAAAATCAGTTCCTCAGAAGAGCTTTGAATTAGAAGGAGCGGTAATGTGGGTATCATCCATAAAAGCCATTTCCCAAAAGTCAGGTTTGGGCGCGCATCACCCAACCAAAAGCTAAATGAAAAACTAAAGACAACAATTGGAACCATCGCCAATGCGGCGGTGCCAAAGTTACGCAGGACCGAACCAGACCCTGCAAGGGCAAACAGGCTCTGCTGACGGAAAATTAGTGTTGTGATCCAAACCGCACCTAAAATTGCAACGAATGTGCTTAGGCTAACCATCATGTCACGAGGTGTGTTTGGATCTGCAAGACCAGTGATTAGAATTATAAACACGGTTGAAAAATTCAAATCCGTTTGCACAACCTCGATCAAAGCAACAAGCGCTATGATTTGAACGGTGAAGACAGCGTAAAAAAGCATCATCAGTATCAAAGAAACAGCCAAACGGAGGCCGCCACTGGTGTGACTAGCAGGTTCAATAAACGCCGCAAATTTATCGTTCATTTTTGGCAACAACTGCTGTATTCCCTGCCTATTGCGTCAAATAGAGGCTGTAAGACTGGGTTTAAGGGGTGTAGCTGTGATCGGCAAGTTAGTACCAAAAATAGCTATCATACATGCATGGGTTCTACAGTTTGCAGCGATATCTTCGACAATGCTTATGATGATCGGATGTGCTGGCACGGAACAAAAATTCATTGCTTCAGGCATCAACCTAAAAGCTGATACTAAGGTCGTCACTGTTACTGGTCAGAAGCTCACTTTGGGGCGTGCTGCAGGGTATTGCTTCAATGACAACCAAAGTAAAATTGTTGCGTCTGGTGCATTTGTAGTGCTGGCACCATGCGATCCCACAAATCAGGCTAGCATGGCAAAAGGCCTAATATTGATAAATGTTTTAGCTAAAAGTGAGATCGTAGATACGATAAAAGTAAGTGATTTAGAATCAGTTTTTCAATCTGACACCGGCCGGGCAATACTGAACCGTGAGGACAGTTCTGTGGAAGTAACCGTATTGGGGACAATGAAAGATGATGGTATCTATTACGTTCACACAAAAGCCGCAGGTGGCCCAATTATTCCGGACACAACAGATGATCAATGGCGGGCTTTTATGGTAGTTGCTGACCATTTAGTATCAGTACGTGTTGTAAACTTCGTAAACGCCAAACTGACAGAGGGTTTGGTATTTGCGCACATGGAGTCAATCGCGCGACGGATCCAAGCCTTGAACTGATGCAGAGAAATAACGTCAAACGTTTCGTAAACGATGCTAAGCTGTTATATCTTTCTAAAACATCGCCAATCAATTACGAGTTAGAACGACACGACACCGAGGTTGGAAGATGTATATACACTGGAGGTCCAATTTCTAAATTTTGGGGGCTAGAGACAGTTAGATCTACATTCCACCACCGTGTCTTTAGCTCGTCGGTAACTAACGCAACGTCTTTCGTGACGCTGACGTAGACGTAAAGTACAGGGTCGGTGGAATGTTTAGCTAGGTCCTCAACCATGACACACGCCACTTACCCTAATATGCTCAAACCCCTTGATTTAGGTTTCACCACACTGCCAAACCGAGTTTTGATGGGTTCAATGCATACAGGCCTCGAGGAGACCGGTGATTGGAACCGTGTGGCAGAGTATTACGCAGAGCGAGCTCGTGGAGGTGTGGCGCTGATGGTAACAGGTGGGATTGCGCCGAATGAAGAAGGGGGAGTTTTGCCTGGTGCGTCAGGGATGCAGAACGAAAACGACATTGCAAATCACAAAGTAGTGACAGATCGTGTGCACGCCGCCGGTGGTAAAATTGCAATGCAAATTTTGCATGCGGGGCGGTATGCTTACAGTGCAAAATGTGTAGCTCCATCACCAGTAAAATCACCGATTTCACCATTTTCACCTGCAGAATTGGATTCAAAAGGAATTGAAAAACAGATTTCAGATATTGTTGCTTGTGCCAAAAAAGCTCAGCGAGCGGGGTATGATGGGGTCGAGATTATGGGGTCAGAGGGTTATTTCCTAAATCAGTTCCTCGTAACCCACACCAACAAACGTACGGATGAGTGGGGCGGGTCCTATAAAAACCGTATGCATCTGCCTGTAGAGGTTGTTCAGCGAACGCGTGAGGCAGTTGGGACGAATTTCATAATCATCTATCGTTTGTCGATGATTGATCTAGTGCCAAACGGGTCCACTTGGGAAGAAGTGGTGCAACTGGCCAAGGCCGTGGAAGCAGCTGGTGCAACAATCATCAATACAGGAATCGGGTGGCATGAAGCACGAATTCCGACGATTGCAACAAGCGTCCCGCGGGCGGCGTTTAGTTGGGTCACAGCAAAATTAATGGGTGAAGTTGGCATCCCTGTGGTGACGTCAAACCGTATCAACACGCCAGAGGTGGCTGAAGAAGTGCTGTCGGAGGGACGCGCTGACATGGTATCCATGGCTAGGCCATTTTTAGCAGATGCCAACTTTGTAAACAAAGCTGCGGAAGGTAAAGCCAAGCAGATTGCGCCCTGTATAGCCTGCAACCAAGCCTGTTTAGATCATACGTTTTCAATGAAACTGACATCCTGTTTAGTGAATCCAC
>MDTG01065347.1_pt1 | contig 26645 bp, 19 predicted proteins | sample 811421 | NCBI WGS metagenome assembly MDTG01 (sample SAMN05326645, study PRJNA326480) | marine metagenome | isolation source: seawater | place: Pacific Ocean: South East | collected 2011
CTGGTGGTGGTCTTCCGGGTGCACGTTTTGCGGCTACTTCAACGACACACGCGACGATGTGACCAACGAAGATCTCCACGCTCAATGGGCGGCTGCAAAGGCAAAGTTTGACGATTTCAAGGACCAAGCCATGGTGAAGGTGTACACCTCCGGAAGTCTGCTTGAAGACCGAGAAATCCCCGTTGAATTTCAGGAGACTGTGTTGCGAGATTGCGCAGATCTTGGAAAGGAGCTCATCGTGGAGAGTCGTTGTGAACAGTTGACTGAGGAGAAGCTCGCTTGGGCCACCTCGATCAATCCGACCTTCACCGTGGCCATTGGATTGGAAGCGTACGACGACGAAGTGCTTCGTTTTCATGTGAACAAAGGCTTCACCACAAAATCGTGGGACAGGGCCGTTGCTAATCTGAGCAAATTCAATCTTCGCATCAAAACGTACCTGATGTTCAAGCCCCCGTTCATGAGCGAAGCCGACGCCCTGCACCACAGCGTGAAGTGGATTTCCGCCGTGGCCGAGCGTTCCGACGAGATTTCCGTTAACCCGATGAACATCCAGCGCGGGACGGTCATCGACCGCCTTCATCGCCACAACGAGTATCGTCCACCGTGGTTGTGGTCGTTGGTGGAAATGATTCGTCAAGCACATCCATACATCCACCCGGAGGGGGGCATCAACGGCGATTCTGGTCAGGTCGCTCGCCTTATCGTTCACCCGACGGCCGGGGGAAAAATTCGCGGCTCTCACAACTGCGGCTCCTGCGACGGAGAAGTCGTGGCCGCCATCGAACGCTACGCCGTCTCAGGCAGCCTTCTTGAGTTCGAGGGACTCTCTTGCGAATGCGAATCTGTCTGGAAAAACGAGCTCAGCCTTGAACGAAAGCTGCCCGTACCCCTTGGTCTCTCCAAACCTCGACGAGGTTCCGTGATTGAACGACTGCGCTCTCCTTGAGCGGGGTTGAGCACTGCGTTTTTTCCTCATTGAGAGTGGTGAATCTTTATGACCGCCCATCAAGTGGACGACGTGTCCCCTATGGGGTCAATTTGAGGTGAATCGCATGACAAACTCACGAGCCCTCCCCGACACGACCGTCGGAACGGGGGAACCGACCGCCAGCCGAATTGTCCTGACGTTGTTCTTCGTGGGTCTTCTCGGTCTTTACTCTCTCTTTTCCAACGTGTTTGGGTGGGACAACCTCCCCCTGCTGGGTGAGTTGGTACCCCTGGTACAGAATCTTGGCGGAAGCGGAATCTGGTACTATCTCATCGGCTTCTTGGTGGGTGTGGGCGCCATTGTTGCAACCCTTGTTGGCGAGGTCCTCGCCGAGTGAACGGAGGTGTGGTGCATGGAGACCATCTTCATCTCAGCCGGTTTTCTGGCCGGTGCCCTTTTCTTTCTTTCACAGTCCCTCTCAAAGGGTGTTGGCTCCGTCGGTGGGGCTTTGAAGCAAATCGGTCTTTTCATCCTGCGAAAGAATCCCCCTGGCCTCGTCGATATCTTTGATGACAGGGACGGCAGCGGTTCTCGCACGTGGATGAACTTCGGTATGTTGTGGTTGGTGTTCGCCACCCTTCTCGGATTTCTGATGGGTTGGCACACCTACGATCCCACCGCACTTGATTCGCTTGCCAGCGTCGGCTGGTCCTACGACGACGGCTCCTCCTTGACCGATGCAACACTGAACTTCCTGACCATTGCTCTGCTCTACGGATTGATCGGCAGTGGCATGGTCGCAACGGCTCGCAACGGCAACGGACGGTTGGCCAGTGAGGCCAACGCCTCGATGGTCGCAGTGTTGCTCTCAGCTGTCTTTCTTGCAACCTACATCCTGCCGTTCATCTTCGGGTTTCTCGACATCGACACCGAGGAGGGCGGGGTTGCGATTCTGCTCTACAGCCTCGAGACGCTCGCCATGGGCATGCTGCTGATTCCGGTGTTCATCAATCTCCTCATCACCGCAGCCAATCGAGGCGAGCAAGCGTTGCAAACAAGCGTGTGGTTCCTGCTCATCGGCGTTGCAGCGTTCATCTTATCGATGCTGTACATGTTTTTCGGAGAACTCGCCGGTGCCACTCAAACGGTGTGGCTCGCTGAGCGCGTGGCCCACGGCTGGGTCCCACTTGCACTCATGTTTTCCGTTGGCTACCACGTCATTCCCATGACCGCCAAGCAACCGATTTGGTCCGCTTCAATGCGAACGGCCAGCATGTTTCTTCTTTTCATCACCGTTCCTCCGTTCTTCATGACCGACGCATCCGGCAGTAACTTCGTCACAAACATCGGTGCTATCTTGCTGACGTTGGGCGTGCTGCCCATCTTTGCAGCTTCCAGCAATCTTCTGTTCACCGCAGGATCGGGCCTCAGCGCCGTGGTGAAAAAACCGGGCGCCATGGCTGCCACAATGGCGTTCCTCGCGCTACCGTTCTTCGCTGTTGGTGGCTACTTTACCGCCATGGACACCTTTGTTGGAACCGGTGAACTCGGAACCATGGGGCAAGTCATCGACATGGGGATGCTGTTCACCGTCGGCGGCTTGCTCGTGCTTGCAGGTGTGTTTACGAACTATCCAAACGCCATCGGAAAGCCTCTGGCCACACCTTCCACGGGTACGCTCGCCTCGTGGATGGTCTTGGTGGGCGGCGTGGCATCGACGATGGCCTACCTCATCGGGGAGTTCACGGCCAACGCAGTCTCAGCATCTGAGATTGAAGACGTGGTCGCCAACAACGGTGGCTTCTACCTCACGGGATCCGGTCTCTTCTACATGGCCGCCATCGGCACCATTCTCGCCACGATGGTTGTGATTCGCACCGGTATTTCGGCCACCGGACGCTCACTTGATGTCGTCGAGACGTCCGATGTCAGCACCTACACCCTGACGTCGGGCTCCTCCACGACCATCCGTGACCTCATTGGCCGTGGCGTGGGTGTCGACACCGCGCTTGTGATCAGTGAAACCGAAGAAAACAAGGGCGGCTCAACCCTCATCGCCGTCGATTCAGCGCTTCATAACGATGAGATCAACGAATTCCCACCCAGTTCGGACACCACCATGGTGGCCTTTGTCCAGTTCCTTACCGACACCGATCAATCGGTGTTTGACCTTTTCAGAAGCATGGACTTGGACGATTCCGGAAAAATTGATGCAAGCGAATTCTTGGCCGCACTGGAATCTTCTCCGATCGGTGCTCTCTCTTCGATAGAAGCCTCGGATTTGGTGGCCAGCATGGATTTGGACGGGGACGGGGAATTGAACCTCCCCGAGCTCGACATCGCCATTGCTCAAGTCAAGCGGGACCACGACCTCGTCCCCTCCGTAGAAGAGGAGTGAGTTCCGCTCGCAAGATGTGGTGTCCGTGCGCATCGGCCTCGTGGGAAAACCCAATGTGGGAAAATCGACGTTCTTCAGCGCAGCGACGCTCGCTCAGGTGGACATCGCCAATTACCCCTTTTGCACCATCGATCCGAACGTGGGTGTGGCGTTTGTTGAGGCTCGTCTGCCGTGCCCGTGCGGTGCACTGAGGAGCAAACTGGAAGCCGATGGGCGACTGGAGGCGCCCAGCGAGGACGACGACCGACACGGCAGTCTCTGCCAGCCCAGAACCGGTTCATGCATCAATCACCGACGTTTTGTTCCTGTGTCCCTCGTCGATGTTGCAGGGTTGGTCCCGGGCGCCAGCGAAGGCCGGGGACGAGGTAACGCCTTTCTGGCGGATCTGGCCAACTGCGACGTGTTGATTCAGGTGGTTGACGCCGCTGGCTCAACCGACCTCGAAGGCCAGTTCACCGGAGCGGCCACCAGCACAGAGGCAGCCATTGAATGCGTTCGAGCGGAGATAGAATTCTTGGAGCACGAGTTGGATGCGTGGATTGGCGGTCTGTTGCAGGACGGCTGGCATCGCGGCGTTCGACGCGTGCAGGCAGAGGGAGAAAAGGGACTGACCTCGTTCGTTAGCGACCGTTTGAGTGGCTTGGGAGCAACCCCTTCCCGCGTGGCTCAAGGCATGCACGCGTTCGATCAACGGCATCGCACCGATGAGCAACCGTGGGATTGGGATTCGTCCTCGCTTCACCTCCTCGGCCAGTGCATGCGGGAGCAGTTGTTTCCCATCGTTTATGCAGCCAACAAAATGGACATTGCACCACCCGGCGTCCTGGATGCTTTTCCAGACCGCACCATGGTGGCCTGTATGTCGGACATGGAACTCGCTCTGAGTCGAGCCGCCTCGGCTGGACTTATACGCTATCAAAAAGGAGCCACAACCTTTGCCGTGAACGATTCTGCGGACCTGACCGAGGCTCAATCAAAGGCTCTGACCCACATGCAGGCCCGCCTTGAACAGGCCGGAGGGACCGGCCTGGCTCGCCTTCTTGACGAGGTTCTCTTCGACCAACTCAACCGCATCGTGGTCTACCCCGTTCAGGACGAAACGCACTGGGTGGACGGCGACGGGCGAATCCTGCCCGACGCATTGGTCGTTCCGTTGGGCATTCACGCCAAAGCACTCGCGGGGCATGTCCATACCGATCTCGAGGAGGGCTTCATCCGAGGTGTTGACGGGCGAACGCGCCGTGTGGTCGGGGCCGATCACGAGTTGGGCGACGGTGACGTGTTGAAAATCCACGCTAAAACGTGATGACGTCTCAGTGCCCTTTTGGTCGATCGTACGACGGTGTGAGTCGAGCCATATCGCCCGAATATTGACCACCTCGGTAAATGAAGAGGATCGGGGAAGCAAGCGTTAGCAAAATCAAGAGAATCAGGAAGAACAGACCCCATGGCTCTACATCGGAGAGGGTTGAACCCCACAGCACCCACAGAAACGGCAGGTAGAGGAAGATGCTGTACCGGCGCGCCACCGCTGAAAATCGTGCGCTGGACGTGCTCCGTTCGAACAACACCGGGACCTCTTCCTTGCTGACGAGGTTGTTGTCCACGCCGCAGCGCACACAAACCTGTGCATTTGGACCGTTTCCGTGGATGAAAAATTCTCGGGGATAGGTGCTCCCACAAAGGCGACAGGTTGGCATGGTGCTCCCTATTGACCCCAGTCGTTTGGGATTCTTCAACCATCCGCTCAACCTGAAAGGAAACGGGCGATGAGCCGGTGCCCTTCGTGCGAACCGATGGATTCAGGGTGCACCTGAACCCCATGGACGTTGAGGCTTGGATGCCTCAATCCCATGATGAGTCCTGAGGCGGCTTCTGTGGCGTTGACGAGCATCGAATGCTCGCCGTCGTCGAGGGCCACCAAGGAGTTGTATCGAGTGAGCTTCATTGGCGATGTTTGCGATTCAAAGACACCTGAGCCGTCGTGGGCCACTTCAACCGGTACACCATGCACCGGTCCGTGCGGTGAGGGGGTGACGGGGCGGCCGTCGGCCACTGCGAGAGCTTGGTGGCCCAAGCATACGCCCAACACGGGTACCTTCAGTTGACCAGCCAGCGCATGGTGCGCCAGCGCCATCGTAAGTCTGGCATCTTCTGGACGACCCGGGCCGGGTCCCAGAACGATGTGAGATGGCTGCAAGGTTTCCAGCAAGTCGTGAAGCGCCACCGGGTCAAGCCAGCGTTCGCTTTGAGGCGATCGTCCTTCCAGCACGGTGACGTTTCGTCCTGTCTGGGCGATGGCATCGGCGATGTTTAGAGAAAATGAATCGAGGTTATCCACGAACAGCACACCGGTTTTCGCAGTCGTTTCGACGGCCTCAGAAAGCGACTGGATGGTGCCGAGTTTGCGAATCGACTCGGAGCTGTTTGGGGATTTCATTGGGTGAATGCCGAGGGCTCCCGTGGGCAGCGGCGTGTGCTCTTCATCCATCCAGCCTGCTGCGATTCGTAGGGCTGCTCCTTTCCATGCCGCTTCCTCCACCTCGTTTTTTGGCTCCGAAGCGATGGTGATTCCTCCACCCGCACCCACCGACCCCTGCCATCGGCCGTTCGAGAGGTGAGCTTCAAGCGTTCGTATCAGAATGTTCCAAGCGGAACGTCCAGAATGCACGTCGATGTAGCCAATTGAACCTGTCCAAAACGACCTTGGCATCTGCTCAAGTTGATCGATGACGGCGCAAACCACCGTGCGCGGGCAGCCGGTGATGGAGCCACCCGGAAAGACGGCTTGAAGCGCTGAAGCACCGTTGTGGTCGGGCCGTAGTGTTGCCGTGATGTGACTGACCAGGTGCTGAACATTTGCGTAGGCTTCAACATCAAATCGGCTGACCTTCACACTGCCGGGAATCGCCACCTGGGTCAGGTCGTTGCGCATTAGATCGACCAGCATGCGGTGCTCCGCTCGCTCTTTTTGATCGGCGATCATTTGCTCGCGCAGGCTGGCTGCTTCGGTCAAGTTGGCCCCCTGCGGGCAGGTCCCTTTGATGGGAGAAGTTTGGAGGGTCGCTCCATCCAGCATGAGCAGGGATTCCGGGGATGAACTGGCAAGAGCGAAGCCCAAATCCTCCGCGTGAGTGTACGCAGAAAACGGGGCTGGATTTTGGTCCATCAATCGTTGAAAAACAGCGTAGGGATCATCGATTTCACCCTGCCAGTGTTTCCCAATGTTGACCTGATACACCTGGCCGTTGACGATGCCTTGACGCACCGCCTCAACGTTGTCAGCGTGCGCCTCATCGGTGTGTGTAACGGATTCTCTGTGATGATGAAGAGGAGAAATTGACGCCTCGGTTCGCCTTTCGCCAATGCACGCCTTCGCAGCGTTGCACCACGATTCGTCCGATCCGAAGATGCGCACTTCATCCGCCTCATGGTCGACCACAGCACCGCCATGGATGCACCAAAGCACGGCGAGGAGGGCCCCCTCATCGGGTGGGTGCTGCAGACGAAGCGGTTGGGTCCACTGCACCAGATCGTACGCCAAAGCCCCCGACCAAAAGGGTCCATCCGGCAAATCAACACCGTGCGACCGTTCGAACGACTCCCGGCTCGTTTCCGTCCTTAACTTCTCGAACAGGTCGCCAAGGTCTCGGGCGCGAAGCGTCACGCTGTGGTACCATGAACCGTGTTTCCATTCTTCCACTTCGGCTCGCAGAAGCACCCGCTCTTCGTTCACTCGGACGTCGCCCGAAAGGGGGTCGTGCGGTTCTGCAGCGGGAAGAACACCTCGCAGGGGTTGACGCACCACGACCCGCTTTGCGGAAGGTGCTGCCACCAAGGACCACTTGGCAAGGTGAGACACCGGACCTCCTGAGACCAACAACACTCGGTCAGGTGAACCGAAGCGAAAGGCGGCTTCACCCAGCAGTCCATTGGCGGCAAACCGGTCAACAAGAGCCATCACGCGTTTCGACATGGTCTGGCCCCGTCGATGACCATGTGGCCTCCTCGGTAAAATGTTGGGACAGCAAACGATGGCAGGCGGTTGAAAGAGCGGTAGAATCGCCTGTTTTGACGCCGTCGATCGTGTCGACTCGACAAACGCCCATGCCGGTTCCAACGAGCACGAATTCTGCGCATCGAGCAACGGTTCGTTCGTTCAATCTCCCTTTGACCACCGGGAGGCCGAGGGAAGGAAGCATGGCCTCAAGCACAGTAGCCGTGATCCCGTTCACGCCACCTTCAGAGGCATGAGCGACCCAAACCGTCCCGTCCTCATCGAGGACCATGGGGGTTGCCCGGTCTGCGTCGACGACAGCGTGCTCATGAATCAGCAACGCTGCGTCACAGCCGACCTTTTCAGCAGCTTCAGCAGCGTCCTTGTAGGCCGTCCAATCCCCGTGTTTTGTTCCGTTTGTGCGTGCGTTCCATCGAGGCGCTGCCACCGATATGGCGTCGACGGGCTCGTTTCGAAGTTGGAGGGGACGCACACTTACGCTCCATCCATGTTCGGGGGAGAAGCCGATGCGGGCGAGACACCGCTGTTCGCTTTGGGGTACGCTCACGGTTGGTCCTGTTTCTGGCAGTTCAATTCGCAACCGAGCGGCGTGATCGTTCATTCGTTGTCGGTGTTGCGGCCAGTCCGCAACCATGCCGCGTTCGTTGACCAGCACGGTCGTGAAGACTTCAGAGCGCGGCCCACTGGAAGCCATGGTGTCGCCCTCACAACAGATCGTCGAGGAACGACGTGTCAATCTCCGGTTTCTTCGGCGTCGACGGTTCGTCGAGCAGACCGTCCAACAAGGCAGGGTCTACCTGCGGTTTCAGAACGGGTTGCGGCGCTTGGTAGGCCGATCGCCCGTAGGTTTCGGCTTGACCTTGACCGGTTGGGGCGTAGATGTTGTTGCCTTGTTGGGTCGTAAGGCCCGGTGGAGGCGCTGGAGCCGATACGGGGGCCGCAGTTGAAGCGATGGGCGTGTCCCACGAAGCGTCTTGGATGCCCCACGTGGCTTCTTGCAGTTCGTAGGTTTTGGACCGCTGAGTGGCGCTGCTTCGAGAACGGACCACGACGGCCAAGAGGAGCACGATGATCAGAAGCATGCCTGCCGCGATGAGGTTGGGTGTTGTCAGCAAGGACTCAAGGGACAACTGTCCGTCGTCTTGTCCACCGTCGCCGACGGTCTCGGCACCCCCCAGGGGCGCGACCATGATGGCTTCCACCGTTTTCTTGGCGACGCCTTCGCGGTCGTAGGGCGTGACCGCAACGTAGTAGGTGGTCTCGTTGTTGAGGCCTGGGAACGCCTCCGGCGTGATGAGAATCTCGTTGGCAGATTTCTTTTTATCGAGGTACGTTGCGTTGTCGGTGGACGTGAACATTTCTTCGCTGATGTAGATGTGATAGCCTTCGACGTTGGCATCGACAGAGTGCTGCCATTCCACAAAGATGTTCACCTCCTCGTACCACTCAGCCTCCACCCGCTCAATGTCTGGAAGATAGACGCCTGGGTCGGTGATGCCTTGGTCGGTGGGGGTTGCTGAAACCATTGTGAGCATGGTTGTGTGTGCATTGCCCGAGGAGTCCATGGCCACCACGGCCACCCAAACCTGTTGTTCGGCCTGAACAGGGGTGTCGCGGCCAACCCGTTCGATCACCAGCGGGAGGCTGGGGTTTCTGTCCAGTTCAGCAATCCACAACGGGTTGTTGTACAGGTCCGTCTGTTGATCCACCGAACCACCGAAGTCGTAGGTGTCGGCGAAGACGAGGTAGGACGCGATGTCGTCTGCATCCGACAGCTCGAAGTCAAGGAGCAAAGCCTTCCCGTCGTCGTTGGGACGGTCGAGCAATTCAATGTCGACCAGGCGGTCTGGGGCGGTGTTGTCGTTGACGTTGTCGACCGGCGTCACCGTTGCTTGCGTAAGGTCGGTGAGATGGACGTTGCCTTTGAGGTCGTGGACCGTCACGGCGACGAACAGTTCCACGCCGGGTTGAATCAGACCGGGGATGCCGTCGGACAGATCATCGCCGTCCGGCGTGTACAGGGCAGCGGACAGGGAGAGTTCAATCGGGTTGGTTCGCTCGTCGATCCACTGCTTGTTGAAACTGAAACAGCCGCAGACATCGGGGTTGTTGCCAAACGTAGCGTAGGCGCGGGACAGGTCCTCCACCGGTGCATCGGCAACCCAGACGGTGTAGGAGGCGAAGTCTTCCACCGTGGACGGTTCCCACACCACATCGATGGTCGTGCCGTCGTCGTCCGGGTGGTCAAAGGCCATCAGCGACGTGATTCGGGGCGGCGTGGCGCCCTGTCCGACGATGTTTTGCAGCGGCTCAGCGGCTCTCAGGAGGACTTCGTCGGTGTTCCCGTTCAACCAAACATCGTAGGCAACAATTCCAACGGTGTAGATTTGCCCGTCGATGAGCGGGACACCGTCAAGCGTTGAGACAACGGTTTCGATTTCGTCGCACGGATTGATGACGGCGGCTTGGGAATACCCTTCAACGCTACCGAGTTCTCCCTCAGGCAGCGTGTGGTCGCCCTGCTTCATGTACACGGTGTAGAAGGCGCAATCCTCGGCTTCGCTTGCGGTCCACGTTATCACCAAGCGACCTCCTTCGTCGTCGGGGACGTCGCTGACGGTGGTGTCTTGAATCGGCGCAGGAGCCTCGTTGTCGTTCAGTTCTCCGGTGGGGACGATCGGCCCAACCACTGCGACATCGGAGAGGTTCTCTTGTCCGGCTTGATCGACGCACGTCAGTCCAATCCACACCGGTACGCCGGGTGTCTGCTTGATGATCGATTGATTTCCTTCGTTTGGTGCGTAGGACGTGTATGGGGTTCGTCCAAGGGCGTCAGCCATCGGCGTGGTCGAGACGTAAACGTTGGTGCTGGCAAGGTCGATGGCCGTGCATCGGGCCCACTCGAGCTCGATGTCGCCGTCCTCTCCATTGCTGCCCATGGCGCTAGCTGCGACCCATGCTGGGGCGCGGGGCACCTCATCGCTTGGTGAGGCTGGACCGAACGGCGATGAGACCTTACCCCATCGCCCGTCACTGTATTCAACAACGGCCACAGCGTAGTAGTCCGTGCCGTCCTTCAGGGGCTGACCGTTGGCGGTTTCGATGTCGGCTGCTAAACGGCTGTGGAGCGAGACGGCCTTGTCGGGGGCTTGGCCGAGGAGATCCGGTTCACCCGGCGGGCTGGTCCACGGACCTTCGTTGAGGAAGATGAGATAGCGAGCAAAGTCTTCGTCGTGGACCAACGACCAGGAAGCGGTCAAAACGCCGCCGCCGTCGTCGGGGCGGTCTTCGAGACCTTGGACGACCACCGGGGTGTCGGTGCGAACGTAATCGTAGGTCAATCGAACTTCAAGCGATCCGTTGGCCGGAGAGAACAATCGCAGCGAAACGTGCCGCGTGTTGTTGTAGAGCTGACCGTTGTCAACAGCGTCTTGAAGGTTGCTTTGCAGGCTCGGGTCCTCGCTGATGTTCAGGGTAACGTCGTATTCCATGGCGATGGATTTCGCCCAAACAGCGGCGCCGGTTGTGGGCGAAGTCAAGACGACAGGAACGTTTTGGAAGAGCAAGCCGTGCACACCGGGGGTGCCTTGTGCTGCATCAAGGGGGTAAGGGTCGTTTGGGTCGACCAGTTCGATGGGCATGCCCAAGTGCGTCATGTCAGAAATGTTGAGCCCTCCACCGTTGCCCATGGCTCGGACGGTCAGGGGCAACGCTCTGCGCATGCTGCTGGGTTCCACCGGTGTGTACTGGCCGTTGGTCTGCCAGCCGTTCAATCCGTCGGTGTTGACGATCCACACGTGGTTGGCGCCCAGCGTTCCGGCGATGACTTCACCGGGTCGGAAGCCGGCGAGGTAGGTGTGAGCGGAGGTTTGTGCTTCAACGAGCATTCCATCGTTTTCGCCGCCCAGTGCAAGCACCTCGTCGCCGTTGCTGTACATGCTGTGAATGGGGTATTGAGTTTGGAAGAAACCGACGCCGTCTTCGAAGTCCCCGCTGCTTACGTTCCAGTGGGTGAGGGGCCATCCTTCCGTGGCGATGTGGATGCCCCACCAATCGGAAGCAAGGGCGGTCACCGTGTTGGAGGGAAGCTGATCAAAGCGATGAATGGAAACGACTTGTTGAGCGCTCGGGTCGACCAAACTCACGCCGGGTCGGTCGGAGCCACGACCGTCATGGCTGACGAACACGGTGGTGGTGCCGGTGCTTGGGGAGTTGGCAACGGTCAGACCCCACGCGGACTGGCCCATGAGACCATCACCGGTGGTCAGCGTGCTTCCCGTTTGCGTGGATGGGTCCCAGATGAAGAGCCCTGACGGTGTGGCCATGTACACATCGTTGCCCACAGCGTACACGTCCTCCACGACGTCGTTGGGTAGACCGTTGCTGACGGTGATGGAATCCATCCAGTCATCGGTGGTGTAGTTCCATCGTCCGATGCCACCGTTGGTGGCGATGTACAGCACATCGCTTGTGTCCGTGAAGCCGTTGACGATGTTGGACGGAAGGCCAGAGATGAGGCGACCGTTTCCAAACTGAGAGGTGAGTGGATTGAACATTTGGACACCCGGAGGGCTTCCACCATCACCAGCGAGCCCGACAACCAGTTGCGTATTGTAAACGTGCATGGTGTCGAGTTTGCCGTGCAAAGAGCCTCCGATTGGAGAGATGAATCGGGTCAGAGTGTCCAGTTTCAACATGCCTCCGGGATTGGTCGCAATGAACAAATCCGTTCCTTGGAGGTGGAGGTCCCCCGCAACCGTGTTGCCGGGGAGGGTCCAGCCGAACTCCCATTCAACCGTGCCGTTGGGCATGAAGGTGCCCTGAAGCAACCCTGTTCCCGAGGCGCCCTGGCCGGAGGACCCGGTGGTGGCCCAGACGTGGGTGGCGTTGGCCACCATCGACGTCACTTGTCCGCTGACCAGACCGGGCAGATCCACCACCGTCTGCATGCCGTTGGAAGAGAGTGTGGCGACCTCGCTGTAGCCCGACGAGCCGCCGGCACGCCCCACCAACCATTCGGAGGAACCGCTGAGCCACTGGAGAGAGGTGACGGGGGAACCGGCGCCCTGTATTTGCGCTTGGAGCGCAGTGGCACCGCTTGCGACCAGCGTTGAGAATCCACCGGAGATGAGATTCGATCCCGAGTTCCCCACGGCGTGGCCAACGATGAGTTGTGAGCCTGAGTGCGAGAGCGCGTCGTACCACACTCGGTCGCTTGGCAGGTTGTGACTCGAGGTGGTCAAGCTGCCCAAGAACGCTGAGGTGGAGTAGCTGTATCGACTGATGGGTTGGTTGTCGTTGTAGTAGCCGATGTAGAGGGTGTCTTGGTTGTCGCACGTCACCGATGCCGGCCCGGTGCCGTCCAGTTGACTGCGGTCAAAATCCGAAAGCACTGTGGCGTTTGTGAGGTCGATTCGGGCGATGCCTCCGTTGTTGTTGTACATGGCGATGTTTAGGACGCCGCCGCACATCTCCATCGAGATGGGATAGCCGTCAGGCATGTTGTTGGTCGAATCTGCGGCGTAGGACGTCCAAGTGCCGGCGCCGTTTTGATGCGAGATGATCCCTTCTTGGAACTGGCCAAAGTTGTTGAATTCAGCACCGCCCACAACAAGGTTGGTGCCGTCGGTCCACAGTTCATAGAAGATGTCGCCGGCATTGCCCGGTAGACCGTTCCCCGCCTCCCAAGTGCTGTTCCATGTGTTCGTGGCTTCGTCGTATCGAGCGACACCGTCTTCGGTGGCAAACATGGTTTCGCCGTTGTGTTCCACAATGCCCCGTATCGGGAATTCGAAGTCGTCCCACGAATTGACGAGCGTTTGACTGCTGTCGTAGAGGTCCAGCTTGAGTTCACCCCATGCCACCCACGTGTTGCCGTTTGAGGACCGGTAGCTCGTCACTCGGTCGATGGAACCGGTGGGCAGTATGTTCGTTTCGTACGTGGACGTGGTGGTGTTCCAGCGAGCGATACCGCCCGAACCGTCGGCGTTCCACCACTGTCCAGAAACCACGCTGACCATGAGGGTGTCACCCGACAGTTCCATGCCCACGATGTCGCCACCGTTTTGTCCAACCTGCGCTCCAATGTCGAGGTTTGACAGCGAGGCGCCGTTTGAAACGTTGAGGCGACTTACTTCGTCGCTCTCCTCTCCCGAGTGGTAATACATGATGTTGTTGTGAATCATCATGTCGTAAGGGCTGCCGTCGGCGGTGTACTGGTTGCTCGTGCGTTCAATGTCGTACTCTTCGGCCCCGTTGGTGATGTTGATCAGTTGGAAACCATCGCTTCCGCCGACCCAGATCATGTTTTGGCGAATGTCCGCCACCAAGCCGGTCACATCGTCGTTGCCGCCGTCGAGGACACCGTTGTCCTCGGTGAAGGGCACGAGCCAGCGGTTGGCGGTGATGTTGTATCGAAGAACACCCAACCCGTCCGTGCCGATGTAGGCGATGTCGCCCATGATCTCAACCACGGCGTTGCCGGTCTGGGTGCCTTCACCCCAATTGTAATCGTGCTGGAAATTGGATTTTGTGATGAGGCCGACGCCTGACGTCGTCCCTCCGTAGACGTAGTCGTTGTCCACACCAACGCTGATGGTGGCCCAGTTGGGCATGCCGTCGTAGACGTTCTGGCAGTCGTCGATGTTCATCGTGTTGATGTCGTACTTGCACACCCCGATGTTGGTGCCGGCGTAGATGTCTCCGCTCCCTCCAGACCCGTCGATGACGAAATCGTAGAACTGTTGGGGTCGGGTCTGCCATGAATTGCCCTGACCGAAACTGGTCGCTTGATTTCCGTCCCACTTTCGGGCGCCTTGTTGTGTTCCGATGTAGAGGTTTGATCCGTCGGATTCAAGGGCAAAAATTTGGCTCGACGGTAGAGGGCCGCCTCGATTTCCAGCGAGGATTGGCGAGAGAATCTCGCCGGTGTTCAGATCTTTGCGGGCCACACCGTACCCTGGCAGTCCGAGGTGGAGCACATCACCCACAACGGCCACAGGAGCGCTGTCCACACCGTTGATGCCGGTTGATCCCCACGGCTCAAGCCAAGTGTCGTTGCTGATGTCGTAGCGCAGGACACCCCGGTCTTCGGTGGCGAGGTAGACCATGTCGCCGTAAAGCGCAACATCGCCAACAAACGAGGTGGGCAGACCGTTGGTGGTGTCGTAGGCGGTGCATCCTCCGTTTGCCCGATCAAAGTGGACGAACACCCCTCCGTCAAGAGACATGACCACGCTGTTGGCGTCGGCGACCATGCTGAGAACGGTGGTTGAGGAAGAGTAGCAACCAGCGGTTCCGTCGTACGTTTGCAAGACGGTCCCGGTGGTGTCCATCTCTTCCACAACAGGGCTGCCTTCCATGGCGAGGAAGAGGGAGGTGGAACCGGCTGCGTCCGTGGCAACCGTCATGTCCAGGACGTTGTCGCTGACGTCCAAAGGGGTCAACCATGCAGCGCTACCGACGTCGTAGCGTAGGACCACCATCGAGTTGTCTCCCGACCCGATGTACAGAACGTTGTCGAGTTCCACCAACGCCGTCATGTCGTCGGTGGCTGGGGCACTGGCGAGGCGAATCGTGCCTTCCACGAATGGGGTTTGGTCGGGCGATAGATGGATCAGTTGGCCACTGCCATCGTTCACGAGGAGCCCGTTGTTGTTCGGCGCCGCCGAGGCTCCCGCAGGCCATGAAAGCAAGGAAACGCCGTCGTAAGCCAGTCCAAGTGTGGAAAGGTCGTACGTTGTGGAAAACACACCGTTGGTGGTGTTGTAGGAGTGGAGTGCATCTCCGCTGAGAACGTAAAGGGTGGGTCCCACTCGCTCAACGCCGGCGATGGTGTCGCTGGTCAGCCAGTTTGCTGAGTTCCACGTGGACAGCCAAAATCCGGCGACGAAATCAAATCGAGCCAACCCGCTGTCCGAGGACCCCAACAACAATTGGTTACCCGAAGTGGTCATGTGCGTGATGCTGTCGGAGTGCAGTGTGTTGGCTGAACTCCATGTGGAAAGTGGGTTTGATGCGCTCGTGTCATAACGCAGCACACCGACGCCGTCAACGGCTGCGTAAACGATTCCGTTGACCTCAATCATGGAGAGTGCGGCTCCGCTGCTTCCGACTGCGGCGGAGGAAACGACCGTCCACGCAGCGCCGTCCCACATCACCAGTCCAGAGGAGCCAGCTGCGAAGACATCGCCCGCTGCGGTCATCGTGAAGCGGTCCACGTCTCCGTCGCCGAGAGGGGTTTGGAATTCACTGTCCGTCAGTGACATCGCACGAAAGCTCCCGTCTCCCAACAAGAGATGGAGCAATCCACCGTTGTTGTCCATCACCATGTCGACCACGCCGTTTTCACTTTCAAAATCGTACACGTCGATGATGATCGGGTCGTTGTTGGCGTTGAGCAACAAAAGTTGGTTGTTGGCAGCCACGTACAGGACGCCCGTTTCGGGGTTCACCGCCGAGTCTCTGAGTTCAAAGTCGTAGGGCGTGAGCGACACCAGCGGGTCGGCTGGAGCCAGCACTTCAACAATCATTTTTGTCAATTCGGCGTCCGATGGGAGATCCCAGCCAGCACCGGAGTTGCTGTTGGGATTCAATCGGCCCGTGTAGGTCGTGCCGGTGGTGAAGGCACTTGCTTCGCCCAGGACGCCCAATCCTCGCCAGTCGAACAGAGAAGTGCCCATGCCGTCCACCACGAGATGCGGTTCTTCGATGGTCGTACCGTCCTGTCCGCTGGCGCGAACTTCGAGCGTGACGTTGGACAACTCGGCTCCGGGTGCGAAGGCCAAGTCCCAATCTGCAGTGGCGCGCTGACCCGTATCGGGAACCGCTCCAACCGCATTCAATGTGACCCAGCCGGTGTCGTTACTTCCTTCAAGCGGCCACGTCACACCGCTTGGCTCGCCGTGGGCCGAGACGACCGGCGTGGTGAGCAGTGGGCCCAACGACATCAGGACCATCAACACCACCATCGATAGGGCGCGTTGAGGTCGCCCCTCGAGGATTTGGGTTGAACCACCCTGTTTCATGCATAATCGTTTTTTTTTCACTTATTTGAAAGAGAGCCCTCGCTGACCGTACAATGCTCGGTTAAAACGGCTCTTGCATGGCGGGGTTTTCGTTCCAATACGAAGGTCCTCGGGCGCTCGAGCGGTTGGCGTAAACACGCTTCATGCAAGAGCGAGGCCGCACAACAATCAAACCCTGTCTTCCCGCCGTTTTGTTTGGGATGTCCATGTCCACGAGCAAAAAAGACACGAGGTTACGCAAGGAAGCCCTCGAATACCACGAGGCAGATCCCCGTGGGAAAATCAAGGTCGTTCCCACAAAACCTCACGCGACCGCCCACGAATTGAGTCTGGCCTACTCTCCGGGGGTTGCGTACCCATGTTTGGAGATTGAAGAACGCCCGGAAGACGCGTACCGCTACACCTCAAAGGGCAACCTCGTCGCTGTTGTCTCAAACGGCACCGCCGTTCTCGGTTTGGGCAACATCGGGGCGTTGGCCAGCAAACCCGTCATGGAAGGCAAGGGGTTGCTGTTGAAGACCTTCGCAGGCATTGACGTGTTTGACATTGAGGTGGACACCGAGGATCCGGAGGAATTCATCAGCACCGTGGTGAACATTTCAAAGACGTTTGGAGGCATCAATCTCGAAGACATCAAAGCGCCCGAATGTTTTGAGATTGAGCGCCGCATCGCTGAGGCAACAGACATCCCGGTCATGCACGACGACCAGCACGGCACCGCCATCATTTCCGCCGCCGCTCTTCTCAACGCCGCTGAGCTTCAGGGCAAAGCCCTCGGCGAGCTGAAAATCGTGGTCATCGGAGCGGGGGCATCGGCCATTGCTTGCGCCAACCACTACGTCGCCGTGGGGGTCTCAATGGACAACATCACCCTCGTTGACAGTCAAGGAATCATCACGAAGTCTCGGTTGGAGGCGGGTGAACTCAACGAGTACAAGGCACCCTTTGCCCAGGACCGTTCTGCTGGTGATTTGGCCGATGCCCTCAGCGGTGCCGACGTGATGCTGGGCCTTTCTCGAGGGGGGCTGGTGACCAAAGAAATGATTGCGAGCATGGCCGACAAACCAATTATTTTTGCCCTTGCAAACCCGACGCCTGAAATCTTGCCCGAGGAGGTGCTCCAGGTCCGTAAAGACGCCATCATTGCAACGGGGCGTTCAGACTACGCAAATCAAGTCAACAACGTGTTGGGCTTTCCCTACATCTTCCGCGGGGCTCTTGACGTTCGAGCGCGAGACATCACTCAGAACATGAAAATGGCTGCAACAACGGCGCTGGCGGCTCTCGCCAAAGAACCGGTGCCCGATTACATCTCGGCAGCGTACGACGGGGTCGTGATGCAATACGGTCCCGAGTACATCATCCCCAAACCCTTCGATCGTCGCGTACTCATTTGGGAGGCCGCTGCTGTTGCTCAAGCCGCCATCGACGAGGGCATTGCCGGGGTGTCGGCCGAGGAATTCAACATCGACCGTTATCGCGAGCAGCTGGAAGCCCGATTAGGAGAATCGTATTCCGTCATGCGACAGATGATCAACCAGGTCAAGGGCAAAGGCAAGCGCATTGTTTTCCCCGAAGGCGACAAGGAACCGGTGCTTCGGGCGGCAGCCCAGTTGGTTGATCAGAACATCTGTCACCCCATTCTGCTCGGCCCGGTCGATCGCATTGACCAAATGGTGGAGGATTTGGGCTTGAACTTTGATTACGACGCCTACGACCCTCGCTACGACGAACGACGGAAAACCGAGTACGCCAACGCCTTTTTCCGTCGACGGCAGCGAAAGGGCACCACGTGGGCTGATGCGGCGCGCTTGCTGAAAAGTCGACCGTACTTCGCTGCACAAATGGTCCATGCCGGCGACGCAGACGGTTTTGTGGGGGGCGTCAGCCGAAACTATGCGGACGTTTTGCGACCCACGCTGGAACTCATCGGGAAGGCAAACGATGCACATTGCGTCATCGGTTGCTACATGATGAACGTTAAAGGTCGAACAATCTTCCTTGCAGACGCCACCGTGAACGTGTACCCAGACAGTCGAACGCTGGCTGAAATTGCCGTACAGACCGCTAAGGTTGCGCGGCGCTTTGGTGTGGCTCCTCGGGTGGCGATGCTCTCGTTTTCGAACTTTGGCTCAACACGGACTCATCGGTCCGATCGTATCGAAGAAGCGGTGGTGATGGCTCGTACGCTCGATCCGACCTTGATGATCGACGGTCCGATGCAAAGCGACACTGCCCTGAACCCCTCGGTGCAGGAAGAATATCCGTTCATGAAACTCGTTGGCCCGGCCAACGTGCTCATCCTCCCCAATTTGGCCTCAGCCAACATCGCATACAAACTTCTTGAGGAGCTTGGCGATGCGGAAATGACCGGTCCGATTCTCGAGGGCATGGCTCACCCAGTTCAACTCGTGGCGCGCCAAGACGGTGTTCGACACATCGTCAACATGGCCACGATTTGCACCGCTGACGCCATACGCAAGGACACCTATTGGGCCACGCTCATCGACGAAGATTCAACGTCGTCGTAGGACAGGATGGGGCGCCTTGGCCGCCACAACGCTCCGGTGAAAAAGCCGGCCACCAATCCACCGAACAGGAGATTGAACCATCCCTCCGTGGCGTAGTCACCCATGCCTCTGAGCACCGGGATGAGAAACGAAGGCACGACGCCCAACACGGTCGTCCAGAGAAATTCCGAACGCACGTTCTTCCACACGTCGGTTCGATGTGGAACGCGTTTTCCGACACCCTCTCGAACGGGGGTGAGCGCAAGCCGAGCCACGACGTTGGGAAGCGGTCGTTCGTAGGGCACGCTTCCAACGGCGGTCACATCCTCGTTGCGTGGGTGAACGGCAATGGCTGCAATTTGCGATGCAGCAGGGCCGAGAAGGTCGTTGGGGCGGGGGCGCCCGTCCATCATGGCCCCTCGATTGTTGGAGGCGGGGGCATCGGCCAGTCGTTCTGTGAACCCATTTGGCAGCTGCAACGTTGACTGCGCCCTGGCAGCAACCCACTCCGATTGCGTGAGCGCTCGTACCTCCCATGAGCCTGGCAAAGCGTCGACGACTGCAGAAAAGTCTTCCTGCGCCATCAAATGTTGGGACAATTCCCTGACGTCGTGCGATGTTAACGAATCCATGGGACGATCGTTTTCCTCCGTCGTGCCGCCCATCGCCTCCACGACTTGACGGTGCGTTAGGGGGTGTTCCATCGTGTAGAACGCTGGTGTTCTTGCTTCGTAGCACGGGCGTTGTCCTGCATACACCCAACCGCCTTTGGTGGTTCCAAGGACCGTCGTTGCTTCGTCCACAGCGTTGAACGTCATGCCGCTCAGGGTGATTGTCACGTTCATCCCTCAATTCAGCGTGGCTTCCATGCGTCGGTACCATGCCATGCCGTTGACGTGGTCGGTCAGCTGGCTGAATTGTGGGTAGGGCGAAATTGAACGCATGTACCCAAAGGCGGCAAAATCAACCAAATCGGGTGTTTCGCCGCCAAAGAACGGTTTAGCATCGTGAGCCGCCGTAAATTCCGTCAGCAGGTCGTGCCACAGTTTCTTGGGTTTTCGGCCGTCGCTTTTGACGCGCTTCCGTGCGATGATGCCCCACATGATGGGGAAACCTGCCCACGCATAGAGTCGCTTTGAAATGAAACCGAAGTTTTCGATTTTTGATATCCGCGTGGTCGTTTTCAGAGCGGAGCTTAGGCTTCCGTACAGGATGGGGACCGTGGCCCGAGAGAGATGCGTATCGACCCACTCCATCCATTCGTGTTGGCGAGCAGCATCGCCTTGATTGGCCATTTTTCCTTCGTTGTACTTCTCGTCAATGACGCGTAGGATGGGCGTGGAATCCACGTGGTGCACACCCTCGATGTCGGTGAAGACCGGAACCTTTCCCCAGTCGCCGGCAAACGCCACGTCTTTTTTGATCTTCATTCCGTTAACAGCAACGTACTCCACGTCCACGTCAAGGTGTTCCAGGAGGCCTCGCACCTTCCAGCAAAACGGACAGGAGTGGAGGAGGTGCAACGAAGGGGTCTGACCCATGTCTTAGCCTGCAGACCAATCCTTCTTCAAGCCTCGTTCTCGTCGTCTTGGCCGGGTTTCCAACCGGCCTTCCAGAATTTCAAATCATCGAGCCAGCCAATCCATTCTTGGTCGGTGCAGTTCAACAATCGAAAGGCCCGGCCCTCCAACCCTTCCCTCAGAGAGGGGGTCATGTCGCCTCTGTCCATCGCTTCCTTCCACTCAACCTGCATGTGGCGTATTTGTCGACGAGCCTCCTCGGGTGCATCAAAGTTCATCTCGCAAGCGTCCCTGAGCTCAGACAACCAGGTGCGAGTGTCCTTGAGGATGGGGTCGTTAGGATTTGAGGCCACCTTTGGCTTCTTTCCAAAAGGCCACCACCCCATGACATCCCGACGTTGTGGTTGGTTCATGGACTTGTCCGTTGGCCAACGAATTGAAAGGGCGTCTCGGTACAAGACGACCATGGGCCGACTGACCGTTCACACCCACGGGGCTCCGAAGGACAGTGCCATGGCTCAGCTCATTGAGCGGTACGGGGAACGAATCAGGTCACGCGGGGTATCGCTGGAACACCATTCCGCAAAATTGGACGGTGTTGGGTATGTTGACCGACTTCTCGGGCGCTCGGGGCGATTGATTCTGATGGACGAGGGTGGCTCCCAAGAGGACTCCGTGGCGTTTGCTCGTCGCTTTGAAGAGTGGCAGTTGGGGTCGGACGACGTTCACCTTGCGGTTGGTCCAGCAGAAGGTTGGCCACCTCACGATGGTCTGCGCGCGATTGAACGCCTTTCGTTGTCGGCGATGACCTATCCACACGAATTGGCTGCTGCGATGGTGGTTGAACAACTCTATCGGGCTACGGAGATCCAACGCGGTTCGGGATATCACAAAGCATGATATCGGTGCGATGCAGAGGGAAAAGCAATGGCCACGATGTTCCTCGATGAGTCCTCGGGAAAAGTGCTCGCGGTGGCGGTGCTTGCTGTTGTCTCCGTGGCCCTCATTGCCGGGAGCCGCCATCAGCCGTTTCCGGAAATCTCCGGTCGATTTGGATGGGTCCTCGCCAGCATCGCTGGGCTGCTCGCACTGAGTGAGACCGCCCCTCGACCGATGTCCCTGACCACCTTGCTCGTCGCCGTTCTCGTAACGGGCAGTTATGGCGTTCTCGTTGGCGTTTACCACATGGTGCGAACACGGCGGGACGTGTTCATCGCACCGATGTCAGGGTTCGTGTTTTGCATCGGTGCGGGGGGCCTTATGGTGGTGACTTGGCCGGAGCTCAATACGCTTGAGCAGTGGGCAGGCTTCCTTTTGTTGGTGTTGTTGGGTGGAGGCCAGACGTGGATGGTCTTTCGAGGCCTTCTGATCGGTCGGCTACCCCTGGCTTGGAGTCAGGCCGGCATGGTGGCGCTTCAACGCGGTCAACTTCAGGGCCCCCACGGCGCTCTCTCGTGCTTTGAAAACGGGTGGGATGCGGATGAGGAGCATCTCAATCCGATGGCTTACGTCGCTCTGCATCGAATTCATGTGTTTTTGGAACAACCGGACGAAGCACGTCGCTGGCTTGAGTCCTTTGAGGACGCAGGAGGTGAGGCAGCCGTGGCGCCCGAGTGGATTGAAGCCGTCGAAGAAGCGCTCATCGCCCTGGGAGCAGACCCGACGTTTTCAGCCTGAAATCAGCGTCGGAAAACGGCCGTGGGTCCCTTTTTCTGGAAAAAGCGTGTTCAAAACAAACGAGGATTCATATCCTTCAAGGTCGATTTAGTATCATGAAGCATCTAAAGAGAGCTCCAGCCGACTGGCCAATGGGCAACATTCTCTGGTTTGCGGTGTTGATTTGGTTTTCATCGAGTCTCCTCTCTCAGTCCGCCTACATGGCCATTCACGGCCTGCCTTACGACGCCGTCGCCATGCTTGAGACGCTCGGTCCAGCGTACTACGTCATCGTTGGGCTGGAGTTGGCGATGTGGGGCGGCCTGCTGTTCATGGGTTGGACCAAACTTTCTCGTGCTCGCCGAGGTGACAATCTCGCCGCCTCCACGGCCTGAGCTCCCCCGGTCGGATGTCTATTTTTCATCAAAAAACACCGATTCCTCATGGACATCCTCCGGTGACTACAAGAAGCGTCAAGTTAAGCAGGACTCGTGTCTAAACCCGCCGACGAACCTCTGTATTCGGGGCTACCAATGGAATTGAACGAGCTCTCTGCCGAGGAAACCCTGCCGTATCCGCTTCCCGACGGGGCTGTGGTCGTCACCATTGAACAAGCCCGTGCCACGCTTCCGGAGGCAAGTAACGTCCTGATGGTGCTTCAGGCCATGAGCGATGAAGCTCACGACTTGACCAACGAGCTTGAGCTGTTGTTGGACCAGTTTGCCATGACGCACCCACATGTTCTGGAGGTCGCAGAACATCTGGGTGGCCTGGTGTCTCAGTGGCAAAACAACGTCGCTCGTCTGGAACGCATCGGGGCACGCATTGTTTCGATGGATCCCGGTCGTCTCGAATGGTACGGCGTGGTGGACCGCCGCATGGCTCTGTTTTCATGGGCGGTGGGCGAGATGGACATCGAGTGGTATTATCGCATGGAGGAAGGATTTCCTTCCCGCAAACCCCTCATAGAAGCATGACTTCGCAGGTGTGAGGGGCGTCCATGGTCAAGATCAATCGCGTGTACACAGGCGGAGGGGACGGTGGGGAATCTTCCCTGGTTGACGGTTCCCGACGAGCAAAATCCGATGTGCGATTCAACGTCGTGGGCACGTGCGACGAAGTGAACAGTTGGCTGGGCATGGTGCTTGCTGAAGTCCACCGTCTCCCCGACCACGAGGACGGCGGAGAACGCACCAATGTTCAGCGAGTTCAAACCGTGCTTACCGAAGCGCTGTCTCGCGTCCAAAACGAACTTTTTGATTTGGGTGCTGAACTCGCATGCCCGCCGGCCACGCTTCCCGAGTACATGGTGCTCATTTCTGAAGGACAAACCGATGTCCTCATGGATGAAATGGATGCATGGTTGGAGACAATTCCCGAACTCACGAGTTTCATCCTACCTGCGGGGTCGCCTTCGATCACGTGCATGCACGTGGCGCGAACGGTGGTGCGGCGCTTGGAGCGAACCATGGTCCACCTCATGAAAAGCGAAGGTAACGACGCCGTCCGACCTCTTGCGTTGGTCTACGTCAACCGGCTTTCCGACTGGTTGTTCGTGATGGGGCGTTGGGTCAGCATGATGCTGAACGAGGAAGAAACCCTCTGGGTGCCGCTTGGCATGCGTCTTGCAGAGAAGGGCGTGGCACATCGAGTGAACCAGATGAAAGCCAACGACGAGGACTTCGAAGCTCTCTGATCACTGCGTGCCGTGAAGGTTCACGTACCGCTGAGCCAATCGAACAATGTCCCTGGTTTCATCGTGAGTGATGGTCTCCAGCGCCTGTTCCCAATCCAGCCAAAGGTAGCCTCGATGCTCATGGGACAGCTCCACGTTCATCTGTTCGGTCTCTGCCACGTACCAGTAGACCTCCTTGTTCTGTCGTTTCCCTTTGTGTCGGAAGGAATATTCGGATCGCTCGACAAAGCCTTCGAGGACTGCGACCTGGGTGATGCCTGTTTCTTCAGCGAGCTCGCGGAGCATGGTGGACCGACGGTCACCGTCGTTGGTCTCAACGTGACCCTTGGGTAAATCCCAATGGCCCTGCGGGTACTGAAGCAGGAGAACGGTCCCGTAATTGACCAGCACAACACCGCATGAGGTCTCCATGTTGTCCCCTCAACACTTCTCATTCATGGTCATAACGGGTGTTCATCACCCAACCTTGATGGACATGGGGGGTGCCGGGCAACCATGACCGTCCTGCCGTTGCGAGAGGACGAGGTTCCCGAATACACACACATCGTTGCTGATTCGGACATGGACGGGTTGTTTGGAGCGGCTGTTTTGAAGGCCTTTCGTCCCGAAGCAACGGTCATGTTTTCCCATGCAGCAGCTCTGCGAGGGGGCTTGGTTGACGACCACATCGACCGAAACACCGTGCTCGTGGATTTGCCGTTCCACTCAGCGTGCGGGTGGTACGTTGACCACCACCTCACGAATCGACCCGACCGAGCGCGGGCTGCCTCGTTTGAGGCAGACGGTGGAACACAGCATTGGGAAGCCACGCCCTCCGCTGCCCGACTGGCGTACGACCTTTTGATCGACATCACCGACATGGAGCATCTGGCGCCGATGATGCCGGTTGTCGATGCGTTGGATTCGGGGGGCATCACGAAGGAGGCTTTCCTCGCTGACGGCCCTCTGTTGCAACTGTCGAGAACCTGCACGTCTCGCGACCCGGAGTACATGCTTCACTTGGTGAACCTCCTTGCCAACGGGGCGTCCTACGAAGTCTTGATGGATGACTCCGTGGTCAAGCAGCGGTGCCGTCAAGCGGCTGCCGACCGCGCTGTTGCACAACGCCATGTGGAGGCCAACACCACCGTTCACGATCGGTTGGCTGTTTGCCGAATGGACGAGTCGGGCTTGCGCAGCAACGGCTATCTCGTCACCGCGTGGGTGGGCGATGCTGCTGACGCGTGTTGCATCGTTCACGGATACGCCGACGGCGATTTGTCCGATTCCGAGCGTCCACCGCTCTCAGCCAGTTTTTACGCCAACTCGTTTCTTACCAACGGACAGGGTAAGTTCGACCTCTCACGAATGGCCACAGCGCTCGACCCAACTGGGGGCGGACACGCCAACGCCTGCGGCTGTCGAATTCAACCTCCGGGGCTTGAATCAAACATGAACCACTGGTTGGACATGTGGTCAAACCGAGACGTCGTGCTGAAACTCTGACTCAGAACTTGCGCGTCATCGTGATGTTTGAGGAATTTTCAATGTCGAGATCTTCGTCCATCTCGTCCATTGCCGTCTCTTCGGCAGGAGCGGGTTTCGTCTTCAGTCGCTTCACCGTTGCTTTGAGAACTTCAAATTCAATCTCGAGGTCTTCGAGAGCATCGCGCGTTTGCTCGATGTGTTTTTCGACACGGGCCAACACCTTGTTGACTTTCTTGAGGGTGCGTTCCTCACGTGCCATGACTGTCCGTCACGCCTCGTGGATTTGAAGGTTCTCAATCTGGAAGCGTCTCATTCTTGCTCAGAATCCCCGCCTGACCCGTCGGATTGGGTGAGTGGTGCGGTTGCATCATGGGTGGTGGGTGAGGGTCGCAAAAACGCTGGGGCCCACCAGTTCCACTTGCCCATAAGTCGCATCGTTGACGGCACGACCAGGGCTCGTACCAACGTTGCATCGATGAAGATGGCAAGAGCAAGGCCGAGGCCGATTTGCTTGAGAATGATGACCGAGGAGAGTCCAAAGGAGCAGAACACCACCACCATGATGGCGGCTGCACCGGTGATGAGGCCCCCGGTTTTCTGAAGTCCGTTGGCCACAGCGAGGGTGTTGTCGCCGGTTCGCTCCCATTCTTCGTGAATGCGGGAGAGCATCAAAACTTCGTAATCCATGGACAGCCCGAAGACGATGCAGAACATGATGACGGGATTGCCGGAGTCGATGGGTTGCGCGGTAAAATTCAGTAGCTCTGCGCCGAAGCCCCATTGGAACACCCACACCAGCATACCAAACGATGCTGAGATGGATAGAATGTTCATCGCGATGGCCTTGATGGGAATAATGACCGAACGAACTTGGATGAAAATCAGGGCAGTGGTTGCTAACAAAATAAAGGCCAAGGCGCGAGGAAGGTTGTCCGCAATCGCTTCGAGATTGTCGGCGTTGTATGCCGCAAAACCGGCCACGAGAAGACGGTCGTTCTCACCTGACAAATCAGCAAGGTAATCGTCTCGGTCCTGCCGAATTTCCTCCACCAATTCCCGAGAATCAACGTTGGTTTGTACGCCTTTGAGCTGAACCGACATGAACGTGGCGTTGTCGCCCACGAAGGCCTTGCGAAGGCTTTCGCGAACCGCGATCTGTTCCGGTGTGAGGTATTCGTCGGGCGTTTGCCAAAACTGAACCGTTTCGTTGGCCGTGATGTTGTCCGGCATGCCAACGCCTGTGCCTCCCAGTACACGCGGGTCGGTCAGGAGTTCCTTTAGGAAGGCATGCTGCGCTCGCAGGTTGGCTTCGCTGAGGGGATCGGCACCATCGGTGTCGACGATGATGAAAATCGTGTTCGCCGCTTGGTCGGGCCACTGTTCGTCGATGAGTTCCATGCCAAGGCGAGCTTCGTCGTCCGGC
>MDTG01066237.1_pt1 | contig 26645 bp, 26 predicted proteins | sample 811421 | NCBI WGS metagenome assembly MDTG01 (sample SAMN05326645, study PRJNA326480) | marine metagenome | isolation source: seawater | place: Pacific Ocean: South East | collected 2011
CAGCGGGTCGATGACGTTGCCCTTCGACTTCGACATCTTCTGGCCCTTCTCGTCGCGGACCAGGGCGTGGATGTAGACGGTACTGAAGGGTTCGGTCGTCATGTAATGATCGCCGAACATCATCATCCGGGCGACCCAGAAGAAGATGATGTCGAAGCCGGTGACCAGAACGCTGGTCGGATAGTAGTTGGCAAGCTCCGCCGTCTTGTCCGGCCATCCGAGCGTCGAGAAGGGCCACAGTGCGGAGGAGAACCACGTGTCGAGAACGTCCTCGTCCCGGTAGAGAGCGATCGTCGCGGCATCGGCGCCCTCGCCCTCCCAGCGCGCGAGCGCGTCGTCCTGGGCGATCACTTCGCAGCTCTTGCCATAGTGTGCCTGAGCCGCTGCAATCGCGTCTTCTTCGGTGCGTTCGACAAAGATCTTGCCGTCGGGCCCGTACCAGGCGGGGATGCGATGGCCCCACCACAGCTGGCGCGAAATGCACCAGGGCTGGATGTTCTCCATCCACTCGAAATAGGTCTTTTCCCAGTTGCGCGGCACGAACTCGGTCCGCCCCTCGCGCACGCTGGCGATCGCCGGCTTCGCCAGCGTCTTGGCGTCGACATACCACTGGTCGGTCAGGAGAGGCTCGATCGGAACGCCGCCGCGATCGCCGTGCGGCACCATATGCGCATGCGGCTCGACCCGGTCGAGCAGGCCCCTTTCGTCCATCGCCTCGACCAGACGCTTGCGCACGTCGAACCGGTCGCCCCCTTCGAAGGCATCCATCGTCGCGGCAAGTTCGCCGGTCTGAGCGAGACCCTCGAGAAACTCCGGATTGTCGCGCAGCCGAACCCGCGCCTCCCGGTCGAGCACCGAGATCATCGGCAGGTCGTGCCGACGGCCGACCTCGAAATCGTTGAAATCATGCGCCGGGGTGATCTTGACCGCACCGGAGCCCGCATCCGGGTCGGCATAGTCGTCCGCGACGATGGGAATCCGGCGCCCGACCAGCGGCAGGATCACATGCTTGCCGATGAGATCGCGATAGCGCGGATCCTCCGGGTTCACGGCGACCGCCGTGTCGCCGAGCATCGTCTCCGGGCGCGTCGTCGCGACGGTGATATAGGTCCGCGTCTCATAGGCGGTCGGATTGCCGTCCTCATCCCACTCGACAGGCGCTTCAAAGCTCTCGCCCGCCTCGAGCGGATAGCGGAAATGCCAGAGATTGCCCTGGATCTCGCGCTGCTCGACCTCAAGGTCCGAAATTGCGGTAAGGAACCGCGGGTCCCAGTTCACAAGGCGCTTGTCCTTGTAGATCAGCCCCTCGCGATACAGGCTGATGAACACCTCGAGCACAGCCTTCGACAGGCCCTCGTCCATCGTGAAGCGCTCGCGCGACCAGTCGCAGGACGCCCCCAGCCGCTTGAGCTGGTTCAGGATCATGCCGCCGGATTCAGCCTTCCACTCCCAGACGCGCTCGACGAATTTCTCGCGGCCCATGGCGCGCCGGTCCGGCTCCTGGCGCTCGGCGAGCTGACGCTCGACAACCATCTGCGTCGCGATGCCCGCGTGGTCCATGCCCGGCTGCCACAGCACGTCTCGACCGCGCATGCGTTCGAAGCGCACCAGAATGTCCTGCAACGTGTTGTTGAGGGCATGTCCCATGTGCAGGGACCCGGTGACATTGGGCGGCGGAATGACGATGGAATAGGACGCCGCACCGGGTTCGGCGCCGGCGCCGGCCTTGAACGCGTCGGCCTTTTCCCAGATCCCCGCGATACGGGGTTCGACAGTTGCGGCATCGTAAGACTTGTCGAGCATTGTTTTTCTCGGATCCTGAAAACTGAACGCGTGGTTACTCGCAGGCGCGGCGCCAAGTCAACCGTCGCCGGGAAGTGGGCGACAGCAAGGCGGCCGGATCATGAGCGGAAAATAAATGCGCCGCCCCGGAAGGGCGGCGCGGAGAGAAGCACAAAAAGGACGTTCGCCCTCCTACCGGCCGCGCGATACCCGCTCGATTTCCTGCCGTACGAGGCGCTCGACCATCGGAGGAAGGTTTTCATCGAGCCAGGACTTCAGCATCGGGCGCAGCATCTCCTTCACCAGATCCTCAAGCGTCCGGGCGTTGTTGGACAGGATCGTGCCGGCGAGATTGTTGAAGGCCGAATGCACCGCCTGGTTTGCCGTCGGAGACAGGAGTTCCTCGGTGAACCGCTCGCTCGTCGTCTGGGAGGCAGCGGCGGGTGCCGGCTCTTCTTCCACAAAGGCGATGTCGCCGACCTCTTCCTCGGCGCTGGCAAGACCCTCGACCATTTCGAACGCATCGTCTGCATCCGCAACGGCCAGGTCCTCGGTGAGCTCGAGAACGTCATCCGCCTCGCCGTCGGCCTCCGCCTCGACCTCGGGTTCCGGCTCGCTTTTCGCTTCGGGCTCCTGGAACTCGATCTCGTCGTCACCAGCGGAATCGAACAGCTTGTCGAGATCGTCCTGCGACATCTCGGCGGAGGCATCCTCCGCGACAACGGCTTCCGGCCCGGCTGCACTGTCTTCCGCTTCCGCTGCGGGCGTTTCCTCGTCGGAGATGATCCGGCGAATAGACGCCAGAATTTCCTCCATGGAGGGTTCCTGAGCTTGATTGGCGTTGGCCATACCGATCCCCGTACTCGACTACTGCGATGCCCGGGCCAAAAACCCGACATCAAGGCTGAGACTCATGCCTCACGCCGTTCCGCGACTCACATGTTAAGAATATAACGCGTTCCAGCGCCGCGGGAAAAGCACAACGCAACGACGAATCCGCAGCATCGCTCTTGTCAAGCGCAAGAAAGTGCCGATTCCGCTAGAATTCGGACAATTCCCGCACTCGCTGAGCGTATTCGGCCGGTAAAATACGTCGATTTTCAGCGGCCATCCGGCGTCGTGAGGCCGTACCAGCTGTTGCGAACCTTCTTGTAATGCGCCTTTTCGTCATAGCGCGCGACGGCAAGCCCAAGACGGTCGGCGGTCAGGGCGCCGGTTGCCGCAAGCAGGGCATAGGCCGCAACAGTCCGGTTGCGCTGAGCAGTCACCAGGCTGACCCGGCTGTTGACCAGCTCAAACTGGGCATTCAGCACATCAAGCGTGGTGCGCTGCCCGACCCGCTGCTCTTCGATCACGCCCTCGAGGGCAAGCTGGTTCGCGGAGACCGCGTCCTGCGCGGCGGCGATAGAAGCGACGGCGGCCTGATATTGCCCCCAGGCCGATACGATCGTTGCCCGGATCTGGTCGCGCGCCACGTCGAGCTGGATGCGGGTCTGGCCGAGATCCTCCTTCGCCTGACGGACACGCGAGGAAACGGCACCGCCCTGGTAGAGCGGGATGGAAACACGGCCGAAAATGCTGGCGGAATCCACCGTATCCACGGTCGAGGAGGTCGGCGGGCTCCACTGGCGCTGGACATTGCCTTCAAGCGTCACGGTGGGCAGCAACTCGCCTTCCGTGGTCTTCACGGCGAAGACGGCCGCATCGACCAGATGCTGCGCGGACAGGATCGAGGGATGGTTGGCGGCACCCGAGCCGAGGGCGGCATCCAGCCCCTTGGGCAAACGACCGTAGATCGAGGTGCGCGCGGACAGGCGCTTGGGGTCCTCGCCGACCAGCTGCCGATAGATCGCGCGGCTGGTGTTCACATTGGCCATCGCCAGGTTGAGATCGGACTGCGCCTCGGAAAACCGGGCGCGGGCCTGCGACACGTCGGTGCGCGTGCCCTCGCCTACCTCGAAACGGTCCTCGGCGGCCCGCACCTGCTCCGAGAGAAACTCCAGGCTGCTGCGGCGCAGGGAGACGATCGCGGTGTTGGAGATCACGTCCATATAGGCGGTGGCCGCCTGCTGGAGAATCGCCTGTTCGGTGGCGCGCAGGCTCTCGCGCTCAGAGCGAACGACGGCCTCGGCCTGACGTGTGGAATTCACCGTGCGAAAGCCGCGAAAGATGTTCTGCGTCAGCGACAGTCCCGCCGTGGCGGTGTTGCGGTAACTGGCGCGTCCCGGAACGGAATCGGAATATTGCGCTCCGACGTCGAAGCGGCCGAACACCTGCGGACGCCACCCCGACAGCGCCTGCGGCACCCGCTCGTCGACCGAGCGCAAGGTTGCCCGCGCCGCGTTGATCGTCGGATTGTTGGCGTAGGTTTGCGCCAGGGCCTCGTCAATTGACTGGGCATGGCCAATGCCAGGAACCGCTCCCGAAAGCACGAGAAAGGCGGCCGCACCAAGCCAGTAACCACTGCGTTTCACGTCGAGTACCCCTGTTGACCTCTGTCGGTCCGCCTGGCGCCACCTTTGAAGACAGGTGTCGCGACAAGCGCCCTGTTTGTCCGCGAACCGACGGTTCGCAATCGCCTCAATCGAAATCAGGCCGTGTCGTTTTCGACATTCTCGCCTGCGAAAAATCCCTCGCCCGCCGAAGCGGCGGGAACCGGAGCATACTGTTACCGCGCTGACCGGCGGAGACAACCGCGCAAACTCCCGCTGCCGACTATTCCCGGGGTTATGCGTCCTCGCGGCAACACACGCGACACGCGCCACCTCAAGAATCGGAAATGCGGCCAGGCCAGGAGCCTGCGCCGCACCAGATCCTCGACAGGGACAAGACGCCGTTGCGGCCTAGAACACGAATTCCTTCGCAACACGATAGCCCGGCAAGACATGGGCGGACGCGTTGAAGGCGAAGCGACCCGACACAACCTCGCCGGAGCGGACATAAAGACGCGCAGCCCCCGCGCCGCCCTCGCCCTCGATCGTGACCAGCCGGCCGCCATCCTTCATCTGCGCCGTCAGCGCATCCGGCAATGTCTCGATGGCCCCATCGATGACGATAACGTCATAGGGTCCTTCGGACGCGGCGCCGGTCACCAGATCGCCATCGACCACGGCGGCGTTCTCGATCCCGAGATCGACCAGAAGATCGGAGGCCGCGGCCGTTGCCTCGGCCGTCTCCTCGAGCCCGACGACCGAGCCGGCAAGCTCGGCGAGCACAGCAACGCTGTAACCGGTGGCGCAGCCGACGCACAACACGACGTCGTCCTTGCGCACGCCGGCAAGCTGAACGAGCTTGGCAAAGACATGCGGCTTCATCAGGTACCGCTGCGTGTCGCCCAGGGACAGGGGGATGTCGCTATCGCTGTAGGCAATGCAGCGCTTGGACGCCGGCACGAAACGTTCACGCGGGACCTTTCCCATGGCGTCGAGGATGCCATGGTCCGTTACGTCGTTGGTCCGCAACTGATTGTCGACCATATGGGTACGAGCCCGTTCGAAGTCGCCCATTGCGCGCCTCTTCAGCTTAGCGAGTGAGTGGTTCCGGTTCATTACCGGGGTCCGGTGCCTGTGACAAGCTGTGCGGTGCGAGATAGAGTTTGGCAATGCCTCATTTCGCGACGCATTCGCATGAACGGCCCGGCTGCGGCCAATCGCCCTTCGCCGCCTCACATCGCATTGGGCAAGCCGCACGTCAGCTGCGCCCTTCGCCCGATCATGTGCCAAGACCACTTGGCTCCTAGTGACGTCCGGCCGCTTTCGAAAATAACGGTCTCATCACGGTCCTTCGCAGATCTTTCCAGTGAAAATTGTCATTTTTGACAGTAGACCACTTGCCGGCAGGCGCCATGCGCGCGTGAGAATGGCGGCCGCGATCGTGACAGCAGGTCAACACTGCCGATCTTGAGGTCCGCCCCCGCAACGGAGATTGCGACCATGCATTTCGGAGACCCCTTTGCAGGCCCGATACCGGATCTCGACTGGTCCCTCGACTGGCGCTTCGACCAGATGGTGCGCAAGCTCGAGACCAACGACCTGATGGCCGTCGCGCGCACGGTCGCCTTGCAACACTTCGGCGCGCCGGAAATCGACAACCTGACGCGCGAACAAAAGCGCGTGTTCGTCGAGGATTGCATGACTGCCGTTCGTTCGGCACGGGCCCGGAAATCAACCCCGGCTTGATGCTGTTCGCCGAAACGATCTCGCCCGCTTGCCGCAAAGAGGGCCATGCCGAGGCCTGCAACGATACGAAAATCCTGAACCGCGAATTGCACTAAGCTGGCGTCTTTCGATGCAACCGCAGCGCAAACAGGCCAAGATACGGCAGATCGATTCGCTTGCACGCAACACCCAAACCCAATGCCTTCCCCTCGGAGACTGAAATGCTGCTCGACGTTCGCACCTACAGATGTCGCCCCGGCACGCTTGCCGCCCATCTGAAACTCTACGAAACCCGCGGAAAGGAGGCACAGACGCGCCATCTCGGGCAGCCGGTTGCCTTTCTCCTGACCGAGACCGGGGATCCGAATGAGTACATCCACATCTGGGCATACGAAAACGCCGGCGACCGCGAGGCGCGGCGCGCGGCCATGTGGGCCGATCCCGAGTGGCTTGAATATCTGCGGCTCAGCGGCGAGCTCGGCGCGCTGGAGAGCCAGTCGAACCGGCTGATGAAACCCGCCGGTTTCTACAAGGCTCCGGTTCGGCCCTGATGCAAGACCGCGGCAGCGGGTCCGGCCCGCCGCCGCGTACGATCAGGTCGCGGGCAGCGCTTGGGAGCGGGCTATGCCGGATCAGCTGCTCGGCGGCTTGAACGGCAGATCGTCAAGCGTCAGCCCCGAATACACCCTCAGCCAGTAGAAAGCGGCGAAGACGACGGCGGCGATGGCCGTGGTCAGCAAGGCCTTCTTGAGCAAGTGCGGGCGCCTGGGCGCGCTTGCCTCGGTTCCGGGCGTGACGTCGCCGCTTTCCTCCTGCGTGACCACGCCGATCGGCAAGATCGCAAAGAGAATGATCCACCAGATGATGAAGAAGATGGCAAGCGAGGAGACGAGAGACACGGCCTGTTGGTTCCAATCGTTTGGGATCTGTGGACGGGCAACCGGGTGCCGCAATGCCCCGCAAATGACAACGCGGGACCGGATTGCGGCACAGCGGGGCTACACCTGTTCGAGTTCGACGAGCGTTCCGTTGAAGTCTTTCGGATGGAGAAACAGCACCGGCTTGCCATGCGCGCCGATCTTCGGTTCCCCCGTGCCAAGGACCCTGGCACCGCTTTCCTTCAGCCGGTCGCGCGCGGCAATGATATCCTCCACCTCGTAACACACGTGATGGATCCCGCCGGACGGGCTGCGTTCCAGGAAGGCGGCGATCGGCGACCCCTCGCCAAGCGGCTCGAGCAACTCGATCTTCGTGTTGGGCAGCTCGATGAACACCACCGTGACGCCATGGTCGGGCTCGGCCTGCGGCTGCGACACCCGGGCACCCAGAGTGTCGCGGTACATCGCGACCGCGGGCCCGAGTTCCGGCACTGCAATTGCCACGTGATTCAACCGTCCGATCATTCAAGCCTCCCGCTCAATTTCGTCCAAGCGCCGTCCGCAACAAGGACCGTCCTCATTGTGGGAGAGCCGGCCGCATCCGGCCAGCCCCCAAAACGTCACACGCGCGCGACGAGCGCCTGGGTCAGCGGCTTCTTGCCCCAGCAGTCGCGCACCGCGGCCCGGGCGGCACGGCGGGCGGCCTCGGCCACGACATCGAGGTTCTTGCGGCGGTTCTTCGGAATGCTCTCCAGCGCATGGATGACCTCGTCGATCACGATGTCCTCCATGTCGTCGCCGTCCTCGTCGGTTTCCGGCAGGCCGAAGAGCGCCGCCTGCGGCTCCCCGACAAGATCCCCGCGCGCATCCACGACGACAGACACCACGATCGCACCGGCGAACGACAGCTTGCGCCGTTCCTGCACCCCGGTTTCTTCCGGGTCGCCGAAGATCATCCCGTCCTTGACCTCGATCCCGACCGGAATCTCGTCGACGATATCCAGCCGGCCCGGCGACAGGCGGACGAGATCGCCGTTGCGCGCGATCATCGTGTTCTTGATGCCATGCGCCTTGGCAAGATCATGGTGAGCCTTGAGGTGCATGGCCTCGCCATGCGCGGGAATCAGCGCCTGCGGCTTGAGCAGGTCGTAGAGTTGGGTCAGTTCGCCCCTGCGCGGATGGCCGGAGACATGCACCAGCGCGTCACGGTCGGTGACGATCTCGACGCGGGCCTCGGCGAGCTTGTTGACGATCGCATTCACCGCCTTCTCGTTGCCGGGGATCGTGCGCGAGGAAAACACCACCATGTCGCCTTTGGACAGCGCGACGTTCCGGTGATCGCCGGCCGCGATCCGCGCAAGTGCCGCCCGCTCCTCGCCCTGGCTGCCGGTGAGCAGCAGAACGACCTTTTCAGGCGGCAGATAACCGTAGGCATCCTCGGAGAGGAACGCCGGAAGGTCGTCCATATAGCCGAGCTCGGTCGCGACCTCGATCGCACGGTGCATCGAGCGTCCCATCACCACCACATCGCGGTCCGCCGCCTTCGCGGCCAGGGCTATGGAACGGATCCGCGCCACATTGGAGGCGAAGGTCGTGACGGCCACGCGCCGCTTCGCCCCCTGGATCACGCGGGTCAGATCCGCCGCGACGTCCATTTCGCTCGGGCTGACGCCATCGCGCACGGCATTGGTGGAATCGCAGATCAGCGCGCGAACGCCCTCTTCGCCAAGCTGTGCCAGGCGTTCGACGTCGATCGGCCGGCCAATGCCCGGTGTCGGATCGATCTTCCAGTCGCCGGAATGCACCACCAGACCGGCGGGCGTGCGAATCGCCAATGCGCAAGGTTCGGGAATGGAGTGCGACATCGCCACCATTTCTACATCGAACGGCCCGAGCTGGAACCGGTCGCCCTGCTTCACCACGCTGACCGGGATCTTGTCGACACCCGGCTCGCTTTGCGTCTTCGCAGCCAGCAGCCCCGCGGTGAATGGCGTCATGTAGAGCGGCGCCTTGAGCCGCGGCCACAGATGGATCAGCGCGCCATAGTGATCCTCATGGGCATGGGTGATCACGATGCCGTCCAGCCGGTCGAGCTTGTCCTCGATGTAGCTGATGTCCGGCACCACGATGTCGACGCCCGGAAGGTCCGGGCCGGCAAATGTCACACCGCAATCGACCATCAGCCAACGCCGCTCGTGAGCGGGGCCGTAGCCGTAAAGTGCCATGTTCATGCCGATCTCGCCGAGACCGCCGAGCGCGACGAATACGAGCTCCTGATCGCCCGTCATCCTGTACTCCTATCTGACCGCCACTGGCGGCGCGCAGTCATATCCGCGCTTGTCAAAAAAACACATCGCCGGCGGAGATCGTCGTCATCGACCCATCCGCGCCGCGCAACAAGAGACGGCCCTCCTCGTCGAGACCGACGAAGGATCCGTGAAGCTCGTCCTGGCTCAGGCGAACGCGGATCGGCATGCCAATCCCTTGCGCCCGCGACAGCCAATCCGTGAGGATGCCCGAAAATTCCTCGTGTCTCCAACGGTCGAGCTGCCTCGAAACGCTCTCCGCCAGAGCCCCAAATCCGATCTCCGGCGTAACCCGGTAGCCCAGCCCCGCCAAGTCGGCAGCCGCATAGTCGGCAAGCTCCGGGTGGTGGGAAATGTTCAGACCGAACCCGCAGGCCACAGCCCGCCGGCCTTCGCCGACGACGGCGGCCTCCAGCAGGATACCGGATATCTTGGCGCCGTCCACGAGCAGATCGTTCGGCCACTTCAGCCGGACCAGCCGATGCGTCCCGCACATCCGGTCAACCGCATCGGCAAGCGCAAGCGCACAGACCAGCGGAAGCTGGCCAAGCCGCGCCGGATCGGCCGGATCGATCAAGAGCAGCGACGCATAGAGATTGCCCGGCTCCGACGCCCAGGGGCGACCGCGCCGGCCGCGCCCGCCCGTCTGACGGCGGGCCACTACCCATAGTTTCCCTGCATCGCCGTTGTGGGCATGATCAAGGGCGACCGCATTGGTCGAGCCGACAGTCTCCAGACCGACGACGCGATACGGCGGAACCGCCGGGATCGGATGCACCCGGCCGTCGAACGACAGGCCCGCGATCAGAACAGCGTCCCGGCTGCAGCCGCTGCCATCTCGACGATGGACCCCGCGAATACCACGAAGAACATGACGAACAGGCTCGACAGGCCAAGCGTGAACTTCAGCTCGACCGGCATCGGCAGGAAGGCGCGGGCCGGCTCGTCGAAGAACATCACCTTGACGATCCGCAGATAATAATAGGCGCCGACAACCGATGACAGGATGCCGATGATCGCCAGCGGATAAAGACCCGCCTCCACCGCAGCGAGGAACACGTAGAACTTCGCGAAGAACCCGACGAAGGGCGGAATTCCGGCAAGCGAGAACAGGATGACGCCCAGAAGAACCGCCATCGGCAGGTTGGTGCGCGCAAGACCGCTGAGATCGGAGATCTCCTCGACCATGCCCTCCTTGCGGCGCATCGACAGGATGCAGGCAAAGGCGCCGAGCGTCATCGCCAGATAGGCGGTCATATAGATCACGACGCCTTCCACGCCGGCCTGCGTTCCGGCCGCGAGGCCTACAAGCGCAAAGCCCATATGACCGATGGACGAATAGGCCATCAGGCGCTTGATGTTGTGCTGGCCGATCGCCGCGAAAGCGCCAAGCGCCATGGAGGCGATCGAGACGAAGACGATGATCTGCTGCCAGTCGTGGGTGACCGGCTCGAAGGCATCGATCACGATGCGCGTCAGCATGCCCATCGCCGCGATCTTGGGGGCCGCCGCAAAGAAGGCCGTGACCGGGGTCGGCGCGCCCTCATAGACATCCGGCGTCCACATGTGGAACGGAACGGCGGAGACCTTGAATGCCAGACCGGCGAGAATGAACACGAGACCGAACACGAGGCCGAGCGACGATCCGCCCTGGGCGGTGATGGCAGCCGCGATCTCCGGGAAACCCGTGTTGCCGGTAAAACCGTAAACAAGCGACATGCCGTAGAGCAGCATGCCCGACGAGACCGATCCGAGCACGAAATACTTCAGGCCCGCTTCCGTGGAGCGCACGCTGTCCCGGTTGAAGGCAGCGATCACATAGAGCGCCAGGGACTGAAGCTCGAGCCCGAGATAGAGGATGATCAGGTCGTTGGCCGACAGCATCAGCATCATGCCGAGCGTCGCCAGCAGGATCAGCACCGGATACTCGAACTGCTCGAAATTCTCGTTGCGCGCGAAGGCCACCGACATGGCGATCGCAAATCCCGAGCCGATAAGCGTCAGGATCTTGAGATAGGTGGCAAAGCCGTCGAGCACGAAGGCGCCATGGAAGGTCGAGGTGCTCGTGATGCCGAATTGCGCCGGCAACAGCAGCGGCAGCGCCGCCACCGCCAGCAGCGCAACGGCGAGTGCGGTGACGTAGCGAACGGCCGTCCGCCCGCCGAAGACGCCCAGCATCAGCAGTGCCAGCGAACCGCCTGCGAGAAACAGCTCCGGCAATGCAGGCGCGAGGTCAGGGAGTTGATTGTAAGCAGTCATGGCTCGTCTCTCGTCCTCAACCCGTCAATGCGCCAGCATGGCGGTGGAATTCGCGGCCTCGATCGCCGCCTGGTAGTTGGTCACCAGCGCCGTGACCGACGCGGCCGTGGCGTCGAGGATGGGTGCGGGATAGAAACCGAACAGGATCGTCAGGATGATCATCGGCACGATGATCACGCGCTCGCGCAGGCTGAGATCCATGATCGACTTCAGGCTTTCCTTGTCGAGCGCGCCGAAGACGACGCGCTTGTAGAGAAACAGCGCATAGGCGGCCGACAGGATCACACCGGTGGTTGCGATCAACGCGACCCAGGTGTTCACCTGGAAGGCGCCCATCAGCGTCAGGAACTCGCCGACGAAACCGCTGGTGCCCGGCAGACCGACATTCGCCATCGTGAAGATCAGGAAAGCGACCGCATAGAACGGCATCCGGTTCACGAGCCCGCCGTAGGCAGAGATATCGCGCGTGTGCATCCGGTCGTAGATCACGCCCACGCAGAGGAACAGCGCGCCCGAGACGATGCCGTGCGACAGCATCTGGAAGAGCGCACCCTGCACCCCCTGCTCGGTCATGGTGAAGATGCCCATCGTCACGTACCCCATGTGGGCGACGGAGGAATAGGCGATCAGCTTCTTGATGTCTTCCTGGGCGAGCGCCACCAGCGAGGTGTAGACGATGGCGATGACCGACAGCGTGAAGACCATCGGAGCGAACATCTCGCTCGCAAGCGGGAACATCGGCAGCGAGAAGCGCAGGAAGCCGTAGCCGCCCATCTTCAGCAGGATCGCGGCCAGGATAACGGAGCCGGCCGTCGGTGCCTCCACGTGCGCATCGGGCAGCCAGGTGTGGACCGGCCACATCGGCATCTTCACGGCAAAGGACGCGAAGAACGCCAGCCACAGCCACGTCTGCATTCCGGCCGGGAACCCGTGCGCCATGAGCGTCGGGATATCCGTCGTGCCGGCATCCCAATACATCGCCATCAGCGCGATCAGCATCAGCAGCGAGCCGAGCAGCGTGTAGAGGAAGAACTTGTAGCTCGCGTAGACGCGCCGCTTGCCGCCCCAGACACCGATGATCAGGAACATCGGGATCAGACCGGCCTCGAAGAACACGTAGAACATGACGAGATCAAGCGCGCAGAACACGCCGATCATCAGCGTTTCAAGCACCAGAAACGCGATCATGTATTCCTTCACCCGCATCTGGACGCTGTTCCAGCTGGCCAGGATGCAGAAGGGCATGAGGAAGGTCGTGAGGATGACGAAGAGCATCGAGATGCCGTCGACGCCCATGCGGTAGCCGATGTTGCCGCCCAGCCACTCGCTGCTTTCCTCGAACTGGAAACCGGGGTTCTGCGGATCGAACCCGCCCCAGATGAAGAGCGACACCAGGAAGGTGAACACCGTCGTGATCAGCGCGACCCGGCGCATGTTGTCCTTGGCGCCGGCATCCTCGCCGCGCACCAGCAGGATGAAGAACACACCGACGAGCGGAAGGAAGGTCGTGATGGAAAGAAGCGGCCAGTTGCTCATCAGTGAGCGCCCCCGACGGAGAACATGGACCAGGTGATCAGCGCGGCAACGCCGATCAGCATGGCGAATGCATAGTGATAGAGGTACCCGGTCTGAAGCCGGACGACCCAGGTTGTGACGTTCTGGACACGCGCGGCAACGCCATCAGGTCCCATGCCGTCGATGACCGTGCCATCGCCCTTCTTCCAGAGCTGGCGGCCGATCCACATGGCGGGACGCACGAAGATCGCGTCATAGAGCTCGTCGAAATACCACTTGTTCAGGAGGAAGCGGTACAGGCCGTCGTGCCGCTCCGCCAGCTGGCGCGGGATCTCCGGCGAGCGGATATAGAACAGCCACGCAACCGCGAAACCGCCTAGCATCATGACGAAGGGCGATGCCTTCACCCACAGCGGAACCTCGTGGATGTCGTGAAGGACATGGTTCTCCTCCGACACGAAGAGCGCGCCCTTCCAGAAGGCGTCATAGCCGTCGCCGATGAACACGCCCTTGAAGACGAAGCCGGCAAGGAGTGCGCCGACCGCAAGGATCATCAGCGGCACGGTCATCACCAGCGGGCTTTCGTGGACGTGCTTCATCACGTCGACCGAAGCCCGCGGCTTGCCGTGGAAGGTCATGAATGCGAGGCGCCACGAGTAGAAGGACGTCAGCGCCGCCGCTGCCACCGTCAGCCAGAAGGCGTAATGCGCAAAGACGTTATGCCCGACGTAGGCCGCCTCGATGACCGCATCCTTGGAGAAGAAGCCGGCGGTCAGCGGGAAACCGGTCAATGCCAGCGTGCCGATCACCATCATCCAGTAGGTCAGCGGGATGTGCTTGCGCAGTCCGCCCATCTTGCGCATGTCCTGCTCGTTCGACACGGCATGGATCACCGAGCCGGCGCCAAGGAACAGCAGCGCCTTGAAGAAGGCATGGGTGAACAGGTGGAAGATCGCGATGGAGTAACCGCCAACGCCAAGTGCCACGAACATGTAGCCAAGCTGCGAACAGGTCGAATAGGCAATCACCCGCTTGATGTCGTTCTGCACAAGACCGACGGTCGCGGCGAAGAACGCCGTCGTCGCGCCGAAGAGCGTCACCACCGTCAGGGCCGTATGCGACAGCTCGAAGATCGGCGACAGGCGCGCGACCATGAACACGCCGGCCGTGACCATGGTGGCGGCGTGAATGAGCGCGGATACCGGCGTCGGGCCTTCCATGGCGTCGGGAAGCCAGGTGTGCAGCAGGAACTGCGCCGACTTGCCCATGGCGCCCATGAAGAGCAGCAGGCACACGACGGTGAGTGCGGCGTCCTGGCTCAGCTCTGCACCGAGGAACGTCAGGACCGTGCGCGGCTCCTCCGCGGCAAAGGCCTGGGCGTTGGCGAAGATCGTGTCGTAATCCGTGGAGTTGAACAGGTAGAAGACGCCGAAAATGCCGAGAATGAAGCCGAAGTCACCGACCCGGTTGACGACGAAGGCCTTCATCGCCGCCGCGTTGGCCGACGGCTTCTTGTACCAGAAGCCGATCAGCAGATAGGACGCGAGACCCACGCCTTCCCAGCCGAAGAACATCTGCAGCAGGTTGTCGGAGGTCACCAGCATCAGCATGGCGAAGGTGAACAGCGACAGATAGGCGAAGAAGCGCGGCCGATGCGGATCGTGGTGCATGTAGCCGATGGAATAAACATGCACGAGCGCGGACACCGAGTTGACCACCACCAGCATGACGGCGGTCAGCGTGTCGACGCGAATGGTCCAGTCGACGCTGAAGGTGCCGGAGGTCATCCAGCGCAGCAGCGTTTCGCGCGCAACCGGCGTTTCCCCGAAGCCGATGGAGAAGAACGCGACCCACGACAGCAGCGCTGCGACGATGAGAAGCCCGGAGGTGATGTACTCGCTCGCCTTGGCACCGATCGCGCGGCCGAACAGGCCGGCAATCAGGAACCCGACGAGGGGCAGGAAGACGATAGCCTGATACATGGCGGCCCTACCCCTTCATCATGTTAACGTCTTCAACCGCGATGGAGCCGCGGTTGCGATAGAAGACGACGAGGATCGCGAGCCCGATGGCCGCTTCCGCCGCGGCGACCGTCAGCACGAGCAGGGCAAAGACCTGACCGACGAGATCACCGAGGAACGACGAGAAGGCTACCAGGTTGAGGTTCACCGACAGGAGCAGGAGTTCCACCGACATCAGGATGACGATGACGTTCTTCCGGTTCAGGAAGATCCCGAAGATCCCGATCGTGAACAATATAGCTGCGACCGCCAGATAGTGTGACAGACCGATTTCCATGGGCGCCTCGCGATGCTCCCCGATTAAGACTTGCAAGCTGGCACGCGCAGCGGATGCCGCGCGGCCGGAATGACTGTGATGAGGATCCTCAGATCCCCTTGCCGGTTTCGACCTTCCGCACCTCGATGGCGGCGTCCCGGGTCCGTCCCACCTGGGTGGAGATGTCCTGGCGCTTCACGCCCTCCTTGTGGCGCAGCGTCAGCACGATCGCCCCGATCATCGCCACCAGCAGCACCAGACCGGCCGTCTGGAAATACAGGATGTAGCGCGTGTAGATCAGCTGCCCGAGTGCGGAGACGTTGGCTCCATCCTGCGGCACCGGTGCCGGCGCCGAGGTGTTTGCGATCACCTCCGGCGAGATCACCCAAACCCCGAGCACCAGCAGGAGCTCGACCAGCAGGACCATCCCGATCAGGCCGCCCACCGGCATGTACTGCAGGAACCCCTGGCGCATCTCGACGAAATCGACGTCGAGCATCATCACCACGAAGAGGAACAGCACCATGACGGCGCCGACATAGACGACGACCAGCAGCATCGCCAGGAATTCGGCGCCGAGCAGGATGAAGAGACCGGCGGCATTGAAGAACGCCAGAATCAGGAACAGCACCGAATGCACGGGATTGCGCGAGGCAATCACCATGAAGGCGGACGCCACGGCGATCGCGGCGAAGAGATAGAAGAAGATGGCTTGCAGAACCATGTCGCGGTGTGCCCCCGTCACCATGTTGAGTGGGCTTGTTCCCGAACAAGACGGCCTCGTCTTAGACCAGCCGCTGCCCGGCGTCCACTCCCCGCGCCTTATCGATAAGGCGCATCCATGGCGATGTTGTTTGCGATTTCCCGCTCCCAGCGATCGCCGTTCGCGAGGAGTTTTTCCTTGTCGTAATAGAGCTCTTCACGGGTCTCCGTGGCGAACTCGAAATTCGGACCCTCGACAATGGCGTCCACCGGACAGGCTTCCTGGCAGAAGCCGCAGTAGATGCATTTCACCATGTCGATGTCGTAACGCGTCGTGCGGCGCGTCCCGTCGTTGCGGCGCGGGCCTGCCTCGATGGTGATGGCCTGCGCCGGGCAGATCGCTTCGCACAGCTTGCAGGCGATGCAGCGCTCCTCACCGTTGGGATAGCGACGCAACGCATGCTCGCCGCGAAAACGCGGGCTGACCGGCCCCTTCTCGAAGGGGTAGTTGATCGTCGGCTTCGGCTTGAAGAAGTAGCGCATCGCCAGAAAGAAGGCGGACACGAACTCCTTGAGCAAGAGCGACTTGGCAGCCTGTTGCAGTGCCATGGCGTCGAGCCTCGTTCTCTCGTTTCCAATCGGGCGGTTCCCGGGGTCATCCCGCGCCCGTGTTCACATCTCTCCCCGCCCCTGTCCGGCGGGATCAACTCGCATTAGCCGGCCAGCGACCGGCCCGCGAGGTATCCGATCAGCGGGAACGCGATCAGACCGCACCCAAGGACCAGATAGCGGATCTGCTCCATGTAGCGATCGAGAAAACCCTGTTTCCCGATCCGCTGGTTCTGCCGTTCCGCCGCGCCCTTCAGAACGCCGATGACGATCTTGTAGTCGATCCAGCCGATGTAGAGCCCGATGGCCGCGCCGATCAGACCCGCAAGAGAGAACGACATTCAAGACCCTCTCGACCCGTCACGCGCCGGTGGGCGCCCAGCCCATCGCCATCAGGACGCCGGCGACCACGACGACCATGACCAGCGACAGCGGAAGGAACACCTTCCAGCCAAGGCGCATCAGTTGGTCGTAGCGGTAGCGCGGGACCATCGCCTTGACCATCGCGAACATGAAGAACACCAGCAGCGACTTCAGCAGGAACCAGATCACGCCCGGCACCCAGGTGAAGGGCGCGAAATCAAGCGGCGGAAGCCAGCCGCCCAGGAACAGGATGGTCGTCAGCGAGCACATCAGCGCGATGGCGACATATTCGCCCAGCATGAACATCATGTAGGGCGTCGAGCCGTATTCGACCATGAAGCCGGCGACAAGCTCCGATTCCGCCTCCGCCAGATCGAACGGCGGACGGTTCGTCTCCGCAAGCGCGGAAATGAAGAACACCACGAACATCGGGAACAGCGGCAGCCAGTACCAGTTCAGGAACGTCAGCCACGGCACGCCGAGCATTGTGGCAAGGCCGGTCTCCTGCGACAGCACGATCTGCGACAGGTTGAGCGATCCCGCGCACATCAGCACCGTGACGATCACGAAGCCGATGGACACCTCATAGGACACCATCTGCGCCGCTGAGCGAAGCGCCGACAAGAACGGATACTTCGAGTTCGATGCCCAACCGCCGATGATGATGCCGTACACGCTGAGCGAGGAGATCGCGAAGATGAAGAGAATGCCGACATTGATATCGGCGATCACCCAGCCGTCCGCGACGGGCACCACCGCCCAGGCGGCCAGCGCCAGCGTCACCGTGACCAGCGGCGCGAGCAGGAACAGCCCCTTGTTGGCGCCGGCCGGAATGACCGGCTCCTTGAGCACGAACTTCAGAAGATCGGCGAAGGACTGCAGCAGGCCCCAGGGGCCAACCACATTCGGACCCCGGCGAATCTGCACTGCCGCCCAGATCTTGCGATCCGCGTAGAGGATATACGCCACGATCACCAGCAGCACGACGAGAAGCAACACGCTCTGCGCCAGCATGATGATCAGCGGGAAAAGGTAATCCGCCCAGAAGTCCGCCATAATAGCCCCCGTTTACTCCGCGGCCTCTGCCGCACGCGCCTTGGCGAGAGCCGAACATTCGGCCATCGTCGCCGACGCACGCGCGATCGGATTGGTCATGTAGAAATCGCTCACCGCATTGTGGAACGCGGCCGAGTCCGGCTTTCCGCCGAGCTTTGCCAGTGCATCGACGCCCGACCCGTCGCCAGCCGCGATACCGTCGATTTCCGCCATATGCGGATGCACTTCGTAAAGCGCCGCCCGCAGCTCGCCAAGCGAGTCATACGGCAGTTGCGCCCCGAGCTGCGCGGACAAGGCGCGCAGGATCGCCCAGTCTTCGCGCGCCTCGCCCGGCGGGAAGCCGGCGCGCTCGCCCAGCTGGACGCGCCCCTCGGTGTTCACATAGGTGCCCGACTTCTCGGTGTAGGTCGCGCCCGGCAGGATCACGTCGGCGCGATGCGCACCGCGATCGCCATGGGTGCCCTGATAGATCACGAAAGCCCCGTCCGGCACGTCGATCTCGTCGACGCCCAGCAGGAAGGCAACGTCCAGCGCACCCGGCTCCAGCATCTGCGCTGTCGACAGGCCGCCCTCGCCCGGCACGAAGCCGACGTCGAGTGCACCGACCTGCGCGGCCTCGGTATGCAGGATATTGAACCCGTTCCAGCCGTCGCTCACGGCACCGACCGCCTTCGCGACCTGTGCGGCGAGCGAGAGAACTGCGGCGCCATCCGGGCGGTTGAGCGCGCCCTGCCCGACGATGATCATCGGGCGCTCGGCCTTCGCAAACCCCTTCTTGAGCATCTCTGCAAGGGTTTCCGGACCGGCTCCGAGATAATCATAGGGATAGGTGAGATCCGCAGCCTCTCCGATCACGCCGATACGCGCACCGCCCTGGGTGTAGCGCTTGCGGATCCGTGCGTTGAGCACCGGCGCCTCGATGCGCGGATTGGTGCCGACCAGCAGGATTGCATCCGCATCCTCGATGCCGGCGATCGTCGAATTGAACAGGTAGCTGTCGCGCCCGTGCGCCGGGTCGAGCGGCGAACCGGGATAGCGGCTGTCGAGATTGGCGACGCCGAGCGCCGTCATCAGGCTCTTCAGCGCGAACATCTCCTCGACGTTGGCGAACTGGCCGGCCAGCGCACCGATGCGCTCGGGCTTTGCCGCCTCCACCTTCTCCGCGATCAACCCGAAGGCCTCGCCCCAGGACACCGGCTTCAGCTTGCCGTCGACGCGCGCATAGGGACGGTCGAGACGCTGGGTGCGCAATCCGTCCCAGATGTAGCGGGTCTTGTCGGAGATCCACTCCTCGTTGACCGCCTCGTTGAGACGGGGCAGCACACGCATGACCTCCCGCCCGCGCGTATCGACCCGGATGGCGGAGCCGACAGCGTCCATCACATCGATGGATTCGGTCTTCTTGAGCTCCCACGGCCGCGCCTGGAAGGCATAGGGCTTGTGCGTCAGAGCGCCGACCGGGCACAGGTCGACCACATTGCCCTGCATTTCCGACGACAGCGCGCCTTCCAGATAGGAGGTGATCTCCGCATCCTCGCCCCGGCCGATCAGGCCGAGATCCGACACGCCGCAGACTTCCGTGGTGAAGCGGACGCAGCGCGTGCAGTGAATGCAGCGCGTCATGATCGTCTTGACAAGCGGGCCGATGTATTTGTCCTCGACCGCGCGCTTGTTCTCCGCATAGCGCGAGGCATCCATGCCGTAGGCCATGGCCTGGTCCTGCAGATCGCACTCGCCGCCCTGATCGCAGATCGGGCAATCGAGCGGATGGTTGATCAGCAGGAATTCCATGACGCCTTCACGCGCCTTCTTGACCATCGGCGTCTTGGTGAAGACTTCCGGCGGCTCGCCGTTCGGGCCCGGGCGCAGGTCGCGCACGTTCATCGCGCAGGACGCTGCCGGCTTCGGCGGACCGCCCTTCACCTCGACGAGGCACATGCGGCAGTTGCCGGCGATCGACAGACGGTCGTGGAAGCAGAAGCGCGGCACCTCGGCGCCGGCGGCCTCGCAGGCCTGCAGCAGCGTGTAGTCCTGCGGAACCTCGACTTCCTTGCCGTCGACAAAGATAACCTTGTTCATCGGGTGCAGCCCTCGCGGCTGACATCCGGCGCGGATGCTGCGCCCGGACGTCGTGTCATGTCGATTGCGGCGTTGCGCATGTCCTACTCCGCCGCCGCCATTGCGGGCGACGGGGACCGCCGCTTCGCCGTGAATTCGTCGATCCGCGCCTCGATGACCGGGCGGAAATTCTTGATCAGGCCCTGGATCGGCCAGGCCGCCGCGTCGCCAAGCGCACAGATCGTGTGACCCTCGACCTGCTTGGTCACCTGGAAGAGCATGTCGATCTCTTCCTTGGAGGCATTGCCTTCGACCATGCGTTCCATCACGCGCCACATCCAGCCGGTGCCCTCGCGGCACGGCGTGCACTGGCCGCAGCTCTCGTGCTTGTAGAAATAGGACAGCCGGGCAATCGCCTTGATGATGTCGGTGGAGCGGTCCATCACGATGACGGCGGCCGTTCCAAGCCCCGACCCGAGACCCTTGAGGCTGTCGAAATCCATGCCGCAGTCGATGATGTTTTCGGCCGTCACGCAGGGCACGGAAGACCCGCCCGGGATCACCGCCAGGAGGTTGTCCCAGCCACCGCGAATGCCGCCGCAATGCTTTTCGATCAGCTCGCGGAACGGGATGCCCATTTCCTCTTCCACGGTGCACGGCTTGTTAACGTGACCGGAGACGCAGAAGAGCTTGGTGCCGGTGTTCCCCGGCTTTCCGAGGCTGGCGAACCATGTGCCGCCACGGCGCAGGATCGTCGGCGCGACCGCGATCGATTCCACGTTGTTCACCGTGGTCGGGCAACCATAAAGCCCGACGTTCGCCGGGAACGGCGGCTTCAGCCGCGGCTGGCCCTTCTTGCCCTCAAGGCTCTCCAGCAGCGCGGTCTCCTCACCGCAGATATAGGCGCCGGCGCCGTGGTGGACATAGATGTCGAAGTCGTAGCCGTTCTTGTTGTTCTTGCCGATCAGCCCGGCCTCATAGGCCTGGTCGATCGCCGCCTGCAGCCGCTCGCGCTCGCGGATGAACTCGCCGCGCACGTAGATGTAGGCGGCAATCGCGCCCATGGCGAAGCCGGCGACGAGGCAGCCCTCGACCAGCGTATGCGGGTCGTGGCGCAGGATCTCGCGGTCCTTGCAGGTGCCGGGCTCGGATTCGTCGGCATTGACGACCAGATAGGCCGGGCGTCCGTCCGATTCCTTCGGCATGAAGGACCATTTCAGACCGGTCGGGAAACCGGCGCCGCCGCGGCCGCGCAGCCCGGAGGTCTTGACCTCCTCGATGATCCAGTCGCGGCCCTTCTCGAGAAGCGCCTTGGTGCCATCCCAGTGGCCGCGCTGACGCGCACCATCGAGGCCCCAGTCGTGCAGGCCGTAGATGTTGGTGAAGATCCGGTCCTGATCAGACAGCATCCCGCTCTCCTGTCCTTAGCTCTGGCTGGAGGGCACATCGCCCTTGTCGACGCGCGCGGAGAATTCGGTCTCTCCGCCGTCGGCCAGAAGTTTCGCCTGCGCGATCCAGTCCTCGCGGTCGATCCGGCCCTTGAACTTGAGCCGCGTGTCGACCCAGGCCTTGTTGGCCTCGTCCCAACCGGCGATCTGGTCGAAGTGATAGACCCCGAGTTCGTTGAGGATGCCCTCGATCTTCGGACCCACACCCTTGATCTTCTTCAGGTCGTCCGGCTTGCCGTCGCGCGCGCCCTTGAGAAGTTCCGGCTCACTTTCCGGCACACCACCGCCGGACAGGTCAAGGCTCGACTGCACCGACCCCGGCGCGCCGGCCGCAGCCGTCTCCGCCGTTTCCGGCTTCACGGCCTTCGCCTTGGGCGTCGGCTTCGGCGCGGCTTTGACAATACCCTGGGCCACGCCCGGAACACCGTTGAAGTCGCTGCCGCCGGAGTTGATCGCATCGCCCGCGAAGGCATGCGAGGCAGCCTCAGCGCCGGACACGACATGCGCAACCGGATCTGCGCCCGCGGTCTTGTCCTTGATCTCGGTCAGCGTCGTCGCGCCGCCCTCGGGCATCGCGAAACGACGGTCCGACTGCGGGCCCGGAGTGACTTCGCGACCGGCCGCAATGTCGTCGATCAGGGCCTCGAGGCTTTCCGGCGTCAGGTCCTCATAGGTGTCCTTGAAGATCTGTACCATCGGCGCATTCACGCAGGCGCCGAGACACTCGACCTCTTCCCACGAAAAATCGCCGTCGGCGGAAAGCTCATGCGCATGCGCCGCGATCTTGCTTTTGCAGACCCGGACAAGGTCTTCCGCGCCGCGCAGCTGGCACGGCGTCGTGCCGCACACCTGGATGTGCGCCTTCTTGCCGACCGGCGCCAGCTGGAACATCGTGTAGAAGGTTGCGACCTCCAGCACACGGATATGCGGCATCGACAGCATGTCGGCGACACAGCGGATCGCAGGCTCCGGCAGCCAGCCGTCGTGCTGCTCCTGCGCCCGCCACAGCAGCGGGATCACGGCCGACGCCTGCCGGCCTTCCGGATAGCGCGAAATGACTTTCTGGGCCCAGTCCAGGTTGGCCTTGGTGAAGGCGAAACTCTCGGGCTGCTCAGGGTGAAGGCGACGAACGGCCATTACCGGTCAACCTCTCCGAACACGATATCAAGGGATCCGAGGACCGCCGACACGTCGGCCAGCATGTGCCCCCGGCACAGGAAATCCATCGCCTGCAAATGCGCGAAACCAGGCGCCTTGATCTTGCAGCGATAGGGCTTGTTGCTTCCGTCGGCAACGAGATAGACGCCGAACTCGCCCTTCGGCGCCTCGACGGCCGCATAGACCTCGCCTTCGGGGACGCGGTAGCCTTCGGTGTAGAGCTTGAAGTGATGGATCAGCGCTTCCATCGACTTCTTCATCTCGCCGCGCTTGGGCGGGACCACCTTGCCGTCGACCGACGACACAGGCCCCTTCTCGACGGTCAGCTTTTCCAGGCACTGCTTCATCAGCCGTACCGACTGGCGCATCTCTTCCATGCGGATCAGGTAGCGGTCGTAGCAGTCGCCGTTCTTGCCAACGGGAATGTCGAAATCGAGCTCCGAGTAGCACTCATAGGGCTGCGACTTGCGCAGGTCCCAGGCGGCACCGGAGCCGCGCACCATCACGCCGGAAAAGCCGCGCGCCCACGCGTCTTCCAGCGACACGACGGCGATGTCGACGTTGCGCTGCTTGAAGATGCGGTTGTCGGTCAACAGCCCCTCGATATCGTCGAGGGTCTTCAGGAAGGGATCGCAGAAATCCCAGATGTCGTCGAGCAGGTCGCCGGGAAGATCCTGGTGAACGCCGCCCGGACGCACGAAGGCGGCATGCATGCGCGCACCGCAGGCCCGCTCATAGAACACCATCAACTCTTCGCGCGGCTCGAACCCCCACAGCGGCGGCGTCAGCGCGCCGACGTCGAGCGCCTGGGTGGTCACATTGAGCAGATGCGACAGGATGCGGCCGATCTCGGAGTAGAGCACACGGATCAGCTGGCCGCGCTTCGGCACCTCGACGCCCATGAGCCGTTCCACGGCGAGCGCGAAGGCATGCTCCTGGTTCATCGGCGCGACATAGTCGAGCCGGTCGAAATACGGCACCGCCTGCAGGTAGGTCTTGTGCTCGATCAGCTTCTCGGTGCCGCGATGCAGCAGGCCGATATGCGGATCGACACGCGTGACGACTTCGCCGTCCAGCTCGAGCACAAGACGCAACACGCCGTGCGCAGCGGGATGCTGCGGGCCGAAGTTGATGTTGAAATTTCGGACCTGAGCCTCTGCCATCGGCTGCCTCAACTGGTCTTGGCTTTTTCATCGCCGGGAAGGATGTATTCCGCACCCTCCCATGGCGACATGAAATCGAAGTCGCGGAATTCCTGGTTGAGCCGCACCGGCTCGTAGACCACCCGCTTCTTCTCGTCGTCGTAGCGCACCTCGACATACCCCGTGAGCGGGAAGTCCTTGCGCAAGGGATAGCCGTCGAACCCGTAGTCGGTCAGGATGCGGCGCAGATCGGGGTGCCCGGAGAAGAGCACGCCGTACATGTCGTAGATCTCGCGCTCGAACCACTCCGCGCCGGGGAACACCTCGACGATGGAGGGGACCGGCGTTTCGTCATCGGCCTTCAGCTTCACGCGGATGCGCATGTTCTGCTTCGGCGAGAGGAAGTGGTAGACAACCTCGAAGCGCTTGTCCCGGCTCGGGTAATCCACACCGCAGATGTCGGTCAGATTGACGAACAGGCAGCTGGTGTCGTCGCGCAGGAACCGCACCGCCTGGACGATTTCCGAAGCGCGCACCTCCAGCGTCAACTCGCCATAGGCGACGGTAGCACTGTCGACCGTGTCGCCAAGCGCCGCCTGAATGTGTTCGCCAAGTTCAGCGAGCGTTTCGTCCATGTCCCTGATCCGTTCACCGCATTAAGGTATTGGTCCGACCCGGCGGTCAGCGTTCGATCGTTCCGGTGCGCCTGATCTTCTTCTGGAGCATCATCACCCCGTAAAGCAGCGCCTCCGCCGTCGGCGGGCACCCCGGCACATAGATATCGACCGGAACAACCCGGTCGCAGCCGCGAACCACCGAATAGGAATAGTGATAGTAGCCGCCGCCGTTGGCGCAGGAGCCCATCGAGATCACGTAACGCGGCTCCGGCATCTGGTCGTAGACCTTGCGAAGCGCGGGCGCCATCTTGTTGGTGAGCGTGCCGGCGACGATCATCACGTCGGACTGGCGCGGGGATGCGCGCGGCGCGAAGCCGAAGCGCTCGGCGTCATAGCGCGGCATCGACATCTGCATCATCTCGACCGCGCAGCAGGCAAGCCCGAAGGTCATCCACATCAACGAGCCGGTGCGGGCCCACTGAATGAGGTTGTCGGTGGCGGTGACGACGAAGCCCTTGTCGGCCAGTTCGTCGTTCATCTCCAGAAAAAACGGATCGTCGGACCCGATCGGCTGCCCGGTGCGCGGGTCGAGGATGCCCTTCGGAGTCTGGGCGATGAGCGGCTCTTGCGAGGTCAGTCCCATTCCAGCGCTCCCTTTTTCCATTCGTAGATGAACCCGATCGTCAAGACGCCGAGAAAAACCATCATCGACCAGAAGCCATACCAGCCGAGATCGCCGAAGGAGACGGCCCAGGGAAACAGGAACGCCACTTCGAGATCGAAGATGATGAACAGCAGTGCGACCAGATAGAAGCGGATGTCGAACTTCATCCGGGCATCGTCGAAGGCGTTGAACCCGCACTCATAGGCCGAAAGTTTTTCCGAATCGGGATTCTTGTAGGCCAGCAGAAACGGCGACACCAAAAGGGCAAGACCGATGACCAGCGAGACCCCGATGAAAACCAGGATCGGCACGTAGTCTCTCAACAGATCTTCCATGTCCAAACGTGTCCTTGCGCCAGGCCCTTGGCGGCTGCGCGTGTCCCTTGACGGTGCGGCGCGACAGGGCCTTTCCAGCGTGACGGTGATACGGGTGACAACGACGCGACCACCAGCGCTTACCCGGCACGCTTAGCCCACGCTCCCCCGCAACGCAAGCCCAACGACGGTGTAATCGGAGCGCCATTTTCGCAACCGCGAAATGACCTTGGCGTCAACAGGCGGCTCGGGCGCTGCCGCGTCAGCGAGCGAACCTCGCGGCCAGAGCGGGCCACTCCGCCAGAAGCGCGCTGCGGGCCCGCAGGCCCGGCGACACGGAATGGCGGACCTCGTCCTGCGTCAGCCGCACGAAGACAGCCCGCGTGTCGCCCCTAGTTGCCCAGCCGACGAACCATCCATATCCGCGGGCCCGGTCGAAGGACCCGTCCGCGCGGCGCGGATAGGCCCCTCCGGTCTTGCCACTCAACGTCCAGCCATCGGCGACGCTGTACCGTTCGACCAGCGCTTCCGTTTGCGCCATCGCGGACCCAGACAGCGGAAGCGTGCGATTGAGCAGCCCCCTCAGGAAGCGGACCTGCTCGCGCGGCGAAATCGCTAGCGACGACGCAATCCAGGCCCGTTCAAGGCCGTTGCCCTTGCCCGGATCCCCCGAAAAATCGGCATTGCCGTAACCGAGCGCCCGCGCCCGGGCTTCGAGCTTGTCCGCGCCCAACTGCCGGGTCAGGCGTTGAGAATACCAGACAACCGAGTGTTTCATCCAGGACGTGGGATCGACATCTCCGCGCCAGGCGCGTCCGCCCCAATCAACCTCCCCCTTGCGATACTGGCGAACAGGCTCGTGCGGCCCCTGCAACAGCCCCTCCTCGAACCCGATCACCGCAAGCGCAATCTTGAAGGTCGAGGCCGGCGTCACGCGGGTGTCGCAATCCCCGTTTTCCGTCAGCACCGCGCCGCTGGTCGAATCAACCACGAGCGTGCAGAGGGGGCCGGCCATCCCGGCAGCATTGCTTCCCACCAGCGCCAGGCCCGCGACCAGGGCAAAAAGGAGCCGTCGAGCCATACGCCTCGTCCTTCAAAGGAACCCAGACAACTGCCCCCTGCCCTCCATCACGGGCAGAGAGCGACCGCCGCGCGGAAATCAGCAAGGGCAACCACCTGCAGCGGAGCGCAAAGAAAGCGTGGGGTCCCCATGAGGGGAACCTATTGCCATTCAGAAAGGTGCGGAAGGAAAAGAAAGGGGCGAGTGGCGCGAGTGACGGGGCTCGAACCCGCGACCTCCGGCGTGACAGGCCGGCACTCTAACCAACTGAGCTACACCC
>MDTG01387976.1_pt1 | contig 26639 bp, 33 predicted proteins | sample 811421 | NCBI WGS metagenome assembly MDTG01 (sample SAMN05326645, study PRJNA326480) | marine metagenome | isolation source: seawater | place: Pacific Ocean: South East | collected 2011
AACTAACGCCGATCGAAGTACACGATATGATCTGTCATATAGCTGACGCTGTGCTGGCAGGCGGTATCCGTAGGGCTGCTCTTATTTCGCTTTTCTCCGCGGATGACGAAGATATGATTGCTGCAAAGACTGGAAACTGGTGGGAAACCAATCCACAACGAGGTAGGGCCAATAACTCAGTGGTACTTTTACGCCACAAGATTGATAAAGAATATTTTATGAATTTATGGGATAGGGTTAAGGCGTCTGGTGCAGGGGAGCCAGGTTTTTATTTTTCAAACGATAAAGACTGGGGGACAAACCCTTGTTGTGAGATTGGTTTACGACCATATCAGTTCTGTAATCTTACAGAGGTAAATGTATCAAACGTTGACTCTCAAGAAGACCTGAACAATAGAGTTCGAGCTGCGGCTTTTATTGGTACACTTCAGGCTTCATATACAGACTTTCACTATCTTCGCGATATTTGGAGGAGAACTACAGAAAAAGATGCGCTCATCGGTGTGTCTATGACTGGAATCGCATCTGGCGCTGTTTTAGAGCTTGATATGAAAGAAGCCGCGGCTTGCGTAAAAGAAGAAAATGAAAGAGCCGCGGCTCTGCTCGGAATCAAGCCAGCGGCAAGAACCACTTGCGTGAAGCCTGCTGGCACTACATCACTCACGCTTGGTACAAGCTCGGGGATTCATGCTTGGCACAATGACTATTATATCCGCCGCCTGCGCGTAGGTAAAAATGAACCTATTTACAGCTACTTGGCCAATAACCACTCAGAACTGGTCGAAGATGAATATTTCAGCCCGCATACCACTGCAGTGATTTCAATTCCGCAAAAGTCACCTGAGAACTCAATTCTCAGGTCAGAGTCTGCCTTACAATTACTAAAGCGCGTCAAGCTGGTAACTGATCAATGGGTGAAGCCAGGGTTTCGCAAGGGCCAGAATACACATAACATTTCAGCAACTATTTCGATTAAGGATGCAGAATGGGTCGATGTTGGTGAGTGGATGTGGGAAAACAGAAGCAGTTATAATGGTTTGTCTGTTTTGCCATACGATGGGGGAACCTACACCCAAGCACCTTTTGAGGATTGTTCAAAGGAAACATACGAGGTGATGATGAACTCTCTTTCTGATATCGACCTGACACGGGTCAGAGAAGAAGAAGATAACACTGACCTAAAGAGTGAAGCTGCTTGCGCTGGTGGTGCTTGTGAAATAAAGTTTGTATGAATCATAAAGAAATATTACAGAGAGCTAGAAATCAGGCGTCAAAACCAGAAGACGTCGTGAAGATAGAGACTCTTCACCAAAATCTAGCACACATGACTGTGGCCTTGAAAGAAGTAGAGACAAGATTACTCAGAGTAGTCAATAAGACTAATAGACACAAGATAGAAGACAGTGAACTTTACTGTATACCGCTAGCTAAGTGCGTGGAGACAATAAAGGAGCAGATCTTAGAAACAAGAATATATTTAAAAAAGTATGATAAATTTAACTGAAGCAGCCGCAAACAAAATCAAAGCACTTCTTTCGGAAAAAGAAGAAACTGGAATTAGAGCCGGCGTCCAAGGTGGTGGCTGCTCTGGCTTTACCTACCAATTAAAGTTTGATAATAAAAAAGACACTGACCGTGAAATCGACAGTCACGGAGTCAAGCTTTATATCGACCCAAAAAGCTATCTTTATCTAATGGGCACAGAAATAGATTTTGTCGATGAATTGAACCAAAGTGGGTTTAAGTTTGTTAATCCAAATGCAAAACGAACCTGTGGTTGTGGTGAAAGTTTTTCTATTTAAAGGTCTTGACAAATCTGATAAAATAAGATAAATTATAAGAAGCTCAAAAACATTTAAAGGAGTAGAAATGAGTTCAAATATCAAAAATCCACTAACAAAAGAGGAGCACCTCTCAAACTATATTAAAACTTTTGTAGCGATTGAAGACGCTATAGAGCCGTTCAAGGAACAACGAAAAGATCTTCGAGAATCCTACAATGAGAATGGGTGGCTAACAAAAGAAGAAATGAGGCTGGCGGTAAAAGCCTACAGGCTTTATAAATCTGAAACAGATATGGACTTATTAACTGATTATGTTAATAAATGTCAGAAGTCTATGAGAGGTATTCGGTGAAAAATTTAAAAAAACTTATACCGGTCAATAGACATCTTGTTGTGGTCCCCCACAATAAAAGTAAAGAAACAAAGTCAGGAGTATTGTTGCCGGAAGACTACACAGCGGAAGAAGGCCGGTACATCACGGCCACAGTTGTAGATGTAGCAAAAGACTGTTCAGAGAATTTTAGAAAATTAAAATATGACAACCCACACGAAAGTGTTATCTGTGTGGAGAAATCAATGATCCAAGAAATTGATACTGAAAGCAGCCGTCATTTTATAGTTCTAGAAAACTATGTCGTTGGCATTGTGAGCAACGTAGATGAAATGTGACTTGTTTGGTGACGGCATTGGGTCTGTAGAGTATGTTTCCCATATGGGGTCTGATCTAACAATCGTTAACGCTGCAAGAGTATCCTTCGGTGCGGAGACAAATTCTTTAAGGGAAAAAGATGTCAAACTTATTAAGTATTTGATGGAAAATTCTCACACTAGCCCTTTCGAGCATTGTGCTTTAACGTTGCGATTCACTGTACCGCTCTTTATCAGGTCCCAGCACCACAGACATCGAACCTGGGCCTATAATGAAATAAGTAGAAGATATACAGATATTGATATTCAGTTCTACGAACCAGGTTCCTTTAGAACTCAGCACAAATCAAATAGACAAGCTAGCAGCGACGAGTTAATAAATCCAAACCTAAACAAAACAGAAAGTCGTATTGTACCCGTTCCTGCTTATCGCGCAAGCGACGCAGTAAAGGCACATAACATACGCAGTTTGGGCCTGTATAACGATCTGATTTCAAACGGAGTTTGCAGAGAGCAGGCAAGAGGGGTTTTGCCTCAAAATTTATATACTCAATATTATGGTACCGCAAATTTGCACAACTTGCTTAAATTTGTTTCCTTGCGATCTCACGAAGGCGCGCAATGGGAAATACAGCAGGTTGCAAAAGCTTGTTTAGATATTGCGATGACACACTTTCCGATCGCAGTAGAATCTTATAGGGGCTGGAAAGATGTTTAATCGTTTCTGTTATTTGTTCCTTTTGTCTGTCGTTACACTTGCGTGTTCTGATCATCAAAATAGATCTGCAAATTTCACCCCCGATACTAGACTTCTTGGAAGTGTCGATTCCTCAGTCGACTTCGGCCCAGATCTATATATCATAGACTTCACAGTACCTGATGCATATGTAGATCCCTGCTTAAGTATTACCAGTTCAGACGAGCAATTTTGTGATTGTGAACCACAGTGCTGCCAAGTGCAGCAGTGGTACTGCCCTCCTTCTGGTCTAGGTGTTAACGCATTAGACGTAGTCGTGAATATGTGTGATGATAATCATGTGCCTTGTGATCGTTCAATTAATTTTAACTGCCCTCCTCAAGAAATAATTTCACAAGGATCCTGCAGATCTATTCTGGATTGTCCCCCAAACTTAACTAATGATATAACTATAACTGTCCGATGCGAAATAGAAGGAGTTGAAGGGACGCAGCAGATTCTTTGCTCAAAGGGGGATATTTTGTATGGGGAGTGTATTACTTGCACACCGTCGGAGGAGAGATGCAATTTTACGGACGACGACTGCGATGGTGAAATCGATGAAAATCAAAGAAACGTGTGTGATTCATGCGGTCCTGTACCAGCTGATACTTGCGATGGCGCTGACAACGACTGCGACGGACTAACTGACGAGCACCTCGCGCGAGAATGTCAAACTGCTTGCGGCCTAGGAATAGAAGTGTGCTCAGGAGGTAATTGGATATCTTGCACAGCACGCCAACCGGTTGATGAAGAGTGTGATGGTGAGGATAACGATTGCGACGGCCAAGTAGATGAAGAGCTTAATTGTCTATGTACCATTGATGACGTGGGTAATCTTATACCTTGTTCTGAGGCACCTCTTCTTTGTGGGCAAGGTTTTAAAACTTGCGAGTGTGTAGACGAGCAGTGTACTGAGATGAGGATGACAGATTGCGCAGCATTGTGTTCATATGTCCCTCTGCCTGAGCCACCAGTGTGTGACCCACAGAGGGGGCTGATTATTCAAGAGGAATGTAATAATTTTGATGAAGACTGCGACTTGCTCATAGATGAAGCCTTGTCGCAACCTTGCTATACCGGAGACCCAGACACTCTTTTTGTAGGAGTCTGTGCCCCGGGCGAGGCATATTGCCAAGCCGGAGTGTGGGGTAATGATAGAAATAACCAGTTCGAGCCAGGATTTTGTTTAGGTGAAATTACTCCACAAGAGGAAATCTGTGACGGCGCAGACAATGACTGCGATGGGGTGGTAGACTATGGGGAGGAAATTAGAGAAACAGATATCTTATTTATAGTGGACTGGTCAGGGTCTATGGATGATCAGATAGAGGCTGTAAAGGTGGCGCTCAATCGGTTTGCTACTCATTTCGCAGCAGAGGATCCCCTCCAGTGGGGCCTCATTATTGGTCCGAAGGAGTTTGTAGAAGATGAGGATGAGACTCTAGTGTTAGTTTCAGATATTTCCCCATTTGATCAGTTTTTAGCCTCATTCGCGGCGCTTGGAAACAGCGGAATGGATACAGGCAGCGAGATGCTTTTGGATGCTATATATTTGGCGGTTAGAAATATTTCCGGAGATGCCAATGTAAACCTGGCAGAGACAGTATGGTGGAGAAACACGGCCTCCATACCAGATAAAGAGGATTTTATTATCAATTGGCGCCCAGCTTCTGAGAGAATCGTGATAGTCTTCAGTGATGAAGAGGAACAATCGTACTTGAGAGAAGCAGCAGCTCCGGAAAGCGCCATACGCCCAATAACCGAACAGGTTGTCGAATCTGCAGTTCGGGCAGGAATAAATCTTAAGGTGTACGCGTTCTCATCTTCAGGGGGATTTGGTAACCGAGCACATGATTGGGAAGATATAGCACTCGCCGGTAACGGCAGCCGTTTTGAATTGACATCGGATGCACTCAGTATGTACAATAATTTGATGTCCATTATAGACGAGGCTTGTTTACCACACCAGGACGAGCCAGCCGCAGCAGCATCTATCCTTCAGTCTGGCAGTTACAAGTATGTCTCTTGGATGTCTTATAATAGGTACGACTATGAGAATAGGGTATGTTTCTAAGGGAAATAGTAGTAGGAAACTGCATAGAATCTATAATATATGCTTTCAACAGGGAATGTTACTATTTGGCCACAAATAATCAACTGCCAGTTTTTTACGAAAAGATGCAGATGAGGGTTTTAGGTTCAAGCAGGCAAGATTATACTTGGTGTAGATTTTTGCTGATGCTAGCACTTCAAGGAAAAGTTTTATCTTCAGGGCAAAGAGGCACAATTAAAATAACAGAAGATAAAATCTCATTAATAAATGAGGGAACCAGAATCGACTATTCGTTCAATACATGCTACATATTTGACCCTACGGGTCTTAGTTTGGAAAATGAAATTATTGAAACAAAAGACGAATCTTACAAGGTTTTCGATGACTTTGAAATTTCAAGATTAGGCTCAAAGCACAGGTCCTTGCCTGCTAAATCATCGACAGACACTTTAGCTTCACAAATTCATTACTATATCTCGGACAGAGTAGATGGTGCAAATTATATTACAGACTGCTTAGTGGAATCAAGATTAAGCAAGGAACAGTTGAACAGTTTTGATTATTCTGATACAATGGCAAGGTTTTCTATTCAGAGGCACTTGGAGTCTATAGGTGTCTATGGCAATTTTATGAAATTTTACAAAAATGGGAACCCAAAGTACAGAAAGCCAAAAATTATACATAAAAGCAGAACAGTGCAGAAGAGGGACAATAACAGATATTTGGATTCCAAAAAGGTTAAATTTAAAACGAAAACACTAGAGGATATTTTTAATGAGATCGGCACCCAAAGGGCGTAATTTAGCAGGCATAGTCCCGCTGTCAGGATACCATAACTCTTTTGATTTCCCATGGCCAGACTATATGCAGCCAATCAGGGAGGGGCTGTTAGCGATTGATAGATCCATATACGAGTGTGCTTATGCTGGTTGCGACAGTATTTGGATTGTATGCAATGACGACGTCGCGCCCCTGGTCAAGAGTCGACTTGGGGACTATGTAATGTCTCCGAGATACTTTGAAGAAAAGGATTTTGTAAAAAGAAAAGATTACCATGAAAAATGGATCCCAATCTATTACACCCCAGTAAACCAAAAAGATAGAGATAGAAGAGATTCTCTTGGCTGGTCAATACTCCACGGCGCGCTCTCTAGTTTTTTGGTTTCCAATAAGATGAGTAAGTGGGTCACACCAACTAAGTATTATGTCTCATTCCCGTTTGGGCTATACAATCCTGGCATGGTTCGAGAGTATCGTTCACAAATTAGAGGCTCAGAGTCCTTTTATTTGACACGCGGTGATCAGACTGTAAGAGAAAATAAGTATTTAGGGTTTACATTTTTTCCTGAGGATTGGATAAAATACAAATGGAATATAAAAAATAAATGTACAGGTGGAAATAGATCACTCCCCATGTCAGAAAGGTGGTCAAGTCAACATTTTGATTTGAAAACAATATTTGATTTACCAGAAATTACAATAGATATCGCTGTTGATGTCAGAGAGTATTACAGTCTAGACAGCTGGGAAAGCTTGCAGGAATATTATAGTTCAACTATAAAAATCCCTAGACCTTCAAAACAATTTATGAAACCATATAAGTTTAAAAGTTACTTGACTTGTTAAGAGAAACAGTGTACTATATATAAACCTACAAAAAAAGAGGAAACATGAATACCAAATACTTAGAGTCAATATACAACGAAATACCTTATCAAGTGAAAGATGTTGTCGGGTTTCCTGACGCATATATATTCTTGACAAACGACCAAGAACAGTTTATAATGGAACTGTTCGAAAATGAAAGACAAGCAGTAAAAGAAACCCTGCTAGAAACTATTGATGAAATGAAAGGCTTAGTTGATGAACTCTAGAACTGAAAGTTCAATTCCGTTTGTTGGGCTTCACGCTCATTCCGTTGCGGGATCTCCATTCGATGCACTTGGGTACCCCCCAGACCATATGGACTTTGCATATGAGAACGGAATGGATGCACTAGCACTAACGGACCACGGCAATATGAACGGCTTAGCTTGGCAGGTCCTTCATGCCAAGAAGATGAAAGAATTCGGTAAAGAGTTTAAACCCATCTTTGGATGTGAGGCTTATTTTATTCCCTCCATTAAAAAATGGAAAAAGGAATATGAAGATGTTAAAGCGGCTTCCAAAAAAAAGTCAGACTATGAGGCTGACAATTCAGGTACAACTGTAGAAGACGAAGGCGCTTCAAAAAAGAAGATTAAATCTGTTCTTAATCGCCGGCGTCACCTTATTTTGTTGGCCATGAACCAAGTCGGACTGCAAAATATCTTCAAGATGATTTCAAATTCCTATAGTGGTGATAATTTTTATCGTTATCCTCGCGTAGATTATGAGATGCTTAAAAAATACAATGAGGGCGTCATTGCTGCGTCAGCTTGTCTTGGCGGTGTGTACGCTGGAAACTATTGGGAAAATCGAGATACTGGCCCAGATGCTATCCTACATGCAATGAGGGATACAACGCAGAGCATGCAACAAATTTTTGGAGATCGATGGTACGGAGAGTTGCAGTGGAACAATATTCCAGAGCAGCATGAAGTCAACAGGTATATTATTCAGATGCACCAAGAGTTTGGTATCGAACTAATTTCAACAGCAGACTCACACTACTACAATGCAGACGTCTGGAAAGATAGAGAGCTTTACAAGCGCTTAGGTTGGCTAGGAAAAGGGAAACCAGACTACCTGTCTGATGAACTCCCCGTATCTGTAGAAGAAGTTGGTTATGAGCTTTATCCTAAAAACGGCGATCAGATGTATGAATCATACAAAAAATATTCAAAACAATGTGGAGTAAAGTATGATGATAAATTGGTACTCGATTCAATCAAGAGAACATACCATATCGCTCACTCTAGGATAGAAACGTTCCTTCCTGATAACACTGTACGCTTACCTAATTTTGTAGTTCCAGAGGGTTCAACGCCCGGCCAAACCTTAGCTGCGCTTTGTGTAGAGGGTCTTCGAGCCCTCGACCTTGCTGATAAGCAGGAGTATGTCACGCGCCTTAAGCACGAGGTCAATGTTATTGAAGAGAGGGGGTTTTCTAAATATTTTCTAACCATGAAAGCTATTTCAGATGTCGCTATTCAACGTCAGTTAGTTGGAGCAGGCAGAGGCTCTGCCGCAGGCTCACTTGTTGCGTACGTATTAAAGATTACCCAGGTAGACCCAATCAAGTACGGACTTCAGTTTGAAAGATTCTTGACTAAAGGCGGTTCGGGTTATCCAGACATCGATTATGATGTATCTGATCCGATGACCCTCAAAGAGGAGCTTATTGGTCTTTGGGGCGATAATTCGGTTGTACCAATTACCAACTGGAATACTCTTCAGCTTCGCTCTCTTATCAAAGATATTTCAAAGTTCTATGGTATCGAGTTCACAGAAGTCAACAATGTAACAAGTAAAATGGTCTATGAAGCCACTCCGCTAGCTAAGAAGAAGCATGGTATTACGGCTGGTGTATATACCCCGACCTTTGAGGAGCTGATGGAGTTCTCAGAATCTTTGCAAAAGTTTCTAACAAAGTATCCTCAGATCAAAACTCACATCGAAAAGTTGTATGGTCAGACCCGATCAGCTTCCCGCCACGCAGGTGGTGTTGTTGTAGGTGAAAACCTGGATCAGTGGATGCCTCTAATCAACTCAGGAGGGGTTAGGCAAACACCTTGGTCCGAGGGCCAGAACGTCCGCCATCTAGAGCCGATGGGTTTCATCAAGTTTGATATCCTGGGTCTGGCTTCTTTACGAATGCTCGAAGGCGCTATTGAGAGGATTCTGCGTAGACATCACGGAGTTGAAAAGCCCACGTTTGCAGATATCAAAGCATACTATGACAAAAACTTGCACCCAGAAGTTATTGACCTAGATGATAAACAAGTCTGGCAGAATATTTTTCACAAGGGCAAGTGGGCCGGAATTTTTCAGTTCACAGAAACTGGAGCCCAGACATTTTGCAAGAATGCAAAGCCGGACAATATCATTGACTTGGCAGCAATCACCTCTATTTATCGACCAGGCCCTCTCGGTGCTAACGTTGACAAGAAGTACATCGGTGCTAAAGAAGATCCTGAAAATATTGATTACGTCAATAAAATAGTCAGGGAAGTAACAGAAGAAACTTATGGCTTTCTTATTTTTCAGGAGCAGATTGCGATGTTGGCTCACAAGCTGGGTAAAGACTTGACCCTAGATGAAGGCAACAAACTAAGAAAACTACTTACTAAGAAAGGTACAGGTTCCGTCCAGACCGAGAAAGATAAAATCTTTGATAAGTTTAAGCGTGGCTGTATCGAGAAAGGAATGAGAGATTATGAAGCAAGAGAGCTTTGGGAAACTTTTGAGTATTTTTCAGGATATGGCTTTAACAAGTCACATGCTGTATCCTACTGTGTACTATCCTACCAGTGTGCTTATTTACTTAACTATTATCCAGCAGAATGGTTAGCAGCTTTTTTAGATAAAGAGCCGGAAACAAGAAAAGAGCGCGCCATCGCAACGGCAAAGTCTATGGGGTATACCGTTGAGCCACTAAACGTCAATACTTCTGGCACCGTGTGGGAAATAGATGAGTCTGGGAGTACATTAATACAGCCATTGACTTCAATCAAGGGCCTGGGAGATAAAGCTATAGAACAAATAATTAACAATAGGCCATTCAAGAATATTGAAGAGTTTCTGTTTCATCCAGATATTATTTATTCGAAACTAAACAAAAAATCTATCCATGCTCTAACCTTGGCACAGGCAATGACCGAATTGATAGATGATCGCTTTACTGGCCTTGCGCACTTTTATGCTGCAGTGGCCGAGGATCGCCCGAGAAAAGAAAAAAACTTACTGGATAATATTGAAAAATATGCCCCAGAAGGGGACTTTTCTGAGGAAGAGAAGCTAGAACACTTAGTCAACCTCACAGGAGTGTTCCCGATTAATGCGGTAGTGACACCCAGGGTTAGGCAGAAGTTAGATGATCTTTATGTTCCACCGATTTCAGAGTTTGATCCTGAGTTGGGAGTGACCTGGTTTATCCCTCGCGAGTGCAAGCTCAAGAAATCTAAGAACGGTAAGAACTTTTATGTCGTCAAGGTTATAGACGACAACAATGAAACGACAGTTATTCGCTGTTGGGGCGTAGACCCAGAGAAAGATATTATACAAATTAATCGGCCTTATATGGCACGATTAAATTACAACCAACAGTGGGGCTTCTCTACTTTTAGTATGAGAAAGATGTTTAAGCTATTAGCATAAAGGAGAAATAAAATGGCGAGACTAACAGGATTATCCGCTCGTGTCATGGCGGAGCAATACAAAGAATCTTTTCAAAAGAAAGGTTACGCTTTTTTTGAAAATGGAGATTACAATTTAAATATCGTAGGGGTAAGAAACGATTCCGGTGATGCAACAAAGTTTGACGACTTTATTAACGTGATATATAAGATCGATGGAGATTGGGTATGTGATATGTACCCTGTCACAACAGAGCCAGGAGAGAGCATCCTCAGGCGCCCTATTAAAGAAGTGAGACATAAAGGTACAGCAATCTTGCAACCGAACCAGTATCGATCCACATATATTATTGGATGGCACGGAAATAGGTCAAGAGGTCATACGGCATTAGTCCAGAGAGGGGGAAAAGTTAAGGTCTGGAGAGACAACAACAGGGACACTGTTCCAGACTATCACGGCCCAGAAGAGGATGGCTGGTTTGGTATAAATATACACAAGCACCGCGGCTCCGACGCAAGAGTCAACACTGGCGGCGTTTCCGCCGGTTGCCAGGTATTCCAGAAGAGTACAGACTTTGCAGAATTTATGGACACTTGTCAAGACTCTGCTGATCGTTATGGGAACAGTTTTACTTATACCTTGATTGAAGAAAAAGATTTGACAGAGAAAGGAGTCTGCTAATGTTTAATAACAAAGTAAGGGTTTTTCGCACCCACTCAAATGCGAAACTGCCACATAGAGCACATGGTACAGATGCCGGTATGGATTTCTTCTACTGCCCGAGTGAGCCAACACTCACAGGCATTGGACCAGGTGAAAGCGTCCTATTACCAACCGGAATTAAGATGGAGGTGCCAGAAGGTTGCATGTTACAAATAATGAATAAGTCTGGCATCGCCAGCAAGCGTAGCCTAATCACAGGCGCCTGCGTGGTGGACGAAGGATACACAGGCGAAATCTTTGTCAACCTTCATAATATCGGAAACAAAACTAATTTTGTGCAACCGGGCGAAAAAATCGCACAAGGAGTGTTTATAAAGATTGAAAAGCCCTTGCTTTTTGAAGTGCAAGATGATAACATTTATGGTAAAGAAACAGCGAGAGGCTCTGGGGCCCTCGGCTCAACAGGAGAAAGGTGATGGCAAGCTTTGCAAGAAGACTGAAAAGAAAACAGTTCGTTGCTGCCAGAAAGCAGTTTATGAAACACTATAAACAATCTATGAAACACTTCAAGATGCAAGTAAAGTGTTCGGCCTGTGCGCGCCCTCCTTATGAAGGGGAGAGTATTGATAACTGGCACATTGATCAGGAATCCAACAATATCGATCTCATATGCACGGATTGTTATACCCCTCCAGTAGAGAATCCAGAAATCAAGGAGGAAAGCCTAGATGAATCTTAAAGAGACAGTGTGCTTTGATGATGTTCTTTTGGTGCCTCAGAGAAGTAAGATAAACAGCAGAGAAGAGATCAGCCTGAGTACCCAGCTGGGTCGACTAAAATTTCGATTGCCTATCATTTCAAGTCCGATGGACACAGTCACCGAATCAGCAATGGTCTTAGCTATGTTTCGATATGGGGGCTTGGGAGTGGTCCATAGGTACAACACTGTGAAGGAGCAGTGTGTTATTGTTGAAGAGGTTGTTTCTTCTTTAGAAGAGAGTGAAAGCAGTTATATTAACAATGTTGCTGCAGCGATTGGAGCATCAAGTGATTCAAAAGAGCGCGCCCTATCTTTATATGGCTCTGGTGTTAGGATCTTGTGTATCGATGTTGCCCACGGTCACCACTCACTTGTAGAAAGTACTATCAAATCTCTAAAGGATGTATTCGCAGAGTCAGTGACTATTATTGCCGGCAACGTCGCCACTCCTGAAGGCTTTAAAGACCTGTCTTCTTGGGGGGCAGATGCAATCCGAGTTGGAATCGGCGGCGGGTCTATATGTTCTACGAGAATCCAAACCGGCCATGGTGTCCCGACACTGCAATCGGTACTAGATTGTAGGGATGCTTCGGATGCAGCGCTGATAGCTGACGGGGGGATCAAAACAACCGGAGATGTTGTAAAGAGCCTCGCTGCCGGTGCAGATATGGTAATGTTAGGGTCGATGCTTGCAGGGACAGATGAAACACCCGGCCAGATATTTAGATCAAGCAACAATAAGGCATATAAGGTATATAGAGGGATGGCTTCTCCCGAGGCACAAATTGCCTGGAGAGGGCAAGCCCGTAGCTTGGAAGGTATCTCCACGACAGTTCCCTACAAGGGGGAAGTGGATAGGATTTTGCTCGATCTTGATAAAAATATTCGATCCGGACTGTCCTATAGCGGATCTCGGAACCTGCGAGACTTCCGCGCAAGAGCAAAATTTATTAGACAGAGCTCTTCCGGCTTAAGTGAGAGTAACACTCATATCTTATTGACTCATGGAAGGTAAAGAAAATCTTGTAACCTTTACCTTTAGTTGTTCCGAATCAGAATCAGTCAATTTAAAGTTGAGGCTTAAATATGACAACTTGACTCAGACTGATTTTTTCAGATGCATACTAAACTTGTATATAGAAAACAACCCAGAGATGATGGACTTGGTAAGTAAGATAAAGTTAAAGCTATCAACGATGGGTCGTAGAAAAATAAAGAAGGCTAGACAAGATCTTGCCACAGGACAAGATCTCTTGGTCGATCTTGGAATAACCGCATCAGATAAACAAGATATATTTGATTTAATCGAAAATAATAATGAAGGGGACTATGACTGAAAAAAAACAAGAAGAAGATAGGCTTTGGATAGACTATCCGGAAGATGATAATTGTATAAATGTGGCAATTAGAAAGCATGGCCCAATGACACTAGAGCAGGTAGCAAAAAGATTGGGAATTTCCCTTGTTAGAGTTTCCCAGATAGAAAAAGCTGCTTTAAAGAAATTATCCAAGAGGATAAAAATGTGATTTTTAAATGTATCTAAACTATTTATACTTGTACTACATAAGCAATCACCACTTTATAAAATAAGGAGAAAAAAAAATGAGTGATAACAAACTATTAAAAGAAAGCACGATTCGCCGATTCATGAAGTTGGCAAACGTAGAACCCCTCACTGATAAATTTATCAGCGAAATGGGTATGGGAAACACCCCACCGGCAAAAAAGGGTAAAGAGGGAGTGCACAAGAAGGGCCATCATCCTGCCAAAGTATATAACGAAGAGGCTGCAGAAGAAGAGGTCATCGAAGAGCAGGATGAAGAAGAGCCAGATATGGAAGAGGAGCCTGCCGCTGAAGAGCCAGATATGGATATGGATATGGATATGGGCGATGAAGCCGAAATGGGCGCAGCCGACATCAGCCTAACCGAAGAAGAAGCACAACTTCTAATTGATCTTGGGGAGAGACTCAAGGAAGCAATGGGCGACGCTGAAGAAATGGAAGATGAAGATGAGCCAATGGACGACGACCTAGCAATGGACGAGCCGGGCGACGACGAGGCCATGGGCGATGAAGAGATGGCAGGCGACGAGCCAGCCAAGATGTACGAGGGTGTTTCCAAGGAAGATCTTGTACAAGAGATACTCAAGAGAGTAACTAAGAGAATAGTCTCCAAGAGAGTAAACAAGTAATATCTTATTTTAAGAGATGCTGATGCTTATATGGGCCCCATTTCTTCTAGAGATGGGGCCTTTTTTGTTGACAGTTAGATCAAAATAATGTATTATAAACTATAAGAAAACTAGAAAAGGTCAACCAATGCCAAAGAAAAAAAAGAAACAATTAGAAATCCAAGAAAAAATCAACTTAAAAGAACAAGATAAACAAATTGTCATAGTTAATAATATCCAGCCAACCGGCCCCAACCCAGAAACTGAGTTAAGGGCAATCAATCTCTACGGGGATATTACAGAACAGAAAAGTGCAGATGTTATAGCAGGGCTTTTATACCTAGAAAATAGTTCCCATATCTTTTTGGACCCCGACCCAGAACAAAAAGACGCTAAGCCTACTGTGGTTGCTCGTCCAATCTCTATGATGATATCAACCCATGGAGGGGTTGCCTCAGATATGTTTTCTATCATAGATATGATGGATATGGTCAAGGAAAGGACTTGTGACATTGAGACATACGGAATAGGAAAGGTTATGTCAGCAGGTGTTCCGATTCTTGCGGCAGGTACCCCAGGCCGAAGAAAAGTTGGCAAAAACTGCCGGATTATGCTGCATAACGTCCTAGCTGGCACCGGTGGGACAATCTTCTCTATGGAAAACGAGCTAGAAGAGATAAAGTGGGTACAAGAGAGGTACATAGAGTGTCTAGCATCTTATACTAAACTTACCAAAGCGAAGATAAAGAAGTTACTAAAAACACAAAAAGACGTTTACATCTCTGCAGAAGAGGCAATTAAAATGGGAATTGCAGACGAAATTATCTAATTATTAACAGGAGTTTTACAATGTCTTGGCACGAAGAATTTTTATCAACTAATCAAAAAAAGAAATCAATTTCAACAATGGGGGACCTCTTCGGGCTTATTGAAGAAGTCTTCGAGGTAGAGAAAGGTCGGCTTTTTACATCGAACAAAAACCCGATGGCCTTACTCAGAGAACAATTCCTAAATGAAAAAAAGGAAATTTCGTTAACCCTTCAGGCAATCCCTGAAATAAGTGTGAGCGAGTTGGGATGGACAGATGTCCAGACAAAAGGAAACCAGAAAGTTTCCGGACCAGAGAGAGAGCAACTGGGCCAGTTCCTTAAACAGATAGAAGGCGAAGACTTAGCTGCAAAGATTGCAAGTCTAGCTTTATTTTATGAGAACGGCCCCTCAGAAGATTATGATAGATTACCGGTCGGCGAGAAGATAGCAAAGGTGCTGTCTTATTTAGTTTTCTTTAAGGCACTTACAAAGGTTGTGTCGAATTTCAACGCTGCATCCGCGGGCTTCAACTTTGAAGCATTTCTCGCAGTTCTTCTTGATGGTCAACAGGTACCCGCAAACACAGGAACGATTGCTGACTTCACCACCGGAGACGAAATACCAATCAGTTTAAAGCTTTATAATGAGAAGTCTGTTGTTGTGGGCGGCTCTTTTAATGATCTCGTAGGGGATTTGGTCAACCCGCAGTTCAGTGGTTTTGACGGAATGCGATACGTTGTTTGTATGAAGTCATTTACTTCATCAGAGACGGGCGAAAAACAAGGATCTGGCTTGGATATTGAAGGAGACATAAAGTTTTTCCAGTTTGACTTCACGCTTGATAACATTGCAGAAATAATCGCTCGCTCCATGGATAAATCAAAAATCTGCATTCAATTGCCAGCAGCATTCGTTGCTTCTAGGGGCGAGCGAGATGTGGCAGGTGAACTTCCTGGTGCCTCAATGCCATCCGCGCAGGACCTAGAGGACATGTTCATCGGGTTTTTCAAGCACGAAATTGCGTCTATAACGCCCCGAGCTGTTGCACGCGAAATTAACGATGGCCAAGTTGATGCATTCCTTAACAAACTAGAGTGGTCAAAGAGAGACTCTCTTTTTGCGCCTGTCGGAAAAGGGGATGTGCAAAAAGTAGTTGTTAGAGGTCAATCAGGCATAATTGGGAAGACTGGAAACTCAGAAGTAAAGGCTATCTTCGATGAGTTAGTACAAGACGGCGTTTTTGGCTCGAACCAAGATCTTAAGAAATTAAGAAAAGAATTTGGCAAGGCAACTGATAAAGCCAACGATAGGGTCCGCGGCGAGTTTGCAACAGCAAGAGTTAAGTCAGAAAGAAATAAGATGCTCAAACAGCCAGGCTTCTATGCTTCACTAGAAGATTCAGTTGCTTTCTACAATAAACTCAAAGGCAACCCTGAAGTACAAAAACGCGCTCTTCTAAATTCCAGAGGTATGCTGGAGACTCATCAGTTTGATGTTAATAGAAAGCAAGTTCTTGAAATATCACAAGACCTTGGTGTAATTAAGATCGGCGCCAGAATAGTTCAGGAAATGTTGAACAAGATGACTATGGACCTTAACGAGGCCATTTTCGATATTTTTACAAATGTGAAAGCAATACAAGACAACACCTATGCGTTCATGGCTGGAGGCCTGAAGGACGATAAAAAGGCCGAAGCGAGCATAAAGGCATCAAACGCAATTGCATACAAGACAGAAGAACTTAGAGACACAAAAGGAGTCGACAAGTGAAAAATATGAAATTAATAATGGAAAGCTGGAGAAAGTTCAAGGAAGCAAAAAACGACTTTCCCGCAGACGGCCTCAGCCCCGTAGACTCCTCGGTTTATGATACTCACTCCGGCGGCGCGGAGGCTGATCTACGCGGCGCTCCTCTGAAAAACAGGAGACAGATAAGTATTTATCCCAAACCTGGAACAATTTTCGATCCAAGCACTGGGGAATTTGATGTTCAAACAATTGATGATTTGTTAAGTATCCTTGATTCTGACAAAGATCTAATGATGTCGGAAGACGATCCTTATGTAGACGACTGGCTAGAGAAGACTCATGAAGCTTTTATGGCAGCAATCGAAGCGTTTAAGAAAAAAGGAAGAGAGGAACAAGAAACTCTCGATGATACTCTTGACGCTAAATTTGCTAGTGCGATATCAGATATCCGTGCAATAATAAAAGCTAGGGATAGTAACGACACTCTGGATGTGACAGATCCGCGTGTAAAAACTGTTGTAGATCTTAATTTACCTACAAAATAATTCTTGACATTTTAAAAAAAGTCATTATAATATAAGTAACAATTGAAAGCGAGGCATAATGACCACACAACTAAGCCATGGAACTGAACTCCGCAACAAGGTTCTTGATGGTGTAAGCACTCTTGCGGACTACGTAGCAACAACACTCGGCCCTAAAGGTCAAAATGTAATGATCCACCAAAAAGGAAGAGACCCTTTCGTCACAAAGGATGGAGTTACAGTTGCTGAGAACATTTCTTTTGAAGACCCTCATGAAAATGCAGGAGCACAAATCGTAAAGCAAGTTTCAGCTACGACTAACTCTGAAGCGGGCGACGGCACAACCACCTCCACTGTTTTAGCCAGAGAGTTAATGATTCAGGCTCACAGACATATAACGTCTGGCGTATCTCCGATTGAGCTGAAGAGGGGGCTAAACCTGTGCCTTGAAGGCGCAGTAGAACTAATCACTAAAATGGCTAAGCCTATCTCCTCGGAGGAGGATGTAACACATATAGCCACAATCTCTGCAAACAACGACCCTGTGATTGGTAAGCTGATCTCTACAGCAGTTGACAAGGTAGGAAAGAATGGTTCGATTACTATAGAATCTGGGAGATCAATCGAGACTAGCTTAGACTTGGTAGAAGGTTTCAGATTTGATAGCGGGTACACCGCATCTGCTTTTGTTACAGATGAAAGAAGAGGGGTGTGTATTTTTGAAGATCCTATTTTTCTAATCACTGATGAAAAAATTGATCAAGTAAATCAAATACTTCCCTCTCTTGAACTAGCTGCTAGGGAGGGTCGCCCCTTCGTGATAGTAGCAGAAGAAGTGGAAGGTCAGGCATTGGCAGCACTAATTATGAATACTGTCAGAGGTTCTATGAAGGTCGCAGCTGTGAAAGCACCGGGCTATGGAGAGCAGCGTCGAGCGATCATGTCCGACCTTGCCCTATCGACAGGTGCGAAGTTTTTTCAGAGATCTCTTGGTCATAAATTGTCTGAAGTATCTTTGGTTGATTTTGGAAAAGCCTCAAAGATTGAGATCTCCAAATTCTCCACAACGGTCGTAGACGGGGAGGGAGAGTATGAAAAAATTGATGAAACCATTGAGAAACTTAAAGGAGAGATTAGCGCAACCGAGGACCTTAACGCCGCAGGAAGAATCCAAGATCGTATTACTCGCCTCTCTTCTGGTGTTGCTGTTATCCGCGTTGGCGCCTCTTCTGAAGTAGAAATGATAGAAAAGAAGCATCGCATTGAGGACGCACTGGAAGCCGTTAAGTCGGCACAACAAGAGGGAATTGTCCCAGGTGGTGGTATGACTTTGATTAAGGTAGCAGACAACCTAGCACCCAATTTTGAAACAGAAGACCAAGCACTATCGTTATCTATTTTTAAGAAAGCACTCGCCGCGCCATTTGCAACAATGGCTACAAACTCAGGGATTTCACCAGATGTTGCTATATTGACAGTTCAGTCCTCAGAATTTGAATCCTGGGAAGGAATGAATTTCGCCACAGGAGAAAAGACAAATTTAAAGACAGCAGGTATCATTGATCCGGCTAAGGTGACCCGATGTGCTCTTAAGAACGCCGTCTCCGTGGCAAGCACTCTTTTGTTAACAAATCATAGTATTGTTCACTGAGATAGGTACTAGTTACTTTGTCGGAGGAGGGCTTTAACATGGTGGACCAACAAGACCTAAATTTAGAGATACAGACAAAGCTAGATAGAATCTGCAATGGCATGGATGTCATGAGCAATAAGCAAGAGGAGATGTCAGAAGACGTTGCAAAAATAAAAGAAGCAGTTTATAATCCAGATCAAGGTTTATATGCTAGGCTCCGAGAGTTGGAAACCTGGAAGAGCACTTCTTCAAAAATGATCTGGACCCTATTCACAACGGTCATCGGCCTCGTGGGTGCTTTTATATTAAAATCAGTAGGAAGTTGAATGCTAGTAGAGATTAAAAGATTAAATATTATAAACGATGGATATAATAGAAAAATATCCATAGACAAAATGTATGTTAACTCTAATCATATTGTTAGCATATCTGATTATGATGGAGTTAAACAATTTTTGTTATCTGAATCTTTGGGATCTCATGAGAATGATAACTTCTCCTTGATTAAGATGTCTAATGCAACTACTGTCGAGGAAATTATTGTCTTGGGTACTTCCGAAGAAATATTCGCAAAATTTGACAAATCTTCCAGAAAGGTTCTATTAAATGAGTAAGCAAAGATTTATTATTGTTGGTAGATCCAGTTGTCCTTTTTGTGCAATGGCCGAGGATTTCTTATCTTGCAAGGGACAAGAGTCAATATTCTTGGACTATGAATCGAACAGAGAGATACTTGAAGATTATAAAGAATTCTATAAACAAAAAACAGTTCCAATTATTATATCGAACAACTTAGAAACTGGACTAACAAAAAAAGTCGGAGGATATACTGACCTCCTGGGGTTTCTGGGTGAGTAAAGAAACTCCTATAAATATAGAGGTTATCAAAGTGATTTATAAAGCAATTTTGCCAACCTACTACAAACTGGAGTCACTCTTAAAAAATTTAGATGATCAAAATCTTCAAATTTCTCAAATGGATAAGGCGCTCATGTTAGATGTGCTTTCTTGTTCTTTAAGCTTAAAATGCATGTTCGAGCAATATATGGAAGAGGCGTATGAGTCAAGCGCCAATCAACTGTTCCTACCCGAAAAAGAGTTCAATGCTATTTTGCAAATGTCAAAATTAGTAGAATCATCAACTAGAATGAAATTTGGAAACATAGCAATTTGGAGTAACTAATGCCCCTAGTCGTTGGTGTGTTGTTATTTTTTGTTGGCCAGGTGATGGGGTGGTTTCAATTGAACGCCCAGTATCTTTCTGATTGGTGGAAAGACCGTCCAATACTTGCTGCTTTTGCGATAGGGGTACCGACTTCTATAGCTTTTTGGTATGCTTGGAGAATAATAGTAGAAGCAACAGGCTCAGTATGGAGTGCAAGATTTATAGGCTCATCCACAGGTATTATAGTATTCCCCATTTTAACGTGGTTTCTTCTTGGGGAGTCGATGTTCACCGCTAAGACTATGATTTGTTTGGGACTAGCAGTACTTATAATTTTGATTCAGTTGCTTTATTGAAAATTGCCAATTAAGACACAAATGCTCCAGTTTTAATTGCATTTTCGGCGGCAGAAGGGTCCATTGTTATTGCACCACGCTCTTGACTTACCACTATACCTTGAAATTCATTATCAGGATCAAGATAAATTTCTCCATCGGATTCTTCTAACAAGCTGCCACCACGTATTTTTGGATATCCCGGGGCTCTTTCACCAGGAGGCGCATTAAAGCCAAAATATATAACATCTAGTATCGGGGTCTGTCCTGGTTTCCATTTTAACCAAAAAGCACTACGGTTAGGTGCCATTTCTCCTGCACCAGGACCATCTGGTAATTCAATATCTCTCCAGGCACCTTGGACAATAGGCCCACGAAATGCAGGAGCAAGTACATAACCATTATAACTTTGCCGTTCAACACCAACTGATAACCTTCCCGACTCTTGCGCTTTGCTTCTATCTTCGTCTGGCTCTCCAGACCATCGGAGACCTGCACCTCCAGCTCCGGTTAATTCGGCCTTAAGTCTATGATTAAGACCAACAATTTTAACACCTTTGTTGGGTATTTCATTTAAAACAATAATTTTCATTCCATTTTTCAGATTTTCACTCGGAGCATACTGGCTGGTTTTTATTGGTACACTTTGCTGAGTACCGTCTGCACCAACAACCGCATAGTTAAAAGGATCTTTGCCTTTAGGTGGTGTTAATTTTCTCATTTTTATTTTTGGAAATTTTAACTCATCTTTTTTTCTTAAACCAAGAATACCCTTTTTCATTCTTAACAGTTGCACCGGCATCGCATTGGAATCTTCCATATGTTGAATTAAGTCGCTTCTTGCTATTGCAGCCTCATCATCTTCAGGTTCAGGATTCATAATAAGCTTTAATTCTTCATCGGTCAAAGGTTTTTCTTCGTAGTTAGTATAATAAAAGCTATCTCGAATATTTTGTTCCGTAAGAAACCTTCTCCAGTTTTCCATTATTAAATTAAAATTCATTTTTTCCTCCAAGAAACTTGACAACATATTAAATAGTGTTTATAGTATATAAGTAACCAAATTGCCGTAAGGGATTTGTTTATAAGTAACTTGCTTAATAAGGAGGAAAACAAAAATGAATGCAATTACTACCTACCGCCCAGGTTTGTTAGGGCACAAAGTTATTAACGAGGTCTTTGATAATTTTTTCAACGACTTCCCCACCCACCTCAAGGCATCCACACAGGGCTATCCCGTTGCCGACATTTATCGAGACGATGATGGTTCTACTGTGTTGGAGTTTGCTTTAGCTGGCTTCAAGAAGAAAGAGTTAGCTATTGACATACAGCCTGATAAAAGGTCGATCACCATCACTGGTAAAGCAAACGAAGAAAAGTCTAAACGACAGCGTATTGCTCGCCGTAATTTTACGCGGACATATGTGAACTATGACGACAATCTAGACTTGTCAAGCGCAAAGGCATCCTTTACAGACGGTTTGCTCACAGTTCGAGTGCCCCAGAGGCCAGAAGTAAAGCCAGTGTCGATTGATATCGAATAAAACCACCGCCTTCGCTTCCACTTGACTATTTATAATAAAAGGTTATAATAGGTTATGTCAAATTTTCATAGCAAGTGGAAGCAATTCCTAAAAGAAGCGCAGAGAGATGCAAAGATTCTAAGAAAAATCAATGTTGATCGCATAAAAAAAGAAATGCCTCCATTTCCAGGCGAAGAGCAAGCAAAATATCGAAAGCGCGTCGATGCCCTGGAAAGAAGCCCAGAGTATTTGAATCCAATATTCCCGACGGGCCTCGTCAGTTGGATGGAGTCTTTACCCGATAATCATTTCCCAAGGGATGGTCGCAAGCGATTTGCAAAATGGCTCGGGAATGCTGTATATAAGCATGAGACTGAAACAATGAACAACCTCAGTTCGGTCGATAATACCGAAGAATTACAAATACACAACAATGACATCCGTTATATCTCAGATTACCTGAATGGTGCAAATGAATTTCCTGAAGATCTTTGGGAGAAATCTTTAAATGAGATGTTCGCACTAGCGGAGGAATGGCACAATACTCTAAAAGGTGTTGAGAGTACGGGAGATTACCAAGACAAGGAGGTTGTATATAAATTCGATAATGGATTTACTATAGTAGACGTCAACACAGAGAACGACCTTGGCGTCGAGGGAGACAAGATGGGTCATTGCGTCGGGTCATATTGTGACGATGTCGCCTCGGGCAGAACAACTATATATTCACTTAGAGACGCAAGGAACGAGCCTCACGCCACTATTGAGATATTGCCTACCTTACCCCTCGGGCGCTCTCGATCTCGTGGTAAGGTCGAGCAAATAAAAGGTAAAGGTAACGCTGCACCTGTGGAGAAATACCGGCCAATGATAAAGCAGTGGCTACAAACTACAGAATTTGAGTATGAGAGCAGTCCAGATTATCTTAATATCTTATCAGAAGAAGAAATTAAGCAAAAATTATTTACAGGGGAACTAGATCATGACCATGAAAGGTCTCTCGCGAGGAGTACAAAAGACCCAGAAATAATCAAGTTTTTTCTAAGCCAAATTCTTGCCGCGGGATATACTTTTGGTGGAACAGACATAACTAGAGTAACAAAACTTGGAGCACCTGACATAGCCGGCCGCTTGTTGAGAAATGATAACTTAAGTGAAGATCACAGATTAAGCCTCGTAAAAATAAATTTTCAATTGCGTCGACCCATACTTGGGCTTCAAATGGCAATGTTAATCGGCGCTCGCGGCATCAGCGCCAGTCAGGACTTTGATCCTGCAAGCTTATCTTCTCGAATTTGGTCGGATCTCGGAGATGAACTTACCAGAGGCTACAGTGATGAAAAACTTTATTGTATGCAGGCACTGATGGAAGTTGATGAGGTTTCAGACTCAATCCGAGAAGGTATTATAAATCACTTATTAAGTGACGAATATATCGAAGGAGCTGTAAAGCAAAGCCCAAACAAATTAAGCAATCAAGAACAACCATACGGAGCAATATTGCAAGCATATCTTTCCCAAAGGTCTCCAAAACCAGAGCAAGTTAAAAGACTCTACCTCGTGCAGAGAAGTGACAAGTTTTTCGACGTAATTGGAAACCCCGGGCGCCTAAATGGTTATATCTCTTCATCTCGCGGAATGAAGGACGACTTGGCGGATGAAATTATCAAAGATGTTAAGGCTGAAGAGCGAAACGCGTTCGCGTCACGAAACTTTATAGACATGATTTTGAACCCTAATTTGAGCGATTCAAAAAAGATAGATTTATTAAACATTGGGCCATTGTACAGCATTGTTTCTTTGACACAGCCACAACTTTCGCTCGGCGGCATTAGATACCACATTTCTGGTAAGTCCTATTCGCGGCAACTCTATGAGGCGGCAAGGGAAAAAAAGTTTAGCAAGAGACTCGTAAAATATATGATAGATGCAGGTGTCTTCGACCCTCAGTATGTGAATGTTTGGGTTGGGCAAAGAACAAAACTAACAGGCACTCGTCCAGCTATTGAATATTATGAAGAGGACGAGAGAGAAAAAGTTTTAGATATTGTGAGGTCACGGCAACTGCAAGAGTTCGAGTCTGGTATTTTTGATGAGGATTTATTTGAAGAAGTAAACAATTATTTTAGGAAAAATATGATGACAAAAGATACATTTTATGATAATATTAAAAAACAAATAGGAATAAAAGAGGAAAAGGGTAGAAGTAGACAAAGGGGAATATATAAGTTTTATTGTATGATTTCATATACGCTGACGTCCGAGCCTGAAAAAAGCCGCGGCCTGGATGATATTTTAGCAGATCTCCGAGCGCTGCCGAACGTCACCATTGTTACGGTTGCAATTAGAAATCAAAAAGTTGCAGAAGGAAGATACATCGCGGGTCTGTCGATAAAATTTATACCTTCAACTCCTGGAGACTTTAACACGCCAGAAAATGTAAAAGCGAGAGTTGTCAAAGACATAAAAAGATTAGAAAATGTTCAATCACTATTTAAATTATCATCAGGCCTGATAAGGTTGGAGTAGAATGCGAAAAACGCCGCAACACTTTAAGAGATTAGAAACCAAGAAAGTTATAGAGGAAATATTACAAAAAAATAAGACGTCCCTTTCGCCCCTGGCCATAATCACAAGTGAGAATCTAAATGAGAATTTCACGACAACCAGCTTTTCTTTTTTGGAGTCTTTAGATGGAGAAGAGTCACAAGTAAATATAGAAAATAAAAGAGGAAAAGGATTTATAGATGGTTTATTCACTGGGTTGCATGAACACTATTCACAGTCGTACGAAAGCCTAAAAGATATAAAATTAGTAAACCTCAAAGTCAACCCAGTTCTATCTGCGGCTAGAAACAGCATTGGCACAGACGCTCAGGCTTCTGTGTTGTTTTCGCTGCACATTAAAAATCACGGTATTTCAGAATTTCATCACAAATCCAGATCAATGATACATTCAAGCTTCAATTTGGCGCTTGAAGCTTTTCAATTTTATATTAATTGCGAAAGAGTATTTGATAAAATACAGATACTGATTGCTGAGGCCCAATCTAGAAATCGTGGCGATATTGTAAGTGACTACATATATAAATTGTCAAAAATAACTGAGGTTAATTCTTATGAGAAGAGAAGGGAAGGGTAAAATTGATTGGAATCTGGCAATTGCTGCAGCATTTCTTACAGCTGCTTTGTTCATTTGGAGATACTATCAATAAATATAGATATCACATGGTCATATTGTGGATCGTCCTATTAGTTATACTAGGGATGGTTTATTATTATGGCTCTGAGCAGATCGCAAGTCAAAGACTTACTGGTGGGTGACCTAGTTACCCATGTTCTCTACGGCAAGGAGTGGGTAGGGATAATAGTGGGCTTTCTAGTGGCTTCAGAACCGGTTCACACATCCAGAAATGAAAAAGCCCTAGTTCAAATACTTCCAGGTACCAAATTTGAGGGATTCTTTGCACAAAAAGTATCAGAAAAGCATAGAGTAAATGAAAACTTGGGTTATGTAACTACAAATTGGCTTTTTAGAGTTCGTGAAAAATAGTATGAAACAATTGGATTTGCATGGGACAAGACACAGCGCAGCTGAAGAAAGAACCCGAATGTTTTTGAATTTTGTGGAACTCCCTTGTGAAATTATAACAGGCAACTCTCCCACAATGAAAGAGATTGTTCGAAAGTTAGTTGCAGAATATGGATGGCACTGTTATGAAAAGGACAATTATAATCACGGCACACTAATTATAGTAGAAAGGATATAAAATGAAAATAATATGCTTCGTGTTGAGTGTTGCTCTTTTCTCCTGTGAGTCCCCAAATATAAACTACAAAGACTCTGAATCTCAAACTGTCCAACAAATGGTTGAAATTTGTCACAACCCAGAGTCAGTATCACATAGAGAACGCTGTACACCACAGTGTTTCGAACCAAACCTGGGCCAAAACTCATTTTGTTGGACTCTAAAAGTTTCTGACTGTAAGCACCCAAGAGAGTATCAGTGGCAGCGAGAAAGTTGTCATTTTTTTGATTGACATTTCTAAAAAAACAAGTTATAATATATAAACAATCACAATAACGAGGAATAATCATGAACTACGGATACGCCTGTATTAACATGACCTTATCAGATGTGCCTAAGTCTAAGCGCATCACAACCAACCGCTCTATGATTAAACGAACCTTCCTCAAGGAGGGGCTTGCAAGAGCAAGTGAGTTGGCACTACAGAATGTACTAGACCTTGAAAAGATTCTGAAGTGGAATGAACAGAGAGACATCCGTTTCTATCGTATGTCATCAGACATCTTCCCTTGGGCTTCAGAGTACGAGTACGACGATTTGCCAGACATTTCTATTATCCGTAGGGTACTGGCTAGGGTTGGGGAATACGCTGTGTCTAACGGCCATCGCCTAACTTTTCACCCTGGTCCGTTCTGTTGTCTTGCTTCACCCAAGCAGAGCGTGGTAGAGAAAACATACAAGGAATTGAACAACCATTCTCGTATCTTTGATATGATGGGTTTCTTTCCTAGTCACTACAACAAAATCAACATACACGTCGGCGGCACATATGGAGACAAGGAAGCGACAGCAAAGCGCTTCATCAAAAACTTCCACAAACCAGATGGATTGGATACGAACACCAAGAGGCGCTTCACATTGGAGAACGACGATAAAGCTTCGATGTGGAGTACAAAGGAGATTTATGAAAAGATTTATCACGAAACTGGAATCCCGATTGTTTTCGATTACCATCACCATAGATTCTGCACAGGAGGCCTCACAGAACGAGAAG
>MDTG01290478.1_pt1 | contig 26632 bp, 17 predicted proteins | sample 811421 | NCBI WGS metagenome assembly MDTG01 (sample SAMN05326645, study PRJNA326480) | marine metagenome | isolation source: seawater | place: Pacific Ocean: South East | collected 2011
CGGTCTCGGTCGTCGGGCCTCGGTCGTCGGTCTCGGTGGTCGGGCCTCGGTCGTCGGTCTCGGTCTCGGTCTCGGTGGTCGGACCTCGGTCGTCGGTCTCGGTCTCGGTGGTCGGGCCTCGGTCGTCGGTCTCGGTCGTCGGCTCTCCAGCGTCGGTCTCGGACTCGGCGCCGGTCTCCCCCTCTCCAGCCACGTCCCGTGCCCCCGCCAACGCCGCGCCGCCCCCCGGCAGCGCCCGCTCCCCGGCCGTCGCCAGGAAGCCCTCCGCGACGCCCCCCGCCCCAGCGCCGCCCTCGCGCTCGCTCGCCAAGGGCTCGGGGCCGTGCTGGATCTTCTCGTTCAGCACGAAGATCCACACCGCGAACAGGAGCAGATAGATCAGCCCGAACAACACCAGCGACCCGAGCACCTGGTCGGCCGCGATCGCCTTGCTCACGCCCTCGCTCGTGCGCAGGGCCTCCTCTTCGGCGTAGTGGACCTTCCCGTCCGGCCCCAGCAGCAGCTCGCCGCTCGCGTCGCGCGGGATCGGCGGGTGCACGATCCAGGGCTGGCGCCCGGTCTCGGCCGCGACCCAGCCCGAGTGGTTGGCGACGAGCGCCGGCACGATCCCGGCCACGAACAGGCAGAGCACCCAGCGCTGCTCGTAGAGCGTCCCTCGCCAGAGCAGGAAGCACCCCAGCAGCGAGAGCCCGATCAGGAAGGTCCCGCAGCCGACCATCAGGTGGTAGCTCACGAAGGGGATCGCGACCGAGGGCCGGTCCTCGGGGCGGAAGCGGTCCAGCCCGACCACCTCCTGTTCGAAGTCGCCGAAGAGCAGGAAGGAGAGCGCGCCTGGGGCCTCGAGCGCGAAGCGCAGCTCCTCGCGCTCGTCGTCGGGGATCCCGAACAGCGCCGCGTTGCCGGGGCCCGTCTGGTAGTGGCCCTCGAAGGCGGCCAGCTTGGCGGGCTGGGTCCGATAGACGTTGTTGGCCTGGCTGTGGCCCGAGACCAGCACGGCCAGCGAGGAGAGCGTGCCCAGGACCAGGGCGCCCTTGAAGGAGCGCTGGGCGAACTCGGTGTGGCGCTTCCGCAGCAGGTAGTAGGCGGACACGCTGAGCACGAAGAAGGAGCCCACGATCAAGCAGCCGAGCCACACGTGGATCAGGCGCTCGATCGAGCTGGGGTTGAACACCATGTCCCAGAAGGAGGTGATCTCCGCCCGGCGCATGACCTCGCCGTCGACGATCCAGGGCTTCCCGTCGCGCAGCATGGGCACGATGTGATGCCCCGCCGGCGTCTGTTGCCAGGAGTTGGCGATCACGATCCAGATCGAGCTGAAGAAGGAGCCCATGGCCACCATGCAGGTGGCGAAGAAGTGGAAGCCGCGGCTGACGCGGTTCCAGCCGAACACCAGCACGGCTAGGAAGCCGGACTCGAGGAAGAAGGCGAAGATCCCCTCGGCGGCGAGGGCCGAGCCGAACACGTCGCCCACGAAGCGCGAGTAGGTCGCCCAGTTGGTGCCGAACTCGAACTCCATCACGATCCCGCTGGCGACGCCGATCGCGAAGTTGAGCGCGAACACGCGGGTCCAGAAGCGGGCGGCCTGCTCGTAGACCTCCTCACCCGTCCGCCACCACATGCCGTCCAGGTAGACGAGGATCACCCCTAGCCCGATCGTGAGCGGCGGGAAGAGGTAATGGAACATGATCGTGAGGGCGAACTGGATCCGGGACAGGAAGAGCACGTCGTCCACGAGTCGGGTCCTCACGGGGGCCAAGGGTTGAGTAAAGGCTATCGCGACCCTCGGTCGCCAGGGGGCGGCGATCGGTCGCAGGGGCTCTTGCCCTGTGCGAGACTCGATCCCCTATGAGCGGAAGCCCGCGCAAGAAGCGCAAGAAGAAGCGTCCCGCCAAGGAGCCCTCGCCGGCCGCGGAGTCGGACGAGGAGGAGGCCCCCTCGCCCAAGGCGCGCCAGAAGAAGCGCAAGTGCCAGGGCGAGCGCGACGAGGAGGCGGCCAAGCGCAAGCGGCGCAAGCGCAAGCACAAGCAGCGCGAGGAGGACGAGGCCGAGGAGGACGAGGCCGAGGAGGAGTCCGAGGCGCGGGTCGCCAAGCGCAAGCGGAAGAAGCGGGCCGAGACCAGCGACGCGGTCAGCGACGACCTCGGGCGGGTCTCCTCGGGGGCCTTCGGGATCGACAGCGAGCCCTCGGCCGTCGGCAAGGGCGAGGTCGCGGGGCGCAGCCTCGCGCAGCTGAAGAAGGACCTCGGCAGCTCCTCGGCGCGCAAGCGCGAGGCGGCCGTGCACCTGCTCGGCAAGCTCGGCCCGGGGGCGGCTGCTGCGGCTGGCGCCCTGGGTGGCCTGCTCGGGGACGAGAGCGACGCGGTCCGCCTGCGGGCGGCGCGGGCCCTGGGCAAGATCGGCCCCGGCGCGGTCGAGGCGGTGCCCGCCCTCGTCGAGGCGCTCGCCGGCGACGACGAAGACGACAAGAGCCTCTCGGGCGTGTGCGCCAAGGCGCTCAAGCGGATCGGGCCCCTGGCTTGGCCCGGGCTGCTGGACGTGCTCGACGACAAGCGCCTGCGCCGCAAGGCGGCCAAGGTCCTGCGCTCGATCCCGCCGGGCGACGACGCCGAGACGCTGGAGGCCATGGAGGCCCTCCTCGACCCCGGGCGCGAGAAGGCGGCCAGCGCCGCCCTGACCGTGCTCGAGAAGTTGGGCGCCGATGGCGTGCACCTGATGCTCGTGGTGGCCTCGGCGGACGACGCCCCCGAGCTGCAGGAGAAGGCGCTCGAGGCTCTGGCGGGGGTCGGCAAGGACGCCGTCAAGCCGCTCCTGCGGGTGCTGCGCCACGAGGACCCGGCCTTGCGCGTGGCGGCGGCCCGAGGGCTGGCGGAGCTGGCGCGGGGCGAGGACTCCAAGGCGGTGGCCAAGGCGAGCAAGAAGCTCGGCGAGGCTCTGGACGACGAGGACGCGGGCGTGCGCGCGGCGCTGGTCGAGACCCTGGGCGCGCTCAAGGGCTACCCCCTGCGCGCCGAGGAGGCGCTGATCCCGGCGCTGGGCGACAGCGACCCCCGCGTGGGCCTGGCGGCCGTGATGGCCATGCTGGACCTGGCCAAGGACAAGGGGAAGCTCGCCGGGCGCATGGCGGAGGTCGTGGCCCAGGACGAGCGCGAGTTCGTGCGGGTCGGTGCCTGCATGGTGCTGATGCACCTCGGCCAGGACGCGCGAGCCTCGGTCCCCGCGCTGCTCGAGGCGATCGAGGACGCCTCGACCGAGGTGCGGGAATACGCCCACCTCGCGCTGCAGGGGATCCGCACCCCCAGCATGCGGGTCGAGGTGATCCGCACCGCTTCGATGCGGCTCCAGGTCTTGCCCGAGGGGCAGTCCGAGTCCGAGGACGAAGACGAGTCGGAGGAGGACCTCTCGGACGAGTCCGAAGTCGACGAGGACGACGAGGACGAAGACGAGGAGGACGACGACGAGAGCGACGAGCGGCCGCGGGCGCCCAAGGCGCGCAAGAAGCGGCGCGGCGTCGCGCCCCGCAAGCGGCGTCGGATCCGTCGCCGTCGCTGAGTCAGGAGCAGGGGTGGAGAAGGCCTGGGAGACCTGCGGCGTCCGGCTCGAGTCGGCTGACTCCTGGCAGCTCCTGCTCGAGGCCGAGCGCTCCGTCTCCTGGCAGCTCTCCGGCAACCTGGCGCTGACCCTCAGCGCGAGCGACGAGCCGCTGATGGTCGACCCCTTCCTGCTGGAGGACTTCCGCCACGACCTCCGCCTCTGCGCCGCCGAGCGCGGCGGTGGCCTGGTCGAGTGCGAGCTGCGGCCGGACCTCGGCGCGGTCGAGGGCGTGACCAAGGAGCCCCAGCGCCGGGTCGGGCGCGGGCACACCTACCGCGGGCACCTCTTGATCCCGACCGCGCGCGGGCGCGTCGAGCTGGAGTTGGTCGCGCACGAGGGAGGCGAGACGGGCGAGCGGGAGCGCGCGGTCACGGCGGAGCGCTTCTCGGGAGAGCGGCCGGGCGGCTGGAGCCGCGACCCCTACGGCTACGTCTACGCCGAGCTCCCGCCCGAGTCGAGCGAGCTCGACCCGCTGCCGGTCGACCTGACCCTGCGCAGCCTGGCGGACGAAGAGAGCTACGACCTGCTCTTCCCCGATCACCCGCTCTCGCAGGTGCGCGAGGTGCTGGCCCGACTCTCGGTCCTGCTCGACGAGCCCTCAGCGCTGCGCGTGCCGCGCGGGCGCAGCCAGGCCGGCGGGGTCAGCTTCTTCCTGCCGCTCGGCTTCCTGGAGCGCGGCGAGGCGCCTCGCGGCGAAGGCAAGCGCTTCCGGCGGGTCGGCTTCGGCGAGCGCTGGCACGAGCTGTGGGTGACGCTGCACCCGGGCGAGGACACCTCGGACGCGGCCCTGCGCAGCCTCCTGCCGGGCGCCAGCCACCTGCGCCCGCTCCGGCTGGGTCGGCTCAAGGGCACGCTGGGCGACTTCGTCTCGTCGCGCCACTACGGGGTCAGCTTCTTGATCGGCTGGTGCGGCTACACGCTCGAGGTCCACCGGCGCGGTCCGCGCGACGACTGGCGACGCGTGCGCGCCGACGTCGAGTCGACGGTGCTCTCGCTGGAGGAGCAGGTCGAGCAGGCGCCGGACAGCAGCCCCGGGGCCGAGCTGATCTCACCCAGCGGGCGGGAGCGGATCTACCGGATCCTCGCCTGGCTGGCCGTGTGCGACGGCGAGGTCGGCCCCGACGAGCGGGCCGAGCTCGACACCTGGCGGGCGCGCCTCGGCCTGACCACGCCCCAGACCCGCAAGCTGCTCGAGGAGGCGGTCCAGTCGCGCGGGCTGCGCGTCGGGCGCCGGCCGGCCGAGCGCGAGATCCTGATCGAGGGCATGGTCCGCATGGTCGCGGCCGACGGGGTCCTCGACCCCAACGAGCAGCAGCGCCTGCAGCAGCTGGCGCCCTTGCTCAGCTACGGCTACCCCGAGCTGCTGCGCCAGGTGCGCGAGGCCCTGGCCTGAGCCAGCCGCGCCGAGTGTTGGCCCTGCGCGCGGCGCGCGTGGGCGACACCCTCCACGTGCGCCCCGCGATCGAGCTGCTGCGCCGCGCGCTGCCGGACGCAGAGCTGACCTTCCTCTGCTCGCGCTACGCGGAGGCCGCGGCGCGCGGGCTGCCGATCGACGCCCTCGTGCCCTGGGACCACAAGGGCCGCAGCCTGGAGGCGCGGGCCCAGCGGCGCGCGGCGCGGGCGCGCCTCGACCAGCTGGGCCCCTTCGAGCTGGTGGTCGGGCTGGAGGACAAGCCCTGGGGCCGCGCGCTGGCGCGCGAGCTGGGCGCGGAGTTCGCCGCCGAGAGCAGCTGGGGCGAGCACGTGGTCGAGCGCAAGGCAGGCGTCCTCGTCCCGCTCGGGCTCTACGACCCGGCGCGCGACGGCCCGCCCCCGCCGATCCGCTGGAGCCCGACGCCGGCAGCGCGCGACCAGGCGCGCGCGATCCTGGCGCAGCTGCCGCGCCCCCGGGTCCTGATCCAGGCCGGCAGCCACGGCTCGGGCTGGCTGCTCCCGCCGCGCCGGCGGCGCGACCCGCACCCGCGCTGGCTGGCGACCCTGGCTCGCGCGCTGACCCGCGAGCTCGGCGCGGGGATCGTGCTCCAGGCAGGGCTCGGCGGACGCGAGGCCGCCGCCTCCCGCCGTCTGGCGCGCGGGCTGCGCCTGCGCGGCGCGCAGGTCGCGCTGCTCGAGGGCCTCGACCTCGACGCTCTGGGCGGGGTGCTGAGCGAGGTCGAGGGCGTGGTCTCGGCGAACACCGGGCCGGCGCACCTGGCGGCGGCGGCAGGGACTCCGGTGGTCGTGCTCGAGGGTCCCTCGACGTCGGCGGCGCGCCCCTGGCGGGCGGCGGCCACGACCGCCGTGCTGAATCTCGGCCTCTCCTGCAGCCCGTGCCGCGGCACGAAACACGGACGCACCTGCCACGTCCCGCGCTGCCTCGACGGGCTCCCGGTCGGGCAAGTGGTCAGCGCTCTGCAGGTGCTGGTTGCTCCTCTCTAGGGCCAGAGTCGGCAGCGCACTCGCGCGCCGAGCGTGGCTCCGATATGTAGACGCCCGTCAAGTGCGAGTGGCAGAGCTACCGACTCTTCTGCTGCGCGACCCGACGTCGCCTTGACGGAATTTGCGGCTATCGACCGAATGCTCCCCGATTTCGCTCGATTAGGGCGAGGGTGCTTCGGTATCATCCTGGGCGCACAGGGGCGTGTTTCCGCTGCGAAAGGAGTGGGGAAATGCGTCACATCACGAAAGAGAAGTTGATCCAAGTTCAGAGCGGCTGGCCGATGCTAGCGCTCAACCTGACCCTCCTCGCGGTCGGCACGGGGCTCACGGGCGCCGGCGCGAACCAGCACAGCGACGTGCTCTTCGTGCTGGGTCTCGCACTCCTGACCGCGGGATGCTTCACGCTCACGGGGCACTTCACGCTGCAGCCCAACCAGGCCGCAGTGCTCGTGCTCTTCGGCGACTACCGCGGCACCGCGCGTCAGAGCGGGTTCCATTGGACGAACCCCTTCTACGCGACCCAGAAGGTGTCGCTCCGCTCGCGGAACTTCCACGGCGAGAAGCTCAAGGTGAACGACCTGCGCGGCAACCCGGTCGAGATCTCGGCCGTCGTCGTGTGGCGCGTGTCCGACACCGCCAAGGCCTTGTTCGACGTGGAGAACTACGTCCACTTCGTGCAGGTCCAGAGCGAGTCGGCCCTGCGTCAGCTCGCGAGCCGCTTCGCCTACGACCACAGCATGGACGACGACGCGGACGCCGCGGCGGAGATCACGCTGCGGAGCGAGGCGGGCGAGGTCGCCGCGGCGCTCAGGCTCGAGCTGCAGTCGCGGCTCGGGCACGCGGGCGTCGAGGTCGAGGAGGCGCTGCTGAACCACCTGGCCTACGCGCCGGAGATCGCGGGCGCGATGCTCCGTCGTCAGCAGGCCGAGGCGATCATTGCGGCCCGCCGCAAGATCGTGCACGGCGCGGTCAGCATGGTCGACATGGCGATCACTGGCCTGAGCGAGAACGGCGTGGTCGAGCTCGACGAGGAGCGCAAGGCCGCCATGGTGAGCAACCTGCTCGTCGTCCTCTGCGGCGAGACGGAGGCCAGCCCCGTGATCAACACGGGCGCGCTGTCCTAGCGGGAAGGCGGGCGGAGGGAGCGCAGGCTCTCTCCGCCCGCGTCCTTTGGTTGGGTTGCTCGTGCGCGAAGTGCACCTGCTCGGGAGCTGTCGCAGTCAGCGACAGGTCCCTCGCGCTTCGATCGAACGGGGAGATTGGGAAGCCGAGAAAACCGGAAGTCGGGTCGGCGCGCCAGGGCGGCGCAGGTGCGGCGAAGCGTGCACCTCTGAGGAGGCTGTCGCTGAACTCAGACGTCACCCGAACTCGTCTGGGAAGGGGGCAGCTCGCGCTGCGCGCGCGACGCGATCGGAGCTCCCTGCCGACTTCCGGGTTTCCTCGCTTCCAGTTTTCCCCGTTCAATCGATCGACCCTGGCGCCTCGCAGACGCGATAGCCCTCGATTCGGGCACGGGCGCGGGCACGGGCACGAGGGCTGCGGGTTTGGGATACCCTGGCCGGCCTATGAGCGACACACCGACCGACGTCGAGCTCCTCGTCACGGGGATCGGCCAGCTCGTCCCGCTGGCGCCGCCCGCGGGCACGCCCGCCGGCGCTCCCTGGCGCGGGCCGCTGAGCGAGCTGGAGGCGATCTCCGGCGCCGCGCTGGCGGTCTCTGGGGGGCGGATCGTCGACCTCGGGCCCGCGGACGAGGTCCGCGCGCGCGTGCGCCCCGCAACGACCGTCGACGCGGGCGGCGCCCTGGTGCTGCCGGGCTTCGTCGATCCCCACACGCACCTGCCCTGGCTGGGGAGCCGCGAGGACGAGTTCGAGAAGCGGCTGGCGGGCGTGAGCTACGCCGAGATCGCCCAGGCCGGCGGCGGGATCCGGGCCACGACCCGGGCCGTGCGTGGCGCGAGCGTGGACGAGCTGGTCGCGGCCGCGCGGCCGCGCCTGGACCGGATGCTCTCGCTCGGCACGACCACGGTCGAGGCCAAGAGCGGCTACGGGCTCGAGCTCGAGGCGGAGCGGCGCCAGCTGCAGGCGATCGCGCGGCTCGACGCCGAGCACCCGCTGGACCTGATCCCGACCAACCTGGCGGCGCACGAGATCCCCGACGAATACCGCCAGGACCGCGGGCGCTGGCTGGACTTGCTCTGCGAGGAGCTGCTGCCGGAGCTGAAGCCGCTGGCCGAGTTCGCGGACGTGTTCTGCGAGGACCACGTGTTCGGCGTGGACGAGTCGCGCCGGCTGATGTCCCGCGCCAAGGAGCTGGGCTACGGGGTCAAGCTGCACGCCGACGAGCTGGTCGGGACGGGCGGGGCCGAGCTGGCCGTCGAGCTGGGGGCGACCTCGGCGGATCACCTGGCCTGCACGGAGCAGCCGGGGATCGAGGCCCTGGCCGCGAGCGACACCGTGGCCGTGCTGCTCCCGGGGACGACCTTCTACCTGCGCAAGCAGCAGGTCGCGCCGGCGCGGGCCATGCTCGAGGCGGGGGTGGCGGTGGCCCTGGCGACTGACGCCAACCCGGGCTCATGCCTGACCGAGAGCGTGCCCATGATCCTGACCCTGGCCTGCGTCCAGCTCGGCATGACCCCCGCCGAGGCGCTGCGGGCGGCGACCCTCAACGCGGCCTGCGCGGTGGGGCGCGGGGGGGAGGTCGGCAGCCTCGAGGTCGGCAAGCGGGCGGACTTCGTCCTCTGGCGGGCGCCCTCCTGGCGCTACCTGCCGACCCACTTCGGCGTGTCCCTGGTAGAGGCCGTGTTCAAGGGCGGCCAGGAGGTCTATCGAGCGTGACCGAAGAGGCGCTGCAGCAGCTGGTGACCGAGGTCGAGGCCAAGGCCCAGTCGATCTATCAAGACGAGCTGAGCCCGATCGCGAAGGGCTTCGAGTTCGAGCCGGTCCCCGCCGCGAGCGAGACCACGGGCCTGCCCATGGTCCTGCTCCTGGGCAACCACTCGGCGGGCAAGAGCAGCTTCGTGAACTTCCTCCTGGGCGAGGACAAGCAGCGGACCGGGATCGCGCCGGTCGACGACGGCTTCACGATCCTGACCCACGGCGAGACCGCCGACGACAAGGACGGCAACGCGCTGATCACCAACCCCCAGTTCTCCTGGGGGGAGCTGCAGCAGTTCGGGCAGACCCTGGTCAGCCACCTCCGGCTGCGGCGGTCGCCCAACCCGGCGCTGGACGGCCTGGCCCTGATCGACAGCCCCGGGATGATCGACGCGGCCGACGCCAGCGTGGACCGCGGCTACGACTTCGCCGGCGTCGTGCGGTGGTTCGCCGAGCGGGCCGACGTGATCCTGTTCCTGTTCGACCCCGACAAGCCGGGCACGACGGGCGAGACGCTCAAGATCCTGACCGACAGCCTGGCCGGCCTCGACCACAAGCTGCTCTTGATCTTCAACAAGGTCGACCGCTTCTCGACCATGCGCGACTTCGCGCGCGCCTACGGCGCCCTGTGCTGGAACCTGGGCAAGGCGATCCCTCGCAAGGACCTGCCGCACGTGTTCACGACCTACCTCCCGGTGGCCGAAGCGCAGGCGCGCCCTGGAGCCGGGGACCTGGCGGGGCTGCCGCTGGACGACTTCGACAAGCAGCGCGAAGAGGTTCGGCAGGAGGTCGCGCGCGCGCCGCAGCGGCGGCTGGACAACGTGATCAGCCGGCTCTACCAATACGCGCGCCGGCTGCGCATGCACACCAAGGTGCTCGACCAGCTCGAGAAGGAGCGCTTCGGGCGCCTGCTGCGCTACGTGTTCTTCGGGAGCGCGACCACGCTCCTGGGCGCCTTCCTGATCTACGTCGAGTGGAACATCCTCGGCGACAGCCGCTACAAGTGGACGATGCTGACCTTCCTGGTCACGGCGGCCATGATCGCGGGGACCTACGGCTTCTACCGCTGGGACCGCAAGGTCCGCGACGAGAACCTCTCGCTCGAGGCGCTCTTCGAGGCCAGCTATCGGCGCGAGCTGACCCTGGGCGATGGCGCGGCCGACCTGCGCGCGCTCTGGGCCTCGGTCCGCGAGCGAGTCCGGCGCGCGCTCGAGGCCCAGGGCGGCTTCAAGCGCCTGCGGCGGGCCGAGATCCGCCGCCTCGACAAGGTGATCGAGGAGGACGTCCCCGCCCTGCGTGCGCGGGCCAACGAGGGCGGCGCTAGCGCTCCTGCGAGCTCGACGTAACGTGGCGGCGCCCGCTCAGTAGCCGAGGCGGGCGCGCCGCTCGAGGATCCGGCGGACGCGAGGGTCGAGCTCGCCGAGCCAGGGGTCGAGGCTGGTCCCCTCCGCGACTCGGAGTCGAGTTAGCGCGAGGCGATAGTCGACGTAAGCGCGCATCTCCGCGCTCTCAGCGGCCGCGAGCTCGCTCAAGTCGTCCTGCACGAAGCGGTTGGTCGCTCGACCGGCTCGAACCAGCTCTCGCGTCGCGTCGAGTCGCTCTTGCAGCAGACGCCGATTGCGGCGCGCGGCGTCGATACGGCGGAAGGCGCTGCGGACCTGGCGGATGGCCGTCCGGACCTCGAGCACGACCTGCGCCTCGGTGTCACGCAGGCTCGCCTCGGCCTGCTGGAGCGCCTTGCGGGCGGCGCGCAGTTGGGCGCGCTCGGAGCGAAGCAGGAGGGGGAGCTCGACCTCGACCCCCATGCTCCAGGTGTAGAAGCGTCCCGAGCCGAGTCGCGTCCAGCCGCTGTGATGCTGGCGCCCCAGGCCTTCTGCCTTCCAGGAGCCCACCAGGTTCACCGCGGGCAGCGCCCCGTTCTCTGCCACGAGGAGGTTCTTGCGCGCCACCTCGAGGTTGAGCAGCGCGCGGTAGTGGTCTGGGCGCCGGTTCAATGCGCGCGCGACGGCCGCCCCCACGTCTAGCCCGATCCCCCCTTCGAGCTGCGGGAGCTCGACGGCGGCCAGCCTCAGGCGCCACTTTTCAGCGTCGCTGGCAGGAAAGGCCAGCCGGAGCAGCTGATCGCGGCTGGCCTCCAGGTTCGTCTCGGCGTTGATGATGTTCTCGCGCCGCTGCGCGACGCCAGAGCGAGCGACCAGCAAGCTGAGCTGCGTCGTCGTGCGCGCGCGGAGGCGTTGCTTCTCGGAGTCATACTGCGCGATCGCGCCGGACATGTTCCGGTGTTGCACGCGCAGGTCCCACTCGGCCAACACGACGTCCCAATAGGCGCTCTCGAGCGTCAGGACCGCCTGGAGCGCCGCCCGCACGTAGTCAGCGTCGCTGCCCTCGGCGTTCAGCCGCGCGATCTCGATCGGGGCCAGGTTGACCTGCAAGCCCGCGCCTCGCAGTAAGGGCTGGTTGACTTGGAAGGTCAGCGAAGGCTGATAGGTCGGGGGCACCCCGCGGGGCTGGTCCTGGCGGCTCTCGACCCAGGCCAAGCTGAGGCTGGTGCCGAGGGGCAGGCGCTGGCTGAGGGTCGAGCCCACGCTGATGCCGTCGGTGATCCCGGTCTGGCCGAGGGCTCCGCCCCGGCCAGCGAGGTTCGGCTGACGCTGCTTGTTCAGCGTGCCTTGGACCTGCAGGGCAGGGTCGAAGGTCGCCAGCGCCCTGGGGATCCCCTCTCGCGTGACGTCGGCTTGGATGAGGGCGACGAGCAGTCCGAGGTTATTGCCCAGACCGGCGCGGAGATACTCATCGAGCGCAATCGGCGTGAGGGGTTGGCGCTGCTCCAGGCTGAGCGGCTCGAGGCGACCGCGCGCTAGGATTCGCTCCTCCTTGGCTGCGAGCTGTAGGTCGCGGGGCAGCTCAGACTCTCGCCTGAGGTCGTCGAGCCGATCCAATTCGCCGCGGATTCTGGCCATGTTGGTGGCGAGGAGCGACTCGCTCAGGTCCCCAGCGCCACGCGCGCTGATCTCCTGGACTGGGTCGGGGACCGCCTCCGCGCCCCTTGGTGACGAGCTCTCGCGCTCTTTCTCCCCCAAGAGCGCGGGGGGAATGCGCGTCGGGACGCCTTCAGAGAGGGTGCGCAGCTGCGCGACGTCGGCCTTGGAGACGATCGTCTTGCCTTGGGCCCCGGCGACTTCTAGTTCGTCGCCCAGGTCCCGCAGGCGACCTCTCAGGGTCTGGCCGTCGCGAGTGGTGAGCGAGACCAGATGCTCGACGCGCAGCCCGGGCAAGTCGGAGCTGGTGAACTCCATGGGCGAAGGAGGAGCCTTCGCCGGCTTGGCGGGCGGAGGCGGCGCGCTCGGACTGCGAGGGGCCTCGATCGGGGCGAAGTCGCTAGCGCAGCCAGCGCAGGCGACGCTCAGGACCGCCGCGAGCGAGGTGGCGAGTCGCTGGGCTCTCACTCGCCCTCCTCTTGTGCGGACTCGTCAGGGCTCAGGTCCCTCAGCTCGGTCCGGGCCAAGTCCGTCAGGACCGTGCGCGCGAGGTGTTCGTGCATCCTCAGCTCCGCTTGCCCCGCGGGATCGCGCTCGAGCACCTCGAGCGCCTGACATAGCTCCTCGCTCAGGGGCTGACCGGTGCGGCGGGCGTCGAGGACGAGGTCGAACAGGCCGAGGGCTCGCTCCAGGCTCATAGGCTGCTCGCTCATCCGGTCTCCTCCGCGGCGTCGCGCAAGCGTTCTCGCAGCGCCTTGCGCGCGTGATAGAGCTTGATCGACACGGCGTTCGGGGTCGTGCCGACCACGTCTGCGATCTCCTGACAGCTCAGGCCCTCCTGGTAGCGCAGCAGGACGACCTCCTGCTGCGAGGGGGGCAAGGCTCGGATCGCGCCCTCGAGCTGCTCCTCCCGCTCGGCCTTGGCCAGGCGCTTGGTCGGAGTCTCCTCCCGCCCCTCGCGGGGCAGGTCGCCCAAGGGTTGCAGGGTCGCCTGCTCCAGCTTCCGCCGGCGGAGATGGTTGCGCAGCAGGTTGATCCCGATGCCGAACACCCAGGAGCGGAGGGGGCGGCTGGGGTCGTAGTCGTCACGCTTGCTCCAGGCGCGGAGCAGGGTCTCCTGGGCCAAGTCGCGCGCGAGGTCCGGGTCGTTGAGGGTGCGCCGGAACATGGCTTCGAGCGCATGACCTTCGTCCTGAGCAAAGTCTCCGAGGAGCTCGCCGCGGTCGGGCTTCATGGAGCGCTCCCTCAAACCGTCAGCTGCTGGGTGCAGAGCTGGTAGTAGAGGCCTTCCTTGGCGAGCAGCTCCTCGTGGTTGCCTTGCTCGAGGATCTCGCCGTTGTCGAGCACGAGGATCTTGTCGGCGTTGCGAACCGTGCTCATGCGGTGCGCGATCAGGATCGCCACTCGGTCCCTGAGGAAGTCGCTCGTGTTCTCGGCGATGGTGGCCTCCGACTCGGTGTCGAGCGCGCTCGTCGACTCGTCCATGATGAGGATGTTCGGGCGGCGGTAGAAAGCCCGGGCCAGGGCGATCCGTTGCCGCTGCCCCCCGCTGAGGCGGCCTCCGCCTTCCCCGACCTCGGTCTGGTAGCCCAGCGGCATCGCTGAGACGAAGTCGTGCGCGGCGGCCATGCTCGCGGCGCGCACGACGGCTTCGTAGTCGGGGTTGGTGTCCCCGGCGGCGATGTTCTCGAGGATCGTGCCGCGGAAGAGGTAGGAGTCTTGAGGCACGGTCGACACGCTGCGGCGGAGGTGCTGCGGGTCGAGCTCGCTGAGGTCGATCTCGTCGATGAAGATCCTCCCCTCGGTGATCGGGTAGAGGCCGAGCAGGAGGCGCGCCAGGGTGGTCTTGCCCGAGCCGCTGCGGCCCACCAGCGCCAGGGTTTGGCCGGGAGCCAGGTCGAAGCTGACGTTGCGCACGATGTAGGGCGAGTCCTTGGCCCCGTAGCGGAAGAACACGTTCTCGTAGCGGATATAGCCCTTCAGCTGCTGCGGCTTGGTCAGGTTGGCGTTCGCCGCCACCTCGCGCGGTGTGTCGAGGATCTCACCGAGGCGCTCGGCGGAGACGTTGGCCTCCTGGAACTCGTCGATCAGGCCCACGAAGCCGAGGATCGGCTGATAAACGTGGTCGACCATCATGGTGAAGGCCAGCAGCTGACCGATCGACATGTTGCCGTCGATCACCTGTAGGACTCCGATGTAGAGGACCGTGACCTTCGTCAGCTTGTCGAGCAGCGCGGTCAGGCTCTCGAAGCCGAGCTCGATCATCTCCTCGGCGTAGGAGAGGTTCTCGGCGCGGGCGAAGCGGCCCTCCCATTTGCCGCGCACCTTGCGCTCGATCCCGAAGGACTTGACCGTCTCGATTCCGTTGAAGGTCTCGATCAGCGTCGACTCGGTGCGGCTCTCGGCGATCGAGTTGCGGCGTGTGAAGCCCGCCATGACCGGGGCCGAGACGATCGTCAACCCGACGAAGGGGAGCACGAAGAGCAGCGTGACCACGGTCAGGGTCACGTTGTAGTAGAGCATTACGCCCAGGTAGCCGACGAGCAGCAGCAGGTCGATGGCGATCTCGATCGGCTTGCCGAGGAGCACCTCCTTGATCTCGTCGCTGTCCTCGAATCGGCTCAGGATGTCGCCGGGGCGCTTCAGTCCGAAGAAGGAGAGCGGGAGGTGCAGGAGGTGCACCATCACCATCGCCATCATGCCGTGCTGGAGCCGCGTGCTCACGAAGGTGATCACGTAGCTGCGCACCGCCCCGATCGCGATCTGCCCCAGGAAGAGGAGCGCGGCGGCGAAGGCGAGCAGGTTCAGGAGCGAAGCGGACTTGGTGACGGCGACTCGGTCGGTGATCTGCTGCGTCAGGATCGGAACCGTCAGGCCGAAGATCTGTAGCGCGAGAGCACAGGCGAAGATCTCCAGGATCATCAGCTTGTGCTGCTTGAGGGGCTCGACGAAGCGGCCCCAGTGGATCCGTGACTCCTCCACAGCGGCGATCGCGGTCGTCGGCTCGAGAGAGATCGCGCGCCCGGTGTAGCCGCGCTCGAACTCCGCGCGCGTCAGCTTGACCTTGCCCTCGGCGGGGTCGCTGACCCACACGTGCTCGGACGAGATCCGGTAGACCACGATCCAGTGCACCCCCTCCCAGTGGGCGATCAGCGGGAGGCGCTCGTGGTGCTCGAGAGCCTCGACGCTGGCGGCCTTGCCGGTCGCGAGGAAGCCGACCTTGTTGGCGGCCTCCACGATGGACGCCATCGAGGCCCCCTGAGCGGTCACGCTCGCCAACGAGCGCAGTCGGGTCAGGTGAACCGTCTTGCCGTAGTGCTTGAGGATCATGGCCAAGCAGGCCGCGCCGCAGTCCATCTCCTCCTGTTGCTCGACGAAGGGGAAGCGCCGGATCGCGCCACGGCGGCGAGGGAGCACCTCGGCCTGAGCCTCCTCCTGCTCCTCGACCTCGTCGTCGAAGTCGATCACGGGGACCGACATCTCCATCAGGGTCAGCCCGCTTGGGGCCGCGACCCGCCCCGACTCGCTCGAGCTCGCCCCGCGCGAGGCGCGCTTGCTGCTCAGGCCAGCGGCCTGCCGCCAGCGCGCCTCGCGCCCCTGGAACAGGGACTTCAGCCCCTTCGACTTCTTGAACAGCTTGGTGAACAGGCCCGCCTCGACCCTCAACAGCTCCACGGGCTCCGGCGCCAGCGCCTCGAAGCCGACCGGATCGTCGAGCACATGGTCTTCCCCGAAGGCCTCGCCCTGCTCGACCACCGCCTTCCGCTCGCCGCCGGCGTGCAGTTCGACGCGCCCAGACTGGACGACGTAGAGCGCGGGGTGAGCGAGCGCGAGGGGGCCAGCCGGAGCGCTGATCGTTTCGAGGGCGCCGACGATCTGCTTGAAGTCCTTGGGCTTGAGCTGCTGCCCGACCTCCGTGCAGGTGCGCAGGAAGGTCTGGACGGAGCGGCTCCGCACGCACTGTTCGAGCTGGGCTGCGACCTCGGGCAGCCCCAGCAAGAGCGCGCGAAAGTCCTCTCGCGAGAGCGAGAGCAGGGTCGAGTCCAGCGAGGCGCGAGCTCCCGCGGTGCGCGGCACGTCCTGGAGGAGCGCGACCTCGCCGAAGTAGCTCCCTTGCCCGAGGTTGGCCAGGGTCAGGTCCTTGGCGCCGGGCTCGGGCTTGCGCGTGATCCGCACCTTGCCCGAGAGGATCACGTAGAAGGCGTCGCCCGCGTCTCCCTGCTCGAACACCTGCTCGCCGAGCGAGAGGTGAACCAGCTCGCAGCGCTCGGCGACACGTTTGAGCTCGCCCTCCTCGAGGACCGAGAACAGGACGACCTTGCGCAGCGTCTCGAGGACTTCGTCGCTCACGCCTGCCCTACTTCTCGATCGTCATGTCGCCCTTGAGGAGCGCTTCGAAGGGCTTGAGGAACAGGCTGAGCAGCGAGCGCCGCTCGGTCACGATCTCGACTTGAGCCGCGAGGCCGAGCCGGAGCGGGACCTCGTCGCCCTTGACCAGGACCGTGTGCTTGGCCGGGGTGACCTCGACGACGTAGGTCGGCTGACGGCCTCGCGGGGCCTGCCCCATGGCGTCGGGAGGGATCCGAGTCACCGTCCCCTTGAAGATCCCGTAGTCCTGATAGGGGTAAGCGGGATACTTGATCTTGACGTCCTGGCCGACCTGAATGTGCGCGATCTTGCTGTTGAGGATCGGGACGCGCAGGATCGGGTCGTCCCCGCTGGGCGCGATCCGCAGCATCTCCTGGCCAGTCTGAAACACCTGGCCGCTCTGCTTGACCAGGTTGGCGGTCACCGTCCCCGCGACGGGCGCGCGCACGACCACCCGCTTGAGCTCGTCGACCTCGAGTCCCGCCGGAATCGAGTCACGCATCTGGGTGACTTCGTCTCGCGCCTGCTTGAGCGCGTCCTTGCTCGCGCGGGTCTGGCTGGCCAGCTGAACCTCTGCCTGACGAATCGCGCCGCTGAGGCGCTCCAGCTCGCCCAGGCTCTCGCGAGCCTGCCGCTCGGAGCCGATCTGCGCCGCCTCGCCGTCCACCTTCAGCTTCTTCAGCTCGAGGGGTGCCTTCTCCAGTCGCGCCGCCTGCTCTCGCAAGCGCTGCTTGTTCTGGAGCAGGCGCAGCGACTGGAGGCGCACCTGATTCCGCGCTCCGTCTACGTCCTCGCCCGAGATCAGGCCCTTGGCCAGGAGGCTCTCCTTGGAGCGCAGCGCGGACTTGCTCTTCTCCAACTCGACCTCGGCGATTCGGATATCCGTCTCGGCCGCGCCGATCTGCGCCTGGAGGGCCTTGCGCTCGGCCAGCTTCAGCTCGAGCGCCACAGCCCGAGCTCGCGCCTTGGCTTGCATGTCGAGCAGGTTCATCGAATGCACCGCAGCGGCCGTCGCGAGGCGTCGTCGGGCGGACTCCAACCCCTTGCGCATCGCGGCCAGCTTGATGGGTTCGATCGTGTTGGCCTTGTCCCGCGCGGCGGCGAGGTTCCGCTCTGCGCGAGAGAGGTTGGCCAGGATTCCGCGCACCGGCGGGCTGTTGATCCGCAGCAGCACTTGGCCCGCCTGAACCGAGTCGCCCTCTTCGACGTGGACCTCGGCGACCTGCCCTTGAATGGGGCAGTGCACCGCCTTGCCGTTGTTGGGCGGGTCGAGGGCTCCCTCGCTCGTGACGATCAGCTCGACCTGGCTGAAGTGTCCCCACACGACGGCCGCGAGCAGGAGCAGGAACACCGAGTAGGCCAACCCCCGCGAAGCCAGGTTCGGCACGCGGAGCATGAACTCCTCCATGTTCACACCCAGAGAGGTGCGAATCTGGTCGCTCTCGTCTTCGCCTGGGGCTCGGGGGGCTAGCTCGTCGCTCACGCTCAGCCTCCGGCCTGCTTGGTGCAGAGGTGGTAATAGAGACCACCCAGCTCCATCAGGCTGCGGTGATCTCCCTCCTCGACGATCCGCCCTTCATCGAGCACGACGATCTTGTCCGCGTGGCGGATCGTGCTCATGCGATGCGCGATCACGACCGCCGTGCGGTCGTCGAGGAAGTTCAGCATGTTCTGCTGGATCGCGACCTCCGACTCGGTGTCGAGGGCGCTCGTCGCCTCGTCCATTACGAACACGCGCGGGTCGCGGTAAAGGGCGCGCGCGATCGAGATCCGCTGGCGCTGCCCTCCAGAGAGGCTCGCGCCGCCTTCGCCGGCCATGCTGTTGTAGCCGAGGGGCATCTTCTCGATGAAGTCGTGCGCGGCGGCGAGCTTGGCGCAGCGCTCGAGAGCCGTCGTGTCGACGACCTTGTGATCGAGGGTGATGTTCTCGCGGATCGTGGCGTTGAACAGGAAGGGCTTCTGCAGGATCGAGCCGACCGCGCGCCGGAGCGAGGTCGGCGAGACCTGGGCGATGTCGACCCCGTCGAGCAGGATCCGGCCCCCGTCTGGCTTGTGGTGGCGCAGGAGCAGCTTGGCGAGGGTCGACTTCCCCGAGCCGCTCCGGCCGACGATCGCCAGCGTCTGGCCGGCTGGGAGCTCGCAGCTGACGCCGTTCAGGATCCAGGGGCCGTCGGCGTCGTAGCGGAAGCGCACGTCCTCGAACACGATGTTCCCTTCGACGTGGCTCAGCTCGACGGCCTCGGTGGTGCCGGGCTCCTCCTCGGGCTCGCTGTCGAAGACCTCGCTCAAGCGCTCGAGGGCGACCTGGGCCTCCTGGACCTCGCTGACCACGCCAACGAGGTTCAGCAGCGGGTCGAACACATGCTGCGAGAGGGCGAGGAAGGCCATCAGCTGGCCCATGGTGAGCTTGCCCTCGATCACGGCGTGGGCGCCCAGCCAGAGCACGAGCAGCGTCCCGGCGTGGTGGAAGACCTGGGAGAGCGAGCCGATCCCGATCCCGAACATGGCCTGGTCCCAGTCCAGGTTCAGCTTGCGAGCGAGGGCCTCCTCCCACTTGGTGTAGACCTGTCGCTCCATGCCGAGCGTCTTGATGGTCTCGGCGCCGTGGATCGCCTCGATCATGGTCGCGTCCTCGGCCGCGTCGGCGTCGAACTGCAGCCGGTCGAAGCGCATGTTGATCGGCGCCTGAGCGAAGGTCAGGACGATCATTGGCAGCACGGTCAGGAGCGAGACGCCCGTCAGCGCAGGGCTGTAGGCCAGCATTGCCCCCAGATAGACCACGACCAACGAGCAGTCGAGGGCGACCCCGAGGGTCTGGCCCATCATCAGCTCTTTGATCTCTTCGTTGTCCTGGAAGCGCTGGACGAGGTCTCCGCTGCTGCGTGAGCCGAACCAGCTGAGGGGCAGGCGTAGCATGTGCGCGTAGAAGTTGCGCAGCATGGCGAAGCTGATCCGGCGCCCAATGTGCGCCATGATGTAGGTCCGCACCGCGCTGACCAGGAGCGCTCCGCCTGTAATGAGGAGCATTCCGAGCAGGATCACGTGGAGCAGGTCGAGGTCCTTGTGGACGACGACCCGATCGACGATCAGCTCGGTGAACTTGGGCGTGGCCAGCCCGAGCAACTGCAGGACGAGCGAGGCGAGGCCGAGCTGCAGGAGGAGCCCTCGGTGGGGCTTGAGGTAGCGAGCGAAGCGCAGCCACACCCAGCCCCCGGAGCGCGAGGAGACCTTCGGAGCGAGCTCGACGAACATCGCCATTCCGTTCCAGCGGCGCAGGAAGGCCTCGCGGCGAAACCTGCGCAGTCCGTGGGCTGGATCCGCGAGCCACACGTGCTGCTTGCTGACGCGATAGACGATCGCGTAGCTGGAGCCCTTGTCCCAGTGCACGACCAGCGGCAAGTCGCTGGAGAGGAGCAAGTCGTAGCTGGCGGGCGCGACCCGGGCGTGGAAGCCGAGCCGCTCCGCCACGTCCGCGAGCGGCTCGAGGCTCTGGCCCGTGGCGCGGGGGCGCGCCATGGCTGCGATCCGGTTGCTCTCCAACTTGAGGTCGAAGAAGCGAGCCAGCATGCTCATTGTGGCGACGCCGCACTCGAGCGGGTTGCCCTGGGCGACGAAGGGGAAGCGCGCGATGGCCAACCGCCGGCGAATCAGGGGCAAGCCGCCGAGGAAACCGGTCTCGTCCGCGCCGGCGGCGTCCTGGTCGGTGACGTCCTCTGGGTCCTCGTGCTCGCCCTCGAGCTGCTGCTCCTCGACGAAGTCGAGGTCCGCCAGCCGTCGCCAGCGCCGCTGGCGTGCCTCGAGGTAGCCCGGGAAGTCTTCGGCGGAGGAGCGGAGGGTCTGGAGTGCCTTGGGGCCGAGCAGGTAGAGCTCGCACTCCTCGCTGGCCTCGTAGTCAAAGTGTCGCTCGCCGACCAGGCGATCTGCGCCGACGGTCTCGCCTGGCTTGACCCGGGTGATCGTGGCGCTGCGACCCGCCCGGGTCCGCACGACCCCGAGCTCGCCGCTGGCGAGGACGTAGAGCGCGTCGTCCCGGAGTTCGAGGGCTTCACCGGCCGCGAGCCGCATGTGCTGCGCTTGACCGGAGAGGCGCTGCAGCATGGGACCCGAGAGCCCCCGCCCGAAGCTGGTTAGGGCCTGCAGGAAGGCCTTGAAGGTCCGGTCCTCGATCTGCCGCTGATAGAACTCTCGCAGCCCGGGCGACTTCTCGAGCACCGAGAGGAACACGTCGCGTTGGACCGTGATCAGGGTCGTCTTGGCCGCCGCGCGCGCGGTCGCCGTGCGCGGGACGTCCCTGACCAGGGCGATCTCACCGAAGCTCTGGTTCGCGCCGAGGGTCGCCAGGCTGACCTCGGAGCCGCCGGCCTGCTTGACGATCCGCACTCGACCCGAGTGGACCACGCAGAAGCGGTCCCCCGGCTGGCCCTCGGAGAAAATCACCTGACCGAGCAGATAGCGCTCGACGCGAGACGCTTCGGCGAGCTCCCGCCGCAGCTCTGGCGTCAGGTAGGAGAACTCCTTGACGCGCGCGTAGAGGCGTTCAGCGCCTTTCACGTTTGCTCCGGGCAGCGGAGCGCGCGCCGGCTCGAGAGCCGGCGGGCCCCGGGCGAGGGGACATGGATCCGTGGAGCCGCGCGAGCGCGGTCCCGCTACGACGGCACGATCCGCCCCGCTGTGCGCGGGCAGGCGCGCTCGTCAGCTAGCGCTACTCGTCGTCGTCTTCGCTGGTGTCGTCGACCGCGCCGAGGGCCTCCGAGACCGCTGCCGTCAGGAGCGCTTGCCGGAGCTCGTAGTCGACCTCCTCATTCCGCTCGGCTGGCTTCTTCTCTTCCAGCAGGTAGAGGCGCAGGGCAGCCGCCTCCTTGACCGTCTGGCCGACCTCGGCCGCCCAGAGCTTCGTGCCGACCTCCTCGCTCAACGAGCCGCGGGGAACCCAGCCCAGGGCTCCGCCTCGTCCGGCAGAGTCGTCCTTACTGTGCTGGAGGGCGAGCTCGGCGAACTCTTCCTCCTCGTCCTCGATCTGCTGGGCGAGCTCATTGAGCAGGGGCTCGGACTCGACCTCGATCACGGACAGCCGCAGCTGGTCGTAGCCGTGCTTGATCTCGCTCCAGTAGTCATTGAGCGCCTCCTCGGGGATCGAGCCGAGCAGCTTCCCCTCGAGAGCCGAGGTCTCCACGAAGTGCTCGAGGTCTTCGAGCCCGAGGCCGTTCTCGTCGAGCCAAGCCTGGGCGTCCTTGGCCATGTAGAGGGCGTTCTCCTTGCGGAAGGCGTCCACGGCCCGCTGGAGCTCTTCGTCGCTGAGGCTGAGCTTGCTCTCGGCCGCCATGCGATGAATGACCTCCTGGCGGAGGAAGCTAGCGACCTGGTCGTTCCAAGCGTTCTTACAGACCATGTGCTTGACCACGTCGCTCGCTTGATAGGTGGTCTCGCCGACGCTGATGTCCTGTGGCACTCGGATAGCTCCCGTCTGAAAGGCTCTTCGTTGGCTCGGGTCAGAGGTTCCCACGCTTTTAACAACCGATTCGGACGAGGACTCAGTCAGCCGAACTCGGCGCGCTGAGGTTCCACCTCCACGAGATTGCTTTTACTCGACTTAGGTCAAGCTCCGAAAGATCCCCGGGTCTCGAGGTAATTACCCTGCAGATCGCGAGCGCCGTGGCGCTCATAGAACGAACTACACGGAGTTGGACATGCCGCGCACCGAGTTGAAGGATCTTGCCCAGGAGCTGAGCCAGGACGAAATGGAGGCCCTCACCGGTGGCTTCCGTCGCCGCCGCCGTCCGCGTCGCCGTGGTCGAGGTCGAGCGCTCCTGCGCCGGCGCCTGCGCAGCCGGATGCGCTTCTACGCGCAGCGCTACGCGGCGCACCGCCGCATGGCCCACCTGCACGCTCGTCGCGCGCACGCGTATCTGCGCGCCTGGAGGAGCACCGCCGCGATCTACCGGCGCGTCTAGTCCAGCCCAGCCCTGTTCTGGTCACCCGCAGCCCCCTCCCAGAGGGGGCTGTTTGGTTCCGGAGCAGCCCCTCGACCCGCGGTGGATCAAGGTCGGGCAGAGCGTCTCTCCCCCTTGCTTGCGCCCCGCTGAGCATCGGTTAGTCTCGCCGACTCGCATAGGGGCCCGACGGCCCAAGGACGACTGATTTGGCCAGGGAAGACAGCATTACGCTCGAAGCGACCGTTCGGGAGGCGCTCCCGAACGCCACCTTCCGCGTCGAGCTCGAGAACGGTCATGAGGTCCTCGCGAGGGTCTCGGGCAAGATGCGCAAGTTCTTCATTCGCATCTTGCCGGGCGACAAGGTCCTGGTCGAGCTGTCCCCCTACGACCTCACCAAGGGTCGCATCGTCTTCCGCGAACGCTAGGAGCGCTCAGAAGGGCTGCGGCCCCTCTGGTCTCCTCGCCGTCGGCCGGTCCCACCGACCACGGATCTCCCGATAGATATCTGGCTCTGATTCGACGCTCTCGGGCTCCGGTTGCGCGTTGATATCGGTGATTGAAGTCGGGCGGCTCCAGAGGTCGGCCGCGCGCTGGCGGGCGCGCGGCGCCTGGCTGATTCGCGCGCGCTGACGGGCTCGCCGACGGCCGCCGCGCTCGCGCACGCGGTGGAGCATTCGCTCGCGCGCCGTCGAGTTGCACTCGCCCTGGGTGCAGCCGTTGCTGCGCAGCCCGCACTCCTCGCAGGTGAAGCCGCTGATCACGATCCGGGCGGGTCCGGCGTCGCCGACCACGGGTAGCCCGCGCCGCCCCTCGCAGCCGAAGGTCGTGCACTTGCCCAGCTCGGCGTAGCACTCGTCGTGCATGACCGTGCTGCAGCCCTCGCAAGAGACGCGGTCGTCGCTCTCGAGGCTGTCCTTGCAGTAGGGGCAGAAGCGCTCGCTCCAGTCGATGTCGTCGGCGGAGCGGAAGTTGACGGTCAGCGCCGGCGCCTTCTTGAGCGTCTCCTCCACTCCGCGCAGGAGGGCGGTCAGCGGCCGCAGCAGGCGCTTGACGCGCTCGGGCGCCAGGTCCCGGTCGCGGCCGGGTCGCTCGACCTCGACTCGATCTCCGGCGATCTCGAGGCGGCGCACGTCGAGGTCCTCGAAGAGCTGGCCGAGGGCCCGCTTCACGTCGCGGTTGCTGAGGACCTGGCCCGCGCGGGCGGTGCTCTGGGGGGTCTCGCCCTGGTAGGCCGCGTGGTAGCCGCCCTCGGGGAGCGCGACGACTCTCAGCTCGAGGTCGTGCAGGCCCTCGAAGCTCTCGGCGAAGGCGTAGAGGGTCAGCCCGTCCTCGGGCGCGCCGAGCTCATTGATCTCGCTGATCTCGACCCGCACCGCGCGGCCGGCGAAGGTCCCTTGGACGCCCTGGCGGTAGCCGGTGCGCACGACTCGCCCGCGGTGGAGGTGGTTGGCGAGGACCTGCAGGCGCCGCTGCGCGCTCTTGGCCTCGCGGCGGGGGATCGCGCTGCGGCTTCGGCGGCGCCTGTTGGAGGGTTGGTTGGCGAGATAGGCCAGGAACGCCAAGATCACCAGGAATGGCGCGAGGAGGACCAAGGCCTCCATTAGGGCTCCCTTGGGGCAGCGTCCTCCTGGTTCGGCGACTCCGGGGGCGCCTCGGCAGGGGGCGGAGCGGCAGGGGTGGTGCGCGCCAGGTCCGCGCTGGGCTTGCCCGGGGTCGCGAGCTCCGTGGCTGGCTCGGCCGCGCTGGCCGCGCTGGCCGCGCTGGCGTCGCTGGCCTCGCTCGCCTCCTTCGGCCGCGGCTCCTCTCGCACGCGCTCCGAGCGGGCGGTGATCCGGCGCACGGTCTCGGCGCTGAGGGCGCCTGCGGCCGCGGTCTCGGGGGTTACGTCGACCGAGCTGCCGACGGCCTGCTCCTGCTCGAGCAGCTCCTCGTGCAGCTGGAGCACGACCCGGCGCAGGGTCGTGCGGCTGGCGAGCGCCTTGCTGGCGGCGTTGGCCTGGTCGAGGTGGCGCTGGACGACCTCGAGGTCGTCGCCGCGCGCGAGGTCGAAGGCGATCCCCTTGCGCTCCCGGAGCGAGTCCACGATGTCGCTGATCGTGATCCGGTCGAGGGGGCGGGCTGGCACGTAGCCGCGGCTGCCCTCCTTGCGCTCGCTCTCGCGCAGCAGGCCGTCCCCGACGAGGTGGAAGAGCAGCCCCGCGCAGAGGCTGACCGGGGCGCCGGTCAACTCGGCGAGCTCCTCCAGGTTGGGGGGCGCCTCGCCGCGCTCGAAGGCCTCGGCGATCCGGGCGCACATGCGCAGGGCGACCGTCTCCTTGAAGAGGGCGGTCGTCTCGGTCGCGAGCTCCTCCTTGCGCTGGGTGCGCAGGTTCTGGAGCGCGAAGGTCAGCTCGGCGCCGAGGATCACGATCAACCAGCTCAGGTAGAGCCAGAACATGGTGATCGGGATCGTCGCTAAGGAGCCGTAGACCGTGTTGTATCTGACGAGGGTCGCGGAGCTGGCGGTGAGGGCCCAGCGCGTGAGCGCCCACATGATCGTGGCGACGAGCGCTCCCCACAGAGCGGGCTTGAGCCGGACCGTGGTGTTGGGAATGAAGGCGTAGATGAGGGTGAAGGTGATCACCGTCAGGCCGAAGGCGACCAGGGACACGCTGTCGCGGTGGTTGGCGTCGACGCGGCGAGTGCCGGTCAGCAAGAACTCGATGCTCTGCTCGCCCTTCGGCTTGGCCGGGGCCGGTTGTCCTTCGGCGGGGGGCGGCTTGGCGTCCTGGGCGGCGCGCTCGGTCTCGAGCTGACGGGCGAAGGCGCCGCCCACGCCGCCGAAGAGCAGCTCGTCCTCGGGCTCGTCCTCGGCGGGGGTCGCGCTGGGGCTGGGGGTGGGGGTCGGCGTCGGCTTGGCGCTGATCAGGTCCTGGCCGAGGTGGCGCACGCCGGCGGCGGCCTCCCACAGGCGGTACTCGAGGCTCGAGCCCTGGACGAGCGCGATCCCGAGCAGGATCGGACCGAGGGTCGCGACGCACCAGTAGGTCACGAAGCGATTGATGAAGCTCCGCTGCCGCTTGATGTTCCAGATGTCGTTGAGGGTCTTCTCGAGGGTCGAGAGCAGGGCAATGATGGTCAGGAACAGGAACACGAAGAAGGCGGCGCCGGCGACGCCGCCGCCGGCCAGGTTCTCGGCCAGGTCGTTCAGCCAGCTGCTGAGCATGCGCCGCTGGTCGGGGCTGGCCGAGAGGGCGTCGATCAGGAAGGACTCGAGCCGGCCGCGGAACTGCTGCAGCCCGCGGGCCGAGAAGAGGGCGATGATGATCGCGAAGGCCGGCACCAGCGCGAGCATGGTCGTGTAGGTCAGCGCCATGGCCTGCTGCTGGGCGCGGCTCGACACGAAGCCGCGCCCGACCAGGTAGACCAGGCGCAGGACCTGCACGATCCTGCGCTGGATCCAGGGCAGCTCTGAGAGCTCCCAGCGCCAGATCGTCTCGCCGAGGAACTCGCGCAGGGCCTCGGCCGGCGAGCGCTGCATTTGGTGGAGCAGCTCGTTGCCGACGCGGTTGAGGACCGCGAAGGTCCCCGAGGCGGCGCCCTCCACGGGGGAGGTCGGTCGCTGCTCGGCGCCGGGCACTAGGACGGCACCTCGGCTCGATCGCTGGGGTGGGCGGGAGACATGCTCCCCCAGGTTACCTCAGCTCTTCTCGAGTCAGCTCTTCTCGAGGCCGAGGCGGCCGTAGTGCTCGGCGTAGTAGTCCTGGAAGCTCTTGCCCTTGAGCGGGCGCCACCAGTCCTCGTGGTCGCGGTACCAGGCGACCGTCCGCTCGAGGCCCTGCTCGAAGGTCATCTTCGGCGCGAAGCCGAGCTCGCGCTTGGCCTTGCTGAAGTCGATCGCGTAGCGGCGGTCGTGGCCGGGGCGGTCCTTGACGTAGGTGATCAGGCTCTCGGGCTTGCCGAGGGCGCTCAGGATCCCCTTGACCACGTCGAGGTTGGTCCGCTCGCTGTCGCCGCCGAAGTTGTAGGCCTCGCCCGACTCGCCCTGGGTCAGGGCCGCGAACACGCCCTCGCAGTGGTCCTCGACCCACAGCCAGTCGCGGACGTTCAAGCCGTCGCCGTAGATCGGCAGGGGCAGGTCGTCGATCGCGTTGGTGATCATGAGCGGGATCAGCTTCTCGGGGAACTGACGCGGGCCGTAGTTGTTCGAGGCCCGGGTCACGGTCGCGCGCAGCCCGTGAGTGCGCGCGAAGGCCTGGACGAGGAGGTCCGAGCCGGCCTTGGTCGCCGAGTAGGGGTTGCGCGGGTCCAGCGGCGTGGCCTCGCTGAAGGCCGGGTCCTCGGGGCCGAGGTCGCCGTAGACCTCGTCGGTGCTGACGTGGACGAAGCGGACCTCCCCGCCCCGCTCCTCCTGGGCGCCGCGGGCCGCCTCGAGCAGGCAGAGCGTGCCCTCGATGTTGGTCTTCACGAAGCGGCGCGCGGCGAAGAG